>WBZL01003383.1_pt1 | contig 14637 bp, 14 predicted proteins | sample 5204291 | NCBI WGS metagenome assembly WBZL01 (sample SAMN12344345, study PRJNA552823) | activated sludge metagenome | biome: Activated sludge suspended growth; feature: Nitrification reactor; material: Wastewater; isolation source: activated sludge from nitrification reactor of wastewater...
GGCCCATGGCGGCCAGCTTCTTCAAACTGAACTCCATGCCGATCACGAAGAGGAGAAGGATCACACCGACTTCGGCCAATGCTTCCACTTCCTTCACTTCCTGCACCCAGCCCAGTCCGTGTGGACCGGCGATCATACCCGTGAGAATGAAGCCGAGGATACCGGGGAGCTTGAAACGACGGAACAGCAGCAGAATGCCCGTGGCCAAGGCCAGGATCACGATCAGTTCACCGAAGAGGGGGAAGTGCATCTATTTCTTGAATACGAGCCACACGGCAGCAACGAGCAGCACGGCGGCCAATGCATGGTTCCAGCGGAATTGCTCCGTACGGAAAGTGAACAAGGTAAACACGGTGAAGACCACGAGCGTGATCACTTCCTGCAGAACTTTGAGCTGCACCAAGGTGAACGGCCCACCGTGTTCGGCATGGCCGATACGATTGGCAGGTACTTGCAGTACGTACTCGAAGAAGGCGATGCCCCAACTGATGAAGATGATGCTGATGAGTCCGAGGCTCCGTCCCCATTCGTAGTCCTTGAAGCGGAGATGACCGTACCAGGCCAAGGTCATGAAGGCGTTGGAGAGAACCAGAAGTCCGATGGTTGCTAGCGCTTTCATGGTTGCCTGCAGCTTTGTCGCGAAGGTGTGCAGCTGTGGAGTTGCGCGCATCGCCATTATCGCTACATGCTCAACGATTGCATGTTGATCGGTCTACCTTGCCCACATGTTCGAGCATCGCACCCGTCCTCTGCTCAGTTCGCGACGATTCGCCGGGCGCATGCTGCGCTACATGGGCTACACGTTGCTCTTGGTGGGTTTTTCCCTGTTGATCGGCGTGTTCGGTTACATGCATTTCGCCGAATTGGGCTTCGTGGACGCGTTCTTGAACGCGAGCATGATACTCGGTGGCATGGGTCCGGTGGATCCATTGCCAACGGAGGGCGCAAAAGTGTTCGCTGCCTGCTATGCCTTGTACAGTGGCATTGCGCTCTTGGCCATGGTGGCGGTCCTATTGGCGCCGGTCCTGCATCGCATCATGCACATTCTTCATTTGGAGAGCACCGATTGAGCGTCAACCACCCTTGGTGCGCGACCAAGTGGCGTAACGGGTGGTGACCGGAGGTCGGTCGGCAGGCACTTCGCGGAGCGGTTCGCATGGGCGCAGGGTGGCATGCAACTCGGCTGGCAAGGCTTGGTACAGTTCCGTGCCGGCGGTCTTCCAGGCGAGCATCTCGTCGCTTACGTCCTTCACTGCCTTGGCCGGATTGCCCACGATTACCTTACGCGGTTCCCAAACCCCATCAGCAGGAAGGAATGCCAGCGCTCCCACTATACAGCCTTCACCCAGCACCACGTTGTCCATGAGCACGGCGTTCATGCCCACCAAGCAGTTCCTGCCCACGTGCGCACCGTGTATGATGGCTCCGTGCCCGATATGGGCGCTTTCTTCCAAGCGCACGGTCGTACCTGGGAACATGTGCACCGTGCAATTCTCCTGTACGTTGCATCCGTCGCCGATGATGATCTCCCCCCAATCGCCCCGCAGTGCAGCACCGGGGCCGATGTACACATCCCTGCCGATGATCACATTGCCGGTGACCACCGCTTGCGGGTGAACGAATGCCGAGGCATGGACAACCGGCCGGTAGCCGTTGAATTCGTAGAGCATGGCCCAAAGGTGCATCCGTACCACCTTAGGGTCCATGTTAAGACAGTATTAAGCTTGCTGGCGCCTGGCTACGCACTGCGGACACCCGGATACATTTGGCCGCCGAAACAAGATCCCATGGCCCTCGACGCGCTCCTGAACATGTTCAAACCACGCGACCGCGTGTTCTTCTTCCACTTCGAAGCGTCGGCTGCCAATGTCTTGAAGATGAGCGAAGACCTCATCTCCATCATGAATACCGAGCCCGGTTCACAGCGGACCGCCTTGCTCGAGCGTTTGGAGATCGCCGAACGTGCGAACGATGATCTGACCCACACCATCTTCACCGATCTGGCCCGGAACTTCATCACTCCCATCGACCGGGAGGACATCCATAGCCTCGCTACCAGTTTGGACGATGTGGCAGATTTCATCTTGGCCAGTGCCAAGAACTTGGAACTGTTCGGAATAAACAAGCCGGACGAGACCTGCAAGGAACTGGCGCGTTTGGTGAACGAGGGCTGCCGCATCGTGCAGTTGGCGGTGCAGAACCTGCGCCACATGCACAAGAGCGATGCCCATTCGGAGTTCGTTGTGCAGATCAACAGCATGGAGAACCAAGCGGACGAGGTGTTCGACAAAGCCATCCAGCGCCTCTTCGCCACGGAAAAGGATCCCATCCAACTCATTCGCATGCGCGATACCTACGCCGTGCTCGAGCTCGCAACCGACAAGTGCGAGGACGTGAGCAACGTCATGGAGTCCATCATGCTGAAGTACGCCTGAGCGCATGACCCTTCTTCTGGTCATCATCGCATTGGCCTTGGTGTTCGATTACATCAACGGCTTCCACGATGCGGCGAACTCCATAGCCACCATCGTCAGCACCAAGGTGCTCACCCCGGTACAGGCGGTGCTTTGGGCGGGCTTCTTCAATTTCGTCGCGTTCTTCATTTTCAAGGACCACGCGGTGGCCAACACCATCAGCAAGACGGTCCACACCGAGTTCATTACGCTTACGGTCATACTTGCCGGTTTGCTGGCTGCCATCGCTTGGAACCTGCTCACCTGGTGGTACGGCATTCCCAGTAGCAGTTCGCACACGCTCATCGGTGGCTTCGCCGGTGCTGCATTGGCGCATGCTTTCGCTACGTCGGACGGTTTCACCTTGGGTGATGTGGTGGAGAACGATAAGATCACGAAGACCCTGCTCTTCATCTTCTTGGCTCCGTTGGTGGGTATGCTCATCAGCATGTTCATCACCTTCATCACCATCGTTCGCAAGGTGTGGACGCGTGTGGCCATCATCGTCGTAGCATGCGTAGCCACTTGGTTCCTCTTCATGCATCTGCAAGCCGGAAAGGCGGAGGAGAACCTGGCCAAGTTCTACAAGGTGGATGTTTTGAAGAAGGCGGCCGAGGAGGACGCATCCAAGGTCGCCGACCTCCAGGCAGCGCAAGCCAAGCTCGAAGCGGCGTCGCCGTACGTGGAGGATTACAACAGCAAGGGCGGCTCCTACGTAGCGGCTGCCATCAAGCAGAACGTGGATCCGGCGATCGACGAAGCCAAGCTTGCCAAGTCGTTGGACAAAGCGGACAACTCGATCATTCGCATCGGGCTGATGGTGGCGGCATTGATCTTCGTGCTTACCTACCTCTACGTTGAAAAGGTGCGCACGCCCAATGCGCATTCCATGTCGAATATGTTCAAGAAGCTGCAGCTCCTGAGCTCGGCGGCGTTCAGCATCGGTCATGGTGGTAACGATGCCCAGAAGGTGATGGGTATCATCACGGCCGCCATGATCGCCAATGGCGATATCACGGACATCAAGGAGATGCCCAATTGGGTTCCGTTGGCTTGCTACACGGCCATCGGTCTGGGAACGCTCAGTGGCGGTTGGAAGATCGTGAAGACCATGGGTACACGCATCACCAAGGTGACCCCATTGGAAGGCGTATGTGCCGAGACCGCCGGTGCCACCACGCTGTACCTTACCGAGCAGATGGGTATACCGGTCAGTACCACCCATACCATCACGGGTGCCATCATCGGGGTGGGTGCTACCAAGCGTTTGAGCGCGGTGCGATGGGGGGTAACCGTTCGCCTTCTCTGGGCATGGGTGCTCACCATTCCCGTAAGCGCGTTGCTGGCCGCTTTTGCGTATTGGGTTTGTACCCTGTTCGGTCTCTGATCGCCGCCGTCGGGGAAGGGGATACCTTCGCCGCATGTCCATCATCCTTTCCGACGCCGGGCACCACCGAGCGCTGTTACCGCTCACCTTCACGCGTCCGGTAGCCCAATTGCGGCCGGGTATACTCCGCATTTCCGAAGGTTGGTACCTGCGCACGGGGCTGGCAGTCGGTTACCGCACGGAGCCTTATTTGGCCGATGTGTTCCCCATGGTTCCGAACGACGGAACGAGCTTCGAGGTGGATGGGTCGCTGCTGCCCTCGGAGCCATTGGTAGCAGCGGTCATGGGGCTACGTGCCGGACAGGTTCTGGTGCACGAAGGGCGAGTCTTGGCCTTTGCAATGGAAGACGGGTCGGTACCTGTTTTCGAGGCAGGCGCTACCTACGGCACACGGGAGCAAGTGGCTTTCAAGGGCGAAGTGGTGCGCTACGAGCGGCCGTGGCACTTGTTCCAACAATGCGGCAAGGCCATCGCCAATGACTACCAACTGCTTACCGAAGGCCGACGTTCGCAACCCCTTAGCCCCCTGAATACCGTGGTGGGCGATCCCAACTTGGTGTTCTTGGAAGAAGGCGCCATGGTCGAAGCCTCCGTTCTCAACACCAAGGCCGGTCCCATTTATATCGGCAGGGGTGCCGAGGTGATGGAGGGCTGCTTGTTGCGTGGTCCCATCGCATTGGGTGACCATGCCCAGTTGAAGATGGGCGCGAAGGTCTACGGCCCCTCCACCTTCGGACCGGAATGCCGTGTCGGTGGCGAAGTGAACAATAGCGTCATCATCGGGTTCAGCAACAAAGGTCACGATGGCTTCTTGGGCAACAGCGTGCTGGGGGAATGGTGCAACCTGGGCGCCGACACCAACAACAGCAACCTGAAGAACACCTACGGTGAAGTGAAGGTCTTCAGCTATGCGGAAGGAACGGAGGTTGCCACCGGAGCCCAATTCTGCGGTATGGTCATGGGCGACCATTCCAAGAGCGGCATCAATACCATGTTCAATACCGGAACGGTGGTGGGTGTGGCGGCCAATGTGTTCGGTGGCGACTTCCCGCCCAAACACATACCGAGCTTCTCATGGGGTGGTAGTGATGGAACGGCGCGATACGATATCGAACGAGCCATCGCTTCGGCACGCAAGGTGATGGAACGCCGCAACGTGCCATTGACAACGCTCGATGAAGCAGTGTTGCGTCACGTCTTCCGCACCACGGCCTGAAGCCCCGCGTCCTACCGGTTAATTTCGCACACGCACAGCACCAATTCCGACCGAATGCCCGTTCAGACCCGCACCCTGTCGAAGTCGCAGAAAGCCATTGAACTCGAGGAGCGCTATGGGGCGCACAATTACCATCCCCTGCCCGTAGTGCTCGATAGCGGTAAGGGCGTCTTCGTTTGGGACGTGGAGGGCAAGCGCTATTACGATCTGCTCAGCGCCTACAGTGCCGTGAACCAAGGGCATTGCCATCCGCGATTGGTGGCGGTCATGCAGGACCAAGCGGCACGCATGACCCTCACGTCTCGTGCCTTCTACAACAGTGTGCTGGGCGAATACGAGCGTACTGTTTGCGAGTTCTTCGGTTACGACAAGATGCTGCCCATGAACACCGGCGCCGAAGCGGTGGAAACAGCGATCAAGATGGCGCGTAAATGGGGCTACGAGAAGAAGGGCATTGCTGCCGGTGCCGCTAAGGTGGTGGTATGCGATGGCAACTTCCACGGGCGCACCATCAGCATCATCAGCATGAGCACGGATCCTGATAGCCAAGGTGGCTTCGGGCCGTTCACACCGGGATTCGTCGTCATTCCCTATGATGATGTTCATGCGTTGGAAAGAGCCCTGGAGGATCCAACCGTTTGCGCGTTCCTCGTGGAGCCGATACAGGGCGAGCGCGGCGTATACACACCAGCCGACGACTACATACCCAAAGCCATCGCTGCGTGCAAGGCGCGGAACGTGCTGTTCATCGCCGATGAGATCCAGACCGGTGTGGCGCGCACCGGCCGAGCGCTATGCAGTGTGCCCGATGGGGAAACCGATCCCGTCAAGCGTCCCGATGTGGTGATCCTTGCAAAAGCACTGAGCGGGGGTATGTACCCCGTGAGCGCGGTGTTGGCCGGTGAAACGGTCATGGACGTGTTCACACCGGGCACTCATGGTAGCACGTATGGAGGAAATCCCATGGGCGCACGCATCGCCATGGAAGCTTTGTCCATCGTGAAGGATGAAGGGCTCGTTGCCAATGCCGAAGCCCTCGGTCAGGTGTTCCGCAACGAAACCGGCAAACTGGTGGGGCGCTATCCGTTCGTGGAACTCGTGCGCGGAAAGGGTCTGCTCAATGCCATGGTGATCCAACCCGGCACGGCCAAGGACGGTTCGCCCAAGAGCGCATGGGAGTTGTGCTTGCTGCTGCGTGACAATGGCGTGCTCGCCAAACCGACGCACGGCAACATCATCCGTTTCGCGCCTCCGCTGGTGATCACGCACGAACAGTTGCTCGAATGCTGTGGCATCATCGAGCTGAGCGTACAGCAGTTCGCTGCGCTCTAGCGGGCCACTTGGAAGCGTACCGCCCTTTGGGTGCCGTCCGCGTTCTCGGTCCGAAGAACGTAAGTGCCGGGTGCCAAATGGTCCACGGGTATGGTTCCATTGGAGAGGTCCGTTGCGTGCGGTCTTCCTTGCAGATCGAAGATGATCGCTGATCGAACGTTGGCACCGGCTTCCAAGTAGAGAAGATCGGTTGCTGGCTGCGGATGGATACCGACCGAGGAGGGTATTGATCCCTCAACGCTCGTTGTGCTGCAGAGCACGGCGTTGAGGCGCTCCCAAATGCCATCGGTGAGCAGGTACGGAACCGGAATGGACGCACCCGGAGCATCACCCATCCGCACCACCACCAGACCCTGTGAGGGTACAACGCTCAGGATCTGTCCGTTCTTGCCGAGCGCATTGTAGGCTTCCACGGGGGCATTGGGAATGAGCAAACCAGGTATGACTATCTGCAGGCCCGGCACCATGTAGCTGCTTTGGCCATTGAGCCACCAGAGGTAACCATAGGAGCGGTTCAGCGTTTGTGAAGGGCTCACCATCGCATCGAAGTAGGCCGCGTCGGTCATTACGGCGTTACCGTTCCATTCGCCGCGCGACATGGCCAGCAAGCCGAACCGTGCGAAGTGGCGGGCCTTGCTGAAGAACACGTTGTTGTAGCCCGCTTGCACATAGGCGCCTTGCATACCGGTGGTAGCGGTGAGCTTGCTGAACACGTAGTTGTTCAGCGTGCTTCCGGTTGCATTGGTGATCACACCGTCAAGCCGGGTGTAAGCAGCGTTGTGATAGGCCCATCGGGTGCCCGCGTCGGCCAAGTACTGCAAGCAACTCGGGTCGGTGCAGTCGGAGTCTGCAACACCATCGTCCAACCCCGTGGTCATGGTCAGTTGGTTACGCACGGTGATAGAGCTTTCCTGCTGCGGTGTACAGCTCGTCCACCCCTCGCCCAAGTAGTCGCTGCTGGGGTCATCGATGTCCAGGAAGCCCTCTTCTTGCGCTTTGCCAACTAGGAAGGCCGTAAGTGATTTGCCCGCTGAAGCCCAGTACCACAGGCTATCCTGCGTGAAAGTTCCGAAGTACTGTTCGATGGCGATGCGGCCGTCCTTGAGCACGATGAATGCCTTGGTATTGTTCTCGGCCAAGTAGTCCATCAACGGTGGTAGCTGATCCGTGCACCAACCCAAGCTCGCGGGTGTGATGGTTTCCCATGTGTTTCCTACCAGCGGTGGGTAATAGGTGCTTTGGGCATGGATCGAGCAGACTGCGGCCAAAGCGGCCGTGAGGAGGGTATAGCGCATTGGTGTCGTGATACGATCACTAGGACACGGAAGTCGCTTCGGGGTTCGATCGTTGGTCGAGGAAGACCGTCAATACCACCAAACCGAAGTTGGCGATTCCCAAGATGCCATAGTGCACGAGGGTGTCGGACCAGTCACCCAAAGCGTCGCCCCAGTTTCCACCGAAGCCCAATAAGAGCGGTATTGCGGTGAGGGGCACCCATATGGCGGAAGTCATCGGAAGGAGATGTTGAATGATGAGCAGTATCAACGGCGCACTGAAGAGGAAGTGGTTGGTGTCCGTGAGGGTGATGCTAGGCACCAAGGCCATGAGCAGTACGTATTCCTTCAAGAGGTTGCAGGAACTTCCGCCGTGTTGCCTTTCCCGCGCACGATGCGTCAACACCAGCGCACCGAACAGTATCGCAACCACGCACAGTACGGCTCCGGCTTCAACGTTGGAGCCGTGCAAGCCGAACCGATGCAGCATGCTGCGATGCAGGAAGGAGTAGAGCGTATCCACATTGTTGTAGGCACTTCCACCGGTGTAGATGAGCGATGCGTTGTGCTTGGCCATCTCGCCGGTCCATTGCACCAGTAGTTCCGCCGTTCGACTGATGCCGAGGAAGAGCATGGGAGCAACCAGTCCCAACACGACGACGCCAACGGCACGGGTCCATGCGCGGTGCTGGCCTCGTAGCACGAGCAAGGGTAGCAGCACGGCGAAATGTGGTTTGGCCAGAATGGCGATGCCGATGAGGATGCCCGCAGCGGAGCGTCTGCCGCTGAGCAAGTGGTCGAGCCCCTTCACCAGTAGCCACACCAACAGCACGTTGATGTTCCCGAGGTGCAACTCGCGGTGCAGGTGCACCACCACCACGGCAAAGAGCAAGAAGAGTGGGGTGAAGGCCGGCGACCTGCCGGGGAACACATGGGTGCGCACCAAGCGGTCCACCAGCAACACGGCATGGATGAAGGCCGCTACGATGATCGCATATTGGATCACCGCCGCTACGGTGTAGGGCAACAAGCTCAGAGGCACATAGGCCAGAGCCAATACCGGAGCGTACTTGAAGAAGCCCGACGAAAGGCCATGTGCGACGCCGTACAGCGGCTGGTCCTGGCGCAGAGCGGTGGCTGCATCGTAGTACACCCGGAAGTCGTTCAGCCAAAAGCGGCCGTTGACGAGCTCTGCCACCAGCAGCAGCATGCCGATTATCAGGACGATGATCGAAAAGCGATCCGGGAACCGGGCCCAGCGCAGGGGCATCCCTACTTGGTCTTGCTCAGGTCAACCTCCTTCACCAGTCGGCCCCGGTCGTAGTGCAGCTCCCGGTACACTTGGCCATCGGGGCTGTAGTCGTAGTGGATGCCGTGCTCCACACCGTTCTCCCAATGCTCCACGTATTTCTTCACCCCGGTCTCGTAGTAGTAGACCCATTCGCCATGCTCCACACCGTTCTCGAAGCGGCCCACGTATTCGAGTTGGCCCGTGGGGTAGTACACCTTCTCCATCACTTTCACGGCATCCTCGCCGTCGCCCTTCATGTACACCACTACTTCCGGTTTGCCGTTGGGGTGACTGGCGGCCGTGTACTTGTGGGTACCACAGGAGGCCAGTAGGAGGGCCGTTGCGCTGGCGAGGGTCAGGCTGCGGAACATGGTCCGCTAAAGTAGGGTAAAGCCCCGCGCAGGCAAGTCAATGCTCCTTTACGAAGCGCACCGGCACGGCCCCATCAGCGGGAAAGAAGAGGTAGGTGCCCGATGCAAGGGCGGATACATCCACCGAGCTACCGGTCCTGTGTACGATGACCGTGCGTCCGTGAAGGTCCGTGATGCGTGCGGCAGGGAGCGGTACGTTGCTGCGTACCATGAGCAGGTCATGGCAGGGGTTCGGACCCACCTCGATGAGCGCGGGTTCCCGTTCGCTGATGGACACATCGGGGGCGACGCTCCAACCGATGTCGCGCATCACCCCGATGCACACCGATCCGGGCCAGTGGTTCGCTTCACCGGCCGCGCTGAAGGGTGTCATGAGTTCGTTCTCGTTCCCGACGGGAAAGGTGGCCTCGTTGAAATGCACGCAACTGCTGCCCAAGGCGAAGGTGGCGGGAGCGTAGATGCGTGCGGTTTGGCCGCCATTGGCTTCCGTGGCGTGCGGACCGTTGAAATGGACCTGGTCGCTGGTGAAGGCTGCGCCCAAGGTGGTGCTCGGGTTAGCGACATCCACCAACGGCCCGTTCGCTGTGCTGGTGAGGAAGCGGTCGAAGATGCCCGGTAGCGTATCCTGCTGCGGCCAAGGGAAGGTGGTGATCAGCGGTGCGAAGTCGCTGGCTAGCAAGGTGCCGAAGGAACCTTCGTTGCCCACCTTCTTCGCGAGTCCCACGAAGCCGAGGCCATGGCCGAGTTCATGCAGTGCGATGGAAACGAGGTCGTACTGGGCCGCCGGCGTGTTGCCGTCCAAGCCATAGTACCAGTTGGTACCGCTGTTCAGGTAGATGTTGATGTCGTCTTCCCCGGGGTTCAGTTCCGTACCTGCGATGCTGTTCGCCAGAGCGGAAGCATACCAGGTGGCGGCTACGGGTGCTCCGTTGAAGTCCTTTCTCCCGTTCGGAAAGGTGACGCCCAAGGCTGCGCTCCCGAGCGGTGTCCAACTCACGCTCACTTTGATGGGAACATCGCTCACGAGGATATCGCCCCAGATGTCGGCGGCATGTTGGATGGCCGCTTGGGCGTTGGCCGGCGTGCCGAAATGTTGGATGGTGAAGGTGGCAGCGCGGCACCAACCAACGGTGACGGTGAGCAGGAGCAGGGTAAGTATCCGCATGGCCGAACTTACACAGCGAGCATGGGCAACAATCGGAACAGGTCCGGTTCGATGAGCTTGCGTTGGACGATGGCTTCGGCGTGCGGCGTGAAAGTGATCTCGCCTTTCACGATGCCAACCACACAATGCGACCGACCATCCTTCAGTCCTTCCACGGCTGCCGCCCCCAAACGCGAGGCGAGCAGTCGGTCGGCAAGGGTGGGGTTTCCACCGCGCTGCAGATGTCCTAGTACGCTCACTCGTATATCGAACCGTGGACAACGCTGCTTCACGGTTTCAGCGAGCTTGAAGGCGCCGCCTTCTTGGTCGCCTTCGGCCACCACCACTAAGCAACTGCCCTTGCCCTGTGAGCGGTTCTCCAGCACGCGCACCAGTTCGTCCACGTTCTCCTTGCGTTCGGGTACCATCACGTATTCCGCGCCGGCCGCGATGCCGGTGTGCATGGCGATGAAGCCCGTATCGCGTCCCATCACTTCCACGAAGAAGATGCGACCGTAGCTGCTGGCGGTGTCGCGCAAGCGGTCCATGGCTTCCAACGCGGTGTTGCAGGCGGTGTCGAAGCCGATGGTGCGGTCGCTGCCGCCGAGGTCGTTGTCGATGGTGCTCGCAACGCCGATCAGACGTATGCCTTGTTCACTGGCGAGTTGATGTGCACCGGTTTGCGTGCCGCCGCCGCCGATGCAGATGAGCGCATCGATACCCGCATTCCGCAGGTTGGCCGCCGCGATGGCTCGGCCTTCGGGTGTACGGAAGTCTTCGCTGCGGGCGCTGCGCAACAGGGTGCCGCCCCGTTGCACGATGTTCTTCACATCACGCGGGCCGAGTTCGATGAAGTTCTTCTTCATCAGTCCGTCGTAACCGTCCATGATGCCGGTGCAACGGATGTCGTGGAAATGGGCGGTGCGCACGATCGCTCGGATCGCCGCGTTCATGCCGGGTGCGTCACCGCCGGAGGTGAGGAGTGCGAGGTGTCTTATCGGCTGCATTGCGAGCTTTCAGGGAAGGTGGTTCCTACGGGTGTTCGGGTCGCGGTTCTTCTTGATGGTGCGTTTCGCAACGATCTTGTTCGAGATGTACCAGTTCCTGTCGACCGTGACGTCATTGACGCCTTTCAAGGTTGCAATGCGATGGAAATGATCGGCGCTCACCTGTTCCTTGCGGTGAACTTCTCCCTTCACGAATCCCGCGTACATCCGAAAACCCGGATCAACGCCCGACCATCGTGCCCATAGACCATTCTTCCAAGTGCCCCACTCGAGCACCGGCACTTGCGTCGTTCGCAAGTACTGATCGAAAATGCTCTTGTTCAGCATGGCCTTCGTCCGCTCATTGAAGTTGATCATGTAGTCTTCGATCTCCGCGCTCGTGACCACTTTGTGGCGGAACCGTTCGTTCATGCCCAAGAGCATGGCCTTGAAGGTGCTGTCGCCTATGATGTGCCGTATCGTATGGATGAGGTTCGCACCCTTGTTGTACATGTCGCCACTGCCTTCCTGGTTCACACCGTAGGGGCCGATGAGCGGTCGGTCGTTGGCAATGCCGTTGCGCAGGCCGATCACGTATTCCTCCGCAGCTACTTTGCCCTGTTGGCATTCGGTGTAGATCGTTTCGGTGTAGTCGGTGAAGCCTTCATGGACCCACATGTCAGCGATATCAGCCGTTGTGATACTGTTGCCGAACCATTCATGGCCGCTCTCGTGGATGATGATGTAGTCCCACAGGAGTCCGCGTCCAGTGCCGCTCCGGTCCATGCCCAGGTAGCCCATGCGGTATTGGTTGCCGTAGGCTACGGCGCTCTGGTGTTCCATGCCCAAATGCGGGGCTTCCACCAGTTTGTATCCATCGGCATAGAATGGGTAAGGGCCTAGCCATTGCTCGAAGCAGGCGAGCATGGGCTTCACCTGCTCGAAGTGCGCACGGGCCTTCTCAGCGTTGGCTTCGAGCACCCAGTAGTCGAGGTCCAGCTTGCCGGAAACACCTTCGTACACATCGCTCCAATGGGCGTACTTCCCGATGTAAGGCACCAGATTGTAGGTGTTGATGGGGCTCTTCACTTGCCAATCCCACGTGGTGGTGCCATCGGCGTTCTTGCGTTGCGCGCGCAGCCGTCCGTTGCCGATGGCCTGCAAGCCGTCGGGTACGGTGATATGCAAGGAGGCGCCGCGGTCGGGCTCATCGCTCTGAAGGTCTTTGCACGGGTACCAAGCGCTGGCACCCAACCCTTGGCAAGCAACGCTCATCCACGGGGCGCCGTTCTTGTCCGTCTTCCATATCCAGCCGCCGTCCCACGGCGGGTTCTTCGCCGCGATGGGCACGCCGTGGTAGTGGACCGTGATGCTCGAAGCTTCGCCTTGCTTCATGCGGTGCGGCAGTTCCACCCACACCACGTTCCCTTCGTGCTGGAACGGAACGGCTTGGTCAATGACCATGATGGCGCCGTCCTTGAACGAAGCCACTTCGGTGAGGATGCTGTCAACCACGAGCGGTTGTTGCAGGTCCACTTGCATGCGTTGGCCTTCGGTTAGGGCGTCGAAGGCGATCTGGGTGGTTCCCACGATGGAATGTGTAGACGGGTCCGGGCGAACGCTCACATCGTATTGCACCACGTCCCACCAAGCACGATAGGGGCCGTTCGAGCCGCGCAGGCTATCGGCCTTGGTGAAGGTTCCTTTTTCCGTTCCCAACTGGGCCGAAGCTGGCGCTACCAATGAGCACGCTGAGGCCACAACGAACCACTTGCACATGGCACGAAGGTACCGGCCGTCCGCATGTGGCCGCGCGCGTTCCACGGCAGCGATAACGATAGGTCCCGAGCAGCGTGTGTCCTGCGGAACGCATCCTGTAAGTGCATTATGCCAACTTCACGCCGTGAGAAGCCTTTTCATAGCCCTCTTGCTGCTGCCGATCGCGGCCGTGGCGCAACCCTTGATCCCGGAGCTGCTGACGGCCTTGCCCGCGCAATTGAACGAGACCAGTGGTGTGGTGGTGCTCGGCACGGAGGTGTGGACGGTGCTCGATAGCGGAGCACCGGCGGCCATCTACCAAGTGGACCCGCAGAGCGGTGATGTATTGCGCACCGTTTCGCTCATGGGAACCACCAACGTGGATTTCGAAGAGGTCACGGCCGATGGGCAGTACGTGTATGTGGCCGATATCGGCAACAACTTCGGTTCGCGCACCGACCTGCGCATCTATCGGTTCTTGCGCTCCGCATTGGCCGATGGATCCGCAACGGAAGTTCCGGTGGAGACCATCGCATTCACCTTCGAGGACCAAACGGACCTGACCCCGGCCCTGTACGCGACCAACTTCGATTGTGAGGCGCTCGTGGCGGTGGACGATAGCTTGTTCCTGTTCACCAAGCGCTGGCTCGATAGGCGCACCCAGGTGTACGCGCTACCTGCAACGCCGGGCGAACACATTGCTCGAGTGCACGGTCAATCGGATGCCGATGGATTGATAACGGCCGCTGCTTGGGACGGCACCGACCGTTTGGTGCTGCTGGGCCATGAAGACGATCCCGGTCAACCCTTCGTGTGGACGTTCAATGGCGTGCAGGACCACGATTTCTTCGGCGTTCCTGGGGTTCGGCGCGAAGTGGATCTCTTCGATCACCAGACCGAAGGCATCGCATGGTCCGGATCCGATGAATGGCTGTTGAGCAATGAGCAAGGGTTCGGATTCCCGGCGGCTTTGTGGTCGGTGGATGTGCTACAGACCGTATCGGAAAACCATGGAATGCGAGCTCTTGTTTCTGCCTATCCGTTGCCGACGTTCGACCAACTCCACTTCTCCGGGCTGCGTGGTGCCTTCGTGGTCCGCGTGTTCGATGCAACTGGCAAGGAAGTGCTCCACGGGCTGGTTCCAACCACGGGCGTGCTCGATCTACATGGCTTGTGCGAAGGCACCTATGTGGCACTGGTCACGGAAGGCGACCGCGTGCATCGTCTGCCCTTCGTGGTGGTACGCTAGTGCTCCTTCTTCACCGGCGGTTCCAGCAGCACCACTTCCAATTTGCGCATGCCGTACTTGGCTTTCAGCGTGCGCCTGCTTTCCTCGCCTTCTTCTTTCGTGCCGAACAACAGCACGTCAAAGTCGGTGGTCGGTATGTCCTTGAGTTCCGGATGCGCTTGGCGGAACCGCTCTTG
>WBZL01003386.1_pt1 | contig 14625 bp, 16 predicted proteins | sample 5204291 | NCBI WGS metagenome assembly WBZL01 (sample SAMN12344345, study PRJNA552823) | activated sludge metagenome | biome: Activated sludge suspended growth; feature: Nitrification reactor; material: Wastewater; isolation source: activated sludge from nitrification reactor of wastewater...
GGTGGGGGTGCCTTCGGCTCGTCGCGTGAAGGCGGCTTCGATGTCGTCGGCGGTGAGGTTGCGGACCTTCAAGGTGCCGAGTTCGTCGGTGAGGATCCCGATCGCCCACCGGTGCCCGGCGAGGCGTGACGCGGAGAGTCGCCGGTTCGGGAGCGCTTTGGTCTGCCACATGTCGAGGAGTTCGGCGAGGGTCATCGATCCGGGCGCGATCGGTTGGCCGCCGTCGGCGAGTCGGCGGAGTTCGTCGAGTTTGCGGCGTGCTTCGGTCTTGGTCTTCGCGGACACGGCGCGGGGTTGGCCGTCGACGATGACGCGGGCGATCCATCGGTCTCGGTCGGCGCGGTAGAACAGGGCGCCTTCGCCGCGTCCGCGTCGACTGTCGTTCTTTGCCATCGTCCGCCTCCCGGTGCTCGGTGGGGGATGGTATCGGGTGGTGACACCCTTGCTGGCACCTTACGGGCCGATACACCGGGACACACCGGGACACATCCAGACACATCAAACCGCAGCTAGCGCACACAACAGGACACATCCCGACACAACCGGACACGCACGGGAAGCGCATGGCATGGAAGAGGCCAGGGGTTCAATTCCCCTCAGCTCCACGGCGAAGCCGCAGGTGATCTGACCTGCGGCTTTCTCGTTCCCGCGCTGCTTCTGCGCGGGCGAGTAGTGGGCCGAGTAGTAACTGACCTCTTCTCTACGTGGTGAGTACTCATCTTTGGAGTCCAGGGAGAGTGAGGGTTCGTTGGCTGCACGGCCGCCTCGCTTCAACTCTGCGACGATGAGGCCACGCTCGCTTCGAGGTGGGCCGTGTTGGATATCGGACGGTTCAGCCGATGTGGCCGTGGCCGGGGGCGAATCGTCCGACCTGTCGGGCGTAGGCGCGGTAGGTGTCGCCGTGGGTGTCGATGAGGTAGGGCTCTTCGACGAGGCGGACTTGGATCTCGAGCGCGGCGATGAGTGCGAGGAGGCCGATGATGCTGATGATGTTGGGGATGGTCATCGCGAGTCCGGTGGCGGTGACGAGCATCGCGGTGAAGATCGGGTTGCGGGCGTAGCGGAATGCACCTGCGGTGACGAGTTCGGTGCGTTCTGCTGGGTCGACGCCGATCCGCCACGATTCGCCCATCGAGTACTGGGCGGCCAGGGTGAGCACGATGCCGGCCAGCGTTACCACGATGCCGACAACGTGCAACCAGGTGGCGTCGAGAGCCGGGATGTCGTCGAGGCCGGCGACGGCGGCGATGGGTGCGGCGATGCCGACGAGCATCGCGATCACGAAGCCGATCTTGGCCCACCACTGCGCGGTGTTGGGTTCGGCGTGGAGTCGTAGTCCGGTGTCGCCGGTGCGTCGGCGTTGCTCGATCGTGCGCCAGCCGAACGCGAGCACTGCCCAGATGAGGTAGAGGGTGAGTGCGGTGATGGCCATGTCGGGAACTCGCTTTCGAGGTCTTGATATCTGTACGGATATGCAGATAACATGTCGTCCATGTTCGTTGTTCGCAAGCGCACTGTGATGTGTCTCGATCGTTGTTCGTCGACGTTCGTGTTGGTTCGGGTTCGTGTTCGGGGTGCTCGACATGGCGGCTGAGGGCGACAGCCACGACGCTGCCGCGTCGCCGGTGACGGATGACTGCTGCGCCGCACCGCTGGTGACTGCCGGTCTGGCGGGGCCGTCGTCGGGTGTGGGGGTGGTGACATACCGGGTGGAGGAGCTCGACTGTGCGACCGAGGAGAATGATCTTCGTGCGGCGTTGACGCCGTTGGTCGGGGTGCGGTCGTTGGAGTTCGATCTGGTCGGTCGGCGGGTGCGTGTCCGTCATGACCTGTCGTCGCCGGCGTCGATCGAGGCGGCGATCCGGGAGTTGGGGATGCGGCCGAGTGTGGTCGCGGCGGCCGAGGGTGCTCCGCTCGATCGTGGGTTGTCGCGCCGTTCGATCGTGGTCATGGTGGTTGCGGGTGTGCTCGCGGTCGGGTCCGAGGTGGCGGTGATCGCCGGTGCCGATGAGCAGTCGGTGCTCGTTGCGGTGATGGCGTTGGCGGCGATCGTGCTCGGAGGTCGGGACACGCTCCGCAAGGGCGTGCAGGCGTTGCGGTCGATGCGGATGACGATGAGTCTGTTGATGAGCGTTGCGGTGATCGGCGCGATCGCGATCGGTCAATGGCCCGAGGCGGCGGTCGTCATCTGGTTGTTCGCTGTCGCCGAGTTGATCGAGGCGCTCAGCTTGGAACGGGCCCGCAATGCGATCCGCTCGCTCGTCGGTCTCGCGCCAGAGACGACCGCGGTCCGCCGCGATGGTGACTGGGTGCAGGTCCCGACGGCAGACGTGCCGTTGGACGCGGTGATCCTGGTGAAGCCGGGGGAGCGGATCGCGCTCGATGGGCGGGTGGCTGCCGGGGCGAGTTCGGTGAACCAGGCGCCCATCACGGGTGAATCGATCCCGGTCGGCAAGGTCGTCGGTGATCAGGTGTTCGCCGGCACGATCAACGAGCGCGGCACCCTCGAGGTCACCGTCACCTCGGCCAAGGGCGAAGGCACGCTCGACCGGATCGCCCGCTCGATCCAGGAAGCGCAAGCCGACAAGGCACCCGCGCAACGCTTCGTCGACCGCTTCGCTGCCGTCTACACGCCCCTGGTGTTCGTGCTGGCGATCCTGGTCGCCGTGGTCCCGGTGGTCGCCGGTCACGGCAGCTTCCGCGACTGGTTCTACCGGGCGTTGGTGCTGCTGGTGCTGGCGTGCCCGTGCGCGCTGGTGATCTCGACGCCGGTCACCGTGGTCTCCGGGCTCGGTGGCGCGGCCCGCTGCGGGATCCTGATCAAGGGCGGTGTGCATCTCGAGAACGCCCGCAAGGTGCGAACTGTTGCGCTCGACAAGACGGGCACCCTCACCCACGGCAAGCCCGGGCTGACCGATCTGATCAACATCGGGGAGCACTCTGATGACGAGGTGATGCGGATCGCGGCGTCGATCGAAGCGATGTCCGAACATCCGGTCGCACATGCGGTCGTGACCGCACACGGGGGAACGCTCGCCACCGTCGAAGGGTTCGAGGCGCTGACCGGTCGAGGCGTGCGCGCGACCATCGACGGTGTCACGTACACCATCGGCAACCACCGCCTCGTCGAGGAGATGGGTGTCTGCGGTCCCGAGCTCGAGCAGACCCTGGAGCGTTTGGAGAACGAGGCGAAGACGGCGATCGTGGTGATGAACGCCGCTCCGTTCGCCGTGCTCGCGGTCGCCGACACCTTGCGTCCGCAGAGCCGCCAGGCCGTCGACGACCTCCGGGCGTTGGGGGTGACCACGATCATGCTCACTGGCGACAACCAGCGAACCGCGACAGCGGTCGCGCGCCAGGCCGGCATCGACGACGCTCGCGGCGATCTGCTCCCGGACGACAAGCTGCGGATCATCACCGAACTCGTCGCGACCGCCGGCGCCGTTGGCATGGTCGGTGACGGCGTCAACGATGCCCCCGCGCTGGCCAAAGCTGATCTCGGTATCGCCATGGGGGCCGCGGGGACCGACACCGCGATCGAGACCGCCGACATCGCGTTGATGGACGACGACCCGCGCAAGATCGCCGAGACGATCCGGATCTCGACGCACACCTCGCACGTGCTGTGGCAGAACATCAGCATCGCCCTCGGCGTCAAAGCCGTCTTCCTCGCGCTCACCATGACCGGCACGGCGTCGCTGTGGGTCGCGGTTCTCGCCGACATGGGCGCCAGCCTCGTCGTGATCGCCAACGGACTCCGACTGCTCCGCCGTCCGTCGCACGGCGCTCCCGCACCCAGCCGCGCTGCGACACCCGAGGATCGCTCCACTACGGTGCCCGGGCGATGACACCGATCGGACGACGAGGCTTCGTCGCACTGCTGGGCGCCGGCCTCACCGGCGCAGCAGGAGTCGTCACCGGCTGCTCCGACAGCGATGGTGTGACGTCGACGCCGTCTGGCGCGGCCGGGTCCGGTGGCACGCTGGCCGGCGTGTCGTTCGCGGTCCGCCGCGACCCTGGTTGAGGCTGCTGCTCGGCGTGGGTCGGGTACCTGCGAACGAACGGCGCCACGGTCGAGGTGACCGATGATCCGGCTCGCCCCGAGTTTCGGCGGTCGGTCGGGATACCCGACGACGCCGCCTCGTGCCACACCGGGATCGTCGACGGCTACGCGATCGAAGGACACGTGCCGGCCGAAGCGATCCGGCGTCTGCTGGCCGATCGACCCGACGCCGCCGGTCTGGCGTTGCCCGGCATGCCATCCGACAGCCCCGGCATGGGCGGCGACCAGGCGAGCTGGTCGAACCAACCCGTGATGCTCGTCGACCGGGACGGTTCGTTCGGCGTCTTCGCGTACTGACAGCTGCACGTACTGACAGCTGCACGAACTGACAACCAGATCGGGCGACCAGTCGCGCTCCGTCATGGATGCGCCCCACCGAACATCGAGCGTGTCGATCCGCCGTGCTGTGCACCTCGACCCGACATCTGTACCCATGTACAGTCGTGGCATGCATGTGCCTCGCACCTTCACCTCGATGTTCGCACTCGGCTCGCTGCTCGCCTTCTCGTCAGCCTGCGCGTCGTCGGATTCGTCGGATTCGCCTGCGGCAGCAGCGACGGAATCATCAGATGCCGCGAGCGAGGTGACCTACGAGATCGAGCGTGCGGATCACGTCACCGAGCCGGTGGTGTACGAACAGAGTCCTCCCGTGGGTGGCCCGCACCATCCGGCATGGCAGAACTGTGGCGTCTACGACGTCGATGTACCGAACGAAACCGCGGTGCACTCGCTCGAGCACGGCGCCGTGTGGATCTCGTACGACGTCGACGCTGTCGAGGACCCCGGCACCCTGGAACGTCTCGCGGTCGCTGCCTCGCATGTGCTCGTGGCGCCGTTCGACGGGCTCGACGCGCCTGTGGTCGCATCGGCATGGGGCGTCCAGCAGCGCTTCAACGACCCGGGCGACCCGGCACTGGCGGCGTTCATCCAGCGGCATCAACTGTCACCGTCGTCGCCCGAACCGGGCGCACCGTGTGCAGGTGGCGTCGGAGACCCACGGTGAGGCGCGCTGCACAGACCACACTGGCGATCACCGTGGTGGCCGCGGTCGGCCTGTCGGTGTGGTCCGCGCTCGCCGACGGCGACACCGCTGCCGGGCCACCGTCGGAACGCTCGGTCGAGGTCGGCTTCGTCCGTGACATGGCCGTGCACCACGACCAAGGAGTCGCGATGGCCGAGATCATCCATCGGCGCAGCGACGAAGACCCGTTCGCGATGTTCGCGAACGACATCGCCCTCGGACAGCAGAGCCAGCTCGGCAGGTTCTACGGCTGGCTCGAGCAGTGGGACGTGTCGCCGACCGGTTCCGATCCGATGGGGTGGATGTCCCACGGCGGTGAAGCATCGGAAGGGATGGACGGGCCGATGCAGATGCCGGGCCTCGCCAGTCGGGATCAGGTGTCGGACCTGGCCGACTTACCCGTCGAGGAGGCCGAAACCCAGTTCCTGCAGCTGATGATCGCTCATCACCGGGGCGCGGTGAGCATGGCCGAGGCAGTGCTCGACATGCCGGTTCGACCCGAGGTGCGACGCATTGCCGATGCGATCGTGTCCACCCAGCTGGCCGAGATCGATGCGATGAACGGGATGCTTCAAGCCCGCGGACAGGAGCCGATGTGAACGACGACCGACCACCCACCTCTGAATCGGGTGATGTCGACGACGTCGTCGCCGAGCATGGCGTTGGCGGGCACGGCGTTGGCGGGCACGGCGACCTCATCGGAGACGCGACGACCGGTCACGAGGCTGCCGAATCGTCGGCTGGTTCTGTGCTGATGACGGAAACTGCCACGCACCTCACGCCGCCTGCGAGCGCCCGAACGCAGTCACGGATCACCGTCGCGGCGCTCGTGGTGTTCGCTGCCGCTGCGATCCTCCTCGTCGTGTCCATCGTCCAGCACGGCTGAACGACACGTCCGCCAACCGTCAGTACACCCTGCAGCCGCTTGGGATCTGCAAGAGGGGCAGACTTTCGATCGGCGTTCCATTGCGTTGGAGCTCGAAGTGGAGGTGGAAGTTGCCGGCGCCGGGGTTGCCGGTGTCGCCGACCGAACCGATCTGCTGGCCGGCAACGACGACCGATCCGACGCTCAGGCCGGGACCGAACGCCGAGAGGTGGGCGTAGAAGAACACCGTGCCATCAGCGGCGGTGAGACGCCAGGCGTTGCCCGAGAGCTCGGAGTCGCTCCGTCCGTCCACGTACTGAGTGGTGAGCACGCCATCGGCAGCGGCGTACACCGCCTGCCCGAGGGATGCCAGCATGTCGACACCTTCGTGTCTCCGTCCGCCCGAACGTGGGTCACCGAAGCTGTCGAGGACGTCGCATCGCGGCGTCGGGGCCAAGGGAAAGACGAGTCCGCCGGGTTGGTCGTCCACGCCACCCAGGCGAACGGCACGCTGCGATGCGATGGCGGCGCGATCCAACAACTCGGCTGGCGCTCGCGCCGAGGCGACCGGGTGAGGGTGCACGACGATCACCACGGCCAGCGCCGCGGAAGCGAGCAGTCGTCGCCCGCTTCGCGTCGCTCGTTGCCGGCGGGTCATGCGACGACGGCGGCGCCGAGGTCGACGAGGCCGGCACGGAGCGGGTCGCTGGCCCCGTCGAGTTCGATCGCCCAGCGTCCGAGGACCAGTGCGCTGCCGGCGGGCAGTTCATTGGCGGCCTGGTCGCGATGCGCCCGGGTGGCGTACTCGCGGACACGGATCGTGAGGTCCGGCTGGTTCTCGGCGCAGCCATCGGACTGGGCCTTGACCTCGAAGCCCCACACGAATCCCTGGACCGACTCCTCGCCGAGACGGGCGACCGCACAGATCCCGGCGCGCTCGGCGGTCAGGAGGTCGAAGATCTGCTGGAACGGGCGCGGTTCGAACGGTGCATCGATGGTCGGGTCCTCTGCGCCGCCGCTGAGGTCGATCGACTCGGGTTCGAACGGGAAGGGGCAGTCTGCGGCGAGCATCTCGTCGGCGAGCGCCGGATTCCACATCGCCATCGCAGAGTGGAACGCGAGTTGATCGCAGCCGGCAGCAGCAGGGAGCTGTTCGTGCGCGGCGTCGGGCAGGAAGGTGACCGATACGGGCGATGCAGAACCGGCAGCGAGCGTCGTCGCCGCGGCGCCGAGGGCGCCGCTCTCCTCGTCGTTGCGGCCTCCGAAGATGATTGCAACGAGGATCAGCGCGGCTGCGACAGCACTGGCCGTGACGATCAGCATGGTTGTTCGGTTGCGGGGCCTCGGGGTGCTCATCGTGCGGGCTCGCCGGAGGGAGGGGTGCCGACATGTTTCGGGTGGAACGGGTTCATTCCGGGCCTTGTCGGTGTGCGAGGTGCTCGCGACCGAGGTCGAGGAGGAGTCGGACGTGACTGTCGTCGAGGCTGTAGAACATCATCCGCCCCGATCGACGAGCGGTCACGACGTTGGCCGCGCGCAGCCATCGCAGCGAGTGCGACACCGTGGATTCGACGACGTCGATGGTGGCCGAGATGTCGCACACACAGAGTTCGCCGGCCTCCAGCAACGCGTACAGGATTCGTGCCCGGGTCGGATCGCCGAGGAGGCGGAACCAGTCGGCGAGCCGGTCGATCTCCAACGCCGTGGGCAGCTTGCCCCGGGCGGCTTCCACGCGGTCTGCGTCGACAAGGGTCACCTCGCACGCATCCGCAACCGGGCGATCGATGGCTGCGCTCATGAGCGTTCCCGACGAAGCGTGCGAACCCGACAGCTGTACATGGATACAGATGTTCCTCTACGATCGGGTCGTGCGTCAACCCTCCCACATCGGATCGGCCCCCGACCTCTCGACATCGACACGTCGATCGTTCCTCACGATCGTGGCCGGTTCGGCGTTGCTCGCAGCCTGTGGCGGCAGCGACGGTGAGGGCGGCGGGGCCGCCGCGACGACAGCAGCGCCCGACGGGCTGGCGACGATGCGGTTCATGGCGGAGCCGAGCGTGCAGACCGGAGCAGATCGCCGGATCGTGTTCGGGCTCGCCGATCTCGATGGAAGTCTGCGTGTCGGTGGACCTGCTGAGATCGCGGCGGTTCTTCTCGACAAGAACGATGCCGAGATTGCTTCGGTGACAGCGAGGCGTCATGACAGCGGGTTGCCGCGTGCGTACTACGTCGCTCGGGTCGACCTGCCGGCCGATGGGCCGTACCTGTTGCGGCTCACCGTCGACGGCGACACGGCCGATCTGAACTTCTCCGCCACCCCTGCCGAGGCGATCCCGTTCCCCAGTGTCGGATCGGCGATGCCGGGTTTCGACACCCCGACGTTGTTCGAGCCTCGCGGGGTCGATCCGGTGTGTACCCGCCAGCCGGAGTGCTCGTTCCATGCTGCGTCGTTGAACGAGGCGCTGCGCTCCGGTGAGCGGATCGCATATCTCGTCGGGACGCCGGCGTTCTGCCAGACCGCGATCTGCGGCCCGATCCTCGACCTGATGCTGCAGGTCGCTCCCGACTATCCGGACATCCGGTTCCTCCACACCGAGGTGTACACCGACATGACCGCAACCACGGTCGCTGCTGGTGTGGAGGCGTTGAAGCTCAGCTTCGAGCCGGTGATCTTCCTGATCGACAGCAACGGGTCGGTGGTGGAACGACTCGACGTCATCGTCGACGATGTCGAGCTGCGCACCCACCTCGACGCGCTCTCGGCATGAACGATCGGGCAGGCCGCCGGTCGGCCCCGAGGGATCGTCGGTGGCATCGCCTGGTGCTCGTCATCGCGGCGGTCGCGATGGTGTGCGGGTGGCCGTCGTCGGTGTACGCACACATCGACCCGGAGCCGGCCGAAGCGCCGGCTGGCAGTGAACAGGTGGTGGGATTCACCGTCGAACACGGCTGCGACGGCTCACCGACCGTGCAGCTCGACATGCGACTGCCGGCCGGCGTGACCACGCCTCTGCCGGAGGCGACCGACGGGTGGACGTCGTCGGTCGACGGCGACGTGGTCACCTTCGTCGGCGGGCCGTTACCCGACGACACACCGCAGACGTTCCGGATCCGGATGACCTTGCCCGTCGAACCCGGTGCCACGCTGTACTTCCCGTTCGTCCAACGCTGTGAGGTCGGCGAGATCCGGTGGATCGACATCCCTTCCGACGGGAGCGGAGCCGAACTCGACGAACCCGCTCCGGCGATGGTGCTGACCGAGCCCGTGGCGACGCCCTCCACGTCATCGCCGGCGTCGACCACGTCCGCGTCGCCGAACTCGACGATCGCGTCGACCACGTCCGTGTCGACGACGGTGCCGTCGACCGTCGCTCCGACCGCGGACGACGAAGTCACTCCGACCACGGAGGCTCCGGCCGACGAGACGACGCCTCCCGTCGTGTCGGCTCCCGAGACGAACGGTGATGCGTCGGGCGGTGGCTCGGGTGGGGTGTGGATCCTGATCGGCTCGATCGTGGGCGTCGCGGTCATCGGTGCGCTGGCCCTACGCCAGTCGAGACGGGCACGCGGGCAGGGCCGTCGGTGAGGTCGGCGGTTCGGCGGGTGACGCTGGTCGTCGTCGCCGCTTTCTGCGGTCTCGCGATCGCCGGTCAGGCGTTCGCCCACGCCAGTCTGATGTCGTCGGATCCCGCGGATGGGGCGGTGCTCGAGGTCGCGCCCACGGAGATCGTGCTGCGCTTCACCGAACCGGTGGATCCGGTCGACGACTCGATCCGTCTCCTCGATGGCGCCGGCGCCCGAATCCAGCTCGGCGAGGTCGACCAGGCGCTCGGCTCCGACACCATGCGGATCGACGTGCCCGAACTCGCGGACGGTACGTACGCCGTCGGTTGGAGTGCGGTGTCGGCCGACTCCCACCCGATCGGTGGCGCGTACGTCTTCAGCGTCGGCGAGGCCTCGAACAACCCCGGCGCGCTCCTGTTGGCCCAGGCGCGTGGGTCGTCGGACTCGTCCGATGGTGGACCGGCGATGCTGCTCGGTCGTTGGGCGTCTGCGACCGGTCTCGCGGTGTTGCTCGGTGTGTTCATGGCCTTGGGCTGGTTGGCGCCCGATCAGGTCGGCGGCCGCCGGGTCGGCCGACTCCTCGCATCCGGTGCTGTCCTCGCAGGGGCCGGCACGCTCGTCATGATCGCGGCCCAGTCGTCGGTGCTCACCGGCTCCTGGGCACCGGCAGGGTGGACGGACGTGCTGGACACACGATCGGGGCGATGGTGGTTCGCACGACTCGTCCCGGTCGCGCTCGCGCCGGCGGCGATCCGCCTGAGGTCGGGGCTGACGTCGGTTCGGCGTGGTCGTGTCGCGGTCGGGGCCGCCTCGATGGCGACGTTCGCCGTGTTCGCCGCCGGAGGCCACGCCGTCACCGGCCGGTGGGTCACCGTCGGGTTCGTGGTGACGGTTGCACACCTCTCGGCGATGGCGCTGTGGCTCGGCGCGCTGGTCGTCCTCGCGCTCGTCGTCGCCCCTCAGCGACTGATGCACGTGGCACGATCGTTCGCGCCTGCTGCGCTCGCGACCGTCGCCGTGCTCGCGGCGACGGGCACGGTGAGCGCTGTCCGCCAACTCTCGTCGGTCAACGATCTGACCGAGACGTCCTACGGGCGGTGGTTGATCGTCAAGCTCGTGGTCGTCGTCGTGGTGATCACCATCGCGGCCGTGTCGCGTCAGACGATCGGTATGGTCGCCGTGACGACCGCATCGACATCCGACCCGCAGGTCGGCTCGTTGCACGATCAGACATCGACCTCGTCGTCGGAACCTGCATCCCCACCGAGGCACCGTCTCCGGCGCACCGTCGTTGCCGAGATCGCCGGGATCGCGGTCGTCCTCGTCGCCACGGCAGGCATGGCCGCGAGTACTCCCCCGATCGCAGTTGGCCCTCCCATCCCCGTCACCGCATCGGCGTCGGCGATCCAGGGAGAACGGGTCGCCCAGCTCGAACTCGCCCCGGCTCGAACAGGTGGCACGACGATGCACATCGTCATCTTCAGCCCGGGCGGCACCCTCGACAAGGCCGACGAGATCACGGTGTCGGCATCCCTGCCCGATCAGGGTCTCGGACCGATCGAGATCGACGTGTCCCCCGCAGGCCCGAACCACGTGACGACCGACCAGGCCGTGTTCCCTGTCGCCGGGACCTGGACGGTCGTCGTGACCGCCCGATACGGCGAGTTCGACCAGGTGGTGTTCACGATGACGATCGACGTCGTCTGAGCGGTCGATGGGGCGTGACATGTGGTGCCCGAGGTGTCCGTTCACCGCTCCGCAGCGAGACTGCTCGACGTGGCTGATCGCTCCGAGGTGGACCATCAGGTCGTCATGTCCCGTCCGAGGGTGAGCGGGCGTCGCCGGGCGATGACTCGCTGGGTGCGGTGCGTCGCGGCCGTTCTCGCGATCGTCGCACTCACGCCTTCGACGGCATCGGCCCACGGCGGTGGCCCTGATGCCACGAACTACGAGACCATCGTCACCGATGGCGCTGACCCCGGTCTCGGGTGGCAGGTGCTCGGCGGCGACGCAGGACTCGAGCTGACCAATCGGACCGGCTCGACGGTTGTGGTGTTGGGTTACGAGGACGAGCCCTACTTGCGCTTCGACGCCGACGGCTCAGTGTGGGAGAACACCCGGTCCCCGGCGACATGGTTGAACGCCTCCCGGTTCGGCGCCGAGGTCCCCGACACCGCCGACGCGAACGCCGAACCCGAATGGCGCGAAGTGAGCAACTCCGGCAGCTTCTCCTGGCACGACCATCGAGCACATTGGATGTCGACATCCATGCCGGTCGTGGTCACCGACCCGGATCGCTCGACGCTCGTCCAGCGGTGGACGATTCCCCTCCTCGTCGGTGATGGCGCAGCGTCGGCCCGCGTCGACGCCGCAGGCGAGCTGTGGTGGCGACCCTCGGTCGCATGGTGGCCGCCGATCGCCGGATCCCTCGCCGCCTTCGGCGCGCTGTTCGCCGTTGTCGTGGCTCGCCGCCACGGGCGCTCCTGGAGCGACGTGTTGGCGCAACCGATCGCAGTGATGGTGTGGGTGGTGATGGCGGCCAACGTCGTACGGGTCGCCGACGATGTCGCCGCCTCGGATGCGACGATCGCCCAGCACGCCTTCTTGGTGATCGTCAGTGGGCTCGCGATCGCCGCCGTGTCAGGCCTCGGCGTCGCTGTGTGGCAACGAGGACGGTTCTGGTTCGGAGCTGCGCTCGCCGCCGGGGTGTTGTCGTTCTGGCTGTTCGGCGGTGAAGCCACCGATCAGCTGTGGAAACCGTTGCTCGTCACGGACCTGCCGGAGTGGGTGCGCCGCTGGACGATCGCCGCGAGCTTCACCGTCATCGTGCCCACGCTCTTTGCCGCGGTGCTCGGCGGACGCGAACTCGCACGGAACCTCGACATCGATCCGGCGGACGCGTCCGGGAGTGGAGTTGGCGAGGCTGGCCCGACGCGGGTCTCACCCGAACTGGGCTGACAGCCGACACCTTGCGGACGATGGATGACCGGTCAGGCGAGCAGCGTCTCGAGATCGCCCTGGACGTCGTCCTTGGTGACACCGAACGGCCAGGTGATCATCACCTTGCCGGTGTCGTCGACCGCGTACATCGCGCCTGAATGTGACACGTCGACCGTGCCGTCGGCCTGGGTCTCGACGCTGTAGCTGACACCGAACAGATCTGCCGCGTTGCGCAGCAGTTCGGGATCGGTGGTGCGCAGTGCATGCGCACGGTCGAGGAAGCTGCCGAGATAGCCGGACATGATCTCGTCGGTGTCGCGATCCGGATCGACGGTGACCATCGCCAGGTCGATCCGATCCCCGTCATCGCCGAGGTCGCGCACAGTGGACTTCACGATCGACAGCGATGTGGGACACACATCGGGACACGACGTGTACCCGAAGTAGACGATCAGCACCTGGCCCGGATCGGCCCGGAACGCGAACCTCTCATCCGGATGGCTCACGTCGGGAACCGACACGGAATCGACCTGCTGCACCGCAGACGGCCGGTAGCCGACGAGCTCGCGGGCCTCGCCGCCGTCACCGCAGGAAACGGCGACGACGGCGGCCACGAGACCGAGAGCGAGGATCCGGTGCGATCGCATTCGGACACTCTACGAAGCCATCGTCATCGGAGGCGACGGTCCTTGGTCCCGACCTGACCGGAAACGACCCAGACCGGCAACGAGGTGAGCGGACGCGTCGTGAGAGCAGATTCGCGAGCTGGCCGCCGAACGTCACCCTCCGATCGAGCACTCGAACGCCGACCGGATCGGCACCACGATCGCATCGACCACTGCACGAGCAGGCGTGATCGTCGCCGGATCCGGAAGCTCGATCTGCGCACCAGCGGACCAGTCGTACTCGAGCACGTAGCCGAACGACTCCTCCTCGTCCGCTGTGCTCCCCGGTACGATCGACGGTCGCGCCGCGATGCTGACCACGCGGCCTGCGTCGTCGAACACGAAGTCCACGGTGAACACGAGTTCTTCACGACCATCATCCTCATCGCCGGCGTCGACCGACGCGAGCCGTTCGATCACGGCTCGAACGGTGCCGTCGTCGCGAAGCGCGATGCTCGCCGCCGACTCACGTGCGCCGGACGCCGTCACACCCGGCGACTCGGGGAGTTCGAATCCGCTGACATAGGCGGCGACCGATGGCCCGACGGCCTGCAGCAACATCTCGCGGACCTCGGACGGATCCTGGGCCGTCACCTCGATCCAGCCGACCAGTTGTCCGTCCGTGGCGGCGGCAGCGTCGATCCACGCCACCCCCGACGAGACGATGGCGACCACCGCTTCGCCCGGACGGCTGATCGAAGCGGCCCCAGCGCCGCGATCGACGGCAACGGTCACCGGCACTTCGTCGGTGAAGCACCGTTGCAGACCGGGCGCGTCGGGCCGGTCGACGAGCGTGAACCGTTCCGGATAGGTGACCGAGCCTGCCCGACGAAGCATCGCTCTCGCGTCGCTTCCCTGACCCGCCGCGCAGCCGACGAGCACGCCGCCAGCAGCCACGATCGAGACCCAGGACCCGACACGTCGACGTCGGTCGAGGTGCCCGCTCACCCAGGCACACCACCGAGGTCCAACACGGCCGTGCGCGCCATGGACAGATCGGCCGCCCCCGAGCGATCGAGGTCCTGGAAGGAGATCACCCAACGACCCAGTGCCAATGGCATCAGATCGGCATCACGATCCGCCATGCGACGCGCCGCACCATCACGGTGCGCGCTCGTTGCGTACTCGCGCACCACCACCTCGATCTCCGCACCGTCGCTCACACACGACACCTGGCGAAGGTGGAAGATGAATCCGTACACGAAGCCACCCCCTGGTGGCTCGACGACACGGACCTCGGTACACACCTCGAAACCGGCTCGTTGGAGCCCGCCGACCAGACCCTGGTATCGCAGCGGAGCGAACTCGACAGCCAGCGGTGGCAACGACGACGGTGTCGGCTCGTCCACCGTGCCGGGCAAGATCGGGAACTCGCACTCGAAGTCCAGTAGGTCATCGGCAAGCGTGGAACTCCACATCGCCATCTGTGCGTGGTACGCGAGCTGCTCACACCCCGCCTCGACCGGCAAGGCGTCATGGTCGACGAGCGTGAACACGTCAGGGC
>WBZL01003387.1_pt1 | contig 14623 bp, 12 predicted proteins | sample 5204291 | NCBI WGS metagenome assembly WBZL01 (sample SAMN12344345, study PRJNA552823) | activated sludge metagenome | biome: Activated sludge suspended growth; feature: Nitrification reactor; material: Wastewater; isolation source: activated sludge from nitrification reactor of wastewater...
GAACGACCCTTGGGATCGATTTCCATGACAGTCCGGCCGTCGATCATCGATGCGGCATAATCCGTCCGGTGATGGAGGGTCACTGGGGCTACAGTGCCATGCTGCGAGAGCGCAACAGCAGCTTCATACGTGATCTTGGCCTTGGGGGTAGCGCCGTTGACAACAAAAATCAGTGGCTTGCCTGCCCTGTCGCAAAGATCGACGGTTGCGCCGACTGCACGAAGGTCGTGGGGGCTCGGTCGAGTCGGCACGACAATGAGTTCGGCCACTGCGATAACGCTCTGGATCGCCATTGTGATCGCTGGCGGCGTGTCGATAACCGCAAGCTTGAACCCCTGCTGCCGCAGCATCTCAAGGTCGCTCGAAAGACGCGCAACGGTTGTCTGCGCAAACGCGGGAAGCTCGGTTTCCCGTTCGTTCCACCAGTCTGCGAGCGATCCTTGCGGGTCGATGTCGATCAGGACGACAGGGCCCGCGCCTGCTCGCTCAGCCTGGACGGCAAGATGTCCTGACAAGGTTGTCTTGCCGGATCCGCCCTTCTGCGATGCCAACGCCAATACGCGCATGAAAGTTCCCCGAGTTGCAATAATCTCGCAGTAAATCGCACGTGGATGGCTAAGATTAGGTTAACATTCGCTGCCGCAAGGAGACCAAATTTTTCCGGATTATGACCGACGGATTTTGTGCTAAGACCCGTGCGGCATTGCCCTATGCGGGGCAACGGAATTCAAGGCGTTGGAGTAAAATGAATGTGGTTTACCCGGTTTCTGGTTTTGGCCATGGCGACATCGCTTCTGTCCGTTCCGGCGAATGCTGACGTCAAGGCCGGGGCAGACGCCTGGAACCGTGGAGATTATGCCAACGCCGTCAAGGAATGGCGTCAGCCTGCCATCAACGGCAATGCAGACGCCCAATTCAACATGGGTCAGGCCTACAAGCTGGGCCGTGGCGTACCGGCGGACCCCAAGCTGGCTGCAGACTGGTACCTCAAGGCTGCAAAGCAGGGCAATCTGCAGGCCGAAGACAATTACGGCGTCATCATGTTTCAATTTGGCGATCGGCCGAAGGCTATGCCCTATTTGCAGAAGTCGGCCAGTCGGGGCGAACCGCGCGCCCAGTATCTGGTGGGAACAGCCCTCTTCAATGGCGACTATATCGGCAAGGACTGGCCCCGCGCCTACGCGCTCATGACGCGAGCTGCGGCATCGGGGCTAAGTGCCGCTTCGACAAGCCTGGCCCAGATGGACAAGTTTATTCCGCTTGAGCAGCGTCAGCAGGGGTTGGCCATGGCACGTCAGATGGCAGAGCCCGGATCTGCGCAGCCTGCCGCGCAGTCCCCTTCTGCCAGGATTGCAAAAGCTGGAGGTGCGCCTGCGCGGATTGCTCCCCCGGTTGCGAAACTGCCCGCAGGCAGTGCCGGAAGCTGGCGCGTACAGCTCGGCGCGCTCGACAGCGAAGCTCTGGCAAAAGCGAAATGGACGGCATTGAGGAGCCGCATTGGAGCCTTGTCCAAGTTGCAGCCCAGCTATGAACCGGCGGGTCAGTTCACTCGCCTGCGGGCAGGGCCAATCAGTACCAAGGCCGGCGCACTATCTGTCTGTGCCGCTGCCAAGGCTGCCGGGCAAGCCTGCTTCCCAGTCGCACCCTGAGCCCGACTCAGCGGGACCATTCGGCGCGCGCATATCCCATTGCATAGAGGATGGTCGTCAGGTCGCCATAGGCAACCCCCGCTGATGCTGCCGCGCGTGTCTTTGGCTTGGCGTAATAGGCCACTCCCAGACCTGCAGCCTCGATCATCGGGATATCATTGGCGCCATCACCGACTGCCAGCGCCTCACGTGCGCTCCAACCCTTTTCGGCGAGTGCTGCAAGCAAGGTATCCTTTTTGGTCGCCGCGCCGACAATTGCACCACTGACCGTGCCATCCAGCCTGCCATCCTGGATGCCAAGCCGGTTGGCCACAACCCGATCAAAACCTATGTCCTGAGCCACGGGTTCTGCAAATCGTGTGAACCCACCCGAGACCAGAATGGCAAGGCCACCATGGGCGCGAATTGTCCGCACCAATGCCTTTGCGCCGGCCATGACTTTGACGCGATCGGCAAGGCATTGCTCGATCACGGTTTCTGGCAACCCTCTCAGCAACGCAACCCGGCTTCTGAGTGCATCTTCAAAATCGAGCTCGCCGCGCATCGCGCGCTCGGTCACTTCAGCGATCTGGGGCTTGAGCCCGGCATAGTCCGCCAGCTCATCAATGCATTCAACGGTGATCATCGTCGAATCCATGTCCGCGACAATCAGCCGTCGACGCCTGTCGGAGGTTCGTTGAACGATGACGTCTATTCCGGGAATGGCCCCTTCCAGCGCGGACCGGACGGCAACAGGATCCCCGACAAATTCAAGATCGCAGGCCGTTCCCGGTTCAAGCCAGTTTTGCCCCAGCAAGTCTGCCCGTGAATCACCCAGCCTGGCGGCAAGTGCACAAACAGCAGCTTCATTCAGTGCGTCCGCCGCGATAAGAGAAGCCGTGAACATGAACTCCAATCCTGCAAGACCGCCTCTGGTCCTCATTGTCGGCCCGACGGCGAGCGGCAAGTCGGCCCTGGCGCTCGCGCTGTCAAGATCATTGCCCGTGACAATCATCAATGCCGATGCAAGCCAGGTCTACCGGGACCTCAACATCGTCTCGGCTCGGCCATCTCCGGATGACCTTCGCCGCGCACCGCACAAGCTGTTTGGCCATGTGGATGGCGCAAGCGCCTATTCGGCAGCAGCCTGGGCCGCCGACGCAAAAGCTGCAATTGAGGAGGCGCACGCAAGCTGGCGCATGCCGGTGGTCGTCGGTGGCACCGGCCTTTATGTGCGCACGCTCCTCGAAGGTATTGCGCCGGTACCCGACATCGAAACTGATGTGCGGGCATCCGTTCGAAAGCTGAATGTCGGAGAGGCGCATGCCGCGCTGGCAGTTGAAGACCCGTCGGCCGCAGCACGGCTTTCCCCCAATGATACCAGCCGCATTGCCCGTGCCCTTGAGGTGGTGAGATCAACGGGGAAGCCCTTGCAGGAATGGCAACGCATGCGATCTGGAGGGATAAGAGACCTTGTCCGGCTGACGCCCGTTATTCTGCTTCCGCCCCGAGACGTGCTGTTCGCGCGCTGTGACATGCGTTTTGACGCCATGATTGCATCAGGCGGCCTGGACGAGGTTTCAGCGCTCATGGCCAGAAATCTCGATCCCAGCCTACCCGTCATGCGCGCCATTGGCGTTCGGGAGATCGCGACCCTGATGGCCAATCCCGCAGCCGCCGAAGCCTGCATTGCTCAGGCAAAGACAGCCACCCGCCAGTACGCAAAGCGCCAGTACACTTGGTTCCGCAACCAGAGTCCGGCAGATTGGCTGCGGATCGAGACGCAATTAGAGGTTAATAACATTGACAATTTAGTAATAAAATTACAACATATGGCGTTGACAGATTAGTTTGTTATCTGTAGCGGGCGGCGCTTGCGCAAATTCTGATGCAGTGCAACAGCGCGTCATCCTCGAAAAAGAGCCGGTTTTAGAAAGTGAGTCCCATGGCCAAGGAACTGTCAGGAGCAGATATTCTCATCGAGGCGCTGTGCGATCTCGGTGTGGACGTCATCTTTGGCTATCCGGGCGGGGCCGTACTGCCAATCTATGATGCCCTGTTCAAGCAGAAGCGCATCCGCCACATTCTTGTGCGACATGAGCAGGCAGCGACCCATGCTGCTGAAGGCTATGCACGTTCAACAGGCAAGCCCGGCGTCGTTCTCGTGACGTCCGGCCCCGGCGCGACCAATGCCGTGACGGGAATTACGGATGCCCTGATGGACTCCATCCCGATGGTCGTCATCACCGGGCAGGTTGCCACACACCTGATCGGTTCCGACGCGTTTCAGGAAGCCGATACGGTTGGAATCACGCGGCACTGCACCAAGCACAACTATCTCGTGAAATCGCCCGAGACGCTTGGCCATGTCGTGCATGAGGCGTTTCACATCGCCACCTCGGGGCGTCCGGGTCCGGTCGTCATTGACATTCCAAAGGATGTTCAGGTTGCCACGGCCCGTTATGCCAAGCCCGGTGTCATCAACCATCCAAGCTACAAGCCCCAGACAAAGGGAGACCTCAAGGCCATTGAAGCGGCGGTGGAAATGCTCGCCGCGGCGGAACGGCCTGTTCTCTACACAGGCGGTGGCGTCATCAATTCGGGGACAGGTGCAAGCCAGGTTCTCCGTGAACTCGCACGCATCACCGGTGCTCCAGTCACATCCACGCTGATGGGGCTCGGCGCCTTTCCGGCATCGCACGAGCAGTGGCTCGGCATGCTCGGAATGCACGGCACCTACGAGGCCAATTGGGCCATGAACCAGGCCGACCTTATCGTTTGCCTCGGGGCCCGCTTTGATGATCGTGTCACGGGTCGGCTCGATGCCTTTGCTCCCAAAGCCCGCAAGATCCACGTGGATATCGATCGCAGTTCGATCAACAAGGTTGTCCCGGTCGACGTCGGGATTGTCGGCGATGTCGGTCGCGTGATCGAAGACATGATCAAGATCTGGAAGGGCCGCCAGCACCAGAAGCAGGATCTTTCCGGCTGGTGGAAGCGCATCGACGGATGGCGCGCAAAGAAGTCGCTTGCCTACAAAACCTCGAAAACCGAGATCATGCCGCAGGACGCCATCCGCAAGCTCTGGGAAGCCACCCACAGGCGTGCGCCCATCATCACGACCGAAGTGGGGCAGCACCAGATGTGGGCCGCCCAGCACTTCCATTTTGAGGGTCCCAACAAATGGCTGACCTCAGGCGGGCTTGGAACCATGGGCTATGGCCTTCCTGCCGCCATTGGAGCGCAGCTGGGCAACCCGAAGGCGCTCGTCATCGACATTGCGGGTGAAGCGTCAATCCAGATGAATATCCAGGAACTGGGTACGGCAACCCAGTACCGGTTGCCGGTCAAGATCTTCATCCTCAACAACGAATATATGGGCATGGTTCGTCAATGGCAGGAGCTGACCTATTCAAGCCGCTATTCCGAGAGCTATTCGGATTCGCTGCCCGATTTCGTGAAACTTGCGGAAGCCTATGGCTGGAAGGGCATCCGGATCGAAGACCCGGCGGATCTGGAAAGCGGGATCAAGGCGATGATTGATCATGACGGGCCTGTGATCGTGGACTGCATGGTGGCCAAGCTTGCCAACTGTTTTCCGATGATCCCATCGGGAGCAGCCCATACCGACATGATTCTCGGTGACGACAAGGTATCGGGCGAAATGTCTGACGAAGCGAAGGCACTGGTCTGATGCACATCAAGGAAGGTCCAAAGGAGCGGCACACGCTCTCCGTCACCGTGTCGAACGAACCCGGCGTTCTTGCCCGGATCGCAGGCATGTTCACGGCACGTGGCTACAACATTGAAAGCCTGACGGTCGCAGACATCACGGCCGATGATTCGATCAGCCGCATCACCATCGTCACGAGCGGAACACCGGCCGTGATCGAACAGGTGGCCGCCCAGCTGGACAGAATGGTGCCCGTCCACAAAGTCACTGATCTTACCGTGTTGGGGGATCACGTCGAACGGGAACTGGCTCTGGTCAAGGTCGCCGGCATAGGGGACCACAGGATTGAAGCATTGCGGCTGGCAGAAGTGTTCCGGGCCAATGTCGTGGACACGACAATCGCAAGCTTCGTCTTCGAAGTGACAGGCGCTTCGACAAAGATCGATCGCTTCGTTGAACTTATGCGCGAAATCGGACTGGTCGAAGTTGCCCGGACGGGTGTCGTGGCGATGGCGCGGGGGAAGGAAGCAGTTTAATCCTTTTGGTGCCCAGGCACCAAAACAGGGTCCATGGATCATGATGCACCGAACGCCTGCATCCGGGCATGGGCGCAACCACATTTTTCAGAATGACGAATGCAAGCAAGGGAAAAGAGAATGCGTGTCTATTACGATCGTGATGCCGATCTGAAGTTGATCGAAAACAGGAAGATCGCCATCGTCGGCTATGGCAGCCAGGGCCATGCCCATGCGCAGAACCTGCGCGACTCAGGAGTCAAGGAGGTCGCCATTGCGCTGCGCCCCGGGTCCGCGACCGCCAAGAAGGCCGAAGACGCGGGGTTCAAGGTCCTTTCCAATTCCGATGCTGCCAAATGGGCCGATATCGTGATGATCCTTGCCCCTGACGAGCATCAGGCCGCAATCTGGGAGAATGACATCAAGGGAAACATGAAGCCAGGCTCCGCACTGGCCTTTGCCCATGGCCTCAACGTCCATTTCGGCCTGATCGAACCGCCGGCGGATATTGACGTGATCATGATCGCACCAAAGGGCCCCGGCCACACCGTGCGCAGCGAATACCAGAAAGGCGGCGGTGTTCCGTGCCTGATCGCCGTCCATCAGGATGCTTCGGGCAATGCTCAGGATGTGGCACTCGCCTATGCAAGCGGCGTCGGCGGCGGCCGGTCTGGCATCATTGAAACCAATTTCCGGGAGGAATGCGAAACCGATCTGTTCGGCGAACAGGCCGTACTCTGCGGGGGCATTACGCATCTGATTCAAGCTGGCTTCGAAACGCTGGTTGAAGCGGGCTACGCCCCGGAAATGGCCTATTTCGAATGCCTGCATGAGACCAAGCTCATTGTCGACCTGCTGTATGAAGGCGGCATTGCAAACATGCGCTACTCCATTTCGAACACCGCCGAATATGGCGACATCACAACTGGCCCGCGGATTATTACTGCCGAGACAAAGGCCGAAATGAAACGCGTGCTCGCCGACATCCAGTCCGGGCGGTTCGTGAAGAACTTCGTGCTCGACAACCGGGCTGGACAACCCGAGCTCAAGGCCAGCCGCAAGGCAGCGGCTGCTCACCCCATTGAAAAGGTCGGGAGCGAACTGCGGGCCATGATGCCCTGGATTGCCAAGAACAAGCTCGTGGACAAGGCAAAGAACTGAGCGTCACCGTTCCGATTTTGCTGTGTTGACTTGGAAGAGGGGGGCTCCGAGACTGGAGCTCCCCTTTTCATGTCAGGAGCATTGTCATCGTGAAAAAGATCCTGTTTGTGCTGCCCTTCCTTGCTGCCGTTCCGCTGGTGGCACAAATGCCAAAGGAAGCGCCCGGCAAGGCTGAAGCTTCGCGCGTGACGGCTGGCACCTATGCAGTGGAATCCACTCACACGCTGATCGGCTGGACGATCAACCACTTCGGCTTCAACGATTATTTTGGCGTATTCGGCAGCCCGACCGGAACACTGAAGTTCAATCCTGCTCATCCCGACGCGAGCACTGTCAGCATCGACATTCCCGTCGGAGAGTTATTCACTGCCAATGCCAAGCTGACCGATCATTTGAAGTCGGCCGACTTTTTTGATGTAACGCGATTCTCCACGGCCAGGTTCGTTTCGACCTCTGTGACCGTTGACGGAACCAGTGCGAAAATCGCCGGGACATTGACCCTGAAGGGAATTACGAAGCCGATCACGCTGGACGCGAAATTCACCGGAGCCGGCACCAATCCCTTCAGCAAGCGTGAAACGATCGGTTTTTCCGCAACCACCGCGATCAAACGCAGCGATTGGGGCATGGGCACTGGCATTCCGCTGGTTGGAGACGACGTCGCCCTGAAAATCTCCGTAGCCTTTGAGAAGGCCGGCTGAGCTAATCCCGCGCTGCTCGGGATGGCGCCTTGACATCTTTCCGGCGATGCCAGTTGGCGAGCGTCAGATAACGCGTAATCATGCCATTCCGGGACATCCACTCGGCATAGGCGCGATAGGCTGGATCGGCGGAAAGATGCAATTCCTCGGTCCTCGCGCGCCAGTAGTAAACAGCTGTGACCCCGGCAAGCAAAGCGGTGTTGCGGATCGAATCGACTGGATTGCCCGTCGTGACGAGAAACGGCAGCCCGGCAATCCACCAGAACAGGGTTTTCGACAGATAGGCTGGGTGCTTGGTCAACGCATAGGGCCCATGTGTGAGGATCCCGCGATGCGTAAGATTTGAAAAGCGAAGCCCGAATGCGACCGTCGCCCAGGCATAGATTCCGGTGAGCGCGACAAGGACGGCACCGGTGGCGGCCTGCAGCACAGGATACGCACTCAGCCAGAACACCCAGTCTTGTGTTCCCTGCCGATAATCCAGTGGCCCTCCGGAATTCATGAGGATGAAGGGCGGGTAACAGATCAGTGCGGCGACCCAACCGGATGCATAGGGTGTCGCAGACCGGATATGGGCATCAAGGGGTCTCAACGTCAGGACATAGCCCAATGTTGCAAAGGCAATGTCGATGACAAACATCAACGAGATCAGCCATTGCGCAAGCGCGACAGGATCCGCGAGCAAACGGCCAAGGTCGGCAGACACGACACCGCGATAGCTGCCCGGCACGATGGACACCATAAAGGCCAGAAAGAAGGCCTTGACGGCCCAGGCCCTCAGGTGAGCATGGACCTGTTCCTGATCGACACCCGGCTCCCCCAGCAACAATGCGCCCAGGTGCCAGGCTCCATCCCGGGGATCCTTCAGCTTGCGGTCCAGCCAGAAGACATAGGGTATCGACAAACCAAGAAGCGGGAGAGCGGCAGCCGCGAACACGTGCATCGCGAACAAATAGTCCCCGTGCCAATAGTATCGGACGACGCAATAGAGAGCAGCAATCAGAGCCCATGTTGCCCAAAGCCCGAACAGCTTTGTCCGTGAAATGCCGGCCAGGTCCAACGTGGCCTGTGGGCGCGCCGCCCAGTCGATCCCGGTCGATGGGCTGCGATGCACCTTGTCAACCAGCAAGGACCAGAGGATCATGGGAATGCAGCACGATGCAACATTGATCAGGGCCGCGCCGGGACCTTCAAATTGAAAGAAAATTGCCACAACCATCCAAGTCGCAAGACCTGCCAAACCGGCCAGGCCAACGCCTGTACTGACGGCCGACGGTGGGCGAGGGTCGGATTGAGGCAGGTCGTGTTCGATCATGCCACACGTCCTAGCCGCAAATTATCAGTTTTGGATGAAAGGTCTGGAGCGGGTGAAGGGAATCGAACCCTCGTCGTAAGCTTGGAAGGCTTCTGCTCTACCATTGAGCTACACCCGCAACCGATTGAAAAAGAACCCCTAATTCAGGGTCTTTCGAGACGGTGAATTGCTTTTTGTCACTGAAATTTGCAGTGAATTTGAAATCCGCTGGCCGATTGCCACAAGAACGCTTGATTGGTCAACACAAACCCGACGTTCGTTGTTTCAGCCATCCGGCATCGGTGTCCGCTCGGCTCCGTCAGAAATGCACTGGAAACGCCATTCCTGGTCGCTTTTCCGAAGTGCATATTTGCAGTTCTGCTGTCGAAGGAGGAATTCGATCCCAATTTTGAGCCGTGCGACTGGCCCGATTGCAGGCGATATGCATGAGGCAACCCCGGCTCGATGAGCAGTTCTTTAACAAGCTGCCCGCGACATGCCACCGGAAGACGGCAGGAAAGCGCCCCAGCAGATCAGAAGACAAGGCATGCAGCACGCGGGACAATGGCCCGCGTGCTGGTTACTTGAATCACTGCAATCTAGAATTCTATGTCGAGGGTAACGCCATAGGTCCGTGGATCGCCGTAGATCGTTCCGGCAAAACCAAGCTGACCAAAGTCGACCGATCGGGCAACATACTTCTTGCTGGTCAGATTCTTGCCCCAGAAAGTCACGCCGATGTCTTTGGTGATGCCTCCCAGAGTGATGCCATCGACCCGCAGCTGGGCATCGACCAGGCCACGCGAGTCGCCCTTTGTCTGCTCCTTGAACGGCGCGGTAATAGGATTGCCGAACATGTAATAACCGCCGACATAGGTCCAACCGACACGTGCGGTCACCTTGGCGTCACCACCGATCGGGAAGCGAGCATTGGCCGCAACCGCGCCCGTCCAATCTGGCGCATAGCCTGGCTCTACCACTCCCGCGATATCCGCCGGCTGGTTGGCGGCGTTCAGGGTCAAATATTCTTTGAACTTCTTGTGTGTATAGCCAACATTGCCATCGAACCAGAGATAGTCCGTTGGCCTGATCTGCGCTTCGATTTCAAAGCCCGTGTATTGGACCTTGCCGGCATTATCGACAGCAGTGCCGAAACTTCCTCCACCCGTAATCGGAATCGGCACGGCCAACTGCAAATTCGAATAGTCATTGAGGAAAACAGAGGCATTGATCCGCGCAAACTGACCAAAATCTGCCTTGACGCCCGCTTCATACGACCAGATGACTTCATTGTCGAAGGGCAGAAGTCCCAAATTCGCGGCCACATTGGTCGGTTGGCGTGCATTGAAACCACCTGAGCGGTATCCGCGAGCTACCCGAGCATACAAGTTGATGTCATCGCTCGCCCGATAGTCTAACGTCAGATTGCCCGTCCAATCGCTGAACTTTGCCCGGCGATTGTTGAGGCCGATTTCGACCGTGTTGGTATAGGGCGCAGCGCCATTCTGGAATCGCACCATTTCCTTCGTATCCCAGGTGTAACGAAGACCAAGTGTGGCACCAAAGGCACCATCCTTGCCACCCGGACGATACTCCGCCTGGCCATAGAGAGCGGTCGACTTGCCACGCGCGCGATATCCGAGCGTCACAGCCTGTTGGACACCGCGATAACGAGCGGGATTGTTCGCCTGCAAAAGAGGTGCAAGGGCACCAAAGTTTGTGGCGTTATAAACAGTCTGATTGGTGTCCAGAACAAACACGAAGTTCTGATCGTTCTTTTCATAGCCTTTTTCCTTGAAGAAAAAGGCACCAACGACCCAGTTGAAGGCCCCTTCACCGTCAGAGACCAATTCGATCTCCTGGCTACCCTGATCCTGGCGGCGATCGTTCTTGGCCTGAAACAATGAGACGTTCGATGTCACGACCGGTTGGCTTGCGAGGAAAGCGGCATTTGCTGGCGGCAGGAACAAGCCAAGTACTGCAGCTGGGAAGCCATTGAGCGTTGTAGAGGGCGCGCCCAAGACCGCGCCTCGGATGGTTCCAAGTCCGTCAAGATCACTGCCGCGGATGTTGTTCCGCCAAAAACGAAATGCAGTCGTACTGCGCAATGTGGCGCCACCGAGGTCGACCTCAATGCGAAACAGGTCGCCCCAAACCTTGTCCGTTGAGGCTCCAGCCTGATCAAGGCAAATTGGCGAAATGCGGCTCAGAGAAACATTCTTCCCGCAACCAGCTTGCACGATGCTGGATTGTGCCAGGTACTGCTGGACAGGCGCTGGCACGACGTTCGTGAATCCTGGCACGAACACCGTGGGGTTTGGAACCCCGTTGCCCAACGCCGACAATTGCTGCGCATGAGGAACGCCGGTCGTTTTCGTAAAGTCGAAAATGTTCTTTATCTTGACGCTATCACTTGGTTCGAAAACCCAGGCCCAGCGCAGGCCTGTCGTCTTTGCGCCACCTGGATCCAGCCGATCCTTTGGCTGCAAAAGATTGTCGATCACCCCGTCACGCTGCTTGCGCAGTCCTGTGAACGTCATTTTCATCTTGTCCCCGACAATCCGTCCGGTATCGAGCGAAAGGCGCTGCAAGTTCTGGCCGAAGTTGCCTATCCCGCCTCTCAGCTTCAGGCTGGTTTCTTCGCCAGGGTCACGCGTGATGAAGTTGACCGCCCCGCCGGTCGTATTCCGGCCAAACAAGGTTCCTTGCGGGCCACGCAAAACCTCTATTCGTTCGATATCTGCAACCTCGAACGAAGCCGTCGATGAACGCGCAAGATATACGCCGTCAAGGTAGAGACCGATCGGAGAATCAAAACCCTGTGTTTCGTCTGCTGGTGTCGGAATCCCGCGGATGGTGACGACCGCTGCCGCTGCGTTCGTGGTTCCTCCCAGAACCGAAACGTTGGGAGAAACTGCGCCGATATCCTTGATTTCGCTCAGACCCTGGAATTCAGCCTGTGCGCCCGAAATAGCCGAGATTGAAAGCGGGATATCCTGTAAATTCTGCTCACGCTTTTGCGCTGTAACGACGATGTCACCCAAAAGTGATTCGTCGTTTTCTGCGCTCTGCGCATAGGCCGGCAGGGCCAGGCCGCCAAGGCTGGCCCCTGCAAGCAACGCCAACACAGCCGTGCGATTAAACTTTGCCATTATGTCCTCCCCTCAGGTTGGCTGCAGCTCATTCCTTGCATGCTGCGGCGCCAATTTTCTCACCGTGACAGGAGATGCCTACAAACGTAATAAATGTCAAATCATTCTACGCATTTGCCATTCATTTCGTCTTTTTGACTATGCTTTGCGGAAATTTACGGCTGCTTTTGAACAAATCCCTATGCTGCAGCATCCCACGGCGCTTCCAATGTCCCGCGCGTCGCATAGGTGCCGTTGACCCGCGCATGAAATTCCCCGGCACGTGCACGCGGGTTATAGAACTGCTTGTACCAGATCCGCAGCTTATCAAACGGGCCGTCACCCTTCACCATCATGGGGTTGATACATGGGCGCTTGTTGGCCCAGATTTCAAAATCCTGCGCAAAAGCTTCGACTCCGGCCACTTCATACCCTCTGGCCAGCTCAACATCCCCGGCGGTTGGAACAGCGTTTTTCACTTTGACCAGAAGACCATACCAGACCTTGATTGAGCCATCTTCGACTGGCGTGTGTGCGATGAGCATATGCGAAGGATATTCGCCAATCATGACCGATTGCAGGATTCCTGGCCCAGTATACCAAGTGTCGTTCGTCATCGGTTCGGAACCCGATCCGGCAAGGGTCTTGTGTCCCGCAGCCAGAATCTGGCGACATACATGGCCGTCAAATTCATTGTTGAACGATACCATGTCGACTGAGCCGTGAACCGGTTCGAGATGCCCCTTGTCCGTCATATTGTCGACGACTTCTTGGGGGTGCGACTCAAGCACTCCCAAGCATGTGATGTTCCAGTTCACCCAATGTGGCGAATCATACTGCTCAAACGCGGGAACATCATAGTCAGGCGCGCCACCTTCGGCGTCATGCCAGGCCCAGACCACGCCTGCACGTTCAACGACCTTCCAGCTTTTCAGACAGGCAGCCTTGGGCGGCGGCGAAGGCGAATATGGAATATCGTTGCACTGGCCGTCCGGCCCGAAACGCCAACCATGGTATGGGCAGCGGATATTGTCTCCCTGCACATGCTCCTTGTCCTTGACGACATAAGATGTCGTGTTCTTCGCAAGATGAGTGCCCATATGCGGGCAATAGGCTTCAACCAGAAAAACCCGACCAGAATGGCCACGATAGAGCGCCATATCTTCGCCAAAATATCGAACTGCCGTGGGCGTGGTGGTGACCTCTTCAGAAGTCGCGACCATGAACCAGCCGCGGGGAAAGCAATATTCTCCCAAACCGTAGTCTGCTGTTTTTGCCATGCTCCGCTCCTCTCCACAACGCGCAGAGAGAAATAACTCAAAATACGTATGAATGGCAACTATTATCTATTATTGCGGAAAATACGTAATTTCTCCAAGGTATTTTTACGCAGCCAGCAATCTCAATCGTCACTTTCGAGGATGTGATCCGATTCCGTGATCCTTACAATCCGGGCGTCATACTTCACCGTTTTGACAGCAATTGATGTTTCCACGTGATGCACGCCCGGCAACGACAGTATCTGATCCGATGCCACGGTATGCAAATGGTCAAGCTCGTTGAACAGGCATATGGCAAGAATATTGAACCTCCCCATCGTGATCATGACGGCGTTCACTGTTGAGAGATCAGCGATTCTTTTTGCAATTTCGCGAACTCGTTCAACCTCGGCAAGCACCCCGATAAATGCCATCTTCGTCGAATTTTCGAGGCCGAAACTGGTGATTGCGGTAAAGGCAATAAGCCTGTCCTGCTGCAGGCGTTTAATACGCCCGCGAACTGTTCCTTCCGTCACTCCCAAGTCGGCGGCGATCTTGCGGTTCGAAACCCGCGCATCAGCCGACAGAATTTCGACAAGTTGCCGGTCGAGATCATCCATCATGGCGCCACTCATGCCGCGGTCCTTGCTTCGATCGGTGCCACATCGAATTTGTATTTGACGATGTCTACGGCGATGGCCGGGCTCATTGAGCGAATGCCATGCACTTTGGAGAACTTGTTGAGCATGAGGTCAGACAGCTCATCAAAATCATGCAGTGCGACCAGCATGTCGATATCATAGCGTCCCGTTACAAGGTGAGCCGCGAAGACCTCTGGAAATGCAGCCAATTCCGTTGCCACTTCTGAGGCCGGCCGTCCGTCGACCTCGATCGCCACTTCCATCAGTACGTTGTAGCCGTGCGCAGAAAAATCGGAAACAGCAACGACTCGCAACTTGTTTTCGTCTTCCATGCGACGGATGCGCGCAGACACTGTCGCGGCCGTCAATTCCAGTCGATCGGCAATCTGCTGGTTGGTCGCACGGCCATTCAGCCGAAGCTGCTCTACAATGGCCCTGTCAATTGCGTCGGCGATAAAATCGTCACCCATATCTTTCCCTTCAAGCCGAAATCACCTGAGCGGCAGAGAAGCCTCCGTCAACCGGAATATTAGCGCCCGTTACAAAGGAGGATTCGTCGGACAGAAGAAAGCGGATCACTTGGCCAACTTCTTGCGGTTTACCAGGCCTTCGAAGCAAGT
>WBZL01003390.1_pt1 | contig 14603 bp, 9 predicted proteins | sample 5204291 | NCBI WGS metagenome assembly WBZL01 (sample SAMN12344345, study PRJNA552823) | activated sludge metagenome | biome: Activated sludge suspended growth; feature: Nitrification reactor; material: Wastewater; isolation source: activated sludge from nitrification reactor of wastewater treatment...
CCCCCTGGCCGACTCCCATTCCCTCGGCGACCAATACTCCGCGCCCTACTTATCCGCCCACCGAGACTCCGATTCCAACCATCACCCGTTGGCCGACGATTACGAACACCCCCTTTCCATCAAAGACTCCAACCAAAACCCCCACTCCTTAATGATGGTTCCGAGGTGTAAACGAAAAAGCGCAGATGGGCCATCTGCGCTTTTTTATTCCGTTCGAACTCGTTTTTAGATAGGTTTATCTTGTGAAGGAAAAAATGCCTGGGCAATTTGTGCGGCAATCCGGGCATTATTGAGCAAAAAGCCCATATTGGACTGTAAACTGGCTTTTCCCGTTAACTCGCTCATGCGGCTGAGTAAAAACGGGGTGACTGCCTGACCGCGGATAGATTGTTCCCGCGCTTCGGATAAGGCTTGATGGATGGCCCCTTCGACTTGTTTTGGGGGAAGGGCCACTTCCGGGGGCGGTGGGGCGGTGACTAAAATCGCACTTCGCATGCCCAGACCCCAATGAGTTTTTGCGATCAATGCCACTTCGGCAGGGGTATCCGCCCGCGCGCTGACGGGAAGCCCGCTCTCTCGCGAATAAAACGCAGGAAATTCATCGGTCTGATAGCCGATGACGGGGACACCAGCAGTTTCCAAATATTCTAATGTTCCGGGCAAGTCCAAAATAGATTTGACACCTGCACAAACGACAATAACGGGCGTGGTTGCCAACTGCGGGAGATCCGCGGAAATGTCATACGCAGGTTCTCGATGCACGCCTCCAATTCCCCCCGTCGCAAAAACGCGTATCCCCGCGAGGTTCGCCGCAAACAGCGTACCTGCGACCGTGGTTCCACCGATCCCTTTTTTTACGAGGACAGGGGCAAAATCCCGGACACTCACTTTATGCGTCTTCGAGGCCGTTGCTAGTTCGTGAAGCTGGGATTCATTCAGCCCAATATGGATGTTTCCATTCAGAAGAGCAATGGTCGCAGGCGTCCCCCCGAACTGGCGAACTGCATTCTCCATATTTTGAGCTAACGTGAGGTTTTCTGGATGCGGTAATCCGTGGGTGATCACCGTTGATTCCAGCGCGACGACAGGAGTTTTCTTTTCGAGGGCGCGGGAAACTTCCGCGGTAAAGACAACTTCAGGAGGAAGTTTGGGCATAGGGTTATTTGTCTGCGGCATCAGAAGGTGGTTGGAACTGCGCCAAATGATTGATCACGGCGACAAGCTCTTCAGGCGGTATTTGTTGGTTGCGTTCATACCATTCCTTTGTATTTTTTAGTTTTTCTCGATAGGCAACCATCAAGTTGTATTTAATTTTTTGAGGGCTTTCAGGTTCGGTCCTACGAAATGGGGAACCACCACCCAAAGAATTGTGTTTACTTCTACCCAAGTGTTCTTGGAAATTTGGATCCATTAGGCGCTCTGCAACATCAAGCAGTTCTTCCGCATTCTGGCGATTTGAGAAAAGTGGGTCGATACTTCGGATATATTTATATACCCGAAGGGGAACATCATGAATGAGTCTTTTGAGTTCTAGGAGGCGACTTTCTCGGAGCAACCGTGACAATTCCAATTCGCTCCCTAAAATGCGGTTTTGGACACTTAATTCAAAGGCTTGTTTGTGCTGTTGGGGGATTTCTTCCGGGGTTTCCCAGGTTCCCACGCCGACCCAATACACATCGAAACCACGCCCTACCCAATTTTCCGGGTTTCCTTGTACATAGTTCGTGATTTCTGCCCGGGAAAGGTAGACAGATGGAGGGGCCGCTAATGGATTTTGACCGCTCGACGATTGCAAGCGCTCCCGCACTTCCGCCAGTTCTTGTGGGCTTAGATTGGTCAGGAATTCATCCAGGGTATGCTGTCCAATCCAGATGCGTACACTTGGAAAGATGCTTTGTTTTGCCGTTTCGGTCCAGGGACGATTGACCTGGTTATAAATTAAATTTCTGATCGCCGATTCGAGTGCCTCTCGTTCAAAGGAGAGCCTTCTTGAAATTTGTGGAACGATAACTTTACCGTTACTATTCTTCGGCACATTCGATTCTGCAACTTCTACGGGGCCTTGGTGAATGCTAAACACCGAACTGATATTCTTGGCCGTGACGATGATGCCGTCTTTTGTGCGCCCGGTCATCGTCTGAGACCCGATAAATTGGTCACGCCGATCAAAGATCGCGTAGCCATCCGGTTGCTTGGGCGAAACACTTTTTACGGTTCGTAAGCGCTCAAACCCTTCTAATAGGATTTTCTTGTCTTTGTCTTCGGAGAGGATAATATGTGCTTCCCCATTGATTTTTTCGAACAAGGCCGCATTTTCCAAATGGACAATCACTTTTCCGGGTCCACCAATGCGGATAACCGGTGAATTTTTGTATTTTGCGACAACTTCTCCATCCGCTATGTGAACTTTTTCCAAAGTCCCGACAAACGCCGCACCTCGGATGAATTGTTGAGAGATATTTGTATCCTTCAACTCGAAAATATCATCCAAATAAATGGCGGCCCACTGAAACGCGATCCACGATGCCAGACCAATGACAAGGACATGGCGAAAAACATCGGGGGCAAAAAAAGGCACGATCAAAGCTATGATCCTCTGGATGATGAGCTGTAATAGCCCCAACGTTTGTAACATCAAATCCGTTGAGGTGTTGCCTGTATAGGGAAACGTAAACCAGGGTTCGATATTAAATTGGGGAGGATGAGCCGTATATGCCAGAATTAACCAGAGAATAAAGCCAATGACAAACAGCAAACTTCGGACGATTCGTCCTGTTTCATTGATCTTAAAAAATGGTTCGACCACGACATCGAAAAGATCCAAGATCATATTGCTTACGGTGTTCACAAAATTTATGAACCCCTTGACTGACCAGGCTTCTTCGGGACCAGGTGAATTGGGTACAGGGGATGGAGGTGAGGATGTCATAGATTAATTGCTTCGAATCCATTCAATCAGATTGGCAAGTTCAAGCCGTTCGTCTTTGAGGTGTTCTTGAAGTTCAGGATCGCGCAGACATTGGTCGAGCGAACCGCGAATCATGTATTCCAGGCTGGTGTTGATTCCAGGTTTTTCCTGGTTCGCCTTGGGGTGCAAGAGTTGATGGCCTAAGAGGCGAGATGCGGAATCGCTAAAATTCGCTAAAGCCATTTCTGAGCCTTTAATTTCAGCAAAACTGCGTTCCTGATTCACAAAGCGCGCGCCTTCTCTTGCCCGTTCCAACCAATTAGCACGCCATTGCTCAAACAGCTTGGTGTCCACGTGCTTTTCAAACCGAGGCGCCATAATCAAGGCGGCCAGCACCTCAATCCCTCGTTCTTTTAATAACTTATACTCCGGGCTTAAACTGGATATCCCTGTTGGACGACCAAAGTCATCATAATATTCCACGGTTTCTTTGGTCATGCGATTCCGTACCACTTCCCCAATAATATCAAATGCTGTTTTGCGATTTCGATCACCGGGATTTAAGCTGGTAAACGTAAAAAGTTCATCAAACGTGAATTTTCGGAGGTGTTCGCGCCAGATTTCAGCGGCGAGTAAAGCGGGAAGCTGATGCCATTCTTTGTGCCGTTGTTCACTACTCTGAGATTCATCGGGGTCAATGGTATTGTGGCTAATCGCACGGATGACCGCATCGGGGTTAAATCCAAAACCGGACTTCACCTCTTCTCGTTTGGAATATCTTTGAACGATTTGCTCAATGATATTCGCAGGCTTTTTATCCTGATCAACTGGCTCAGGTAATCGTTCCAATCGAAACAAAATAAACACATTGGGCACAACCTCCACGCCATCACGCGTGAGTGCGCTGGTTTGCCAACGGCGATCCTGACGTTTATCTACATCTTCTTTTGTTTCCTCCCCAATAGCCTTTTTCTCAAAAGGATCTTCGTTTCCATTCGGCCCCATAAATTGTCTTTGTCGGTGAAGGTCCACAAGCCCCCCCACTTTTTCAAATCTTCCCAAAAAAGCCACGCCAGGACCGACCGCCCTCGTCACTTTTTTATTGGTTCGCAAGACCGCCGCACTGGCGGTATCTAGAAGCATAACTCCCGGGCCACTTTTTTCGGTTTCCCTTTCTCCACGTACAATTTTTCCATCATTGATGAAAATGGCCATCCCGTGTTTGCTAAACAGATAAAGAAATAAGCGATAGGCCGCATGGAAACGTTCGCGGGTATGTTTGAGCGGTAAAGTAAACTGTGCAAAGAAAAACAAAGCCCCAATGAACATGATCAAAAAGATAAACACATCTCCTAAAATGGCTGAGATGTTCGCTGGAATCGGAACACTTTCTTTGACTTCGGGCGGAAGAATCAAAGAAAAAGCCGTCAACCCAACGAAGACGATGATGTCTTCAAAAGAAGGCCACCCTGTCCGATACACCTGATAGGCATAGATGACCAGGACGATGATGGAAAAAAAGAAAATACGACGTTTAGGATCGCGAGTATAACGTTCAAACATAGAAAAGATTTTATACTAAGTGTGAGATTTTTAGCAACTCTTTTCCCCTAGAGACTTGGGGAACTTTCGTGCAAGCAATGGGAGAACGGGAAAATTTGTAACTTCGCAGGTTTAGAGAGGAAAGGGCGAATATCTCTATCCAGGCAGAGGAATTGCGAAATTTCGAGGTATCATAGCCAAATGGATGTCATTATCAAACGAAGTAACAAACGAACGAAAACCGTCAGCGCCCGCCAGGTGAACGGGGTGCTGGAAATCTCCGCGCCCGCACATTTGACCGACAAAGACCTGCACCCGATCATCGAGCAACTCCGAAACCGGATCGCCCAACGGGAAAAGCGCCAAACCCAGCGAAAAATGCTCAGCGATGCTGATTTGGAAAAGATGGCCACCCGTTTGAATCAACAATATTTTCAAGGGGCACTCAAATGGGAATCCATTGCCTGGTCTACCCGACAAAACAAACGTTACGGCAGTTGTACGCCTTCCACCAAAACCATTCGCATTTCTGACCGGCTGACGAAGATGCCGCGGTTTGTGCAGGAATACGTGGTCATGCACGAGCTGGCCCACCTCGTCGAGGGCAATCATGGCCTGCGTTTTTGGAAATTGGTCAAACGTTATCCGCTCACCGAACGCGCGCGGGGGTATCTCATGGCGTTGGGGATGGAGGAGATCGAAAATCAACCAGACGACAAACCAGAAGCATGATCGGGGTCTGCGCTTCCGCGTAACTCGCGGAGGGTGCTTTCGACGATGGTTTCCAGCGACATGTCTGGATGGGGGGATTTCTGCCGCGGGAGATGTTCGGCGATCTTTTCTGCTTTATCTCTGGCTTCCTGCGTCAGGGCTGGGTGTTGTTGCACAAAGGCAAGCAGGGACGCCGCTTTCTCTTTTCCCCTTGTTTCCATAAATAATCCTGCCACCGAAACCAGCACTTCCATCACCAAACGCACATCGCCTGAGGTGTCCGCCTGGGATAACGCCTGGCTAAAATACCCCTGTGCATCGGAGAAGGCTTGGGTTTCACACGCGAGGTCACCCAACCCGGCCAGGGCCAACGCCACCCCGCGCTGGTCGTTCATCTTCTGCTTGAGGTGGAGGCTTTCGGTTAACAAATCCCGCGCGGCCGCGTAATCCCGTTCTTGCAGGGCGAGTTTCCCCTCATTCGCCAGGGCGGTTGCCGCGCCGTGGATGTGATCCGCGAGTTGGAATAGCTGACGACTTTGGTGGTAGTACCCCCGCGCCGCGGAATAATTCTTGCGGACCAACTCCAGATTTCCCAGGTTATTCAACACCATCGCCGCCCCGACATGATCTTCCATTGTTTCATACGCCGCGACTGCGCGTTCAAATAACGTCGAAGCTAATCCATAATCCCCCAGGGCTTTGGCACAGCTTCCCCAGAAATTAACTGCAAAAGCGATTCCGCCAGAATTCTGAGTTTGTTCTGCATAGTGCAAAATCTCCTCTGCAATGTCCGCGGCACGGGCAAACTCCCCCGCGTAAAAATAGGAAATCGCCAAGGCATCCAGGGTTTTTTGTCGTTGTTCGGGAACGTCAATTTGCTGGAGAAAAGTTTGTGCCTGGTCCAACGTTCGTCGGGCGAGATCGAGCTGACCGATGTGAATGTGCATCCGTGCTTTTTTGCCGAGAAGATCACAGACAATGGTCGCCGTTTCTGGCGTTTTGACAAACCCGATGAACTGGATGGCGGCAAAGTCGAAAAGCTCAACGCCTTCCTGAAACCAGCTTTGAATACTAAAAAATTGGTACAAAACCGCCAACACCGTTCCCACGCCAAAGAAGTCTCTTTTTTGCACCGCCCACGCCCAGGCGGCTCGGATATTCGCCAGTTCAGTCCGCAGAAGGATGCGTTCTTCTTTTCCCTCGCCATTATCCAGACGGGCGACGAGCTTGAAATAGTAATCGGCGTGATGTTGGGGAATGGCTTCCAACATCCCCGTAAATTCAGCCTGTTTTTCCGCCGCAAACTGCCGGAGGAGGGTGTGCAAAGTGTATCGGCCATCCGGGTGGCGTTGAAGCAGGGACTTATCGGAAAGGGAGGCCAGCCAGTTTTCGGTAGTCGTTTTCCAGGGATTCGTTTTTTCCGTGCTGAATACTGAAAACGGATCACTGACCACTGCCGCCGCTGATTCCATCGTGAACCCCCCTTCAAAGATCGCCAACTGACAAAAAATCGCCTGTTCTGACGGGGTAAGCAATTCCCACGAGTGATCGAACACCGCGCGCAAACTGCGATGACGGTCGGGGACATTGCGAAACCCAGCCTGCAAAAAATCCAGACTGGTTTCGATATGCTGAACCATTTGCCCTGGCGAATATTGCCGCCCCCAACTTGCCGCAAGCTCAATCGCCAGTGGCACCCCTTGCAAAAGTTGACACACCCGCACAATAGCATCCAGGTCCCCGGCTGAAGGCGCAAATGCGCTTTGCGTGCGGCGAACGGTTTGCAAAAATAAAGCTACCGCACTGGTATGCTCGCGGGACACGGACTCCTGATCGGGCAACGCCAGCCCCGGTACGTCGAACACGATTTCCTCGTAGAGATTGAGCCGCTCGCGGGAGGTCAACAATAATTTGACTTTCGGCGCATCTGCGAGGATGGAAACCAATAGCGCAATCGCCTGCGATTGGCCCGCGCTGATAAACCGCTCAAAATCATCCAAGACGAGCAGGATTTCTTTATGTTGCAGGTACGCCAATAGCTGTTTTGTGGCGGGGGTCGGCCCCTGAAAGGTTAAATCCAGCGCATCGGCAATCGCTAGAGGAATATGGTGGGGGGAATTGACTTCAACCAACGACACAAAACTCACCCCCTCGAGAAATTGCCCCGGTCGCAAGTGGATCATCCGCCGGACAACTTCCACGCCCAATCGGGTTTTTCCAATCCCGCCTGGACCGAGCAGGGTCACCAGCCGAAAACCGGGGGTGCCCAACAGCCGAAGCAGTTCGGCGATTTCGATGTCCCGTCCGATGAATGGCGTGGTATCCATCGGGAGATTATGGCGGGGTGGAAACGTCAGCGCACGAAAACGTTCATACAACGCCGACGTGGTGGGGGCGGGCGTGACCCCCAATTCTTCCTTCAACAATTTTCGCAGGGTTTCATATTCCAGAAGGGCCTGGTTGCGCTGACCATGACGCGCCAATAACCACATGATCTGACGCCGCGCTTCTTCGTCGAAAGGATCAATCACGATCAAACGCCGGGCCATCTCAATTCCTTTCAAATACTGATGCGTTTCCAGATAATGATGGACCAACCGCCGAAATCCTGTATGCGCCAGGCGCCGGAACCGTTCCCGCGTTAGCGTCACCCACTCTTCAAAACCCCGTCCCTCCCGCAAATAAAACCCCTCGAGAAAATCCCCCCGATAGAGGCTTAAGGCCTTTTCCAGGCGGATTTCCGCATCTTTTGGAAGCTGTGTAGCGTGAATTAAATGCAGGCATGCCTGCATTTGCGCTTCAAACTCAGCCAGATCAAGGCCAAAATCAGGCGTGCGGTTAAAGGTCACCGTTTGACGGGTGACGAGAAGATAGGCTTCGAGATTTTTTCGCAAACTCGAAAGAATCGAGCGTAAATTCGCCAGCGCTTGCTCCTGCGTCCGTTCACTCCACAGAAATTCTGCCAAAAATTCTCTGGAAGCTGGCCCATCCTGACAAGCCAGATAGATCAACAGAGCCTCTGCTGTCCGGGAGGAAAGCCCATCCAGAGGTAATCCATTGAATAGGATAAGGGGGGAACCAAACACGCGTAGTTCCAGGCGCGAATCAGTCATGGAGGTTTCTCGAAATTTCAGTGGAGCACAGCTTTGGGTAGTAGTGACGATTTCAATCGTTTAGCACTCTTAACGACTGAAGTCGTCACTACAAATCTGATCGTTTTCTGATCGATGGGTGGGTATAGTAAAGCGATTATAGCATTTGAAATCAATCCAGAATAAAAGAACAAACCCATGCACCTCTACTACTCTTTTCTCCTTCGCCTCTGGCAGGACGATGAATCCTCTCCCTGGCGTATCCAACTCGAAGACCCTCACACAGGCGAACGGCGCGGGTTCGCAACGTTGGCCCAAGCGGTCGAATTCCTGACCCGACAAATGGAGGCCCAACACGAGAAACCCATCCATGACTCTGGCCGGGGCAGTCACACCATCGCCTGACTTGTTTCCGCAGACAGACCCGAATAAAATCTCTTCATGGAACAACCAGTTTCCTCATTTTCTCGCGTCATTTACCTGCTCGGGCCTTTACGCCTTCAAGACGCGCATGGCCCCCGCACGCTTGGAGGGGAAAAAGCCCAAAGCTTGTTAGCTTACCTCGCCCTGCATCCCGGGCACCCGCACCCCCGCGAGCGATTAGCTGACCTGCTATTTCCCGAGGCCTCCTTTGACCGGATTCGCCGTAATTTTTCCGATACGCTCTATCGGGTGCAGAAAACCCTGGGGGGCGATTGGCTGATCATCGAAGGGGAAACCATTGCCTTGCGGGTGGATGATCAACTTTGGGTGGATGTCTGGGAATTTGACCGCTTAACGACCAGTTCCGATCCGGCTGACCTGCAACAAGCCACCACGCTGTATGCGGATGACCTCCTCCCCGCATGTTACGACGACTGGATTCTCCCCGAACGCGAACTGCGCCGCAACCAATACCTCTTCGCCCTCGAAAACCTCGCCACGCACCAGGAAACCCGCGGCAACCTCCAACAAGCCCTGCTCACCACCCGCCGTCTGATCCTCACCGAACCGCTCCACGAACCCGCACACCAAACCTACCTCCGCCTGCTCGGACGCTTGCAACGTTACGGCGAGGCCCTGGCCCACTACGATTACCTCGCGGACCTTTTCCGCACCGAACTGGACACCGCGCCCCACCCCGAAACCCAACACCTCGTCCAGGCGCTTGAACGGGAGCGGACTCTGGCGGGGTCGCCCCTTCCGCCTGTCGAACCCACTCCATTCGTCGGGCGGGTGGCCGAGCGCGCGGGCGCGTTAGATGCTGTCGAAGCGGGCTTGCTCGGCAAGGGGAGTCTGCTTGCCCTGGAAGGCGAAGCGGGCATGGGTAAAAGCCACTTTCTCCAGGAAATCATGGCGGGGGCACGCTGGCGCGGGGCCACCGTCTTGCACGGTCTCGCGAGGGAAACACCTTCCGCCTCTCCGTTTGCCCCGCTTGCATCCGCGCTGGCCCCCTGGCTCAACAGCCCACACGCCGCGCCGCTGGAACCCCTCCTCGGCGCGGAATTTCTGACCGCGTTGGCCCCCCTGCTTCCTACCTGGCCCATCCCCCCCGGCCCCGGCCCCACGCCTCAAACCCTGACCAATGCCCTACAAACGTTCGGCGGGGTATTGGGACGCTTCGGACCGTTTGTCCTGGTATTGGACGATATGCAATGGGGGTCCCCCGCGCTCTGGACTTGTTTACAAACTTTTGCCCCCCCATTTGTGCAATACGGCAACCTGCTGATACTGGCCTATCGCCGGGCGGAAATCGAAAACACACAGGGCTGGGAAACCCTGCAAACATGGGACCGAACCGGCCTGCTGAAAATCATCCCCCTCCCACCGCTCACCGTGGCCGAAGTGGCTGAACTCGTCCCGGACGCCCCTGCCCCGGAGATGCTCCACGCCCTGACCGGGGGCAACCCCTTCCACATCCAGACGTGGCTTGCCGAACCCCGCGCCGCCCCCACCGCTCAACTTTCTCCCGCAAACCGGATCAGCGAACTTTCACCCGGGGCGTGGGACGCGTTGGCGTGCGCCGCCGTGTTGGGGGAGGATCTTCCCTTCCGGTTGTGGGCGAACATGGTGGCGGTCTCCCCGTTGGGTTTAGCTCCCCTCAGCGAGGAGTTGGTGGCCCAGCATTGGCTCCAGCCTTCCCCCTCCGGTTTTACGTTTCTGCACGACCTGCTCCGCACGGCGATCTATCACGAAATCCCCGCCGCCAACTTGCCCGCCCTCCACGCCCGCGCCGCCCGCGCCTACCAATCTCTCGAACCGGACAATGTTCGTGCCCTGGCGTTTCACCTGGACCGCGCGGGGTTGGGAGAGGAAGCCGCCGGGGTATACCGCCGCGCGGGGGATCAGGACCTCGCGCGGTTGGCTTTCCGGGAGGCGCAATCCGCCTACGAGCGCGCCCTTACGTTTTTATCCCCCCATCCCACACAGGAACGCATCGAAATCCTGCTCGCCCTGGCCCAGGCTTGCGAGGTGTTGGGGGAGCGGGTGCGGATGCAAACTGTGTTGGAAGAGGCCTTGCGCGCCGCCCAACAACTTCGGGATAAACCCCTGCAACTCCAGGCTTCCGTCGCTCTGGGAGGCGCACTTACCCTGCGCTATCAATTCGCCGAAGGAGAAGCGATTTCACGGAAGGCCCTGGCGCTGGCGCGGCAACTCAACGCCCACACAACCGAGATCGAAATTTTTATCCAGATAGGGATGAACTTTACACACCGCCGCGACGTGGTATCTGCCCGCAAACATTACGTCAAAGCCCTCAAACTGGCCCGCGCCTGTGGGGAACCGGTTTTGGAGGCGCGCGCCCTGCGCGGGTTGGGCATTTGCGCCAGAGAATCGGGCTTGCCTGCCGAATCACTGAAGTGGCTGGAAGAAGCCCTCGCGGTCCATCGCCGGAGCGGGGCGCGGCTGGGGGAGGTGGAAACACTCTCGAACATGGTCACGGCCTATTACGACATGGGCGCGTGGGATCAGGTTATTCGCACGGCAGAGGAGGTGTTACCCAGGGCTGAGGCGTTGGAGAATCGGTACAGCATCGGGTATTTGCGGCACTTGCAGGGGTTGGCTTTTTACAATTTGGGCGAATACACCCCCGCGCGGCATCTGATCCGCCAAGCCAGGGACGATTTCGAAGCGGCGCACGCCAGCACCGTGTTTTCGGATGCCACATTGGGGCTAATTGCTGAGGAAGAGGGAGATGATGCGGAAGCCCAACGTCTTTACCAAACCGCCATGGCCAGCATTCCCCCTGAACATGGAAAATACGAACTCCCAGTCGTGCAACAGGACCTGGGCATCCTGCTCCAACGGCTCGAACAACCCCTGGAGGCGATCCCCCTTCTGGAAGCGGCGCGGGCCGCCTGGGTGGAGCAAACGGACCGGCTCGGACAGTTGAAAAGCGGGGCCTACCTGGGCTTGGCTTTCCTGACGATTGGGGACCGCACCCGCGCGGAAGCCTGCGCCGCGACCGGGTGGGCGATGTTTCGGGAAGACCTTCCGATTGGAGAAAAAATGCAAAAAGCTTTGTGGGGAATGTACCAGTTGTTCATCGGCCTGGAAATGCGGGCTGAAGCAGACACTATTTTGGATGCGACATATGCCGAACTCCAACGGCAGGCGCGCGCCATTCAGGACGTGGAACGGCGACGCGGCTTTTTTACCCGCGTGCCGCTCAACCGGGCAATTGTGTTTGCTTACGATCAACGGCATGGGGAGCCGCGCACGCAAACCGTGCGTCTCGCCCGCCGCGAGGCTCCGTTGGGGCGCACGTTGCGCGAGGATGAATGGGTGGAGGTAACCTGGACGATTCACGCCCCAGAGGATGAGGCATTTGCCGACAAGACGGACCAACGCTTGCACCGGCTCAAACGTCTCCTGCAAGAAGCGGAAGTGCGCGGGGCCGCCCCCACCGACGATGATTTGGCCCACGCGTTGAACGTCAGCCGCCGGACGATCCTCCGCGACATGCAAGCCCTCGCCGAAGACCTCCCCCGCCCGCTGACGAGGAAGAGGAAGTAGACGGCCCCGCACGTTTCGACTACGGGGTTCGACTACGCAAAGCCTCCGCTCCCCCCTCCGCTCAACGTGCTACTTCCGCGAAAAATTTGGCTGTAGCATCCTGAGCGGAGCGGGAATTAACCCGAACGCGCAAGTGACTCAACTCCAGCGCAGTCGAAGGATGCGGGTCATAAACTTATCCCAATTTCCCTCAAATTTCGGGGCAATTTTGTCACAATAGTTTTCCCTTTTACATTTTCCAACCCAAAAACGGGGGCTTTTTCCCAGCGGTTTTGTCACAACAGCCGGAAATCCCTTCGCGCGCCCGATAACGCCGCGATACCCGCCCTCTACAATCAGGGAGAAATTCAATGCCTACGCAATATCTCACCTTCATTCTTCGTCTCCGCCTGGAATCGGTGATGCCCTCGCAGGAAGAATCCCCGGAACACAGGCTTTCCGGCTCGCTCCAACAAGCTGGCTCGGAACACATCGCCTATTTCGATTCTCCCCAAAAACTCAAAGAAGTCCTGGCCCAAACCCTTCCCCTGGAACCGGACGAAACCACCCCCTCGGAGTAACCTCATGTTAGAAACCTTTCTCGGCCTTATCCATATCTTCCTCTTCTTCTTCATCACGTGCAAAATCCTCAGCAAAATCGGCAAAGCGTGCGGTGTGAGCGAGGTCAAAAATGCCCTCAGCGAATCGTTGTCCCTCGGCAGTGGGCATTTCCCCAAGCAGGATTGAACCATGAAACGTCTCGGACAACTTCTTCTGTTGGTTGGCTTCGTCCTCCTGGCCGCGTTGAATGGGGGCTTCCACCCCGCGCGGGCCGCGAACATCACCGTTACCACCCCGACGGATGAACTCAACAATGACGGGGACTGTTCCCTGCGCGAGGCCATCCGCGCCGCGAACATCAACGCCGCCGTCGATGCCTGCCCCGCCGGGAATGGTACCGACACCATCAACCTCCCCGCCGGAAATTACATCCTCACCCTGCCGGGGACAGGCGAAAACCTCAGCCTCACGGGCGATCTGGATGTGACCGATGACCTGATCCTCCAGGGTGCGGGCAAAACCGTCACCATCATCTCTGGCAACAGTATTGACCGCGTCTTCCACATTTTTGCCTTGACCGAAATTCACGATGTCACCATCTCCGACGGAGATGCGGGTACTGACTTTGGGGGCGGGATTCAGGTGGGGAATACCCTCACCATCTACAACAGCCGGATCCGGGACAACACCGCGCAAGCTGGGGGCGGGGTGTATCTTTCCGGTACAAGCGCGAATTTTACCGCGAGGGATACCCGCATTTTTAACAACACGGCCACCCTGGACGGTGGAGGCATTTATAGTTTTGGAACGATCACGCTCTACACCAGCCTGCTCGAAGGAAATATCGCCTCCCACGGGGCAGGCATTTCCAGCCAAAACGCCGTGATCATCATCAACAGCACCTTCAGCGGCAATGATGCAGGTGGTTCGGGCGGAGGGCTGAAAGTGGTCGGGACCGCCGATTTGTTCAATGCCACCTTTACGAACAACGAAGCCGGAACCGGGGGTGGGGTGTATATTACCTCGGCGGCCACGCTGAATGCCCGCAACACGATCCTCAGCGACAACGTGGATAGTTCCCCCGCCAGCCCCAGCGCGGATTGTTCCGGCACCCTCAACAGCCAGGGCTACAACCTGATCAGCGATACGTCCGGGTGTACCATCGTTGGCACCACCGGAAACATTCTCGGCGTGAGTGCGGACCTCGGCCCTTTGCAAAACAACGGCGGGGCAACGCTCACCCACGCGCTCCTCGCGAGTAGCCCGGCCATTGACGCGGGGGAACCGGGAAACTGCACCGACGACGCCGGAGACCCGCTGACGATTGACCAACGCGGGTTCGTTCGCCCCGTAGATGGCGATGGCAACGGCAACATTCGGTGTGACATGGGCGCGTTTGAATACGCCTCCCCCGGTCAACCCACCGCAACCCCGACGGCCACCAGCTCCTCTACTTCCAGGAGCTGCGGGCGGTCGAGAACCTGGAGCTGGTCTGGTGATCGAGCCGGGGGAGCGGCGGCTGCTGATCGACGGCGAGCTCGTCGAGGCGAGCGGCGGCGCCACCTTCGAGAACGTGAACCCCGCCACCGAGGAGGTGCTCGGTGTCACGGCGGACGGCACCCGGGAGGACATGGAGCGAGCGGTGGCCGCCGCCCGTCGGGCCTTCGACGAGACGGACTGGGCCACCGATCCCGAGCTGCGGAAGCGCTGCCTGGGTCAGCTGCAGGCGGCGCTCGAGGCGGAGCAGGAGGCGCTGCGGGCCGAACTGGTGGCCGAGGTCGGCTGCCCGATCCTCTCCACCTGGGGGCCGCAGC
>WBZL01003391.1_pt1 | contig 14602 bp, 14 predicted proteins | sample 5204291 | NCBI WGS metagenome assembly WBZL01 (sample SAMN12344345, study PRJNA552823) | activated sludge metagenome | biome: Activated sludge suspended growth; feature: Nitrification reactor; material: Wastewater; isolation source: activated sludge from nitrification reactor of wastewater...
CGGCAGTACAACTGCCTGCCAACTGCGTAAGTCCTGTCCAGCTTATCTTGAGTTTTTCGAAGGTCTCAGAATGGCATGGCAACACGGTTTCCACAAACCCGCATTCGGCAGTACAATCGCCTCACCAAAAAAAAACAAAGTGAGGCAGATTATGTACACATCCGAAGGTAAAAAAATCGTCCATACCGATAAAGCGCCCAAAGCGATCGGTCCCTATTCACAAGCCATCCGCACCGAGAGTTTGGTCTTCACAGCCGGGCAGATTGGGTTAGACCCCGCCACGATGGAAATTGTCCAAGGCGGCATCGAAGTGGAAACGCGGCAGGCGCTGACCAACCTCAAGCACGTGCTCGAATCGGCGGACTCGGGTTTGAACTTTGTGGTCAAGACGCTCGTATTTTTGCAAGACATGAACGACTTCGCCAAGATGAATGCGGTCTATGCCGAATTCTTTCCTGAGAACCCGCCCGCGCGAAGCACTGTCGCGGCGGCTGGCTTGCCCAAAGGCGCGCGGGTCGAAGTCGAATGTGTCGCGTTGCTCTCTCCCGCCCGCGGTGATTAATTTTTAACCGCAAAGCCCTACCCGTGAACGAACTCATCCTCCTCGTCGACGACGAACCCTCCATTATCAAACTGGCGCGTATGTATCTCGAGCGCGAGGGTTTTCGCATCCAAGCCGCGCGCGACGGCGAGGCGGCAGTGGAGGTTGCCCAGCGTGAGCGCCCCGCTCTCATCGTGCTGGATGTGATGCTCCCGAAACTCGACGGCTTCGAGGTGTGCCGCCGTTTGCGTTCTGCTAATCATCCCGCCGATATCCTCATGCTCACCGCGCGCGATGAGGATATCGATAAAATTCTGGGTCTCGAACTTGGCGCGGACGATTACCTCACCAAGCCGTTCAACCCGCGAGAACTGGTTGCGCGCGTGAAGGCAATCCTGCGACGCGGCGAGCGCGGCGTCAGGGCGGAGAATGCTTCCACGCTTCGACTCGGCGACCTGACGGTTGACCCAGCTCGAAGGGAGGTTCGAATCGGTTCTTCCTCCTGCCTCAACCTGCGCGCGCAAGAATTCGACTTGCTCCTCACGTTTGCGGAGCATCGCGGGTTGGTGCTCACGCGCGAGCAGATCCTGCAAAAGGCGTGGGGCTTTGATTTCTACGGTCAGACCCGCACGGTGGATGTGCACGTGGCGCATCTACGAAAGAAACTGGAGCCGAGTTCCGTGAAGATCGAAACCGTGACCGGTGTTGGGTATAAACTCGTGGTTGCCTGACGCAGTTCGTTACGGCATTGCAAGATTGTTCCGCCCGCCGAGGCGTACACTTAGGTTGGAGTATGAGCGAGCAAACCAACCCCTTGTTGAAAATCTGGGCGCAGATGCACTCCGTTATTCAGGAGTTTTGGGCGATCACCGAGCCTGAGGTCGAAAAAGTCGCCGTGCGTAACGACGTCCCCTTTGAACTGTATCTGTACAGTGAATTAGGGTTGGATTATTTCTCGCGCGTTAACTTTCAAAAGCGCGACCCGTTTACCAACCCCGAGAAATTTGAGAAGACGTTTGCCTACCTCGATGTGAAGGGGTGGATCCAGCCTCAGCCGGAGGATCAATACAAGGTAACCGAAATGGCGCGGGCGGGCGTGAAATTCATCGTCATGGCTGGCGATGCGAAACTCCCGCCGCCGGAGTTTATGCCGGAGATCGACCTCGAACGACTTAAGGTGTTGCTCAAGAAGATCGCGCTGGCGAACGATAGCGCTCCTGAGCCTCCGGAGAAATGGGCGATCCTCAAGCGCTTCCGGGTGGCGGACCGGGAAAGCCCGGTGATGACAAAGATTCGGGAATACCTGCTGGACTTATTTGCCTATCGCGATGATGCGCATCTTGAAGCGGCGCGTCCGCACTTTCATACGGCAGGCATCGCCTGGAATGTGTTGGGCGCGGCGGCGGGCGGCAACCCGGTGACTGCGGACAGACTGGCTGAACAACTTGCTTTTCGCGGGTACGATGCCGATGAGTACGCGGTCGCATTGCAAGCCGCGCAAGAGATCGGCTGGCTTGAACAAGCCGGCGACTCGGGCGCATATCGCATATCGCGCCAGGGAGTTGAACTGCGCGAGCAGGTTGAACGACAGACCGACGCGTATTTCTTTGCCCCGTGGTCGGCGCTCACACAGGAAGAACTCGATGAATTGCAAGAGTCGCTCGGCAAATTGCGCGAGAAATTGCGGGAGCATCGAAAATCGAACCAGCAAGCCTGACGAATTGTTTGCGGATTTCGCGGGGTTGCAAACCATACTCTGTTGCATATGTTTACTTCACTCCGTTCGCGCCTTTGGCTAAGTTACGCCCTCGTGATCACCGTTGCATTACTGGCGGTGATTGTTGTTTTGTTGGTCTATCTGCTTCGCAATCCGTTGTTGTATCGGGAAACCTTGCAACGCTTGCGGGGTGTTCAAACGCAACTCTCAACAAACCCGCGCGAGTTGTTGCAAGACACAGCCAAACTCCGCGAGATCGCCGAAGCGAATAACGCCCGTATCGTGATCTTCGATGCAACCCAGACGCTCGTCTTCGATTCGAATCCCGACCAGCCCGCCCTCCCGTTTCCGCGCAACACCCTTGTGAATCGAAATTCGCAATTCGCCACCGACGCGCAAGGCGGATCGTGGTTGCAGACGAAATCGCGCCTGCCGAATGGAAATATGATCGTGACCGCCGCGCCTCGACCCGCAACAAAGTTTTTGAATGTCTTCGCCGACGAACTGTTGACTCCGATCTTGCAAGGCGGCGTAATCGCCCTGTTGCTCTCGCTCGTGCTGGCGTTTGCGATCTCGCGCTCGGTGGCAGACCCGTTACAACAGGTTGTCCTCGCCGCCAGAAGTTACCCGCAGAGCGCAGAGGCGGAACCCGTTTCGTTGCGCGGACCGCGCGAAGTGCAAGATTTGACTCAAGCGTTCAACTCGATGATTCAGCGCGTGAACAACACCCAAAAAGCGCAGCGCGATTTTGTGGCGAATGTTTCGCACGAGTTGAAGACGCCGCTCACCTCCATTCAGGGATTTGCCCAAGCCATCCTCGATCACACCGCCGATTCGCCCGACGCGCGTAAGCAAGCCGCGCAAATTATTTATGACGAAGCCGGGCGGATGCACCGCATGGCGCTGGATTTACTCGATCTTGCCCGACTTGAGGCTGGCACGGCCGACCTCAATATCTCCGCAGTGGATGCGGGAGCGTTGTTGCGCGGCATCGCTGAAAAATTTTCCATCCAGGCGCAACAAGCGGAGGTAGACCTGCAAGTGAATGTCCCGCAGGGTTTGCCCTCGCTTCTCGGCGACGGCGACAGGTTGGCGCAGGTGTTTACGAATCTTGTGGACAACGCGTTGAAGTTCACGCCCGCGAACGGACGTGTTGCGCTCTCCGCAAAAAAGGATGAGGGGTGGATCGAATTCGAGGTGGCTGATTCAGGTGTCGGCGTCGAGAGCGAAGCGTTGCCCCGTCTATTTGATCGGTTTTATCAAGTGGACACATCCCGCGCCGGTGGCGAGGGGCATGGGGCGGGGCTCGGTCTGGCGATCGCGCGCGAGATCACGCAGGCGCATGGTGGTAAAATTGGCGTCCGAAGTTCGATGGGGCATGGGACGACATTTACGATCCGTCTGCCGCTTGCGAATAAGTAAAATAAGACCATTGCGATCTTTCTCTGCCACAGAGACCACGGAGAAAAAAAAGATTTTCCACCTGCCCCAAACGTGATTTGCCTGGCAAATTATGCGGGGTCAGAGTTCTCGGAGCGCTCTCCCGACAACCATCGGGACACTGTGTGGCTAAGGTAGCCAATCTATGCCTAAAGTTTCCATTATCGTTCCCTGTTACAACGAGCAAGCCACGATTCGACTCTTGTTGGATGCTCTGCGCGAGCAGACCTTTCCTCGCTCTCAAATGGAAGTGATCGTGGCAGACGGCTTGTCAACCGACAACACGCGCGAGGTGATCGCCGGGTTTCGGAGCGAGTTTCCCGATCTGGATGCGCGCGTGGTGGACAATGTGAAGCGCGCGATTCCCTCGGCGGTGAACCGCGCCATCGAAGTGTCGCGCGGCGAGATCATCGTGCGGCTGGACGCGCATTCGAAGCCGTACCCCGATTATGTGGAAAATTGCGTGAAGGCGCTCGAGGAGAATCGCGGCGACAACGTGGGCGGCGTGTGGGAAATTCACGCGGGCGCATCAGGTTGGGTCGCCGAATCGATCGCGGTTGCCGCGGCGCATCCGCTCGGCGTGGGCGACGCGTTGTATCGTCATGCGAAGCAAGCCGCGGAAGTGGACACGGTGCCGTTCGGTTCGTTCAAACGGACGTTGATCGACAAAGTGGGCATGTTCGATGAGACTTTGCTCACGAACGAAGATTACGAGTTCAACGCGCGGGTGCGGGAGGCGGGTGGTAGAATCTGGCTCGATCCGTCCATTCGCTCGATCTACTTTGCGCGCGCAACCTTGTTGGAACTGGCGCGCCAATACTGGCGTTATGGATTTTGGAAGTGGCGCATGTTAAGCAAATATCCGAACACTCTTCGTTGGAGGCAGGCTCTGCCTCCGTTGTTTGTCATCAGCCTGGCGGGGCTGGCGTTGTTGTCATTCTTTTTCCCGCTGGCGAAATTTCTTTTGCTGGGCGAGATACTCCTGTATCTTTTTATCTGCTTGCTGGCGGGCATTCAAGCGCGGTTGCGGATGAAAAAAAATTTCTTAAGTGTGGGGTTGCCGTTGGCAATTCCCATCATGCACATTGCGTGGGGGAGCGGGTTGTTATGGAGCATGCTCGCTTCTGGTTTTAGAAAGAATGGCTGAAAATCTTCGAACCGCCCCGTTGCGATTACGCCCCAGCGAACACCGCACTCTGTTGTTCCTGGGCGATCTCGTATTGTCCATCGTTTCCGTGTTCGCCGCATTATCGGTGTGGCGGGCGTACAACTACAACGTGCAATATCAGGCATTGCTGGCTGAAAAACCCCCGATCCCCGAGCCGCGGATCGTCGCGATTCTCAATACCAGGGTGGATATCGAAGTCCCGTTTTGGTTTTACCTCCTGCCGGTCTTGTGGATGCTTTTGCTGGTGGATTTATACGAGCCATCCATTGCGGGGAGCGGGCGCAAAACAACGCGCGGCATTGCCGTTGCCGCGTTCATCGCGTTGGCGCTGTACTCGTTCGTCTTTGTGTTTACTCAAGACCCGACCAACCTGCCGCGCGTCGGCGTTGGCGCATACCTGATCTTCGCCTCGCTACTTACCCTTGCCTGGCGCATGATCTTCATTCGCATCTACAAACGGACGGGGCAGTTGCGCCGCATGCTCATCATCGGCGCCGGGCAGGCGGGGAAGACCCTAGCCCAATTATATGAAACGCTTGGAACGCGCTCGTTCAATCTGGTGGGTTTTGTCGACGATGACAACCAGAAAGTTAGAAAATCTTTTCACGGTTCGAAGGTACTCGGCTCCAGCGATCGATTGCTCGCCTTGATCGACGAACACCAGGTGACCGACCTTGTCGTTGCTATTAATGGCGAAATACGGGGAAAAACGTTTCAAGCCATTTTAGACGCGCAGGAAAAAGGCGTCGAAGTCATGCGCATGCCTATCCTCTACGAAGAGATGACCGGGCGGCTTCCCATCCATCATCTTGAATCGGATTGGATCATCCGCTCGTTCGTAGACGAGGTACGGGTGAGCGGGATGTACGAACTAGCCAAACGCGCTCTCGATATTGCGGGTGGATTGGTGGGAATCGTAGTCCTGCTCTTATTATTCCCGGTGGTTGCCCTTGCCATCGTTCTCGATAGCGGTTTTCCCATCACCTATAAACAGACCCGCCTGGGAAAAGGCGCGCGTCGTTTTACGATCTACAAATTCCGTTCGATGCGCCAGGATGCGGAACAACAAGGCGAGGCAAAACTCGCCGAGAAGAACGATCCGCGCGTCACGCGCGTCGGCGATTTTTTACGCAAGACGCGGCTCGATGAATTCCCGCAATTCTGGACGTGTTACGCGGCGACATGAGTCTCGTCGGTCCGCGCGCCGAACGCCCCGAACTCGTCGCCGCCTTCCAAAAGCAAGTTCCGTTCTATCGCGCGCGTTTACTGGTCAAGCCCGGCGTCTCAGGCTGGGCGCAGATCAATTACGGCTACTATGCTAGCGTCACCGAGATGGCGGTCAAACTCGAATACGACCTCTACTACATCAAACATCGCTCGCTAACGATGGATTTGCAGATCATTCTCCGCACCATCGGCACCATGCTCAGGCGCACGGGACGATGATGAAAACTCTCGTCACTGGCGGAGTGGGGTTCATCGGTTCGCACATCGCAGAGACTTTGCTCGCGCGCGGCGATTCGGTGCGCGTGTTGGATAATTTCACCACAGGCAAACGAGAAAACATCGCGGCGATTGCGCAGGATGTCGAGATCATCGAAGCCGACCTTCGAGACGTTTCGCGCGTCGGGGAGGCTGTGCGCGGCATGGACGTTGTTTTCCACTCCGCGGCATTTGTCTCCGTCCCGCAATCTATGGAGCAACCGCAAGAATGTTTCGACGTTAATGTAGGCGGAACACATCTCCTGCTCGAATCGGCGCGACGCGCGGGCGTCAGGCGCGTTGTCCTCGCTTCAAGCGCGGCAGTCTATGGCGAATCCGATGCGTTGCCTCTCCTCGAAGAAACTCCTCTGCAACCAAAATCACCTTATGCGTTGTCGAAGCGCGTCAACGAGATGTACGCCGAACTATTCACAAACCAATTCGATCTCGAAGTTGTCGCGCTCCGCTATTTCAACGTCTATGGTCCACGCCAACGCCCCGACTCGATGTACGCCGCGGCAGTCCCGATCTTCATTCAGAGATTATTGGATGGAAAACCTGTCACCATCTTCGGCGATGGCGGTCAAACCCGCGACCTCATCAACATCCGCGATGTTGTCCGTGCCAACCTGATCGCATCCGAACACCCAAACGCCGTAGGGAAAATTTTCAACATCTGCACAGGCATCGAAACGTGCCTGCTCGACTTGCTCGACGTGTTGTATGCACTCTTCCCCAGCGCGCCGCCAACCGAAATCGCTCTTCCCCGCGCAGGCGACATCTACCGCTCCGTCGGAAGCCCGCAAAAAGCAAAAGATATAATTGACTTCAAAGCAACCACATCCCTATCCGAAGGTCTAAAAGAAACCGTCGAATCCATGCGCCAACAATCTCCAATCTCTAATCTCCAATCTCCAATCTCTATTCTCTAATCCTCTATTCTTCTATTCCTCTAATTCTCCAATCCTCCAATTACCAATTACCAATTACCAATTACCAATTACCAATTACCAATTACATGTCTTTCTCCCGCCCCCCTCACATCCGCAACCGCTTCGTCCTCATCGGCGACATTGCCCTCATCATCGTCTCGGTGCTGGGAAGTTTTGCCCTGCGGCTGAACGTGGAGGAATTGCCGTTTTATTTTCCCGCCGTTGTGTTGATGAGTGTGGTCGCGCTCGCAATCAAAATCCCCGTTTACTATTTCTTCGGTTTGTATCGCCGCCTATGGATCTACGCCAGCACAGGCGAGTTGCGCTTGATCACCGTCGCAGTGACTACCGCCTCTGTCCTCACCTCAGGCGTGATGGCGCTCCTCATCGTAACTCGTAACGTGTATCCTGGAATGCCCCGTTCTGCTTTAGGCATTGACTGGCTCCTCTCGCTCGTTCTCATCGGCGGCTCGCGCTTTGCATTGCGAATCCTTGCCGAACAATCCATGTCCGCGCGTTCAAGCGGAAAAAGCAAACGCGCCATCATCATCGGCGCAGGCGACGCGGGCGCGTTGGTTGTTCGTGAATTACAAAAAACGTCGCAACTCAATTTGATTCCCGTCGGCTTCCTCGACGACGACCCCGCCAAACAAAAACATTCCATTCATGGAATTACTGTCATCGGGGCGGTCAACGATTTAGCCTCCGCGATTGACCTGCATCATGTAGACGAAGTCATCATCGCGATTCCCTCCGCGCCCGGTCAGCTCGTGCGCGCGATCAACGACGTTTGCCGCGTCAAAGGAATCCCCTCGCGCACGATGCCTGGCATTTATGAACTCATCGGCGGCAAGGTCAGCGTTAACCGCCTGCGCGAAGTGGACATCACCGACCTGCTTCGCCGCGAACCCGTGCGCGTCAATGACGAAGCCGTCGGCGCGGCGCTTGAGGGCAAGCGAGTCCTCGTCACGGGCGCGGGCGGCTCCATTGGGCGCGAACTCTGCCGACAGATCGCGCGCCGTAATCCATCTGAACTTGTTTTGCTCGGTCACGGCGAAAATAGCATCTTTGAAATTCTGCTCGAACTGAATCAAGAGTATCCGAATCTATCTCTCTCGCCCGTCATCGCCGACATCCGCAACACCGAACGACTCGCGCAAATTTTCGCGCAGCATCAACCGCAAGTTGTCTTCCATGCCGCCGCGCACAAACACGTCCCGTTGATGGAGGTGAACATCGTCGAAGCGGTCACGAACAACGTCATCGGCACGCGCAACGTTGTCCAAGCCGCGCTCAGCCAAAACGTCGAACGATTCGTGCTCATCTCCACCGATAAAGCCGTCCGCCCGTCATCCATCTACGGCGCAACAAAACGTCTCGCGGAAATGATCGTGCTGGACGCCTCATCGCGAAGCATCCCTTTGGGACGATCCACGCCTCACGCCTTTTCGGTAGTCCGCTTCGGCAACGTCCTGGGCAGTCGCGGCAGTATCATTCCCATTTTCAAAAATCAAATCGCGGGCGGCGGTCCCGTCACGATCACGCATCCCGACATGTATCGTTTTTTCATGACCATTCCCGAAGCGGTCTATCTCGTGCTTCAAGCCGCGTCGATGGAAAACGGTGGCGAAACGTTTGTGCTCAACATGGGCGAGCCTGTCCGCATTCTCGATCTCGCCGAAGACCTTATTCGACTCTCTGGACTCGAGCCGCATCGCGACATCGAAATTTCATACACGGGCATTCGCGCGGGCGAAAAATTAACGGAGGAACTTTGGGATGAGGGGACGCCGCTTGCGAAGACTCTGCACCCCGACATCTTCCGCCTCGACGCAGACGCTTCTTCCTCCGATTTGAACCTGCCTCAAGTCATCGAGCGACTCTCATCCCTCAGCCATTCCAACGACACCGACGCGATGATCGCACTGCTCGACGAGTTGATTCCAAATTCATCCATCCGCGAACAATCAGAGTCAAAGGTCACAGGTCAAAAGTCATTGCTGACCTTCGACCTTTGACCTTCAACCTTCAAGCCGCATGATCGTTTCCCTCACCGACTGGAGTCATTTCCTCACCCAACATCCCAACGCCCACCTCCTGCAAACAGGCGAGTGGGGTGAGTTGAAGTCCGCGTTTGGGTGGAAGCCTGTGCGAGTGATCAGCGGAAATATTGGCGCGCAAATTTTGTTTCGCAAGTTGCCGTTGGGGTTCACGGTTGGGTATATTCCGAAAGCAGTTATCAGTGATCAGTTATCAGTAGGCAGTGAGCAGTTATCAGTGGGCAGTGAACAGTTTTGGAAAGAGGTCGATTCGGTTTGTCGAAATCATCGCGCAATCTTCCTCAAACTCGAACCTGATCTTTGGAGTGACCCACAACCTGAAACATGGAACCTGAAACTTGAAACCTCCCCTCACAACATCCAACCTCCTCGCACTATCCTCATCAACATCAAAGATGACGAAGACACGATTCTGGCGCGGATGAAACAAAAGACGCGCTACAACATCCGCCTCGCGGAGAAGAAAGGCGTGACCGTCCGCGCGTGGGACGATATCGAATCCTTTCACAAGATGATGCTCGTCACAGGCGGGCGCGACGGGTTCGGAGTCCACTCGTTGGAATATTACAAACGCGCGTATGAACTCCTCCGGCCAAAGGGCCTTGGCGAAATCCTCGTCGCTGAATACGAAGGTAAACCTCTCGCGGCGTTATTCGTCGCCCGAAATGGAAACCGCGCGTATTATCTTTACGGCGCGTCAACGGATGAAGAACGCAACCGAATGCCAACGTACCTCCTGCAATGGGAAGCGATGAAATGGGCAAAAGCGCGCGGATGCGAAGAATACGATCTCTGGGGAGTCCCTGACGAAGATGAAGCGACCCTCGAAATCAATTTTGAATCACGTCACGATGGCTTGTGGGGAGTCTATCGCTTCAAACGCGGATTCGGCGGAGCGCATAGCGTCAAACGCGCGGCGCAGGCAATGGATCGAGTGTACAATCCGATTCTGTATTGGGCGTATCTGAAATTCATTGGGAGTCGCGGCGAATAATGCCACATTATTGTTTTCAATGCGGATCAAAGTTGGAAGTTCGTCATATGGAACTCCATGATCGGGAAGTTTGTCCTGCGTGTGGTTGGGTATATTACGCTCAATTGAAAGTCGGCGCAGCGGTCTTGATTGAACAGGACGGAAGGCTGTTGTTGTTACGGCGTAGCTACGAACCATGGACAGGAACCTGGATGACGCCTGCTGGATACGTCGAAGCAGACGAAGATCCAAGAAATGCGGCGATCAGGGAAGTTTACGAAGAAACAGGCCTAGAAGTGGAACTCGGTGAATTATTCGATGTTTATTATTTTGACGATGACCCGCGCGGCAATGGCGTCACTTTTGTATATCTTGCCGAAAAAATTTCAGGAGAAATAAGAATCAACGGCGAATCCAGCATTGCGAAATATTTTCATTGGCGGGAAATTCCTGCTGAATTATCTAAAGGCGCGCACGATAAGATGATTATGGCATGGCGTATAAAGGCACAACAGCGAGAATCATAAGGCAATGGTAAATCTTTGGAACAATCTGATCTCTGATCTTCCCAACCCGCACTTCCTCCAAACCTACGAGTGGGGACAGGTGAAGGCGAAGTATGGGTGGAGCCCGTTGTATGCGGTGTGGGATGCGGATGGAAAGTGGAAAGTGGAAAGTGACCCGAATCTACTTTCTACTTTCCACTCGCCAGTTGCGGCGGCACTGATTCTGAAAAGACAAATCCTCCAAAACAACTTCGCCGCGCGGTTGTCTATTTTATATTCGCCGAAGGGACCGCTCCTCGATTGGACGAATGAATCGCTTCGTAAGCACGTGCTGGATGACCTGCAGTCCTTTGCGAAAAAACAAGGTGCGATCTTCTTGAAATGCGATCCCGATGTCGTGCTGGGAACGGGAGTCCCTCACAGCGCGGATGATGCCGAAGATAAAAACGGATCAGCCATCATGTCCGAGTTGAAGCGGAGGGGGTGGGGGTACTCGTCGGATCAAATCCAATTCAAGAATACGGTCGTGATCGATCTCCATTCAACCGAAGATGAACTCCTCGCGCGGATGAAACAGAAGACGCGCTACAACATCCGCCTCGCGGAGAAGAAGGGCGTCTCTCTGCGCGTAGGCAATTTGGAAGATTTGGGGATGCTTTACAAAATGTACGCAGAAACCTCCGTGCGCGACGGCTTTGTGATTCGCGATGAAGCATATTACAAAACGGTTTGGGAATTATTTATGAAGGCAAACCAAATCCAATTCTCTAATTCTCCAAATTCTCAATCGGATTCAGAACAAGCCTCCAGCCCTTCGACTTCGCTCAGCGCAAGCCTCCAATTCTCTAATTCTCCAATCTCTAATCTCCAATCACCAATTACCAATTATCGCGAAGCATCCCCGTGGGACCAATTACCCCATGCCGAACCTCTCATCGCGGAGGTAAACAACCAACCCGTCGCCGCGATATTTGTTTTTTATTTCGCAGGTCGCGCATATTATGTGTATGGCATGTCGCGCGACGCGCACCGCGAAAAGATGCCGACATATCTCTTGCAATGGGAAGCGATGAAGCGCGCAAAGTTGCGTGGATGCACAGTCTATGATCTGTGGGGCGCGCCCGAAGTGTTCGATGAAAGCGACTCGATGTGGGGAGTCTATCGCTTCAAAGAGGGACTCGGCGGCAAGGTCGTCCGCACCCTCGGCGCGTGGGATTTTGCGCCAAATCAATTTTGGTATCGGATGTATTCGGATATCATGCCGCGCGTGTTGGATGTGATGAGATCGCGCGGAAGGTCGAAGACCAAGCAGAGTTTAGGGGCTTGATGATTTGCTGGTCGAGTAGTCCCGCGATGCTCGTCGCGGGACGTATCGAGACCAGATGGTATTGAAGAAAACTTCTTGTAACAAATTTTTCTTTACGGCGTGGTGGTCTCGATACGGGCTTCGCCCTACTCGACCACCGAGTAGGATTAAAAAAAGGAATCATCATGAACAAAATCCCTCGATTAAATTTCGCCCATCTCCCAACACCCATCGAAGAACTCCCGCGTCTATCGGACGTGTTGGCTGGTCCGCGCATCCTCGTCAAGCGCGACGACCAGACGGGACTCGCTTTCGGCGGCAACAAGACTCGCAAGTTGGAGTTTCTCGTTGCGGAGGCGCAGAAGCAAGGCGCGCGGACGTTGATCTCTGGCGGCGCGTTGCAGTCGAATCATTGTCGGCAGACTGCGGCGGCGGCGGCGAAGTATGGATTCGATTGCATCCTCGTGTTGAACGGAGAGATGCCTGATAAACCGTCCGCCAATTTGTTGTTGGATCAATTATTCGGCGCGGAAGTCGTGACGATTGCCGATCGCAATGAACGCGACCGCATGTTGAAAGAGACATTCGACAAAGCCGTTGCGGATGGACGCAAGCCGTATCTCGTCCCGTACGGCGGATCGAGCGCGACGGGCGCGTTGGGGTATGCGTTTGCGATGGAGGAGTTGATGGAGCAAAATAAACATGTTGATTGGATCATCTTCGGCACATCCTCAGGCGGAACGCACGCGGGACTCGTATTGGGTCAGCGCGTGTTTGAGTTCAAAGGCAAGGTGTTGGGAATCAGCATTGACGAGTCGGAAGAGTGGTTGAAGAGTCACGTGTCCAAACTGGCGACGGAAGCGAGTGAAAGGCTGGGGGAGCGGATTGAGTTCGAGTCGGCTGAGGTGTTGGCAAATGCTGACTACTGCAAAGCAGGCTACGGCGTGTTGACCGAGGCGGAGCGCGAAGCGGTCAATCTGTTTGCAAAGCACGAAGGTCTCCTGCTTGATCCCGTCTACACAGGGCGCGCGGCGGCGGGGATGATCGACCTCATCCGCAAGGGGTATTTCAAGAGGGAGGAGACTGTGCTATTCTGGCACACAGGCGGACAACCCGCGCTGTTCGCGGAGAAGTATGCGAACATACTAAAAACCTGACAGGTCTCCGCGTGTGCGCGTCACCAGGAAAAATTGTCTGCGCATGGATTCTTGTAGGCGATGGCGGGGAAGAGACCCTTCGACATACTCAGCGCGTCGCCTGTCAGGTTTGTGATCAAAAAAGAATTGAAAACGGATTTTTCTTGAGTCTCCTCACCCCTTCACATACGACAATTTCTCGGCGATCAACCCGTCCCTCAACTTGAACACATCCACTCCGCGGACGTGACCGTCGCCCCAGGTGTACGTCCAGCGCATGACGCAGTGGATGCCGAGACCGAAAATTTCTTCGATGTCAATGTGGGCGTTTGGCGCTTCGCGGAAGAAGTCTTCCCAAAATTTTGTCACTGCTTCTTTGCCCGAATATTTCGTTCCGTCTGGCGCGGGGGATGTGTTCTCAAAGACAGTGTCATCTGTTGTCATCTTCATCATGCCCGCGACATCGTGACGATTGAACGCGTCGTTGAATTCCATCACGGTGCGGACTGAGGATTCGGTCTTTGACATGCGGGTTGGAGTCATGGGAGGTTCCTTTTGTTCTCGATGCAGTTGCACTGCATGGAGTCATGCGACAGTGCAACTGTCGCATGAACATAGTATGACATGGTGTTATTGTTGCGGATCTTCTTCTCTCAACCAAATATCCTGCGCGGGATCGTAGCGTAGAAAATAATCGGTTTGGATGCGTTCGGTGCCAGCGATCAAATTATAGTTGAATGCCGAGCCGCGCACGAACATTTCATCGGCTTTGCGGAAGACGATGCGGCGCGCCTTGTCGTCGCCGTCTGCGCCCCAGCCAGCCATCGAGAATTCGAAGCGGGGTTTGCCGCGAATCTTCCCATCGTTACCCAGCGCCACCGACCAGACTTCCGATTTGCGCGTGAGACCAAAATACAAGCGTTTGCCCGCGATGCGGTTGAACACGCCCAACCCGAACGCGTCTATATTTTTGAGTTGCGACGCGACTTTGCCGGTACCCAAATCAATTTGATAAATAATTCCCACTTCGGTATCTTTGCCCGAGCCATACACCGAAGCGGCATACAAACTGTTCGTGTCGCAATCGTATGCCAGCCCGATAATGCCGAACGGATTTTCAGGCGGCATTGGCGCGGCGAACGGCAACTTGATATATTCCGCCAGCTCGCCGGTGTCGGTGTCCACTTTGTAGATGGTGTTTTGTTGTTCAGGCGGATTATCGTACAGATTGACGCGCGGCGCGGGCGCGACGTAGATGTTCCCCTCTCCATCGTTGACCGGCGTGCCGAGATAGCCCGCGTCATCCCACGTGGGATGCTGGTACACGTGCGCAAGCGGCTG
>WBZL01003392.1_pt1 | contig 14600 bp, 18 predicted proteins | sample 5204291 | NCBI WGS metagenome assembly WBZL01 (sample SAMN12344345, study PRJNA552823) | activated sludge metagenome | biome: Activated sludge suspended growth; feature: Nitrification reactor; material: Wastewater; isolation source: activated sludge from nitrification reactor of wastewater...
TCGGCACGGATGTGGGCCGCTTCAAGAGCTACGACCACAAGACCCACGAAGCCGCGCACGTACTCGGCCAGGCCGCCAGGAAACGGGACGGCGTGGCGGTCATCGCCGCCTACCAGGCGGTCCAGAGTGGCTGTTTCGATTGCCACCGGGAATTCCGCAAGCCGTTCCTGCAGCACTTCTACGGGGCGCGCTGAGTCACCCCGATCAAGGCCAGAGAGGATGGGCGGATACATGGCGATACAAGGCGACACGCGTCGCTACGCGATCACCCACGGCCGGGTACACAGCCCGCCCAGGATGGACGGCATCGCAACGGACACAACGGAGACGCATCATGCAGACTGACGGCACGAAGGGTTTCGACGAGGCACATCTGCGCTCGTGGTGGGCGGCCACGCGCTACTACCTGTTCGCTGATCTGGAAAGCCAGCCGGGGGCCGTAGCCCAGACCGAGGATGATCGGATGCCTCCGGAGACCGACGCTGACCGGAAACGCTACACCAGTGCGCTCTGGATCGGCCTGGCATTGGCCGTCGGCGCCTGCCCGCCAATGGCGTCCGCAACAGACGCGGCCCCACTGGCTCCTGTCGTCGCGCCCAAGGTTGATGACATCCTGCCCAGGCCGGATTTCTCCGGCCATTGGGCGCTCAATGCCCAGGTGAGCGATGACCCGCTGGAAAAGGCCAAGGAGGCCATGCAGGCCATGAAGCAGGCCAGGGGAGGCGGACGCGGGATGGTCGGTGGCATGGGCCGTGGCGGCGGCATGGGCGGCGGCATGGGCGGCGGACGCCAGGGGCGTGGCGCGGCGGGCGGGATGAGCGGCGGCCTGGCCTCCGGAGATCTGTCCACGCTGTTGGCCATGGCGCAAGAACTGCACATCACCCACCAGGATCCGATGCTGCTGATCGCCGACGAGAACGATCAAGTCCAGCGCCTGTACACCGACTTTCGCGGCGCCAGTGTATCCGCCAGCGGCGGCCTGCGGCAGCGGGTGGCGGTCGCCGGCTGGGAGGAAGGGGGGCTGGTGGTCGAGACGACGATGATCGGCAAGAAACTGGTCCAGGGCTACCGGATCGACGGCGATACCGGGCAGCTCGTCATTTCCACGACGGCCAACATATCTGCAACACAACCGCTTGCCTACCGGCTCGTCTACGACCGCGTGAAACCCGGGGTGGATGCCGGGGCGGCCGCGCGAGACTGAAAGGAACTGAAAGGAACTGAAAGTGCAAACAGGACAGACCTTGCCCTCCATACACAAGGGTATATCGCCTCATCCCATTGCTTCACTCCTGTGCCTGGGCGTGCTGGCCGGCTGCGCTTCCGGCCCGGATTTCCAGCGGCCCGCCGCCCTCGATGTGGCGGGCTACACGGCTGCGGCCTTGCCCGCACAGACAGCCGCCGCGCCGACCGCCCTGGGCGGAGCGCAACGTTTCCTCGCGGGCGCGCCCCTCTCTGTCCAGTGGTGGCGGCAGTTCGGCTCGGCCAGACTGGATGCCCTCATCGAAGCGGCACTGCGCGCCAGTCCCACCCTGGAGGCCGCCCAGGCCGCCCTGCGCCAGGCCCGGCATAAGTACGAGGCGAAGGCTGGTGCCACGCAATATCCCCAGGCCAGCGCCGATCTCGGTGTCCAGCGTCAGGGCGTCAACAATGCCGCCGCCGGCCTGCCCGACGGCGAGCGCACCTACAACCTGTTCGACACCAGCCTGGCCGTGAGCTACGACCTCGACCTCGCCGGCGGCAACCGGCGCGCGCTGGAAGCCCTGGCGGCGCAAACCGAGCATCAGCGTTTCCAACTCGAAGCGGCTCGCCTCGCCCTGATCGGCAACCTGGTCACCACCGCCATCACGCAAGCGCAACTGGCCGGGCAGATCGAAGCCAGCGCGGCCATCCTCGCGGCACAGGAAGAACAACTGGCATTGACCCGCCAGCGACTGGCCCTGGGTGTGGCCTCCGAACGCGACGTGCTGGCGCAGCAAACCCAGGTGGAACAGACCCGCGCCACGCTGCCGCCGCTGCGCCTGCGTCTGGAACAAACCCGACATCTGCTGGCCACCCTCGCCGGCCAGCCGCCCGGCGCCACCACCCTGCCATCCTTCACCCTGGCCGACTTCAGCCTGCCCGGCGAATTGCCAGTCAGCCTGCCCGCCGTGTTGACCCGTCAGCGCCCGGACATCCAGGCCGCCGAGGCCTTGCTCGCCGCCGCCAGCGCGGAGCGCGGCGTGGCCGTGTCCGGGCTTTATCCGCGCATCACCCTGAGCGCCCACCTCGGCGCGCAAGCCCTCACCGCGGTCAGCTTGTTCGATGGCGGCTCGCTGGTCTGGGGCCTGGCGGGACAGTTGGCGCAACCCTTGTTCAAGCCTGGCCTGCGCGCCGAAGTGAATGCCACCGAGGCAGGCTTTGACGCCGCCGCCGCCCACTACCGGCAAACCGTCCTGCAAGCCTTGCGTGAAGTCGCCGACGTGCTGCGTGCGCTCGACCACGACGCCCAACTGCCAGCCCTCGCCGCTGGCCGTCTCGCGGCGCACGAGACCGAAGTGCTCGCCGAAGCCGACCGCGCCGACAGTGGTGTCGCGCAGCGCGGAATCGGTCTGCAGCGCACTGACGAAGAAGCGCGCCTCCTTGGGGTCGGCGCGCAACGGCGCGAACAACTGCGTGCTCGGCAGTGGCGTGGTGCGCGTCGCATCAACGTCACTGGCCGCCGGTTGCTGCGCCTGGGCGCGCAGCGCCTGGATCTCGGCGCGGAGTTCCAGTACCTCGGCGCGCAACCTCACCACCTCCTCGCTGGCCTGTGGATCGGACTCGGCGGCCCACACCGGATTCATCGCCAAACACAAGAGGAGGGGCTTGATCATGCGCTTCATGCGGCCAGCTCCTTGCCGCCCGCGATGGATCGGCCCTCGCCCGCCTCTTCATGGGTGCGGCCGTCGCGGATGGTGTAGATGCGCTTGAAGGTGGGGATGATCTTCTCGTCGTGGGTGACGACGATGATGGCGGTGGAAAACTGACCGGCCATGTCTTCCAGAATGCGGATCACGGTCAACGCCCGTTCGCTGTCCAGGGGCGCGGTGGGTTCGTCGGCCAGGATCACCGGCGGCCGGTTGACCAGGGCGCGGGCGATGGCGACGCGCTGCTGCTCGCCGCCGGAGAGCTGCGATGGCATCGCTTTGGCGCGATGCCCCACGTCAAGGGCGTCCAGCAGTTCCAGCGCCCGTTTGCGCGACTCGTTGTTGGGCCGGCCGGCCAGCATGGGCAGCAGGGCGACGTTGTCGGTCACGTCGAGGAAGGGAATCAGGTAGGGCGCCTGGAATACGAAGCCGATCTTGTCGCGGCGCAGCGCCCGCAGGTCGGGAATCTTCCAGGCGTCTTCGTAGATGACATGCTCGCCCAGGGACATACGCCCGGCGCTGGGTTCGATCACCGCACCCAGGCACTTGAGCAAGGTGCTCTTGCCGGACCCGGAGGGGCCGATGAGGCCGACCACTTCGCCGGGCGCCACCTGCATGTCCACGCCCTTCAAGGCATCGACGGCGGTGTCGCCCGCGCCGTAGCGCTTCTTCAGGCCTTCGATGCGGATGCCGTTCTTGTCAGCACGCGCCGGGCCGTCCCAAGCGTGCTGACCAGCCCCCTCGGGGGGCAGCGAATGAAATGTGCGTGGGGGTCGTTTCATCTCAACCTCCGATCGCTTCGGCGGGATCGACCTTCAGCGCGGCGCGGATGGCCAGCACGCTGGCCAGCACGCAGATCACCACCACGGCGACGAAGCCGCGCGCGGCATCGCCCGCTTCGAGCAACACATATTTGGGGAAAAACGGCGCCCAGAAGGTGGCGGCGACCTTGCCCACCACGAAGCCGATCAGCCCCAGGCCCACAGCCTGTTGCAGGATCATCGCGGCGATGGTTCGGTTCTTGGTGCCGATCAGCTTCAGCACCGCTATTTCGCGAATCTTGCCCAGGGTCAGCGTGTAGATGATGAAGGCGACGATGGCCGCGCTGACGATGGCCAGGATCACCAGGAACATCCCGATCTGCCGCGCTGAGGTGGCGATCAGCTTGGCGATCAGGATTTCCTCCATCTGCGCGCGGGTGTAAACCGTCAGGCGCTTCCAGCGGCGGATGGGCTCGGCTACCGCCTCCGGATCGAAGCCGGGCTGGATGCGCACCAGCACGGCGTTGACGTAAGGGTTGACGCTTTGCGAGGCGAGCACCGCGTCCAGCACACCCGGCACGCCGGGCCGGTTAAGCGCCGGGTTTTCGGCTGTGCGGGCGCGGCTGCGCACGATGGCGTCGTTGTCCTTGAGGAACTGCGCCTCCTGCGCGTCCTTCAGAGGGATGAACACCATCGGGTCGCCGCCGGAGGACACCATGCGCCGGGTCAGGCCCACCACCCGGTATTCGTTGCGACGGATGCGGATGACATCGCCCAGCTTGAAGCCGCTGGCGAGGTCGGCTACCGCCTCGTAATGGCCGCGCGTGATCTGCCGCCCGGCCACCAGGAAGCCTGGCTGGCCCGGCTCGCCGGGGCCGCCGGGAGTGACGCCGACCACCATCGCCCGCACGTCACGCTGGGTTTTGCCTACACCCTGGCGCACCTGCATGGTCAGATAGGTGACGTTGGCGGCGCGCGCCACGCCACGCATTGCGAGAATGCCGCGATACGTGTCGTCGTACAGGCTGGAGGATTCGGCATAGGGCCCCAGGGTGTCCTGCTGCACCACCCACAGGTCGGCGCCGCTGTTGTCCAGCAGGACCTTGGCATCGTCCACCATGCCGCGATACACGCCAGCCATGGTCAAGGTCACGCCGATCAACAGCCCCAGGCCGACGCCGGTGAAGACGAACTTGCCCCAGGCATGCAGGATGTCGCGGCCGGCCAGGCTGATCACTTCTGCACTCCCGGCAGGCTGTCCACCACCTTGAAGCGGCTGTCGGCGGTGAGCGCGCGCTGGCTGTAGACCACCACGCGTTCATCCACCTTGAGCCCTTCCAGGATCTGCACCCGGCCATCGAGATCGGCCGCGCCCAGCCTGACCGGTGCGAAACGCAAGCGGTCTTCCTCGACCACGAACACGCCCTGTTGGCCATTCAGTTGCCGCACGCTGGCGTTGCCCACCACCGGCCGCGCCGACGTTGCCGCCAGCGCCACGGTCACCTCGGCCAACTCGCCGATGGGCGGTAGCGGATTCGGCAAGGTATCGAACACCACCTTGGCCAGGCTCTCCTCGGTCACCGCGTCGGCCAGCGGCTCCACCCGTGCCACCCGCCCGGTGAGGGGCTGCCCGGCCAGACTGCGCGGCACGATGCGGGCGGACAACCCCTCGCGCAGCCCGGCCGTGTGCAGTTGATCGAAGCGGACGTTGATCCAGACACTGGCAGGGTCGATCACCTCCACCACCGCCTGCCCCGCGACCACCGTGGTACCGGGGTCGGCAGCGCGCACGCTGACCAGCCCGGCCACCGGGGCGACCAGACGCAGGTTGGCGCGCTGCCGGATCAAGCCATCGCGATCGGAGCGGCTACGCAGCAGTTCCTGCCGCGCCGCGTTCAGATTGGCGCGCGCGGCCTGCAAGCCCGCATCGGCCACCTGGTTTTCCTGACGCTTGGCCTCGACCGCTTCTTCGCTGACCGACCGCGCCTCCAGGAGTTTTTCGTAACGCAGTACCTGGGTTTCGGCGAAGCGCTTGCGCGCCGACACATCCTGAACCTGCGCCTCGGCCGCCAGCACATTGGCCTGGGCGCGCAGCAATACCGCTTCCAGGGCACCGATGCGGTCGTCGAGGTCGATCGGGTCCATCTCGCCCAGCACCTGGCCCGCCTGGACCCGGTCGCCCACCTGCACGGCGACCGACTTGACCCTTCCCGCGACGGTCGGGCCGATCTTGTACGTGTAGCGCGCCTCCACCGTGCCGATGCCGAACAGGGCGGGGGCGACGGAGCGACTTTCCACCGTGGCCACGGTCACCGGTATCGGCGCCAGCGGCCCGGCGCGCAAGGCCACATAAGCGAACAGGCCGAGCAAGGGCAGCAGCACGCCGGCCAGGGCCAGGGTTCTGCCATGCGTGGTCAGGAATGGCTTCATCTGAGTCCTCATTTCTCTATGCCGCGTTGATAGATCGCGAAGACGCCGGGGGCGTCGTCGCGGATGCGTTCTATGTCGCCGGACAGCATGGACTGCATGACCAGGCCCTGGATGCTGCCGATGAACAGAGTGGCGGCGGCCTGGGTGTCCACCTCCGCCGCGATCTCGCCGCGCGCCTTGCCCGCCTCGATGCGGGTGCGGATCCGTTCCGCATAGCGCTGGATCAGCGTCTTCGCCATGCGCTTGGCCGGGCTGGCCTCGGCGCGCTGCAACTCGCCAAACATCATCCGTGGCACGCCCGGATGTTCGATGACGAATTCGACATGGCTCAGGAATATGGCCTTGAGCGCGTCCAGGGGGGATTCGATGTCGCGCGCAGCGCGGTCGATCCGGGCGAGTAGACGTTCCGCCAGCCATTCCATTACCGCCTGCCAGATCGCCTCCTTCGACGGGAAGTGGCGAAACAGCGCGCCCTGGGTGACGTTCATGTGCTTGGCGATGGCTGCCGTGGTGATTTCGCTGGGGTTGACCGACCCCGCCAGTTCGACCACGGCATCGACCGTCACGGCGCGGCGTTCATCGGCGGGAAGGTGTTTGGGGTGTGTTTCCATGCCAAGATCACAAGATAGTAAACGGTTACTATCTTGTCACGATTTTCTTGTTTGTCAAGCCACTGCCGGGTGCACCAGGATGGAGGCAGCGAATTGAGCAATATCAATGCGCATCATTCTCGTATGAGTAGCATGAGCCCACTTTCTTCCGAATCAGGAGTGCGTCATATCCCACGAATGGCTGGTCCTCATCCATCTCATCGGCGCCGTGTTGTTCGTCGGCGCCATCGCCCTGGAGGTGTTCATCCTGGAGCCGATCAAGAAGCACATTGGCGTGGAATCCTTCCAGAAATTCGAGTTCTACCTGTTTCGCGCCATCAAGCGGCGCTACTGGGTAGGGGTGCTACCCCTCTACGTCACGGGTTTCGTGATGTATGCCGAGTACCTGGAGAGCTTCGGTGGCTTTGAGGCGTTGGTCGCCACGGATTTCGGCAAGCTGCTCACCCTCAAGCTAGCCATCGCCATAGGCCTGCTGGGCATTTTCCTGTCCGCGCCCTTCCTGTTCATGCGCCGCCAGCCCAACCCGGTCAAACACTTCTTCGTGGTGACCGGCGGTTGGCGGGACTTTCGCATCGAGCGCTTCGAGGTCATCCACTACCTGGCCCTGGCCTTCGGGCTCTCGCTCGTGGTCCTGGGCAAGGTGCTCTGGATGGTATGAGAAATGACGCTGTCCATCCGCCGTGTCTATGCCCCGGCCACCCCGGACGACGGCCACCGGGTGCTGGTGGACCGTCTGTGGCCGCGAGGATTGGCCAAGGATTGCGCCAGAGTGGATGAATGGCTGCGCGAGGTGGCGCCCTCGACGGAACTACGGCGCTGTTTCGGCCACGACCCGGCCCGCTGGCCCGAATTCAAGCATCGCTATTGGGCCGAGCTGCAGGCCGAACCGGCGGCCACCGCCGTGGCCCGCTTGCGTTCACTTGCCGCCAGGGGGAATGTGACCCTGCTTTATGCGGCGAAGGACGAAACACACAACAATGCCCAGGCCCTGCTGGAATTTCTCGAGGGTGGCGGATGACCGATCGGCGGCCCTCGCCGCCAGGAATCACAAATCTTGCTGCTTCAGCCAGTCGGTGACGAGCGCCATGTCCGCTGCGCGCAGTGCCGGCCCCGTTTCCTGGCTGCGCGCCCGCAGGGCGGGGATGTCGATACCGGCGGAGGTCAGCTCGCAGGTATGGCCGATCAGCCATTGTTCGATGCGAAGGCCATCGGCCTCGGCATGGAATTGCAGGGCCAGGGCGTGGTTGCCCAGGGAGAAGGCCTGGTTTTCATAGAGGTCGGTGCTGGCCAGCAGGTTGGCGCCCGCCGGCAGGTCGAAGGTGTCGCCGTGCCAGTGAAGCACCGGCCGTCCGTCGAGGTGGGCCAGCGGCGAGGTCCGGCCGGCCTCGGTCAGGCGCACTTCATTCCAGCCCAGCTCCTTGCGCCCGCCGGGATAGATCCGCGCCCCCAGGGCGGTGGCCATGAGCTGGACGCCCAGGCAGATGCCCAGCGTGGGAAGCCCCGTGGCGAGGCGCTTTTCCAGGGCGGCTAGTTCCGCCGTGAGGAAGGGGTAGCGATCGGCCTCGTAGACACCGATGGGGCCGCCCAACACCACCGCCAGGTCGGCCGCCAGGATGGGCGCGTCCAGGTCTTCCAGGCCCGCCTCGTGATAGCTGATGGACCAGCCCGCGGCGCTCAGCACCTCGCCGAACAGGCCCAGGTCTTCGAACGCCAAATGGCGGATGGCCGCCACGCGAATTGGTCAAGATGTTCTCCCAATGTGAATGGTGAAGAAGCGCCCCAGCATGACGGCGGTCTTATCGATCCCGCGGTTCGGCGCCGGAGAGGGCCAGATGGTAAATTCGAACCAGGTCCTCCTCGCTCACGTCGATGAAGGAGTCGATCTGAGAGAGGGCATAGACCAGGCCACTGTGGGTGATCAGGCATTTCTCGCCCACGGCGGGCGCGGCGGCCAGCCTGGCCAGCCGGGCGGGATAGCGCCGCCAGGGAAAGGGGTAATTGGCGAGGAAGGCCACCAGGAGGATGATCAGCACGTTGACCAGCACCGGCGTGATCAGGAAGCCGTAGCCCAGCGCCCGCACCGGCTCGCCGCCCACCACCGCCACCAGAGCCGTGGCGCCGCCCGGCGGGTGCAGGCAGCGCAGGAGGTGCATGGCGCCGATGGCCAGGGCCACCGCCAACGGCGCGGCGAGAAAGGGGTCAGGCAGCACCCGTGCGCAGGTCACGCCGATGGCGGCCGATGCCAGTTGCCCGCCCAGCATGGGCCAGGGCTGCGACAGCGGGCTGTGGGGCACGGCGAACAGCAGTACCGCCGAGGCCCCGAGGGAGGCCACGACGAAGGCCGCGCCGTGGAAGTCCAGCACCCGGCCGCTGAATTCCAGCACCAGCAGGATGCCCGTGAAGCTACCCAGTATGGAGATCAGCCGCTCGGCATGGCTGAGGGGATGGAAATCCCCCGCCTGTGCGGCTTGGCCGCGGGCAAGGCACCAGAGCCGGTCGAGGATGTGCATCGCTTGTTTCAATGCTCGCCCTTGGTCTTGCGGATGCCGGCGACGCGGTTGCCCTGCTTCTGCGGCCCGCCCATGGGGAACATGTCGTGCAGGTGGCGGTTGTTGCCCTTCTCAGGGCCCCACGTCTCGCGGAAATACCGGATCATGTCGCGCACCTGGGCCTGAACGCCGTGCCGTTCGTAATAGTCGCGGATGAAGCGGATGACCTCCCAGTGTGCGTGGGTGAGGGTCAGTCCCTCCCGTTCCGCCTGGGCCTGGGCGAAGCCCGGGCTCCATTCGTCCATGTTCAGGATGTAACCCTCGGGGTCGGTGAGGATTTCCATGCCGTCCACCATGACGGATCGGGTGTAGATGGCGTAGGGATTGGTGCTGTTTTTGGCCTCTTCGAGGTAGTTGCCCTTGGGAGTCTGTAGCGGGGTTTTGTTGGGCATGGGGGTTTGCGTCATGGTCATTTCATCGCTCCTGGTTGCGTCAAGGATCACCTGACAGGGCTTCAGGCTATTGCCCTCCCTTCCATGTGGCAAACGATATTAATTGAACTCTAATATTCGATTTATTGATGTATGGAGGACGTCACCCATGGATATCGAATTCGCCCGGACCTTTCTCGCCGTGGCCGCCGCCGGCAATTTCGTCGGCGCGGCCCAGCGGCTCCACGTCACCCAGTCCACGGTGAGTATGCGCATCCAGGCCCTGGAAAGCCGGCTCGGCGTCGTGCTATTCGAGAGGGGGCGCAGTGGCGCCCATCTCACCCCCGCCGGACGGCGATTCCTGCGTCACGCCAATACCCTGGTGCGCACCCTGGAGCAGGCGTGCCACGAGGTGGGCCTGCCGGCGGGCTTCCGCGGCAGCCTCACCCTGCGTGGCCGCATCGCCCTGTGGGACGGCTTCCTGCCCCAGTGGGTGGCGCGCATGCGTGCCAGCCACCCGGACATCTCCCTGCACCTGGAGGTGGGTTTCGAGGAAGACATCATGCAAGCCCTCGTGCAGGGCACGGTGGATGTGGGCGTGTTGTACACGCCCGAAAACAGGCCTGGCCTGGGCATCGAACGCCTCTTCGAGGAAAACCTGGTGCTGGTGGCGACAGAACCGGGCCGGCCCTGGCCGGACCCGGGCTATATCCACATGGACTGGGGCGCGGAATTCCACGCCCAGTTCGGCACCGCCTTCCCCGATCTGGCCGCCCCGGCGATCACCGCCAACATCGGCTGGCTGGTGATGCAGCAGATTCTGCACTGCGGCGGCAGTGGCTACTTCCCCTGGCGCATCACCCGCGACCTGGTTGAGGCGGGAGAATTGTGGCTCATGGAAGGCCGACTGTCTTTCACGCTGCCGGCCTACATGGTGTATCCGGTGGAGCGAGATGAGGAAACCCTCTCGGTCGCCCTGGACGCGTTGCGCGCCCTGGGCGCCGAGGAGCGGCCGGCCATCCCGTAAACGCTGCTTACAGCAGCACCACCAACATCAGCAGCAATGCCCAGGCGATGAGGCCGGCGCCAATGACCGTCTGCACGATGCTCGCGGCGGTCACGTCTTCCCGCGTATGGCACAGGCCCTCGATGCCGTGGTAGATGATGCCGCAGGACAGGCCCAAGGCTGCCAGGGAAAGGACCGCGTTGAAGCCCAGGCTGGGCACGAACAATCCCAGGGAAGAAAGCCACAGGGGAATGGGGGCGATGCCGGCCAGCAGATAGGCATCGTGGTAGTCCATGCGCAGGCCGTCGGTCTCGGCCACCTGCCTGATCAGCCAGCCCATGGCCAAGACGGTGATCAGTTCGGTGAAGAAGAAGGCCGCGGCTACCACACTCCAGTCCTTGGGCGACGCCTGGGGCAAGAAGGCCTCGGGGTAATGCGTGCCCGCGAAGTACAGCATGGCTGGTGGCAACAGGGACAAGGGCAGGACAATGAAGGCGAACAGCTTGACCAGGCGCGGATGGATGCGCTCGATTTCTGGCCAACCCTGGTCTGAAGATAACGGCAGATGGGACAGGACGCTCAGTTTCATGATCGATCTCCTTTACTTGATGGACGGGCCTCTCGCCCAAGATTCACGCGGCAATAGCATCACGTCGTGATATATTTTTCTTAGGCCCCGCCCATGACCATGTCAAGCTCGAATTCCCACGCACCCGCCACCCTGGGCAAGGACGATTACGAACGACTGTCCCGATTCCGGCACCGCCTGCGCCGTTTCCTGCGCATCAGCGAGCGCATCTGCCAGACTCACGGCCTGACGCCCCTGCAATACCAGCTGCTGCTGCACGTGCAGGGCTTCCCCGGCAGGGATTGGGCCAGCATCGGCGAACTGGCCGAGCGCCTGCAGGCGCAGCACCATGGCGTGGTGGCCTTGGTCGACCGTTGCGAAAAGCTGGGTCTGGTGGAACGCCGCCCCGGACGCCTGGACCGGCGGGTGGTGGAGATCCATCTGCTGCCTGCGGGAGAGGCGAAGCTGGAACGCATCGCTGCCCTGCACCAGGACGAGCTGCAACAACTGCTCCGGGAGTTCGCCTGGATGGGCAATCCGGTCCACCAGGATTCCCCGGATCGCTAAACCCTGGTCTGCCCCTCGTTTCTCAAAGACACAGCGGCCTAAAAGTCAATTGCCCCTCTGCTGGCATGACAAGCACTGCACGAATCCCTGCATGTGCGGCAAGCCTGCCGCGGCCTCCTGCAGGCAGGCCCACAGACTTCCTTTCAGACCGTCCCGACCCAATACAGGCGTGACGATCCGGCCATCCTGGCGCGCAGTTTCGCAGGCCCAGTCCGGCAATGTCACCACGCCCTGGCCCAGGGGGCCAGTTCTATCAACAGGGTGGTGGATTCCACGGTGCGCACCCGCGCCGGCTCCATACCGGCAGGCCAAAGGAAGCGGCTGAACACGTCCAGTCAGCTGCGGTCCACCGGATGCGCCTTGGGCAGGTCGGCCCAATGCCAGGGCTCGCCCACCTTGTCCGTGCTTGCCAGCACGACGACCGTCCCGGCGCGCCGGTTGAGTCCAGCCTTCAGCAGACGCAGGTAGGGGTCGCCCTTGAAAATCTGAGAGGCGGCGGCAGACCCCCGAGCGGCGAGCGACAGGCCTTGGGCGGCCGCCAATTCCCACTCGAAGGCGGGCCGGGTGCCGGGCGGCCGCTCGCTCCAGGTCTGGGCGGAGAGCACCATCAGACCGGCCAGGTCGCCGGCGGTGCGGTGGCCCATGAGCAGCAGGAGGAAGATGACCACCGCCAGCGCGGCCAGTACCACGAACAGCACGAACACCAGGGCGAGGCGGATCGCGTTCTGCTGGCTGAGGCTCAACCCCCTCCTCGCGGGGAGGGGATGCCATGCCGCGCCGCGATGTTCAATCCAACAAGTTGATTGATCCGGTGTGTCCGGAAACGGGCGCCGAGACTCCGTTCCGGCTACCGTTGATATGAGTCAATTACCCCCGGCCTGTTTCAAGTCAGGCTGTCAGCTATTTTCCCTTCACCCATCTGCCTCACAGGAGCGTACATGGCCCACCCGCAGCAGAAATTCCAAGCCGCCCCCACCCCCTTCAGTCTCGACGACGACGACCTGTACCGGCGCTGGCGCGACCAGAAACTCAAGGACTACCCCAAGGGGGTGGGTGACCTGCTGGTGGAAATCAAGGATCCCAGAACCCTGACGGACAGCGAACACGCCGCCCTGCTCGCGCGCTGCCGCAAGGCGAACATGGCGCTATATGCAAGCAGGACCGGCGCTGATCCCGACCCCGAGATTCCGCTTTCCCTGGGACTCCGCTTCGGTCTGCAAGACCTGAACAAGAACTGGCTGGCCGACGAGACCGGCCTGACCTCGCTGACCGTGCGAACCGAAGGCATCCGCCAGCAGTACATCCCTTACACCAACCGCGCCATCAACTGGCACACCGACGGCTACTACAACACCGCCGCCAAGCAGATCCATGCCCTGAACCTGCACGTGGTACAGCAGGCCGCCACGGGGGGCGAAAACGCCCTGATGGATCACGAGATCGCCTACATCCTATTGCGCGACAAGAACCCCGACTACATCCGCGCCCTGATGGCGCCTGCGGTCATGACCATTCCGGCGCGCATCGACGAGGGCGGCGCTGAGGCCCGCCAGGAAGAGCCCGGCCCGGTTTTCAGCATCACGTCCTCGGGCGACCTGCACATGCGCTACACCATCCGCGTCAACAACGTGATGTGGACCAACGACCCCCTGAGCCGGGAAGCCCTGGCCGCCCTGCATGACCTGCTCAACAGCGACTCACCCTACATCTACCGGGGACGCCTGGAGTCGGGCATGGGCTTGGTCAGCAACAATGTGCTGCACGATCGCGCCGCCTTCACCGACGACGCCACCCACAAGCGCCACTATTACCGCGCCCGTTATTTCGACCGTCTGGCGGGCACTGGCGTGGCGGACTGTTACGCCCTGTAATCCCGGCCCTCCAAGGCGGCGCAGTCCCGACGAACGGGAACCTGCTTCAGGGGGGGGCCATTCACCAGGCAAGTTGCTCCAGCCAGTCACCCAGCATCCGTGCCCCGGCCACGCGCAGGCCGGGGCCGGTTGCGTGGCTGCTTTTCCGCAGAGCGGCGATGTCGATGCCGGCGGCGGACAGTTCGCAGGTGTGGCCGATCAGCCATTGCTCGATGCGCCGGCTATCCGCCTCGGCATGGAACTGAAGTGCCAGGACGTTGTTGCCCAGGGAGAAGGCCTGGTTCTCGTACACGTCGCTGCTGGCCAGAAGTTGCGCGCCTTGCGGAAGGTCGAAGGTATCGCCGTGCCAGTGCAGCACTGGCTGCGAAGCAAGCGCGGCGAGGCAGGAGCGTTCTCCTGCGTCGGTCAGGCGGATGCCGCTCCAGCCGATTTCCTTCTTGCCGCCGGGATAGACGCGAGCGCCAAGCGCCGCCGCGATGAGCTGCGCCCCGAGACAGATGCCCAGGGTGGGGCGTCCCGCTGCCAGGCGCTTTTCCAGAGCCTGGAGTTCCTCCTTGAGAAATGGATAACGCTCGGTTTCGTAGACCCCGATGGGGCCGCCCAGGATGACGGCCAGATCAGCCTCCCGCAGGGAATCCGCGAGATCGTCGATGCCGGCGTCCAGGGTGGATACCGGCCACTGCGCCAGCACTTCGCCAAAGATGCCCGTGTCTTCGAAGGCCATGTGGCGGATGACTGCCACACGGCGGGGTGTCGCTGAATTGACCATTGCGATTCTCCCTGCTTGTAAAAGTGGGTACGTTGCGCCTCGCAGCATACGCCCACCATGAAAGCGGAAGCGCGGCGCGGATGCCTTGACTTCGCTCAGTGTAAAGAGCGCCCGATGACAAATTGTCTGTATCTACCATGTTTCTCCGCATCGACCTTTGTTCACGCCTTTGCCGCTTCGCCTTGTCGGCCGCGCTGGCCAACAAACAC
>WBZL01003394.1_pt1 | contig 14597 bp, 20 predicted proteins | sample 5204291 | NCBI WGS metagenome assembly WBZL01 (sample SAMN12344345, study PRJNA552823) | activated sludge metagenome | biome: Activated sludge suspended growth; feature: Nitrification reactor; material: Wastewater; isolation source: activated sludge from nitrification reactor of wastewater...
GGTTTGGTTACCGGCGGAACTACGGCAAGCGATTGACACCCGCCTGGACCGGCGGACGCTAAGCGAGACGGTGGCGGAACTGCTGGCGGCCGGCTTGCGGTCAAGCGCCGCGCCACCGGCAAGCTACGCCACGGCCGAACCCGTACCCGCCGACCGCGCGGAACTGGCGAAAATCGGGCATGGCTGGCGGGAAGAGGGTGCGACTCTGGAAGGTATCGCCGAACGCTTCAACGCGAAGGCATGGACCCCGGATCGGATTCCGAAGGAGCCGGGCACAAAGCCAAGAGCCGACGCTTCGAAAGCCTGGAGTAGCAAGACGGTCAGTCAATTGCTGAGCAGAGATTACCCACTATCACAAAATTAGGACTATCATAAACCGAACAGCCGCCCTGGCGGCGGCTGTCGGCCCGGCCGGCGGTGCTTGCAACACCGTGATCTGGTCGGTAATCCAGTTCGCGCTGGAGTAAGACGATTTGACCACGATCCTTTCTTTTAGTCACGCTTTGGGGCGTGAAACTTCTGTTCCCTTCCCCTCTTTTCGTTTGACCGCCCTAGTCATCGCCCAGCACTGCAAGCCCATGACGGGCGACGGTGCCTACCCGGCTTTGCGGACCATCGCCCGAAAGTGCGGCCTCTCCAAATCCACCGTGCACCGTGCCGTGGGCTGGCTCACCGCCCATGGCTGGCTGGAAATTACGCCGGAAACCGGCTTTGGCCAAGGCTGGCGGCGCAACCGCTACAAGCTCACCATCCCTCACGCACCCAAGCCAAAACGTGTCCCATCTAACGTGGGACACGTTTCCGGCGGCACTCCTTATAAGAATTCTTTTAACGATTCTAAGGAACAAGCAAGCGGCGATAAATCGCCGAAAAACCCATCGACCACCGGCAACAGCGCCGCCGCTGGCCACTGGCGGGCGGTGCTGGAGGCGATCCGCCGTGTAGGCCGATACAGAACGCCTGACCTGCCAGCCGAGGTCATGGACGCGATACGCAAAATAGGCGGATGGGGGAGCCTGTGCGGCTCGATGGAGTTCGATTTGCGGCCCGGTGGCCCGATCTTCCAGAAATTTCAGGCCGCGTTATGAGCTTCGATATGGAAGGATTCCTCGAACACGGATTAACCGAGGGAGAAAAACACTTCCGACGATTGGCGAACGCTGTCGAAAAAGGAGAACAGCCGCCAGCGGATACCCTGCAATTCCTAGCCAAGGCCGGGCGGGAAATACTTGGCGGTGCGAATCCCAATAAAGCCTTGAGGCTGGAAAAACCAAAAGGCAACAAAAAGCTGCATGGTTTTACAATCCTTCAGCGAATCGCATTGGTTCAAGCGCTTTGCGCTATGGTGGACGAAATGGGGTATACCAAAGAGAGCGCCATTGAGCGAGCCGCTCAACTTCTTACCGGTGTTCGCGGATACAGCTTTGATTCGATTGAACGTTACTACGATGAATATCAGCGACTCGCGCGGGAAAGCAATAGAGCTGAAATACTTTCCCATGGATTCTTTAGTGGTTTGTCTTTTCCGAACAGCAATGATGATTGGCTAACCCTGAAAAAAATCGATGATTGGCTAGCCCTGAAAGGGTTCGACAATCGCCTGAAATATCTGTCGGTCTTCCCTTGGCTGATGCTCATGTCAGACCCCCAAAAATAAAAATTAATTTTTGGGGGTTCATCCACGCTGAGATGCGACATAAATTCCATAACGGTTCGCTAACTATGAGGAATCGTTCGTGGAAAACGCAGAATTCTTGATGCGGCTTCGCGACGTGGAAGCCAAAACCGCGTTGCGCAAAAGCAAGATTTACCAGATGGTTAAAGATGGTGACTTTCCGCCGCCCATCGCCTTGACCACGAAATCCAAGGCTTGGCTTGGCTCCGAGGTCAGCCTGTGGGTGCGCGACAAGATCACCGCCAGCCGAGGGGAGGTCGCATGATGACCCCCTTTGCCAATCCCCAAAACAGTTAAGGCCAGCCCCCCTTTACGAGAGACTGGCCCCGCATTTCATTCGGATAGAAACCAACCGCGCAACGGTTAGATTGTATCCGAAGGGAATGGCGCTGTCAGTCTCCACTGCGGAGTTCTGATATGCATACCGAATCACCCATCGACCGGCTCTTGGAACGCCTGGAGCGGGTCAAGGCCACCGGTCCCGGCCGCTGGTCGGCTTGTTGTCCGGCCCACGATGACAAATCCCCGTCACTCGCCATTCGCGAGTTGGGGGATGAGCGAGTTTTGCTCCACTGTTTCACCGGCTGTTCGACCGCCGACGTGCTGGCCGCCGTGGGACTGGAATTCGCTGACCTGTTCCCGCCCGACTCGCGCGCTATCGGCCACGCCAACCCGGAACGCCGTCCCTTTCCGGCCGCTGACGTGTTACGGGCGCTGAACTTCGAGATTTTGGTGGTCGCCGCCGCCGCTGGTGCCCTACTGGAAGGGAAACCGTTTAGCGACGATGACCGCACACGGCTGACCCTGGCCATGGAGCGTATCGAAACAGCCGTTTCGTTATCGGGGGTGAACCATGGATGACACGACCTCCCGCGAACGTGGGGCGTCGTTCTTGGACGAATGCGCCGCGCCTCCTCCATGGCCAGACCCTTTTCCGCTCCCCACGGAACTACCCCCGGTCAAACCTTTCCCGCCGGAGATCCTCCCGGAGTCGCTTCGCCCCTGGATCGAAGACATCGCCGAACGGTTGCAATGTCCGCCAGAGTTCCCGGCCGTGGGCGCCATGGTGAGCCTGGCCGCGCTGGTGGGTCGCAAGGTGGGTATCCGCCCCAAGCGGCAAGACGATTGGCTGGTGGTGCCCAACCTGTGGGGCGTCATCGTCGGTCGCCCTGGTGTGTTGAAATCCCCGGCCCAGCAAGAGGCCATGAAACCGCTCGCTCGTTTGGAGATGGAAGCCAAAAATCAACATGAACTCGCCAAGGCGGATGCCGAGGCCGACAAGGCGGTCGCCGATGCCCGGCGCAAGGTCAACGAGGCCCGCCTTCGTGACGTGATCAAGAAGGGCGGCGCCGATCCGTACGAAATCGCGCGCCTGTCCGCTGGCGACAACCCCAGCGCCCCGACCCGCCGCCGCTATCTGGTCAACGACTCCAGCGTGGAAAAGCTGGGCGAACTGCTGAACGAGAACCCAAACGGCCTGCTGGTGTTTCGGGATGAACTGTTGGGACTGCTGTACTCGCTGGAACGCGACGGGCAGGAAGGGGCGCGCCAGTTCTACCTGGAGACGTGGAACGGAACCGGTCGATTTACCTATGACCGCATCGGTCGGGGTACCGTGGACATCGAGGCGTGCTGCCTCTCGATCCTTGGGAGCATCCAACCCGGCCCGCTGCAAGACTATCTCGCTACCGCCCCCGACGATGGCTTGATGCAGCGCTTTCAACTGGCGGTCTGGCCGGACCTGGAGCCCGGCTGGAAAAACGTGGACCGCTGGCCGAACCGAGACGCCAAGGAGCGCGCCTGGTCGGTTTTCTCGCGCCTGGATGGGTTGACCGCCCTGGCCATCGGTGCCATCCCCGGCGATGAGGGCGGCATCCCCTCCTTGCGGTTCGCCGATGACGCGCAAGCCGAGTTCTCCGACTGGCGCACGATGCTGGAAACCCGCCTACGGACCGAGGAACTGCATCCAGCGCTCGAAACCGGTCTGGCTAAGTACCGGAGCCTCATCCCCTCGCTGGCGCTGCTGATCCACTTGGCCGACACCCCGGACGGGGGGCCGGTGGCGTTGCCGGCCTTGCTTAAGGCGTGCGCGTGGGGCGAATACCTGGAAAGCCATGCCCAGCGCATCTACAGCGCCCAAACCACCCCCGCCCTGTTGGGCGCCGTGCGACTGGCGGAGAAGATCAAGATCGGGGCGATCAAGGAAGGCTTCACGCTGCGGGACGTGTACCGACCCGCCTGGAGTCGCCTCACCACCGTCGAACAGGCCCAAGCCGCCGTGAGGGTCTTGGTCGATCACGACTGGTTGCGAGTGGAAGCCGAATCGACCCGAGGACGGCCCCGGACGGGTTACGCCATCAATCCCAAGGTCAGGGAGGGTTGATCGTGGCGGGCTATCTCGAACGGTTGAAAAAATATATCCCTCTACCCCCCACTGACAAAACTGACAGCACTGACAAAAGCCTGCCCGTCGCCAGTGAGCACGGTACCGCACAAAAAAAATCTGAAATCCCTCTACCCCCCACTGACAAAACTGACAAAAGCCCCCCAATCTCAACTTTTGACAGTTCTGTCAGCTTTGTCAGTTCGGGGGAGGGTAAGAAATTTTTAGGGCGGCCATCCAGTCCTCCCCCTTCTGTCAGTTCTGTCAGTGCCCCCCCTAGGGAATCTGAATTTTTTTCATCGGTCCGCTGTAGCGAGTGTCGCCACGCCCAGCCCGCCACGCCCAGCGATCCCTGGTCCTGGCACCTCTGCGGCGCTGGCGCGATCCGCGAGCACGGATGGGGCATGGCTCCAAGGCGCTGCGAACGATGGGAGACCGCGCCGCCATCGAGCGGCGGCTCACCCGAACCGGGACCCGACAAACCCGCCGAACCCGCAAAACCCAATGGAAACGGCGGTGACTGTGGAAAGGATCGAATCGCCGCTGCTGACGCCCTTGAGGCGGAAGGCCGCCGATTGTTGGAAGAGGCCAAGACCGCGCCATCTGGGGTCAAGGTTTTGCCGACCGGGGAAATGATCGAGGACCCCGCTCCCGGCAGTCGGGCCGATCTACGAAATCGAGGGAATCGCCTGCTTGAACAGGCGCGCGTGATGCGACTCGCGGAAGACGAAAAGCGGGAATCGCCACCGGCTGACAGCCCAAGCGACCCGGACATCCTGGCGGACATTTCGACCGCTTCACCGGCGGAAAGCCAAGGAACACCCGCCGATCCGCTGGCTACCCGCGTCGCTGAACTCATCGCGCAAGGCTGGGCGCTGCCGAATGCAACGGCACGCGCTCGCAGTGAAGCCATGAACCAGACAAAGAAGGGGGCACGCTCATGATCCGCTGCTTGTGCACCGGCACCCTGTACGGCGCGCCTCAATCCAGGACATCCGCCAGCGGCAAACCTTTCACCACCGCCAAGCTACGAGCGGACGGCAAGGACGGCGCGGCCGTCTGGTGCTCGCTGATTGCGTTCGGTGATCTGGCTGAACGATTGGCCAGCATGAAAGATCGAGCGGCGCTGTCGGTATCCGGTCGCATCGAGGTTTCGGTCTGGACCAACCGGGACGGCGATGCGTGCGGTGGCCTATCGATGGTGGTGGACGAAATCGCCACGTTGCGCGGCAAACCCAAGCCACGATCACCCAAGCCAAAACAGCAGCAACCGGAAGCGGCGGGCGCTGAAATCCCCTTCGACGATATGGGGGACTGGCAACCGTGAGCGCGATGCGGCGGCGCGGATCTGAACGGCTTTCCCGGCTGGGCGCTGGAGGTGAAGCGGGATGAGTAACGGAAATAGATGGTGTATCAAATAGCTTACCGGGTCCCTGTTTGCACTCCCACCGCAGATGTCGCGGAGCTCGAACAACCCGTAGAACCAACGATACGGAAGCCTTGCATTGTAAGAAACCATGCGTGCGCGTCACCTAACAGCGGACTTTTTGAACGCCATAAAAGGCGCGCGTGAAGGCATGGCGGCGGACCGCTATTGTCGCTTGATCATCGTTATGGTTTCGGGAATTCTTCAATTGTACCGTCTTCATAAGCCACTTTATAAACTTCAAGTTCTGTCACGATTTTATCAATATTTATATTCGATATTTCTCGATGACGATCAATAAATTGATTGTATTCTATTTCACCCGACCAGATTACACTTCCCTTTGCAGGTATTCCATCTCGATACGATAGATTGGCTCCTAGAATCAATTTTCCAAGCACATCATTGAAAAGAATTCGCCCCTCGAACGCCTTGATTGATCGATCCATTGGATTATCAATTGTTATACGAAAATCGATGGTTTTTCTATAACCTACTTCTGTTAGTTTTTTTGAATTTAGCTTGACTGGAAAGGTCATAATCTTTGGTTTATTTGCGTCTGGCCCCACCTTGGGCTGCGTAGGTGTTGATGCAAGATTTTTATCCAAACTTTTGAGTGGTGCCATCGCTTCAGCCATGCCTTTACGAAACCCCTCTGCTGCTCCGGTAAAAGCCTGTCTGATCTCATACTTCACATGCTCGCGCCCGATAAAATAACTCACGACTGCCGTGAGAAAAAATAGCGCCGCTAGAAGATACGGATTCTCAGTAATATGCCATCTTTTTCTATGGGTAATTATTGATTGATCTGGAATTGGAGAAGCGTTAGGTTGCGGAATAGTCGAGACTGGTTTTGAGGAAGGCTGCATAATAGGGTTGGGCGCCGATTCCGGCATAGTTGATTGTTCGATACGGGCGATGAGTGTTTCATCTGGTTTTACCGGTTCAAGCACATCTAACTTTTTGACTAAATTGCTCAGATTTGTTTGTGCGAATTGTGATGCTTCAGTGTTTGGATAAAATTTGATAATGTATTCGTAGAAACCGGCGGCTTCATTGTATCGCTTGGCGTTGTGATTACTGAGCGCGAAACGTAGCAAAGCTTGGGATTTTTTCTGAGTATCGTTGCTGTCAGAGAATGACGTTGTATTCATGGTTGCTCTTGATGATTGAATCAGCGTTGACCTAATCTGAGTTTATTATTGACGATTGCTACCGCAAAATTTCACGTTCGATGGCGTCTTGGATTTCTTGATTGGTTAACGGATAGCCACGCTCCCGCAGTAAAACGGCGCGGATCATGGGCGATGCGCCTTCAGCCCGCGCGCCGACGCCACTTTGCGCGCGAGTCCCCGCCCCTCGATGGGGGTGATGGCACCGATGGAGCCGGCCCGGCCGCCGACGAGGGTTGGCAGTAGGGAGTAAAGGTCCGGACCGGAGAGTAACGGCATGCCAATGCTCTCTGAGCCGGATTCATCCCCACCAGCCGATGTTGCAGTGCGGTTTGAGTGGCGGGGATATTCTTAAGTATAGCCTCACCCTTCCGCTAGGTTTTGTTGGGAAGGGCAACAGTGCGATGGCTGGCTTTTCGCCATCCTGCGAGAAGCGATAGCGCCGAGTGGCCGGTTGCGAGTTGTGCTACAACTCCCATCCTGTAATCATTTTTTGACCACCCCCATCCGGCGACCGGTCGGCTCATTTGATCGGCTCATTTGATCGGCTCATAAGCCGGTTCATCGTCCGGGATCATAAGCCGGTTCATCGTCCGGGATCATAAGCCGGTTCATCGTCCGGGATCATAAGCCGGTTCATCGTCCGGGTTCATAAGCCGGGACAAGGAGCACGGGACGGCAAACGGCCTGACGGCGCCGTTAGACCATTAACCAAGCACCCAGCGCCGCCCATGCAATCCGCCTACCTGCTGCCTATGCTTGTAGCGTGACTATCCTATCCATCAGTGCCGCCGCACACGCCGCAGGCATCGACCGCCGCACCTTGCAGCGGGCCATCAAGAGCGGACGCCTTTCCGCCACGGTCAACGCCGCAGGCGAGCGCGGCATTGATGTTGCCGAATTAATCCGTGTTTTCGGACCATTACAGGGCACGCCGCAGGGCACGCCGCAGTGGCAAGACGCGGCAGTGTCGCAAGATGCCCCAGGTGCCGCCGCAGGTGCGACACTGATCGAAACCTTGCGCGACCAGGTGCGACAAGGGCAAGAACAACTGCGGCAGGCTCACGACCGCGAGCAGCAGGCCCAAGAGCGGGAAGCCCGCTTGCTGGCCATGCTCGAAGTCGAACAGCAGGCCCGCCGCGATTTGGAAACCAAGCTGCTACCGGCGCCACCAGCCACGCCTACCCCAACCAGTCATCGCCGGGTGTGGCTGCTGGCTATCCTGTTGCTGGTCGCTTTGGCTGGTCTGGTGATGACCTTGGTGCGCCCCGAGTTGATCGGAGGTTTGACGGGTGGCTAGACTCGCGCCCGTTTGTACTGAATCTGCTCCTTTCGGTTAACAGGCTGCTGTATGACTATACCGTTGTGGAGTTATATGGAAACCATATAATCATTTGTTAGGCTATGACAATAACCGAGAAATTGAGGAGAATCAAAGTGAGTTATGTTGAAAACAATCTTATACTAGGTGAACAAGTGATTTATAACGCCAAAGTTCATTGGTTCATCTTTGTTCCTAGCGTTGTTTGTTTTGTCACAGGCATATTTCTTTTTAATATTCGTACTCAAGAAATAATATGGTCTTTACTTGGTGGAATGCTCTTAATAATTATTGCGATAATTTCACTTATTAGTGCGTTTATCACTAGGTTTTCTACAGAGTTAGTTGTAACTTCAAAACGAGTAATTGCTAAGGTAGGGTTTATTCGCAGAAATACAATTGAGTTAAACCATAGCAAGGTCGAAAGCATTAATGTTGAACAAGGTATTTTTGGGAGAATATTTGATTTTGGAACTCTTGTTATCAATGGAACAGGTGGTGGTAAAACACCAATTCCAAGCATTGATTCTCCGCTAGAGTTTAGAAAAAATGCTATGCAAGCGATTGATGCAATGCAATCATAATGTCATGGCGCTAACTAGCGCTGCACCTACCGTGCTATATTTGTGCGTTGCATTGATGCATGTAAAGGACGTAAGGAGACAGCATCGTGAGACTCGCGTCGGTCATCTTTCCTATCACCCTAATCGCTATCCCAGCCTTCGGGCAGACCGTGAAGGTCTATAAATGGCAGCATCCGTGGTTTAAAAAAGAGATTACCAGCCCGATACCGCCGACGTGGCCGTATCGCGTGATCGAGGAAAAGAACGGCATCGTGCGCGTGGAGGTAACACCACCCGTTCCTCCGACTGCTACTCAAAACGCTCCAGACAAAGCCGCGTCCAGAGCCAATGTGGAAGAACCCTCAGTATTGGAGTGGCCCTTCACAGTCTCAACCGGGGAACTGAACTGCGAATGGTTGGGAGATTTGCGCCTCGTGACGCTCACCGCCAACGGCGTGACCTACGCCATCAATCCACCGGCAAGAGCTAGAATCAAAGAGTTTAGGTGGCAAGACGGCGATGACATCTGGAAGCGAGACCCGAAAAATCCAGAATCCAGGGTGAGTTCCAACATCGTTGATAGGGTTCTATCGCTTTGCAGAAGGCAACCGGCCGTCTCTACCCAATCCGCACCCGCGCCAGAATCATCCGCCGAATCCAAAACTTCCCGGCTATCGTCGTTGTTCGACATCGTAAAGCACTGTAAACATATTGGATCGCTGGCGACAGGAGGGAGCTACACCCTTGAGCGTGCTTGCCGAGAGCAGGAACACGAGGCTCTAGAGAAACTTTCCACGATAGATATCCCCCAGGAAATCGAAAAACACTGTATCCACATCGGGGGATTGTCTCACGGTGGAAGCTACAGTCTGATGCTCATGTGCGTCCGACGAGAAATCGAAGCAAAAGAAAGCTTACGCTGATTCAAACATTGCGCCGCATCTCAGCCGACGGGGCCAATCCTGGAGCAGGCGAGTTTGCTCCAGGCGCAAAAATTCAAGATTATTCCCATAATCATGAATAATCATGCAGCCTGATTTTGCGTTTAGTGTTGTCTTGTGATACTTTTTATTAAAGTCATGAGACGAGTTGAAGCGATGAAAGAGATTATGACGGTGGACGATGCGGCCGAGCTTTTGGCGGTTCATCCGCAGACCATCCGCAAATGGGTACGCAAGGGCGAGATAACGGGAGCGGACACGCCGGCAGGATACCGATTCACCCCTACTGACATTCAGGCGTGGATGACGAAGCATCGCCAACCGAAGACCGCTACCGCAGCGCGGACCCGCCAGCCATGACCGCCGAAGAACTCGCCAGCGTGACCTTGGAGCACTTGCGCCACATCCGCGCCCGCGTGGACCAGATTGCCGACGACGTGACCGACCTCAAGCTACGCATGAGCGGCTTGGAGAGTGCAATGGTGCTGGTGAAGCGGGAAGTCTTCCACGGGGATGAAACCGACGCACGGCAGCAAATCACGCTGGATAGGCTGGCTGCCCGAATCGAACGCATCGAACGGCGGTTGGAACTGAACGAACCGCCACATTGAATTCCTTGCACCGTCTAGGATGCGCTGGAAGGTGGCCATGCTTAACGCACTGCTAAATTTGGTGCGGAGGGAGTTTTATACTACAGTATCATGCGGTTAGCTGACTGCTGACTAGCACAGTTAGTGTTGACAGTCTCTCAAAGCACCGCTAATTTTGTCAGAATTCAGGCAAAGAAATGCCCGCCACCCCGCGAAAGTTTGGCGACAAGAACGGGGGAAGCGGGCCTACAGTCCTGAACACGGGCACGCGCCATAGGCATGTGATCGGGTTGCCGTAGACGCGGTTTGCGTTTTCGGCGGCCTTAATATGCCCAACCGTTGACTCAAAATCAACACCCCATGCGTGTGCCTGTCCTTTACGTTGAGACTGAGAGGCACGACATGCAAGAACAGCAACCAAGGCTGACGCCACTTTGCGATCTCGCCGCCGCCCTGCGGCCGTTCGGGGTCGACCAGACTTACACGCAACTGCACGCCCGCGCCGCGAGTGGCATATTTCCGGTGGTCCGCCGATCTCGGCTGGTGTATGCCGTTGGTGAGCCTAGCGATATTGCCCGCCTCGTCCTGGCATTCGACGTTAAGCGCGGGCGCCCCAAACAGACCGACTAATCCGCCCACCACGGCACGCTGCGGTGACCCCGCTACCCAACCCTTCCTTCGTCGCCACCGGTGCGCCATGCGCGTGCTGGTGGCTTTCGTGTGCCTGCAAGAATCGCGGGCAAAAAAATACCGCCCCATGTGGAGCGGCTTTAAAGGTCTCTTTTGACACTGGTTCGGCGCCAACCGAACCATACAAATTGGTGTACTTATCATGCACGAATCCAACTCGAAATGCACTAACCCATCCGTCGAATCCGCATTTTTGGATGCCATGCACGCGGCTGGCCTTGATTATCAAGGCTCAATAGTACCTGACGGGCATCTGCATCGAATTAAGGTTAATGGTGACCGCAACTCTAACGGGTGGTATGTCCTGCACCCGGACGGAATAGCCGCCGGGATGTTCGGCTGCTGGAAGCGCGGCACCCGCGAGACGTGGTGCGCCAAGCCTAGCGAGCAATTGACGGAGGAAGAACGCGCCGAACGGGACCGCCGCTGGAAGCAGCAAGCCGAGGCCCGCGACGCGGAACGCCGCCGGCAACAGGACAAGGCCAGCATCGAGGCCAAAACGCTTCTGGACGCGGCGCAACCGGCGACCGACGATCACCCGTATCTGCAACGAAAGCACGTCCATGCCTACCCTGGCGTACTGGTTGGATCATGGCCGAAACGACAGATCGATAACGCACTGCTGGTCCCCCTTCGCACTGCTGCCGGCAAGCTGTCCAGTGTCGAGGCCATTTTCCCCAACAAGATAAAGATTCGAGGCGAAGAACGAGATAAGGACTTTCTACAAGGCGGAGCCAAGGCCGGTGCATTCTTCGTTATCGGCGACCTGGAAGCAAGCCCATTCATCACGATCTGCGAGGGATACGCCACCGCCGCCACCGTGCATGAGGCGACTGGATACGCCGCCGTCATGGCTTGCGACGCGGGTAATCTCGGCAATGTCACGAATGCGCTGAAAGCACTCTACCCGTGCCCCAAGGTGTTGATGGTGTGCGGCGATAACGACCGGAAGACGGACGCAAACCCCGGCAAAAAGGCCGCGCTTGCCGTGTCGAAAAAGTCCAAGGTTCGGGTCTGCCTGCCTGAGTTCGCCGACGAAGAGGAAGGCTCAGACTTTAACGACCTAGCCGCTTTGCACGGGCTGGACCGGGTTTGGAATGATATCGAATCGGCGCTAACCGGCCCGTGGACGCCGGGTAAGCTGGACGCCAAGCCAGTGACGGCATTCCATGATCGCGTAGATATTCCTCTCAAGATGAAAAACGGCGAGGTCGCGACAACCTATCAAAATGCGGCCCGCCTCCTTCAATCCGCCCCATTCTCAAAGTCGATTGCGTTCAACAAGTTCGCGGGACGATTGCAGCGTATCGCGCCCGTGCCCTGGAACGATTCCCCAGGCGATTGGGCGGACATTGACACCAGCCGATTGATGCTCTGGGCGGCCGAGCACCATAACGTTGATTTCACGGCCGACACGATGGAGCGCGCGATTTCCGTTATCGCCGACGACCACGCCTTCAACCCCGCCCAAGATCGATTGAAAGCGCTGGCGGCTCAATGGGATGGAGTCGAGAGGCTGGCCACATGGCTTGCCGAGTATCTGAATGCCGAACTGACCCCGACCAATCGGGAGTATCTGGCCGAGATCGGCGCCGCATGGCTCAAAGGCGTTGCCGCGCGGGTGCTTAAACCCGGCTGTAAACGCGACGACGTGCTCGTGCAGGTTGGACCACAAGGCTACCGGAAATCGACCGCCGCCGCCGCCATTGCGAACTGCATCAGCCCGAACTCGTTTACCGACTCACTTGGAAACCTAGGGTCCGATGAGGCGGCTATTGGCGTCATCGGGACCACCGTTGCTGAGTTCTCCGAGCTATCCGCCATCGCTCGATCCGAGCTGGAGGCGGTCAAGGCGTTCGTGTCCCGCAGTTCGGACCGGTTCCGAGAGAAATATGCACGGCACCCAACGGACCACCCCCGTACGTGCTCCTTTATCGCCACTACGAACGAAGATTGCGGATTCCTGCGTGACCCATCAGGGAATCGCCGCTGGTGGCCAATCAACATCACCGCGCCGATTGATATACCCCGACTGGAGTCAGCATTGCCGCAACTGCTTGGCGAGGCCGCGCGGCGCGTGATCGAGGGTGAACCGTGGTACGTGACCGACGCGGTAGCCCTGACCCAAGCCGATGAAATCCGAGAAGATAATAGTGAGCGCGACGTATGGGAGGCGGCGGTGCTGGCGGCCATGGACCTATTGCTCCCGCATGAGAGGACCATCGCCAAGGTGCTTGACCATATCGGGGTCAAGGTCGAACGGCAGGACCGCCAAGCCCAGAATCGGGTTTCCGGGATTCTTCGGTCGAATGGCTGGGAACGGAAGCGCGGGCGCATTGGTGGTGGATGTCGAGGATATGTTTGGTCCATGTCCCTATCGCCGAAGGATGGGGGACACAAGGGGGACACCAGTTTAGCCAGTCAACAAGCGGGTTGTCCCACAGTCCCTATCTGTCCCCCTCATATAAAAAATAATTATCTGGAAGATGAAACGGGGGGAGTGACAGCGAACAGCGCGGCGGAAAGCGCAGTGAAAAGTGCCGGGGACTTACATAAGGAATTTGAGGGGGACAAGGGGGACAAGGGGGACACCCCCCCAACCCCCCCGGACATTTCGCGGGACATTCCAACCGCGCCATCGGGGGTCCAGGTTTTGCCGACCGGTGAAATGATCGAGGACCCCGCGCCCGGCAGTCGGGTCGATCTACGAAGTCGAGGGAATCGGTTGCTGGAGCAGGCGCGCGTGATGCGACTCGGCATTGGTTTACTCGATATTCACCATTCTGGTTCTGGGAGGGATGGGACAGTTGGGACAGTTAAACCGGAAAGTCCTATAGGAAAACCCCCTAAGGGGACTTTCCCGCATAACCCTCCCAACCCTCCCAACCATCCCAAACGACAACCCTTCACCCCTGTGGAGGCCGACTTTATCGACGAGGGCGAGATATGAGCGCCGCCGTTGCCCTAGTCGAAATCGCCGCCGCTGATCCGTTCGCCCTGGTGCGTGCCCTGAACCGGATGAGCGCCGCCGGGTTCGCGCTGTCGGTTCGGGATAACCGGCTACTCGCGTCACCCTTCACGAAGCTATCCGAACAGCAGCGGGCATACCTTCATAGTCACAAACCCGCCCTGGTGGAGCTACTCGAAGACGCGGAAGCCCTTCACCGCGCTCTTGTGGACGCTGCCCATGCTGGGCTTGGCTGGCGGGAAGGGACACCGGCTGAATGGTCCGACGCCAGATTGCTGGCCGCTGGCGAGGTGCTGTACAGCGACAAGCGCATGGTGAGCCGCTACGGCCGCCGCTATGCGCTTGCTGAATGCGCGCCACCGCTTGAATTAGGGCAGCGGATTGCGTGCCTGAAATCGAACTACAGGCCGAGGTGACACCATGATCCGCTGCCTATGTACCGGAACCCTGCACGACACCCCACAGGCCCGCACCTCGCAAGCTGGTAAGCACTTCGTCACAGCCAAGGTGAAAGCCGATGACAAGAACGGCGTATGGATATGGATATCCGTGATTGCGTTCGGCGAAGTCGGGGAACGGCTAGCGACACTGAAGCAAGGCGACGCCTTGTCGATATCGGGGCGTGTTGAGGTGTCGGCGTGGCTGGGCAAGGATGGTGAACCCAAGGCCGGGCTGTCGCTGGTGGTGGACGAACTGGCCACGCTGAAAGGGAAGCCCAAACCACGAACACCCAAGCCACGCCAACCGGAAGCGGCGGGCGCTGAAATCCCCTTCGACGATATGGGGGACTGGCAACCGTGAGCGCGATGCGGCGGCGCGGATCTGAACGGCTTTCCCGGCTGGGCGCTGGAGGTGAAGCGGGATGAGT
>WBZL01002891.1_pt2 | contig 14594 bp, 8 predicted proteins | sample 5204291 | NCBI WGS metagenome assembly WBZL01 (sample SAMN12344345, study PRJNA552823) | activated sludge metagenome | biome: Activated sludge suspended growth; feature: Nitrification reactor; material: Wastewater; isolation source: activated sludge from nitrification reactor of wastewater treatment...
CCGGCCCCCGAACCGGCCGGCCCCATCCTCGACCTCGACAACCAGCGGGGCCATCTCCTGGACGTGGCGGTGAACCTGCGGGGCGGCCAGCTGCACTCGTTCTGGACCTACAGCGAAGACCGGCACCACCGGGAGACGGTCGAGGAGCTTGCGAGGCTCTTCGTCACGGAGCTCCAGGGCCTGCTGGCCCACGGCGCGGGGTTGTGGGCGGCGAGTGAGGAGGACCGCTCGCAAGGGGACACGGCCGAGACGCCGGAGGCCTGGCACCCGGTCACCCCGGTGCAGCAGCTCTTCCTGCGCCGCGCGACCGCGCACTCGGACCAGCACAACGTTCCCGTCCTGGTCGAAGTCGATCCGCGCCTCGACAGCGGGGCCCTGGCGGCAGCGGTCTGCCGGTTGGCCGAGCATCATGCAGCGCTCCGGCTTGGGTTTGCCTGCCAGGACGGTGTCTGGCGTCAGCGTTGCCTGGCGCCGCGCCGCGCGCAGCTCTTCCATGCCGTGGACCTCACCGGCTTGTCGGAACGAGAGTTCTCGGCCCAGGTCGAGGCGATCAGCGCGGGCCTGCAGAGTAGCCTCAGCTTGGCGGCTGGTCGGGTCTTCCGGGTGACCCATTTCGTCGCCGGCGAGGGGCGCTGGGGGCGCCTGCTCGTCCTGGCTCACCACGCGGTGATGGACGGCGTCTCGCTGCGCATCCTGGTCGAGGACCTCACCACTCTCTGCCGCGCGGCCGTCGAAGCGGCCCCGGCGCACCTGCCGCGCCCGACGAGCTCGTACCTGCAGTGGGCGAGCCGGCTGGCCGAGCACTCTCGCGACAGCCTGGGCGAAGCCGAGGTGAAGTACTGGCTGCGCGCCGAGCCGCCCGGCGCGCTCGAGCTACCGGTCGACCGGCCGGGGGCCAAGGCCACGGTCGCCAGCTTGCAGCCGATCCATGGCCACCTTGGTGTGCGGGAGACCTCGTCGCTGTTGCAGGACGCGCAGCGCCGTTTCCGCACCCGCCCCGACGAGCTCCTGCTCACCGCCCTGGCTCGCTCCCTGACCGCCTGGGCTGGCCGCGGCCCCCTCTTCGTCGAGGTGACGGAACACGGTCGCGACGAGCTCTTTGCCGACCTCGACCTCTCCCGTACGGTCGGCTGGTTCGCCACGGCGCGGCCCCTGTGGGTCGAGGTGGACCCTGCCGAGCCGCCACTCGAGTCGCTACGTTCCGTACAGCGGCAGCTGCGCCGCTGCACGGCAAGCGGCCTGACCCTTGGAATGGCTCGCTTCGGGAGCAACGCCGCGTTGCGGGCCAGCCTGGCGGACCTCCCGACGCCACTGATCAGCTTCAACTACGTGGGCCAGTTCGGCAGCCACGACGACCAGGACGGTGGGCTGTTCCGCCCGGCGGAGGAGTCCTTCGGCCCCAACCACTACCCGCTCGGCGAGCTGCACCACCGCCTGATCGTCACGGCGAAAGTGGAGGAACGCAAGCTCTTTTCCGAGTGGTTCTACAGTCGAGCGCTCTATCGCCGTGATACGATCAAGAAGGTATTCGGCTATTTTATGTCAGAATTAGGGATTCTCGCGCGGGCCGCCCAGTCACCGTCCCAGGAGCGCTAGGTGCTCTGCTCTCGGGGGCCCGCTGGCCCACCACAGCAACGGCGTGATTCCCGCCCTGCCGCAACGCCGGGAGGCGTCGCTGGCTGTCTTGAGACCTCCGGTCGTCATCTCCCGACCAGCCTCGGAGAATGGAGATTGCCATGAGCCAACTCGGTCAGGACGTGCAGGTCGCGGCGCGGACCTTGCGCAAGAACATCGGCACGACCATCCTCGTCATCGCAACGCTCTGCCTGGCGATCGCCGGCAACGCCGTCGTCTTTGGACTGATCAACGGCTTGCTCCTCCGCCCCTTGCCCTACCGCGCCGCGGACGAGCTGGTGCTGGTGGGGGAGAAAGCCAAGGACCAGCCGACGACGGGCGTGCTGCCCAGCTCGCTCGCCAACTTCCTCGACTGGCAGGAGCGTGCCAGGCAGATCGCCGGCCTGGCCGCCTTCCGCCAGCTCAACCTCGGTCTGGAGAATGGGCAGGGAGAGCCGGAACAGGTGGCGGCAGCGGCGGTCACTCCCAACTTCTTCACGGTGTTGGGCGTCGTCCCGGAACGCGGCCGCGCCTTCGTGGCCGAAGAGGGCGTGGCAGGCAGAGACCGCGTCGTCGTCCTCAGTCAGGCGTTTTGGCGCGAGAAGCTAGCCAGCCGGCCGGACGTGGCTGGGAGCACCCTCCAGCTCGACGGGCTCGAGTACCAGGTGCTCGGCGTGTTGCCGGCGAGCTTCGAGTTCCTGGTTCCCACCACGCGGTTGTTTGTGCCCCTGCCCCTGGTCGCCTCGCAGGTCGACCGCCACGAACGCAATGCCGTGGTGGTCGGTCGCCTCGCATCGGGGGCGAACGTGGGGGCGGCGCGGGCCGAGCTGCGGGCCATCCAGAGTGACCTCGCCAGCCGCTACCCGGAGGCGAACCGCGGTTACGTTCTGGATGTGGACCGTTTTCGCGATGCCTTCCCCGATCAGCGCAACCGGGTGTTGCTGGGCCTGATCCAGGGCGCCATGTTCTTCGTGCTGCTGATCGCTTGCGCTAACCTGACTAACCTCCAGCTGGCACGCAGCGAAGCCCGGGCCGCCGAGATGGCTGTGCGGGTCAGCGTGGGGGCGAGCCGCGGTCACCTCTGGCGCCAGACCCTGGTGGAGAGCTTCCTGACGGCGGCCCTCGCGGGAGGCGTGGCAGCACTGCTGACGCTGCTCGGCGTGCGCGGCCTCAGCAAGGCGCTGGCCGCTTCGGTGCCGAGCTACGCCCTGCCCGTCTTCGACCTCAAGGGCCTGGTGCTGATCGCCGTCCTCACCCTGGTGGCAGGGGCGGCCTTTGGCCTCGTCCCCGCTCTCCAGGCCGGGCGAGGCAGCCTGCAGCGGACCCTGAGGGCCGCTGGCCGCAGCATCGCCTCGAGCCGGCAGCGCAAGCTCGTCTCGCGCCTGCTGGTGGTGGCCGAGATGGCCTTGTCGTTGATCTTCCTGGGCGGGGCAGGCATCCTCCTCACCAGTTTCAGTGAGCTCCAGAAGTCCGATCCGGGTTTCGACACCGCGAGCCTGCTGACGGCGCAGGTGCAGTTGCCCACCAGCCGGTACCCGAGCCGGCGCGAGCAGGAGGCGGCGGCGGACGAGCTGGTGCGGCGCCTCACGGGCCTACCAGGGGTGGCGTCCGTCGCGGCGGCCAACGTGCAGCCGCGCAGCCCGTTCGTCCCCCGCGAGGGCTTTGCCGTCGATGGTCAAGAGGTCGACGCCACGGCGACCCTGCCGCGCGCGCTGATGATCGCAGCCAGCCCGGAGTTCCTGCAGACGCTGGGCATCCCGTTGCGCTCCGGCCGCTTCTTGAATAGCCAGGACGGGCCCGAGGCGAGCCCGGTGGTGGTGATCAACGAGGTCTTGGCCAGGCTCAGCTTCGGCGGTGCGGAGCCGCTCGGCCGCCATCTGACGGTCGCCGGCGTTTCGCGCGAGGTCGTCGGCGTGGTGCCCGACGTGCGCCATGCGCTGGCCCTGAGCTCCGAGCATCCCCCGACCGTCTACCTACCTCTCGCCCAGGTACCGGCCCAGGCCCTCACGCTGGTCCTGCGCAGCCAGGGCGAGCCCGCGCGCCTCGTTCCTGCGGTGCGCGAGGAGGTCCGCCGCTTCGACCCGCACCTCGCCACCGGGGAGGTCCTGCCCCTCGACGCCTACGTCGAGCGGTTCTGGGTCGGACAGAAGGCGATCGCCGGCCTGCTGCGCGTGTTCGGCTTTCTCGCCCTCCTTCTCGCCGGCCTCGGCATCTACGGCGTGATGGCCCACTCGGTGGCGCGCCGGCGGCGGGAGATCGGCGTGCGGATCGCCCTCGGTGCTCGCCGTTCGCAGGTGCTCGCGATGGTGATGCGCAGCGCCGCGGGAATGAGCCTGATCGGCATCGGCATCGGCCTCGTGGGGGTCTTCTTGATCTCCCGCGGCCTCGCGGCGGTCCTTGCGGGGCTCGCCCCCGTGGCCTTCGGGACGGTGCTGGTCGCCGTGGCGGTGATCCTCTTGGCGACCGCTCTCGCGGCGCTGGTGCCGGCGCGCCGAGCGGCGAGCGTCGACCCGGTGACGGTCCTGCAGGCCGAATAGCCGCCCGGGCCGCGGGGAGAGGACCGCCGAGTCGGGAGAACCGCCGAGTCGAGACAACAGAGAGGGCCCAATCGGGTCGAGGAGGAGTGAATGGCCGCCGAGTCGTCGTCGCCAGGTAACCAGGGGATGCGAGCGTTCATGACCGTTTGGCTCGGTCAGCTGGTGTCCTTGGTCGGTTCTGCCCTCACCAGCTTCGCGGTCGGCGTGTGGGTCATCCAGCAGACCGGTCAGGTCACCCAGTACTCGTGGATCCTGCTGGCCAGCACCCTTCCCAGCATCGTCCTCGCACCCATGGCGGGGGTCTTCGTCGACCGCCACGATCGGCGACTGATGCTGATGTTGAGCGACCTCGGCGGGGCGGCGGTGGCGATCGCCTTGGCAGTGCTCTTCTTCTCCCACTCTCTGCTCCTCTGGCACCTCTACGTCCTCCTGGCCGTCGGCTCGGCGTTCCGCGCCCTGCAACTCCCCGCCTACCTGGCTGCGACCTCTCTCCTGGTACCCAGAGAACACCTGGCCCGCGTCGCCGGCGCCAACCAGACGGCCCAGGCCCTGTCGATGATCGGCGGACCGCTGATCGCCGGTGCCCTGCTCGCCTTCACCACCGTCGACCGCATCATCCTGCTCGACGTGGCGTCCTTCCTGATCTCACTGCTGACTCTCGCGATCGTGCGCATCCCGCAGCCAGCCAAGCAGGGGGCCGCCGCCAGGCCATCGATGTGGCAGGAGATCCGTGCCGGCTGGCAGTACATGTCCGAACGCGCCGGCCTGGTGGGCCTGCTCGTCTTCTTCGCCCTGCTCAACCTTAGCCTGGCGGTGGCGCAGTCGGTGCTGGCGCCGATGGTCCTCGCCTTCACCACGGCCCCTGTCCTGGGGACGATCACCGCGGTCTCGAGCCTTGGGATGCTCGCCGGCGGCATCGCCGTCAGCGTGACGGGCGGACCCAAGAGACGGATCCACGGTGTCCTGGCCTTCACCTCGCTCTTCGGGGTTGGTCTCCTCCTCGCCGGCATCCGCCCCTGGCCCGTGCTCGTTGCGGTCGGCTTCGCGATCCTGATGCTCTGCGTTCCCTTCATCACCGCCAGCAGCACGGCCATCTGGCAGACCAAGACCCCGGCCCATCTCCAGGGCCGCGTCTTCGCCATCCGCCAGGCCCTCTCGTGGTCTTGCCTGCCGCTCGGCTACCTGCTGGCGGGCCCGCTGGCCGACCGCGTCTTCAGCCCCCTCCTGCTCGAAGGCGGTGCGGCGGCGGGCAGCCTCGGCCCCCTGTTCGGCGTGGGGGCAGGCCGGGGCTACGGTCTGCTCATCGCGGTGATCGCCGTTCTGCTGATCGCCGGTGGGCTGCTCGGCTACGCCTTCCCGCGCCTGCGCAACGTCGAGACGGATCTGGCGGACCAGGAGCTGACCCCGCAGCCCCAGGCCTCGGCTCCCTGACCGGCCCCTCGGCCGATCCGGCGCCACGGCCGGGTGGGTCGCCGCCCACTACCGGAACCGCCACAGCCCCCCGTGGACCTCTTGGGTGGGGATCGCTATGCCCTACCTATCGCATTGATAGGCAAAAACTTCTGATCAATCGAATTTTGGCGGCGAATGGTGGGGAAGAGGTGGCATATGTCTCCGAACTACCTACGGGGCGCACCTACTTTTTAGATTCACCCGACGTGTGGTCGCGTGGTCGCGGGTGGCGTGAGGCAACGTCTTCTTCGCTGACGCTGGCAAGCATGCGAATAAGGATGTCGCGGAATGCTCGCTTGCTCCTCTATCGTCGGGGCGCTTGAACCCTGACAGACGACGCGTCCGAACCCTCATCAAGAAGCCAGATCGTAGCGAGAAAGTCCATGGCACGGTTCCGTTTGGCTGTAGGCACGCTGATTCAACCAGCGGTGCTGATTGGAAAGGAAAGGAGACTATGAAGACCGTAACGACAACCTTTATTTGCGCACTCGCGCTCCTCGCTCTGCCCGGCATGGCCGTGGCGCAGAGCGCGGCTGTCCAGCCGGTCGCCGAGGTGGCGCCGATCGACGGCAGCAACCACAACTTGGCGGACCCCACTGCCAACCAGGCGGGCACGGCGCAGAAGCGCTACTTGCCGGACACCTACCTGGATCACCTCGGTGGTGATCCGTCGGTGTTCCCGGGGCAGGACCGGCCCGGCGAGCGCGACATCTCCAACCACGTCTTCGCGCAGGACCCGCTGCCGGTCCTCAACGCCCTCAACAACAACAACATGCTCTGGCAGTGGGGCCAGTTCCTGGACCATGACTTCGGCATCACGGTCGAGCAGGAGCCGTTCGAGGAACTGAACATCGTCGTTCCGCCGGACGATCCGTTCTACGACCCGATCCTGCGCCCGTACTTGACCATCGGCCGTCAGCAGCACGATCCCGCGACTGGCATCGCGCCGGCGCCGAACCCGCGGATGTCGATCAACGTGCAGAGCGGCTGGATCGACGCCTCTCAGGTCTATGGCTACGGCCAGGACCTGCCGGGCCCGGGCCCCGCTGGCCCGACCCCGGGCGTGCTGCGCGAGTACGTCGGCGGCCGGCTGCTGGTCGAGCCGGGCACCAACCTGCTGCCGCGCATCCCGACGGTGCTGCCCACCCCGCAGTTCCCCTCGACGCTGTTCGTCTGCGGCGACTTCTTCCCGCGCTGCAACGAGACCCCGGGTCTCACCATGATGCACACGCTCTTCGTGCGTGAGCACAACCGCAAGGTGGCCGAGTACGCCGCCGCCAACCCGTCGCTGTCGGACGAGCAGCTCTTCCAGCTCGGCCGCCGTTGGGTGATGAGCCTCATCCAGTCGATCACCGTCAACGAGTTCATCCCCACTCTCACCGGTCTGCCGGTGGTGCCGTACTTCGGCCACTGGCCGGGCGTCAACGGCCGCCTGTCCTTGGAGTTCGAGCATTCGCTCTATCGCCTTGGCCACACGCTGCTGCCCCGCCAGCTCGACCGCTACGGCGCGCCGCATGGTGGCAACCCGCTGCCGCCGCTCGACCTGGGCACCTCGCTGTTCCAGTCGCCGGCTCTCTTCCAGACCTCGGCGGACCTCGATGCCCTGGTCCGCGGCTTCATCCGCCAGAAGCACGAGAAGCTCGACTGCGTGGTGGCCGACGGGGTGCGCAACACCCTGATCGTCGACGAGCCCGGCACGCCTGGCACGCTCTTCGACCTGCCGGCGATCAACATCGCCCGCGGTCGTGAGCTCGGCCTGGCGAGCTACAACCAGGCCCGCCTTGGCTTCGGTCTGCCGCCGGTGTTCTTCTACGCGCAGGCGTTCGACGCCAACGCGAGCGCGCGCCTGAGCTCCATCTACCCCAACATCAACCAGATCGACCTCTTCGCGGGCGGCATCTGCGAGCGGGCGCTGCTGACCCATGCCGGCCCCCTCATCACGCTGGTCCTGCACCGCCAGATCATCGACCTGCGGGCGGCCGACCGCTTCTGGTACCAGCACGTGCTCTCCCCGCGCGAGATCCGCGAGGTGGAGCGCTACAAGCTGTCGGACGTGATCCTCAACAACACCGGCCTCAACTCCAGCGAGGTCAACCGGGACGCCTTCACGGTCCGCAACTGACCCGCCGCGAGCGCCGCTGGCGCTCAGGGTGAGCACGATCACCGAGCCCTGAGCGCCTCCGGCTCTCGACCGGTTCTCCCCGGCGGCGAGCCTCCTGCTTCCAACGAGCGGGCGGCTCGCCGCAGTCGTTTGCAGAGTCCTGACGCGGCTCCGGCGTGGGGGCTCGCGGAGGGCCCAATCCACCGCGGTGCTAGTCTCGCCTGGCACGGCGCACCCGACCCACCCTTCGGCGCCGGCGGCTGGCCGATGGATCTGCCGAGTGCCCTCGATTCACCACGACGATCACTGCTCCAGGAGCTGGTGGACGAGCTCGCGCCGGTCCCAGGCATCGTGGCGATCGCCCTCGGGGGCTCCTACGCCCGCGGCTGGGCGGTTGCCGACTCCGACCTCGATCTCGGCCTGTTCTACTTGGCAGCCTCGCCGCCGAGCATTCCGGCGCTGCGCCAGGTAGCCGCGCGCTTTCATGAGGGCGAGGAGCTGGTGCTGACCGAGCTCTTCGGCTGGGGGCCCTGGGTGAACGGTGGTGCCTGGCTGACGATCCGCGGGCAGCGCGTCGACCTGATCTACCGTGGCCTCGAGGACGTCGAGCGCGTGATCGACGACGCCGAGCAGGGCCGCTACGAAAGCCACTTCGACCAGCAGCCGCCGTTCGGGTTCTTCGGCCCGACCTATCTCGGCGAGATCGCCTGCGCCGTGCCGCTCTACGATCCCGCGGGCAGGCTCGCTCGCCTGCAGGCTCGCGTGGCGGCGTATCCCGAAGCGCTGCGCCAGCGCGTCGTGGCGGACGCCCTCTGGTCGACGGACTTCGCGCTCAGTGCCTTCGCCTCGAAGTTCGCCCGCCGTGGCGAGGTCTACCTGGTGGCGAGCACTCTCGCCCGCTGCACGCACGCGCTGATCCTCGCGCTCTTCGCCCTCAATCGCCGCTACTTCGTCAACGACAAGACGGCGTTGCGCGAGATCGCGGGCTTCCCGCTCTGCCCTCGGGAGTTCCGCGCGCGGGTCGAGGGCCTCTTCGCCGCACCAGGCGCGAGCTTTGCCCAGCTGGGGCTGGCGGTGCGCGAGATGCGCGCCCTGCGAGACGAGGTTGCTGCCCTCGCCGGCGGTCTCGCAACGCAGCGGCCGCCGAGCGAGAGCTAAGCCGCCGGCGCCCTCGCCCACGGTGCGGGCCTCGCGCCCGCATCGCCACCCGTGGGGGGAGGGGGCCACCCCCCACGGGTGGAGCGCGGCCGGTCCGCGAGGTCCATGGTAGGTCGAGGCAGCTTCGATGAGGAGGTTCCCATGCTTCGACGCCTCGCCTCGCTGGTCTCGCTTCTCCTCGCTCTTCTCGCCGCCCCAGTCGGGGCGCAGGACGCACCGAAGGCGGGGGACGAGGCCCTCGGAAGCCACCCCTACCAGAGCTTCACCCGGCCGGCCGCCTGCGCCAGCTGCCATGTCGACATCGCCCGCCAGCACGAGCAGGCGATGATGTCGCAGTCCTTCACCCACCCCTGGGACGAGATCGAGTACTACGAGCTCGCCGTGCCCCATGCCGAGAAGGAGCCGAAGGTCGCCGGGGTGAAAGCGGGCTGCAACGGGTGCCATGCCCCGCTCGCCTTCCTCGCCGGCGACATCCCGCCACCGCGGCCGGCCGAGGGCAGCCGTGCCAACGAGGGCGTGTCCTGCGACCTTTGCCACACGGTCACCGGCTTCAAGGGGGACGAGCCCGTCAACTTCAACTGGGTCGTCGCTCCCGGCCGGCTGAAGCAGGGCCCCCGCGCTGGGGTGGAGAGCCCCTACCACGACACCCGCGAGAACCCGTTCCTGCGCACCGCCGAGTTCTGCGGCACCTGCCACAACGAGAAGAACCCCTGGGGCCTCTATGTGAAGGCCACGCACTTCGAGTGGAAGGAAGGGCCGCACGGCAGGGCAGGGATCGTCTGCCAGGACTGCCACATGCCGCCGGCACCAGGGCGGAGCGCGCGGATGGGGGAGCCGCTGCCGGACGTTCGCCAGCACCTCTTTCACGGCGCGCATGACGCCGGCAAGCTCGCCGGCGTCGCCGAGGTCCGCATCCACCCGGAGGCCCGCGAGGCCGAGCCCGGGGACAGCATCAAGCTCACCGCGATCGTCGTCAACGCCAAGGCGGGGCACAAGATCCCCACCGGCTCGGCGGAAGAGCGCGTCCTCTGGCTGCACGTCGAAGCGACCGACGCCGCCGGCAAGACCTATCACCTGGTCGTCGACCCCAAGGGCTTTGCGGGTGAGGAGCTGACGATCGCCTCCGACACCGCCCTCGCCTACCAGGACATCGGGGAGATCAAGGACATCGCCGGCTTCCGCGGCTTGAAGCGCGACGGTGACTACCCGACGATGGCCCCCGGGGACCGCATCTTCCGCTTGCCCTACCTCGACCCCAAGGGCCGGATGACCATCGCCCAATGGGGCACCGCCTCGTTCGGCCCCGACTACCGCCTGGCGCCGCTCGCCGCCACCGCCGAGACCTTCACCTGGAAGCTGCCGAAGAACATCGCCGCCGGCCCGGTGACCGTCAAGGCGAGCCTCTACTACTCGCGCCTGGTGAGCTCCGTGGCCGCGTTCCTCAAGGTCCCGGCAGAAGAGGCGGCACCGGTCACCCTGAACTTCCACGAGACGACGTTCACGGTCCTCGAATGACGGAGGCTGTCATGGCTCGTTCGCGAACTCTCGTCCTGCTTGCGCTCCTGGTCGCCGTGTCCGCGGCCTGCTTGTGGCCCGACCCGGCCGGCGCCATCCCCGCGTTCGCCCGCAAGTACCAGATCACTTGCAGCACCTGCCACGCGCCGATCCCCCGCCTCAAGCCCTACGGCGAGGAGTTCGCGGCGCGCGGCTTCCGCATGGCCGACCCTGCCGAGGAGCCGACCCGCGCCACCTACGACGTGGGGGACCATCTCCTCAAGCTGCCCAGGGACTTGCCGCTGGCCGTCCGGCTAGACGCACATGCTTCCTACAAGGACGACGGCAAGGCCCGCGCCGACTTCGAATGGCCGTGGTCCCTCAAGCTCCTCTCGGGCGGGCCGCTGACCGAGAAGATCTCGTACTACTTCTACGCCATCCTGGAACAGGGCGAGTCCGTCAAGCTGGAGGACACCTTCCTGCAGTTCAACCGCCCGTTCGGGGCGCCGATCGACCTGATGCTCGGTCAGTTCCAGGTGTCGGACCCGCTGTTCAAGCGCGAGCTGCGTCTGGAGCGCAATGACTACGCGATCTTCAAGGCCCGGGTGGGGGAGCTGCCCACGAACCTCACCTATGACCGCGGGCTGGTGCTCACCTGGCACGCGCCCGGCGAGGTCGAGGTGGTCGGCCAGCTGGTAAACGGCAACGGGATCGAGCCGGCCGAGAACGACAACTTCGACAACAACTCGTTCAAGAACGTCGCCCTGCGAGTGGCCCGCGAGTTCGGGCCGGTGCGCCTGGGGGTCTTCGGCTACCAGGGCAAGGAGGGGCTCAACGACGGGCCGACGACGCGGGTCTCCTACCTCGGCCCGGACGTCGCCCTGACCCTCGGCAAGAACTGGCAGCTCAACGCCGCGTTCCTCGAACGTCGAGACGAGGACCCCTTCCTCGTCGGCCGCCGCGGCCCTGACCTGAAGACCCGTGGTGGCTTCGCGGAGCTCCTCTTCTTCCCGCAGGGGGAGGACGGCCGCTGGGCCCTGGCAGCGCTCTACAACCAGGTGGACTCCGACGTGCCCGCCGCCAAGGCCGAAGACGCCTCGCTCACCCTCAGCTACCTCGTGGCGCGCAACCTCCGCGCCAACGGCGAGGTCTTCTACGACCTCGACCGCGACGACACGCGGGTGAGCTTTGGCCTGGTGACGGCGTTCTGAGGGGGGAGGTTTGGAGCGACCAGACTGGCGGATAGGCTAGCCGAAGCAGCAGAGGACTGAACCCGTCGAGCAGAGTTCGGGTCATCCGTTCGACGAAGCCGTTGGTGCGGAGGGTGCGACGCTGCGGGTTGCGATCCACCACTTCGTGGAGAGCAAACAGGAGCTCGTAGGGGGGCGCTTGAGGCGGCTGCAGAATTCAGGGCCGTTGTCGGTGAGGATGGCCTCAGCAGAGACGCCCAGTGGCTGGCAGAAGGAAGCCAGCGGCGCAGGGCAGCTCTCAGGCGGTGGCTTTCGCCCCTGAACAGAGGCGGCACTGAAGGTCCGCCACACCGGGTACGGGCCGACCGCCCTCGTTCCACTGGGCGGCCGGGATCGCGCACGCAAGGATGCGATCTTGCTCGGCATGTCGCTGGCCCCCTACTGGGCTCGGGCGAGGACGGAGGCCGAGCCAGCTCCTATCCTCAGGAATTGCGGCTCAGTTGCAGATGCAGAACTCCTGATCCTGGCAGTAGCCGCCGCTCCAGCCCCTCATCCAGCAATCGAAGCTGCACTGCACGTCCTCACAGGGCGGTGGCTTGAGGCTCGGCTGCATCGGGTTGGTTGCCGCGGAGCTTGCTACCGGCGGCATGTTCACGGCGCAACTCAGCGGTGACGCTACGGGCGAAATACCTTCGGGCATCACTGAGCCCCCAGGTGCCTCCTCCGCGGCCAGGAGGGGAACGACGAGGCCAAGGGCGAGTACTGCGACCAAGGCGAAGGCCTTCTTCATGGTGATCTCCTCGACAACGAGCGCCACGATTGGCGCCCGGAGGTTCCCTTCGACGAAGGCGAGATCTCACGGAGAGGCAATACGAATACCGACCTGCTCACTCGGTTCCCATCGCGTGCTGTGCACCGCTACCTCTCACTCTTCAAGGTGCGTTTGCCCCCTGGCTCGGGAGACGGTTGGCTCTTCCTCTGGCCGCTCGAGGGAGCACCTCGATCGGGTTAGTGAAAGCTTGAGAGGTTCCCCCTACGCCGCTTCCCCGCTCACCACCCCCGGCCGGGTGTCGTCGAGGCCGGAGGGCGGGGTAGTCTCGTTTTCGCCGAGGGCGGTGCGGTCGCGGCGGGCGAGGTAGGTGTAGATGGCGGGGACGATGTAGAGGGTGAGGAGGGTGCCGAAGCCCAGGCCGCCGACCACGGCGACGCCCATCGGGGCGCGGCTTTCGGAGCCGGCGCCCAGCGAGAGGGCGATCGGCAGGATGCCGAGGATGGTCGAGAAGCTGGTCATCAGGATCGGGCGCAGGCGCTGGGCGGAGGCGTCGAGGGTGGCTTCGAGGAGGCCGGCACCTTGCTCGCGGCGCTGGTTGGCGAACTCGACGATCAGGATGCCGTTCTTGGTCACCAGGCCGATCAGCATCACCATGCCGATCTGGCTGAAGATGTTGATCGTCATGCCGAGCAGCCACAGTGAGAGCAGGGCCCCGGCGAGGGCCGGGAAGAGGGTGGTGACGAGGATCGTGAAGGGGTCTCGGAAGCTCTCGAACTGGCCGGCGAGCACCAGGTAGAGGAGTGCCGCGGCGAGCAGGAAGACGAAGGCCAGGCTCTGGGAGGACTCGGCGAAGTCTCGCGCCTGGCCCGAGAGCGCCGTGGCGAAGGACTCGTCGAGCACCCGTCCGGCGATCGCCCGCATGGCTTCCACGCCGTCGCCGACGGTCTTGCCGGGCGCCAGGTTCGCGGACACCGTGGCCGAGAGGTAGCGGTCGAAGCGGTAGAGCTGCGGCGGGCTCGCCTCCTCCCGCACGTGCACCAGGCGGTCGAGCAGCACGGGAGCGCCAGTGGAGCCGCGCACGTAGAGGTTCTGCAGGTCGAAGGTCTCGTCGCGGTTCTCGCGCCCCACCTGGGCGATGATCTCGTACTGCTTGCCGTCGAGGAGGAAGTAACCGAGGCGCTGCTCGGCGAGCGCCATCTGCAGCGTCTGGGCGACGGTCTGGGCGGAGATGCCGGCGTCGCGGGCACGGGCGCGGTCGATGGTGAGCTGCAGCTCGGGTTTGTTGAACTTGAGGTCGACGTCGACGAAGGTGAAGGTCGGGTCCTTCTCCGCCTCGGCCACGAAACGGGGCAGCACCTCGCGGAGCTTCTCGAGGGTGGGGGCCTGGAGCACGAACTCCACGGGCGGGCCGCGCCGGCGGCCGACGGCGATCGTCGGCTCCTGGGAGACAGAGGTGCGCGCCTGGGGGAACTCCTTGGCGAGCTTCTCGAGGTCGCGGGCGATCTCCATCTGGCTGCGCTGGCGCTGGTCGGGGTCGCTCAAAACCAGGCGGAGGAAGCCGGAGTTGACGCTGCTCGAACCGCCGAAGCCCGGCGAGGTGACGGTGATCAGCGACTCGGACTCGGGCGTGGTGGCGGTCACCCGCTCGGCGATCGCATCGATGAAATGGTCCATGTACTCGAAGGTGGCCCCCTCGGGGCCCCGCGAGCTCATGCGGATGCTGTTGCGGTCCTCGAGCGGTGAGAGCTCCTTGGGGAGGCTGTACCACAGCAGGCCGACGACGGCGAAGGTCGCGAGAAGGAGCGGGATGGCGAGCCAGCGGGCCTTCAAGAAGGTGGCGAGGGTGCGGCGGTAGCCGTTGGCCAGGGCGTCGAAGAAGGGCTCGGTGGCGCGGTAGATCCACGGATGCTTCTGGCGCACCTTGAGCAGGCGCGAGGCGAGCATCGGGGTCAGGGTGAGGGCCACGAAGGAGGAGATGATCACCGCTCCCGCGAGGGTGATGCCGAACTCCCGGAAGAGCTGGCCGGTGAGGCCACCGAGGAAGAGGATCGGCAAGAACACCACCACCAGCGACAGGGTGGTGGCGATCACCGCGAAGAAGATCTCCTTGGTGCCGGCGATGCCGGCGGCGATCGGCTCCTGGCCGGCCGCGACCTTGGCGTAGATGTTCTCGAGCACGATGATCGCGTCGTCCACCACGATACCGATCGCCAGAACGATGGCGAGCAAGGTGAGGACGTTGATCGAGAAGCCCGCCAGGTAGAGCACGAAGAAGA
>WBZL01003396.1_pt1 | contig 14585 bp, 21 predicted proteins | sample 5204291 | NCBI WGS metagenome assembly WBZL01 (sample SAMN12344345, study PRJNA552823) | activated sludge metagenome | biome: Activated sludge suspended growth; feature: Nitrification reactor; material: Wastewater; isolation source: activated sludge from nitrification reactor of wastewater...
AGCGCGGGAAGAATGTCCCGGTTCAAAATCTTGGTGTAGTCGGCCAATGTCGTATGCTTTCGCGTGTGTTCGATTCGATGAAGAAAGCTCTCCGCGTAGGCGTCGATGGTGAGGCCGGATTTCTGACTCTGGAACGCGGCTTGGCCCAAGGCGAGGCGCGCCTGAATCTGCTGTGCCGCGAGCTTTGCGGCCTTCTTTCCGGGCTCTCCGATGCCAACCCGTTTGGCTTTCCGCGTGCCCTGGTGATTGATAAAGATCCACCAGGCACCTTTCCATTGCCGAATCTTGACGGCCATCTATGACCTCCTGCTTGGAGATTGGGGGTCTTTGACCAGTTCGCTCACCGTGACATTCAGGGCATCAGCCAATCGCCTCAGAGTGCTGAGAGAAGGATCGGCCTTTCCTGTTTCTACATTGCACAAATAGGTCTGGCTCATATTGGCCTTCTCTGCGAGGGCACGCTGAGAGAGCTTTCTTTTCACTCGAATTTCCGCCAACCTCATGATGCTCAATCAAGTATCATTTCTGGGAGACTTTGTCAAGACGCGTTCTTCGAGAACAGGCCGGCCAAGACGTCGTCGACAATGGTCTCGACTCCCGTCGATTCGTGAACCGTCCGAAATCCATCCATCCACACGTCGAAGTCCTCTTTTCGAATGAGAATCTTGCCACCTACTCGATGATGGGGCAGGGGAGCGGCGGAATCATTGAGACGATCGCGTAGCCACCGCACAGAGCATGAGCTATAGACCGCCAGGGCACGGAGATCCAGGTAGGCAGGGGATAGCGAGCTCTGTGAAGTCGTGCCGTTCATTTGGATGAGTTACCGAGCAGAACCCTCGGCCTCTGTCGCCTCGTTGTCAGGCTGAACCTCGTTCCCAATTCGTGACAGACTGTCGCCCATCATCTTGGCAATCAGACCGATGTTCTGAGTCGACTTGCCTCGTTCGAGACGTTCCTTGTCGTAGGCGGTCCCGAATACCGTGTTGACTGACATAAGCAAGCCGTTTTTCTGATGCGGTGCGAGCGTTTCCAGGACGTGGTCGGTCATGGAATCGATGATCCTCTCCTGCAGATCGAGCGACTTCCCTTGAATCCGTGCCAAGGCATCAGCCCGACCACTCTTAAACTCCTCGACGGCTGCCCGTTCAGGTTCCATGCGTTCCAGGAACCTTCTGACCGTCGAGGTAGCCACGCCTTGAAGGCCGGCAATTTCCCTGTTCGTGAGACCCCGATCTCGTTGCGCTAAGGCCGCTTTTCGGTCCAGCTTGCGGGCGGAGCGTTGGGAGCGCTGACCGGGGGACTTGGCGGGGACGTTCTTCATCTAAAAATTCTCCCTCATGTCGTTGCTGGTAAGCCTCTGAAGGCTGACGGATTCGGCCACAAAAGAACCCCGCGTGTGGAGGGTTTGTGGAGGGTTTGAGGCCAATTCCATGTTTTCACGCGAGAGAGATTTCATATGGGAAAAACATGGAATCGACAAAAAACCCTCCACTGCAAGGGGAAAACCCTTCACAGCCCCCTCCGTTCAATGCCTAAATAGACCCGTCCAGAGCGCGAATTTTCCCGCATAAACCGCTCGCTCATCTTCTTGCCGAACATGGTGCTGGTGAGCTTCTCACGGTCAAGCATTTCGTGACGCCGGGTCCATGCGAGGTAGTGGGAATAAAGGTCAGCTGCTCCCACTCTACTAGTGGCTTCCACAACGCAAAATTCAGCGATAAATTCTCCCAAAGGGTCGGACTCGCGTTCATATTCCCTCGTAGCCTCACTGACGCAACGTGGAGGTTTCAGTCCCTGTTGTTGCCATTCCAGGCAGCCCCTCACGGCCCACGCGAGGATTCCTTCCCGTTCGGCATGCAATTCCTTCCCGAGGGTTTGGTTAACGGAAAATGTTTGTTGAAAGGGGATGAGGCGGATCCGGCGCCAGAATCCGCGAGAGTCATCTTGAACAATGGGCTTGTGGTTGACAGAGAGCCACATCTTGGCCACGGGACGAAAGGTAAAGAACTCGGCATGGAGAAAGCGGGCCGTGATGGGATCGCAGCCGGTCAGGGCTTTGACTCTGGCCTCATTGAGTCGGGTTCCGTCATTGGTCTCGGACGCGACGACGAAGCGCCGCCCGACCAGCGCCGCCATATCGTTCGGGATCGAGGCGCGTTGATGCTGTTCGATCGTGCTGAACGGCATGTTCCAGCCATAATCGCCAACAAGTGTCATGAGAGTGCCAACGAACGTGCTTTTCCCGTTCGCACCGGTCCCATAGCAGAGGAAGAGGCATTGTTCGTCCGTGTGGCCTGTCAGGCTGTAGCCAATGGCACGCCGAACAAATCCCGTAAGTTCGTCATCACCGAACACCTCCAGAACAAAGCGTTCCCAGCGGGGGCAGGCCGCAGTCGGATCAAAGCTCACACCGGTGGACATCGTGATCCGATCGGTTTGCCGGCCAGGTCGGAGCACGCCGGTTCGCAGATCCACGACGCCATTGGGAACCCCGAGCAGAAATGGATCTTGGTCCCAGTTGTCGCCGGCATCGGCAATCGGCGTTTCTGCTTTGGCGAGAGTAAGCATGGCATCGAGCTTGGACCTTGACTCGGATTGAATGGCCCACTTTGCTATCCGCTCACGCTCTTTCAGGTCTTCGCAGGCTGCCACACTCTTGAACCGGTCACGGCTCGACAGTTTGGACAACCGGCGAATTTCCTCGTCGAGGTCGGGGCACCAGCGATGCGCCCGCCACAGCAACCAGCGGCCGCGGCGATGGTCATAGCGGACCATGTCACCGTATTTGGAGGCGAAATGCTCGGCGTTCCCCGCGTCGGTGCAGGGGTATTGGTGGGGGGAAGATCCGGAATCCTTGACGGACTCCACAGACGCTGGGAGTGATGAGGGAGCCTCGACATACTTGCCCAGCTCCTTCTCGGCGTGGCCCTTTTCAGTAGCCGCAGCCAACAGCGTGTTCGAGTAGTAATGCTTCGTGCCGTTGGCCCACGAATGATTCAACTTGAGATCGGCGCCATGCTTCCGTCGATGGGCAATCAAGAGGTTCACGATTTCTTGAGCAGACCACCCGGCCGCATAGGCCCGGGAAGCTAAGCTGAGGTCATAGGAACTGGCTGACTGGTCTTGGAGGTCCGTCCGTTGATGAGCCCAACTCATCCGGAACTTCATGTCGATTTCGCAGAGGAGCAAGAATTTCTCGGCCGGCGGCTGTGCATCTGCCCGCAACTCGAATGTCCAAGAATGTGAGAGTGTCGGCCGGTCGCATGGGGCAGCCGAAGAAAGATAGCCGTCAAAATCGTCCGGGTTATACCGTGCTTCAGTCAGGTTCAGGAGCTTCGTCTGTACCGGCGCCCCCTTCCGGTTCCACGTTCCCGGCAGCCGCATGACCCGCGCCAGATCACCGACCTGGTCGGCATCCCAGCCTCGAGCTTGGGCTTTCGCCCGAAACGTATCGCACCAGGCCTTCGTTAGGCGTTCAGCTTTGTCTCGGTCCGCGTCGTCCTCAAAGACCCACGGCTCCCTGAACAGCCACCATGCTTGAAGACCATGCCCAGAATGCACAATGGCCGAAGGCGGCAGGCCCATCTCTTCGAGCAACTTGCGCGCGTCGGCTTCGGTACGGGGCAGATTCGGCTTCTTGTGATCTCCGCTGGTGCCTGAATAATCCGCGTCGATCCATAAGCCTGGAATGGCGACGATGTCCGCCCGTTCACCTCGGCGCGTCGGCCCGAGATTCGCATTGCGGAGCCCGCAGCCGGCGTACACGTCTTCGTCCTCCGCCCATTGTTCAATCTTCGCGATGATGTCCGATGTAAGCTCCTGGACCCATTCCGAGCGTTTCGACGGGAGGCGCCAGAGGAGCAAGTGATGCTCGCCGAGGTCGGGCCATAGTGCCGCAAGGAAGGTCGTTAGATCCTGGTTGCGCTGTGGACGCAGGACCAGGGGTTGCGCGGCTACTGTGCTCACGCAACCCTCCGAACAATGAGGCTCACGCGAATCCCTTCCGTTGTCGTGGAGAATGCCGCCAGGCCAGCCCGAGCAAGGTCATCCAGAGCAATTTCCGCTTGTCGGCGGCTCATCGACCGAGAGTTTCCCAAGAGGAACATGCCCCAGGGTGCCGGTGGTCTCGTGTTGAGCACGATCGTGCGTTCAGTAACGAGAAGGCTCAATACCATATGCGCGCGGATTTGGCGGAGTGATCCGCCATTGAACAGGGACCCTATCTTTGATACATTCTTCTTGCCCATTCGAATTCCCTCTGTTGAGTTATGCCGCCGCCTTGCGCTGGAACGCAGGAGCGGCGGTTTCATTTTAAGCTGCACTTCCGACACCGTTGCTTTCTGTCGCTTTAGGTTTTACGGCCTGCTTCAGCACGTTTCGAATTTCTTTCACGTCAAATCTCCGACCCGTTAGCAACGGTCCTGCCGCATAGGATGGAATATGTCCTCGCATGGCAAGTCTATAGAGGCTAGATCGAGCCATTCCTAATTGGCGTGCTGCTTCCGCAGCTCCTACGAGGCAGTCTTCATTCATGATCACCCTCCGATGATGTGTTGCCGGTAGTGCGCGATGGGGCGCGCGTGAATACTGGATATCACGCAAAAGCGATTGAGTCGAAAGGGACTAGAGGAATTATCACTCTAGTCGGCATTATTGAGAGAATTGATGGATGGAAGTTACTGAGGCACGGGGGGCCAGGGTTCGGCACCTAATGAGCGAATCAACTTATCGACTTTTGAATAGGCCTTCTCTGCTGCATCTCTTCGTTTAGGGTCTTTCCATATACGGCCTGCTATCTGCCCATAACTGAGTTGGCCATATTCGTAGAGGTCGTAGCATTGGAAAGCATGTAGCCATGCCTTTACTTCTTTAAAGTGGTTAGCTCTGTGAATGCGTTGATAGAGGGAGAACCTGTTCGGTTTCGATTTTGCTGCTGCGGCATATGCGGCGTGGCGGTCTTTAAGGATTTCAAAAAGACGATCTTTTATCGCGGTAGGTGGATGTGAGACGTCGAGTAGAAGGCAGAGGAAGCGAGGGCTTTCCCCTCGGAGATAAGACAAGCACTCAGCTTCTCCGTCCTTGGGACCATAGATAGTCATCCCTTCCCCGTGAACTGCTGAATTTGATGGCAACTTAGCAAGAGTCCCCAAATCAATTATCCCAAGCCTTCTATCCAAATATCCCGGAGGGGAAGGCGTTTGCTGATCATCGCTATTCAATAGAGCATGGTGTGTACCTCGTAACGGTTGATGCCCAATGATTCCGAAGTCTCGAAGGGTCCCGTGTAGTGCTTCCTCCCCGCCGTGAGTGTAGGCAGACATCACTGGTTCACTTCTGAGCAAAGCTTCAATGCGAAAGAATTCGTATCTTGCAATGGGAGAGCATTTGGACGTCAGTTTAGGATCGCCACTGAAGGGCAGAATTTTGTAGGGAAAGGTCTTCGCTGATTTTTTCGGCATGCCCCCTCCCGGTCGGGTTCCTGGTAGTGGAGGGAGGCACGGGCGCCAGGAACGCCCGCCGGCTGGTTCATGAGGCCAGCCGTTGCCTCCGGTGATGATCTATCGCCGGCGCTTCGCCGCTCGACGTTTCGCGCGTCGAATGTCTCGTATTTGTCGAAAGAAAAACTCCTGCATCGCTTCGCCAATAGCCTGCACATCCGCGTCACTCACATCCACTGATGTGGCGACATACTGATGATGGCGAGCCAAGACTTCTGGATCGATCTTCCCCGCGTCCAGTCCATGCAGCGGTTCATCGGGGTCGGCGAGTGCCTCGTCTAAGGCTTTGCCCTGCAATTCAAAATACTGCTGGATCGCTATCGACCCTGGCCAAGGCTCACCAGCTTCGACGACGCGGTTGACGAACTCCGTCGAGAAGCCCGTCCGCTTCGCAATGAATCGGACTATGTCGGAGTCGTTATCAGCCATTGATTACCCTGTGTGTCGCTGGATCGTGCACTCGTCACAGGCCCTTTTCAATAGCAGTTCTGATAGAGGGTCTGACCAATGGCGTTATAAGTGCAAGTTCTTGGGTTCGACTGAGGTTGGTAGGCGGGAACCGGCGGGCGCACCGGGGTTGTGCGAAACGGCCCACCTAAGCCGAGCCCCATCAATGCCTGTCCCGCGGCCTGAATTCGAGCCCGCTCCAAGGCGTATTCTTGTGCCCGTTGTTCCGGAGTCAGTGTGCTCAGCCAGTGGCGATATTCCTGTTCCTTCCAGGCGCGTATTTCTCGCTGTCTCGTCTCGGATATTTCCAACTCACTCAAGCAAATAGTGACTGGGCACAGCAGTACCCGAGCAACGACTTTCCCAGTAGTTTCTAATCCTGAATCATCTTCGCGCAGAATCAGCCCGCGACACCCGGCCAATACAAGAAATGAAAGGCAGAGTATGCCCGTCGCTGTTCGCATTGTTCGCCTCCTTAATCAGAGTCGGATTCATGCTTCAGTGGCCCCAAGTGAGAAGAGCCGGTCGGCCTGAGCTTGCAGCGCTCGGTCTACGGCTTTGGTATTTAGCCTGGCGTAGATGCTCGTCGGCGCCAAACTATTATGCCCGAGAACGTTCTGAATAGTCGGCAAGTTCTCGCCATGGCTCGCCAAAAAACTCCCGCAGGATCTCCGTAAATCGTGAATCGAGATATCATCAAGGCCCCAGCGCCGACGAGCTACGGCCCAAAACTTATCGACCGTCGCGGCACACCACGGCCCCCCCGTCGTTCCTGCGAAGACCCACGGGCCCTGACGGGGTAATCGCTGGATTGTCTGAAGGGCCTGCGTGGGAAGCGGGATGAGATGGGGACGCCCATTCTTCGTGCGTGGCTTCCTCCACAGGCGGGCTGTCTCGTCGATATCTTGCCAGCGCATCTGTCGCGCCTCCGACTTTCGCGCGCCCGTGAGCAGCACCAGGAGTAGATAGGCATGTTGTTTTGGTGGCAGCGTCGAGAGTCCTTGTAAAAAGCGCTGGACTTCTTCCTCCTTCAGGTAACGTTCGCGCGGAGGCTCCGGATAGCGTCGAATGCGCAGCGTGGGGTTCGCGCAGTGGATCAACTCAAGATCCAGTGCCCAATTAAACACACTCCGGAGAAATGTCAGCGCCTTGTTCGCATGACTCGGGATGTGGGAAAGCCCGAGGTACCAGGCATGCACTTCCTTGCGGGATACAGACGTAAGCAGCCGCTCTTTCCAAGGGACAAAGAATTGCCGAAAGATCCCGTCAAACTGCCGGCGGGAAGGGCGGCGTTTCAGATGATGCAACGCATAGAGACGGCAGACCTCCCCCAGTGTCACGGGACGCTCGGACAGGTCTCGTAAGAGTGTCTGTTGAAGTTCCTCTGTCGTGGAGTCATCAAACACGGGCGGAGACGGACACCGCTTGCGCGGATGATGGGCCGGGGCATCCGGCTTCCACGCCCGATAATGGTAGGCCTGGCGAGCTTCTCGATGTCTTAGGGCGCGGGTGATATCCGTTGCTGAGAGGCCTTGCTGGGCCAGACGCACCCCGGCCGTGTGGCGCAGATCCTTCCACGTGCACCATGGGATATTCGCCCGGTGCACGGCGTTCACCCATCGCCCGACGTAAAAAGCGTGAATGTTCACAGCGCGAAAGGGATTCTTCAAATCAGGGAAGACCCAAAGAGACGGAGGATGTAGCTGGCGAAGCAGCTCAAGGATCGCAATAGCCTGAGGGCTCACCCGCAAGGTTGTGACGGCGCCGCCGTTCAACTGAGGAAGAAAAAGCGTGGCCTTCTTCAAATCCACGTCGCGCCACCGTAGTGTGAATTGCTCTGACTGCTTAAGTCCGGTCTCGATCGCGAGCTTGATCCACAGGCTATACGGAGGGCCAAGGATCCCGCACAGACGCCGCTCCTCGTCCTCCGTTAGGGCGCGCATTGGCTGAGGCGATTCTTTTGGCAAGGCCATGCCCGCGCAAGGATCAGCCGGCAGGTACGACATCAGGGCGCCCCAGGCGCATACTCGCCGCAGAAAGCGCAGATAAAAGCCGACCGTCGCCGGCCGTCGGCCATAAGCAGCCAAGGCGTCAAGTTTCATCACAATGAGACTCGTGCTGAGCGTAGGCGACTCCTCTTGGCCTATCTGTGCACACCACCAGGCGGCATGGCGATGATCTTCGCGCCCACGTCCCCGTACGTGCGACGCAAGGTAGGCTTGAATGACATCCCGGATCAACATGGCCTAAGCCTCCTCCTCCTCTTCAACATCCAAGAGGGGATCAAGTCCAAACGGATACCGCCTGCGGAACTCTTGCACATAAAACGCATCTCGCTCCGGTGACTCGACGGCAAAGAATGCCTCCGCCGCCGCTCGAGCTTCGAGCACAATATCCTCGACGGACCTCCCGCTACGCTCCGACACGGCGAGGACTCGTTGATACAGGGCAGGATCACGCTTCCACACAATGGCAAGCACGTCTTGTAGCGGCAGCCCGGCTTCGGGATCGATGAACATGAGAGGCCCTCCTGTTAGATGCCTGAGATAACCGCGGTTCAATCCATCAGCATGATAACGTCGTCTTGAAAAGAATCGGGGCGGATGTCTGGGTTGGTGTGCTCATGCGTGATCGCCCTTTCTGCCCGTTTTGGGCTGGTTGAAATATTGCGTGAGGAGATGCCGAATCAGGCCGCTTGCCGTAGTACCGTGAGCCTTCAGCGCATCTAACTTCGCTTTCAGGTCCGCCGGGAGTTGTATGTTCAATCGCTGCATCTTCATGAAAGTGCCTCCAAGTGGTACCAATGGTACCGTGGTACCCATCTGATGTCAAGTGGTGTTACTTGACTCATAATGAGGCTTTCCGTAATGTCCGCCGCATGGCAACCAATCGTCCCAAAGCCGCAAGAAAACAAACGGGCGCGAGGCTCAACGAAGACTTGGTGGTAGAGATTCGCGTGCTGGCCATCCGGGAGCGCAGAGGGTTCAACGAACTCATGGAGGAGGCGATGGAGGATCTCTTGAAGAAATACCGAGAGAAAAAAAGGTCTTCTTGACTAGTACTAGTGCCAGTACTAATTCTCTACGTTTGGGATGTAAACAGTAGGTCTGGCGTTGCTCGCGCCACCTACTAGAAGCCTATGCTTCGCTTTGCCACGAAACCGGATCACGTCTTTCTCGCCCTCCTGGTCGACGCCATCGACTTGATGGTCGATAATTTGCATCTGGAGGGTGATCCATTCGAGCAACAGGACGCCTTGGAATGCCTTCTGCCGAAGAGTGCCACGCTCTTTGACGCCGACACCGCGAGATCGCAGTTGTACTCGTTAGGCGCGGCGCTGAGGGCTCCTGAGCTTCTGCAACCGACGGACTATCATTGGCTCCTGCTCTACGAAGTGCTTCACGATTATTGTGCGGGGTTCGATGCGATGCCTGGCGGGGTACTGACCGAGAACTATGGTATCGACCATCTCGACTTTGGCGCCCTGATCGACCTGTATTTCTGGGATACGGACTTCCTTGATTCACACATTCCATTGCTGCCGCTTGAGACGCGTCAACGCCTGGATATCTCTCCCGAAACGTTCGGGCTCACCGCTGGCATGAAACCGCATCGGGAGGAACTTGTTCTGAAGGTGTGTGAGGCGGAAGCGGTGAAAGAGTTCGACGCGGATGGAGCCGTGGTTCTGCTGTTGGGATCGACGACCTATCCGTCGTGTCCGGATTTGCAGGCTAATTAGGTCGTCCGTAATGGCAAAGATGAGCATGGTCCAATGTGAGGACTGAGGCGTTGTAAGTGGACCGACAGCGTTACCCTGCTGTGCAGTCTCCGTAAGAGGAAAGCATGTGGGCCGCCATGTTGAACCGGATGTAAAATGATAGTTGTGTGCCGTGTTATGCATGATAGGCAATCAAGCAGGCGATTCAGTAAGGCGATGGGGACTCATTCGCCGGTCAACGGCTGAGCTATGCATTTTCTTGCGGCATTGTTTATTGTGGCCGGTTTCGTTCTGCTTCTCGGAGCTAAGAGTGCCATACATGAAATTGAGGCATTCATTCTCTGGCTCATTGCCGCGGTCCTTTCCTCTAGTGCGTCCATCGTGACCGCGATGGATAGGATTCATAAAGAGATCATCGGAAGACATGACGGAAAGCAAGAATCGCCCCCGGTATTTCTTTCCCCAGCTACATCCTCAAATGCCAAGACACGAGATGTCTTCTTCGTTGCGATAATCATCGTTTTGCTTATCGCAGCGTTTACGCTTCTTTGGTACAAAGATCAGGCCTCACCACTTCTACGAGAGTGGTTTGGAGAGACTAATCGCTCAGCCCCGAGGTAAAAATCACCAAGCGCCAGGATTGGCTCGCCGGCCAATGATAAACATCCGACTATGGTAAGCCCTCGTCCCGGGCAATGAAAACAGCTTTCTATGCATCGCGCTAGGCTGTCACCCTCTCCCGAAGACATGCCAAAGAAAGACATCGTGTGATTAAGAAACTGGTTGACGCGATCGCGTTTCTCATCCTAGGTCTGACCGGCCTCGTCATCATGTATGGCCTCTTCGCCTTCTTGGTGGTGGCATGGAGCTGGCTCGATGAGCGAGCGCTCCTCTGGCATGCGGGAGTCGGGCTCGTGGTTGTGAGTTGGGCATCCCATCACGTCCTTAGCGTGTTGCGGGAGCCTGATGGCGAAGAGCCTCTTGAATCGAGATCAATGTGATAATTCCACCGCCATAGAGGTTCTGTGCGACATCTCCTCAAGGCCCTCTTCGCAATGCTGTTTGTGCTTCAATGCGCTCCCCTTCACGCCTGGGATTCGAGCGGCCATGCCATCGTGGCCATGCTGGCGGAGGAGCGGCTCACCCCACAGACACGCGCCGCCGTCACAACGTTGCTGGAAGGTCGCTCACTGGCCGACGTCGCATCTTGGCCTGATCAAGTCCGTAATCAACAGACTGCCCCCTGGCACTACGTGAATATCGAAATTGACGAAACGCAGTATGAACCGGATCGGCACTGTCCAGATCGGCAATGCGTGGTTGGTCAGATCGAACGGTTTCGCGAGACCCTCAGCAGTCCACAGGCAATCGTTGAGAAGCGGCAGAAGGCGCTGAAGTATTTGGTGCACTTCGTGGGCGATCTGCATCAGCCTCTTCATGCCGGCCAGAATCATGATCGCGGCGGAAACGATGTGAAGGTGGAGTTCTTGGGGCAGACGGTGAATCCCTTCACCAAGAAACCCTGGAACCTTCACCAGGTGTGGGACAATGGGTTGCTCGAGCAGTACGCCCTTGATGCAAAACAGGCCGTGACTCAGGTCAATCAGTATCTGAAGTCGCAGAATGAAGCGGAGTTGGCGACGGGGTCAGTCGTCGAATGGGCAATGCAGTCCCACGATCAAGCCAGAGACCACGCATACGGCTTCGGACCAGACCAGCGCCTTGATGAAAAGTACCTCAAACAGGCCGTTCCCATCGTAGAGGCACAACTCGCTCGCGCAGGCGTGAGGCTGGCTTTCCTGTTGAATACGGCGTTCACAAACAGGGAGCCGAGTTCCTCACCTGCTGAGCAGGCACCGCGCATCAACTCGTCACACTGAACCCCTTATACCGGAGGCTGTTCGATGTCGACCCCGTCAGACTCCCCACTCAGCAACGTCTTTCCTGAACCGTATCTGACCACCGAAGTCTCGGATCGACTAACTCAGGAGATCCTCGATGCGTTCAATCGAGAACGCCTGACGCCGCACCAAGCCCGCCTGGTCCTCAGCCGCGTGCGAGACCTCATCGACACTGGTGAGTTGATCGCCAGAACAGGATCTCACTAAGGCGATGGACAGCATTTAGAGGAGCAGTTTCACGAGAGGAGAACGTCATGAAAACGCGAGGTCACTGGTTCTTTCCATAGCCGGTCCGCGCCGTTTCATTTTGCCATGCGATCAGAAACCGCCTGAGGCTTGTCAGCGACTCAGCCATGACCTGGATCTGAAGCGGCGTGGCCCGATGCCGTTGATCTTGCATCTCCCGCTGTACTTAGAAGTGAATGGCGAGCAGGTCTTTCACCAATTGTTCCGTCGATGGTTTTTTCATGCCCAGAGCATATGGCACGCTTGGCAGTCCGACAAGCTGGACCAAAGGGGGAGTAACCTTACTGAGGAAACGGCTGAAATCCATCCCTATGGGCTATAGTCAGCACACCAGTCGAGCCCTACACTTCTTTCATGCGTACCACGTCGCCTCTTGAGGACAAAGCTGAGGATAGGGGGGAACTCCGTCATTCGATGAGGGGTATCTGTCGCATCCGTCAACATGGTCCTCAGGGGTGGCGGGTCACCCTCCAACGTCAGAACCAGGTCTATACGCGGAAATTTTCTGATGATCGCTATGGCGGAACGGCTCAAGCCTTGGCCGCGGCTCAAACGTTTCGAGATAGCCTTCTCGTACAACATCCTGGTATGTCCCGCCGCGCACAGTGCGGGATCCTCAAGAAGAACAATACTTCGGGAGTTTCTGGTGTAACCCGGAGTGTGGTGATGAATCGTTGCTCAAAGACCCTCGCTCCCACGGTGTACTGGGTTGCACGATGGCCGGGAGAAAATGGGATTCCCACGCAACGGCGGTTTGCGGTTACGAAATATGGCGAATGGGGGGCGTTTCTAAAGGCCGTCGAGGCGAGACGACACGGTCTGGCCTGTCTAGAGGAATGCCCTCTCTACCCTACATACGATTGACATGTAAGCGGTGGCTCTCGCCTCGATTCCCGTTTATCTTACGGGATTGATGCCGTGAGGATCGCATCAGGAAGTGCCGATAGTGAGTGTCCTCCTGTGCATAACTTCGGTGCCTACTGGAAGGACGTCCTGAGCGTAATTCTTCCGTATATACGTAGTCCTTCATAGGACACCTGAATGGTGCACGAACATCAGGCCAAGGCCTATAGAAATGCACAGGAATCAAGCCCCAAAATCTGGTGTCGGAATAATCCTCGCATGCCATGCTCATAAAATGGGCAGGATGGTAGGCAAGGCCTGCCTAGTCCCATCCTGAGCCTCACCTGAACGATATCCACAGACTTATCCCCTAAAACTGTGAACCCACGATCTTCGCACTCCGGTCGACCTGGTGAGTTGGCTCGGGAGTTTTGGCTCTATTGTAAGGGTAGCGATAGTGGTACAGGTGAATCGCGAAGCAGACCTCAGCCATATCATTTCGAGGGTTGGAGAAAGGCTCCGCCTCAGGGTAGTGGATCTTTAAGGAAAAGAGAGTCGATGCCTATTGAGCATCTAAGACCCTCGGCGTTAAGTCGGAAGCAATGGAGGGCATTCTGCTTCTCATGCGGAAAGGAAGCGGCCAACGCGACAGACGACGCTGTGTGGACGATTTGGGCACCGGAAATGGTATACTGCCCATCGTGTGCAAAAGATGAGGGTATAGGGCCGGACGACTATTGACCGTCTAAGCGGACAGGGATTGTTTCGAGCCTCCTGACGGGCCCACGCCCTGCTGAGAGCCTGCTAGGGCTCTGTACGTGCCATCCTGTCGTATAACTACCTCACCCCTCTATGGAATAGCGTAGGTGATGGCTGCAGACATAGAGTCTGCGGCATGCATACGTTGTGGTCCTCTCACGGTCTCTCGGATTTCCCAATCGCCTGCACGCTCTGCTTGGTGCAAGAGGGCGTGATCGGCACCGGTTGGCTGTGGGAGTTGTCTCCTGCACGGGGGCTCGTCCAAAGCGCGCTTCTCGCCAGCCCCGGGATGGTGATCAAGGTGTCGGTGCAGATCCCTGGAGTGGCCCTGCTGCGCCTGGAGGGGCTAGTCACCTGGGCGCGTGCGTCAGAGTTTGGGATGGAGTGGCTCCATAGCCCTGCCGCCTTGATCAAGAAAGGGGTTCTCCATGAGACACCTCGGTAGCGCCTTGCTGCTCGGCATCCTCTTGGCTATGGTCTTGGGACTGGCAACCTGGGGAAGGCCCCCTCAGCCGGGGGAGATGCAAGCGAAACGCCCCTTCTCTCGTACCCTGAATCAGCTGGAGCTCATCGAAGATCATCCGGCGCCCTGATCGACTCGTTTCCCTTCCCGCCGCCCGGCGCCTCTCTTTCGTGGTACGCCCTCTGAGGAATGCCAGGGCCCGCCTCGACGGCTATGCTTCCTTCATGCGTCACGCCGAACGCGCGAGTATGCCCAACCAGAAGGAGGCCTTGTGCACCCATGCTACAGCGAACGGAAGCCCACGACAGCCAAAGTCACCCTGTCAGCCGGACCACGAGTGCGGGAAGGGCAGGTCCTGGATCTGACGGTTCCTGGGTGTCTCCTACAGACGGCCATGCCACTCGAGCCAGGACAAGACGTGCAGCTGTTGATCTATCTCAACGCGCTGCGGCCCATGCGAATCAACTTAGGCATGGTCAGATGGGTGTCCGGAAAGACGGCCGGCATCGAATTCATTCGGATGCCCTCCGATGACCAGGAACGCCTGCGCGCTTTCATCGGCTTTCGACAGCGACAATTGCGTCTGAGTGGTCGATGGGGAGAAGTCCCGCTGTGTGTGGCCTACTAACATGTCAACACCGATGATGGTTGTCCCGAAATCACCGATGTAGAATATCCCCTCTTCACCGGTCTTCTTGTCCACTGGC
>WBZL01003397.1_pt1 | contig 14585 bp, 14 predicted proteins | sample 5204291 | NCBI WGS metagenome assembly WBZL01 (sample SAMN12344345, study PRJNA552823) | activated sludge metagenome | biome: Activated sludge suspended growth; feature: Nitrification reactor; material: Wastewater; isolation source: activated sludge from nitrification reactor of wastewater...
CGCCTAGCTCATCTTTACCCAGCAGCGGGTAGCGGCAAAGCGCGTCCAGAGCGGCGGGGTCGGTTGGCTCCAGTTGCTCACTATTCACAAAGAAGCTGGAGCCGATGTGCAGTACGCGCAGGCCGCTCAGGCGAGTCAGCATTTCACCGTCCCTCAGCGCATCGACAATCTCATCGATTTCCAAGTAAGTGCTTTTAAGCTGAATATCGCTAACCTTATTAACACTAGTCACTATGCGCTTAGTCCTTGTTCATTAAACATGCCTTCAAAAAGAACGCTACTCAAATACCGCTCTCCCGAGTCAGGCAGGATCACTACGATTGTTTTGCCCGCATTTTCAGCTCGTTTCGCTTGCCTAACCGCTGCGGCTACAGCTGCGCCACAAGAGATTCCAGAAAGAATCCCTTCTTCCCGAGCTAATCGGCGTGCGTACATAACTGCCTCTTCATTCGACACCTGTTCTACCGCATCTACCAGAGAAAGATCCAGATTATCGGGAATAAACCCTGCCCCGATTCCTTGAATTTTATGCGGACCAGGTGTTAAAGGTTCCCCTGCACGTCGCTGAGAAATCACTGGGCTTGCTGAAGGCTCAACTGCTACTGACAGAATAGGTTTACCTTTAGCCTGTTTGATATATCGCGATACACCGGTCATCGTTCCCCCTGTTCCAATACCTGCAACAAAAATATCAATTGCGCCATTGGTATCATTCCAAATTTCAGGTCCCGTTGTCAGCTCGTGTATCGCAGGATTTGCAGCATTCTTAAATTGTTGTAGCAGAACATATCGACCTGCTTCTGATTCCACGATTTCATTTGCTTTTGCAATTGCACCATTCATCCCCTTTGAACCCTCAGTGAGTACCAGTTTTGCTCCAAAAGCGACTAATAGTTTACGACGCTCAATACTCATCGTTTCTGGCATCGTTAACGTAAGTGGAATCCCTCTTGCAGCAGCGACAAATGCCAAAGCGATGCCTGTATTTCCACTGGTTGGTTCGACGATTTCTTTTCCAGGGCCCAACAACCCCCTCTGTTCTGCATCATCAACCATTGCCACCCCGATTCGACACTTTACAGAATAGGCTGGGTTACGCCCTTCAATTTTTGCGAGTACCGTTGCCTGCGCACCATCAGTAACTCGATTCAGTTGAACAAGTGGTGTTCGGCCAATTGACCTTGAGTTATCCTTAAACCAATTTGACATGCGTTACCCCTTTCATATAAGTCTTCTGACAATTTTATATTGAAACTCAGAATGAATTAGATTTAATACTTTATTTTACTCGTTCTTAAATCTTAGCTAAATTATTGATCTACTTGATAGGTTAGTTCTAAGGTTTTTATTAAATAAAAATTAGAATAATGATATGAAACCCATCTATTTTAAAGTTAAACATAGCACTAATTGAATGCTATGCTCATCCAACTATCGATGAAAATGCAGCTAGTCAAAACCCTATTTAGCCAACTCAGTAGATTTTCTTTACCGAATATGCTTAATCATTCATGATACAACAATCAACCTTTTTCTCGGTTTCATTGGCTCTGGGAATAGTTTCCTTAGCATTCGCTTATTACGTTGGAGCAATGCTGGGCTTGAGCATACCGTACATTGGCTCAAATATCACCCTATTTTGGCCACCTGCTGGAATTGCTTTGGCAGTATAAACATTATGGGGATTAGCGCTTTGCCCTGGCATCCTTCTTGGCTCATTGGTTATCACATTAACGATTGGTGAATTAGCTTTGCCTACCGCTTTAGGTGTTTCATTAGGTAATACACTGGGCCCATTGGCCGGTGCTTATATTCTTCGAAAAATAGCAGGTTTTCCTACTCACTTTTCTAATAAACAAAATATTATTCGCTTTCTTATTATCAGCGCTGGAACTTCAGCGCTCACAGCTAGTTTTGGCACGCTGATACTCTATCTCAATGACAAGATACTCATTGAGCAACTTCAGTTAGCATGGTTAGGGTGGTGGTCTGGGGATATGATTGGTATCCTAGTTTTTGCTCCCCCATTCTTTTTTTGGTCAACTCAATCCATCAAAAACTTCCTACTCAACTTAACAACTAGATGGGAATTCATTTTAGCAATTAGTAGTTGTATAGGATTATCTTGGATCGTTTTCATCGGATTTACCCCACTTAATGCGATCACATCGGCTATCCCTTATATTGTATACCTTCCTTTATTGTGGATTGGGCTTCGCTTTAATTCAATGGCAGTGACAATAGCAGTTATCGTTATCTCATCATTAGCCACCATAGGCACCTCGCAAGGGCTTGGACCCTTCTCAGAAGGAAATTTCTATACCGATCAATTCCTGTTATGTGTGTTTATCACAACCACTTCGCTCATCTCATTCATGATGATAAGCATTCAATCATCACGAAAACAGGTTGAACAAAATTTGCGGGATAGTGAATCGCGCCTTAGATTAGCGCTTGAAGCAGCTAATCAAGGGTTATATGACTTAAATATTCAAACCGATCAAGCGATCGTTAGTCCAGAATATGTACGTATGCTCGGTCATGATCCTAACTCATTTCAGGAAACCACCGAAAAATGGCTTGAACGGATGCACCCAGAGGATCGCGAGCGTACCTATCAAATTTATAAAGATTATATTAATGGTGTAAAAAGCAATTATGAAGTGGAGTTCCGCCAACTTACCCAAACTGGAGAATGGAAATGGATTCTATCGCTAGGAAAGATAGTAGAATGGGACGATCAAGGGCATCCGCTGCGGATGCTAGGCACGCATACCGATATTAGTGACTTTAAAGCAAAAGAACTGGTACTTCAACAAAATGAAGAGGCACTGCATCGCACACAAATCATCGCAAAATTAGGGAGTTGGCATTTCGATCTGATACAGGATGTCCTTACCTTGTCTAAGGAAGCCTTTCGAATATTCGGCGCCGGAAGGCAAGCACCTTTCAGTTTTAGTAGTTTTTTAGCGCATGTACTCCCAGAAGATCGAGAAAACGTTAATCTGGCTTGGCAATCGTTCCTAAAAGGAGACCCTTACGATATTGAGTTCCGTTTTAAACTCAATGCACGGACAAAATGGGTCAGAGTCAGAGCCGAAATTACGACACTGGATAGTAATAGTGTTCCTATCAAAGCCGTTGGAACCATTCAAGATATCAGCGAGCGTAAGCAAGCAATTGAAGAAATCACTCAAGCCAAGAATTTACTCCGCACGGTCATTGATGCTTCTCCCGATATGATTTCTGTAAAAGACAAGCAGCATCGTTTTCTACTTGTGAATCAGTCATTAGCTACCAGCCAAGGGTTAGAACCAACAGCAATGCTAGGCAAACCTGATACAGATTTTTGGCCTGACTATCAATGTTATGGTGATTCAGCCCGAAACATTCGGGGATTTCATGTCGATGATAACGAAGCTTTCTCAGGCAGAACCGTGCATAATCCAGCAGACCAAGCACTATTGGCCAATGGTGAACTCCGCTGGTTTGATACGATTAAAATCCCGCTGCGTAATATGCAAGGACATATTACCGCGATATTAGGTTGTGCTCGTGATATTACGGATCGACTCCATATCGAATCAAAATACCGCGCCTTGATTGAGCAGATTCCAGCAGTAACCTACACAATCGCTATCGATCCAGAAATACATACTGTCTATGTCAGTCCACAGCTTGAAACCCAACTAGGGTTTAGTGTCGAGGAATGGTTAGCGAATCCACAACTATGGTTAAATCAAATTCACCCTGAAGATCGCAAGCAAATATTGTCAGGTTTATCCGTCAGTTTAACAACGGGATCGCCTTATTATTCAGAATATCGCATCTACAAAAAAGATGGCAGCCTCACTTGGGTAAGAGATGATGCAGTTTGGTTGAAAGATGCAATGGGTAAACCTGTACTACTCCAAGGTGTCATGCTCGATATCACACACCAGCGGCAAGCCGAGGAAAAATTAAATACAGCTTTGGAAGAATTGCGTAATTCCGAAAGATTTCAGCGCGAATTACGAACGTTAGCAGAGCGTGAACAAAGTCGATTAGGTGCCTTACTTTCTGCGATGAATATCGGTATTTTATTTGAAGACACCGATCGACGAATCGAATACATCAATCCTACTTTTACGCGAATGTGGAATATCAATGAACAGGACCATTTATTGAATAAACCCATTCAAACGCTTGTAGAACGATCTAATGAGATATTCTCAAAACCAGCGCATGCCTCAAAATATTTATTAAACCTACTTAATTCAGATGAAATTACTAAGTTATCAGAATTGGAACTGAATAATGGCAGAATTCTGACTCAGTCATCCTATCCAGTCAATGATGCAGAACATAAACTCATCGGACGCCTCTGGATTTATGAAGATATCACGCAAGAAAGACAAACTGCCCAACAACTTCTGTATCTTGCGGAACGAGACCCACTGACTGGATTACATAACCGTCATCGCTTCCAAGAAGAACTTGATAATATGATTGCCACTTCCTTACGCAATCAGAATCAATTTGCACTACTTTATTTCGATCTCGATGATTTTAAATATATCAATGATACGTTTGGCCATAAAGCCGGAGATACCGTTTTAACTCGTACGTCTGGAGAAATTTCTAGCATCGTTCGGCAAACGGAAATTTTTTCACGGCTCGGAGGGGATGAATTCGCGATCTTGAGTCCACTAAAATCTGGTGATGATATCAGCGCGTTACCTTCTCGCATTGTCAATGCTATTGCTTCTATCCCAATCCATTTTCGTGATACGAATATACGCCTCACCACCAGCGTTGGAGTCGCAATCTTTCCCATCCATGGAGAAACGGCTGAAGATTTGATTGCCCACGCAGATGCTGCAATGTATCAGGCTAAAAATCATGGAAAAAATACCTGGGCACTCTATGATCCAATGCGTGATTCGTCAGAAATGATGATGAATCGGTTAACGTGGTATAACCGAATCATACAAGCGCTTGAACAAAACTTGTTTGAAATTCATTTTCAAGGTGTTTACGAAACAACCCAGAGTAATTTAGAACACCTAGAAATTCTCGTTAGAATGCGCGATAAAAATAAACCTGATCAGCTCATTATGCCGGGACAATTTATCCCAGTTGCTGAGAAAAATGGGCAAATCGTCAATATTGATCGTTGGGTAATAAAACGTAGTATTGAGTTGCTCCACCAAAACCCCAATATGCCGCCCGTTGCAATCAATATTTCTGGTCGAACCTTTGATGATCCTGCTATACCGAATTACATTAGTAATCTATTAAATGAATATCATGTCGACCCTAAACGTTTGATTATCGAGTTAACAGAAACAGCTGCAGTTTCTGACGTCCAAGATGCACAACGTTTCATTGAGGCAGTTCATCAAACAGGTTGCCGTGTTTGCTTGGATGATTTTGGGAGTGGATTTTCTACCTTTGGTTATCTCAAATATCTTGGTGTGGAAGTATTAAAAATCGATGGCTTATTTATTCGTGATCTTCCGAATAATCGTGATAATCAAATATTTGTCAAAGCCATGGTAGAAGTAGCACGTGGATTAGGTAAAATCACTGTGGCTGAATTTGTTGAAGATGCTGCAACCTTGAGCATGGTCAAAAATCTTGGGGTCGACCTTGCACAGGGTTATTACTTAGGTCGCCCAGAAGCCAATTTCCCTAGAGATCATCATAAAAAAGCGGTCAATTATCTCTAAATCATTTACTAAACCATGTTTAGCAATCAACCCGCTCAGCTTTATTGAGGTGCTGCTGGAGGATGGCTGTTAATATAATCGATAATATCCCCTACTGTTCGGAGATTCTTCACTTCATCGCCATCAAATGTAACACCAAATTCTTCTTCCGCATCAAATAATAGCTGAACTGTATCCATTGAGTCCAAACCTAAATCTTTAAATTGTGATGCTGCTGTAACCGCTGAAGCATCGACATTCTCAACTTTAGAAGCAATGAACTGAATGACTTTTGCTTCGATATCTGCTGTAGCCATATGATGTATTCCTATGATTTAATTTATTGTAAAAACAAGTGTGGAATTATTACCACCAAAGCCAAAAGCGTTACATAACCCAACCTGGATCGGCTTTCTAACCGCGTGATTGGCTGTATAGTCAAGATCGCATTCTGGATCGGGCGCCACTAAATTGATCGTGGGATGAATAGTGCCAGTTTTTAGCGCCATGATCGTGGCAATGCTCCCAATTGCTGCCGACGCACCGATAGAGTGTCCAATCATTGATTTAGTCGCACTAATGGATAATTTCTGCGCATGGGATCCAAAGCACTGTTTAATAGCTTTAGTCTCTACGATATCGCCGAGTGGTGTAGAAGTTGCATGCGCATTAATATAATCAACCGCTTCAGGTTGGATCTGTGCATCTTGTATGGCTGCTTGCATCGCAGCAACTTGACCTTCCATTTCCGGCGCCACGATATGTGCTGCATCGCAAGTACAACCATAACCGGATAGATATGCATGAATTAAGGCTCCACGTTGTTTGGCATGTTCTTCTCTTTCTAGAACAACGATACCTGCGCCTTCACCAATTACAAAACCATCCCGACCTTTGTCAAAAGGTCTTGATGCCTGTTCTGGGGTATTATTAAATCCAGTAGACAACGCAAATAACACCTCAAAACCAGACATCGTCAAAGGTAATACGCATGCTTCAGCGCCTCCTGCGATAACAACATCGGCTTTTCCGGAGCGAATTAATTCAAGCCCTACCCCAATCGCATTACCGCCTGATGAACACGCTGTACTCGTCGTCAGGTTGACACCTTTAAATCCGTACTTGCTCGCAATCCAGGCTGCTGCAGAATTGGCCATGATCCGTGGAACCGTAAAAGGGGGTAATGATTTTTTCTGAAATTTTCGTGTCGCTGAAGATTCAAACGTTGAAAACCCACCCATCCCCGAACCTAAGCTCACTGCTACGCGCTGAGGTAAATAACCATCGAGATCTCCCGCATCTTTAAGCGCAAAATTAGCGGCGCATAGCGCTAGCTGTGTAAATCGATCAGATTGTTCAATTTGTTTAGCTGACATCACGGAAGCAGGGTCAAACCCAATGATTTCACCGGCAATTTGGGAACGTTGGCCCGATGCATCAAAGCTACTAATTTTGCGTATCCCACAGATTCCATTTACTGCGGCATTCCAAAATTGTTCAACTCCTGTCCCGATCGGAGCAATAACTCCCATTCCAGTCACAACGACACGCATTTCTAATCATCCAGTAATTGAAAATCGATTGCTCAAAACATTCTGTTACTCGCTAACGTTAGGTAAAAGTCCGACGAGTCGTTAAATTCCACGTAGTAGCTCATTAATCCCAGTCTTAGAGCGAGTCTTGGCATCGACTTGTTTTACAATGACCGCACAATAGAGGCTATATTGCTTATTCTCTGAAGGTAAACTTCCTGACACGACGACTGATCCAGGTGGAATACGCCCATAGCTAACTTGCCCCGTTTCCCGGTCATAGATTTTGGTACTTTGTCCAATATAAACCCCCATTGAAATCACTGAGTTCTCGCCAACAATAACGCCTTCGACAATTTCAGAACGGGCACCAATGAAGCAGTTATCTTCAATAATCGTAGGATTTGCTTGCACCGGTTCAAGTACTCCGCCAATCCCAACGCCTCCCGATAAATGAACATTCTTACCAATTTGGGCACAAGACCCTACTGTCGCCCAAGTATCAACCATCGTTCCTTCATCGACATAAGCACCTATATTGACATAAGAAGGCATCAACACCACATTATTCGCAATAAAAGCACCTTTCCGAACAGCTGCAGGAGGAACGACACGAAACCCACCATCGCGAAAATCACGGGAACTATAATCAGCAAATTTTGAGGGAACCTTATCAAAATAATTCGAGAATCCCCCTTTAATAAAATTATTATCCTCAATCCTGAAAGATAGGAGCACCGCTTTCTTGATCCATTGGTACGTTACCCATTCACCACTAATCTTTTCTGCAACTCGTAATTTACCTGCATCGAGTAAATGAATGACTTGAGCGATTGATTCTTTCAGACCTGCCTCCACATTACGGGGTGTTAATTCGGCACGCCGTTCAAACGCTGCTTCAATCGTTGCTTGCAACTGTTCCATGTTATTCCTTGAATGAATTTAATAATTTTAATGAATTTGGGAAATGCATGCTTTTATTCGTTGCATCGCTTGTGAGCATTCAGCTAATGGAGCAACGAGCGCAATACGAACAAAATTTTCTCCTGGGTTGAATCCATGGGCTTCACGCCCAAGATAGCTTCCTGGCAAAACGATTACATTATAATCGCGATATAACTTTTGCGTGAAATCCCGATCATTGATAGGCGTTTTGATCCATAAATAGAAACCCGCATCGGGCATCTTTGCCAGCATGCATTCATTTAAAATCGCGAGTGCATCTTTAAATTTCTCCTGATAAATCCGGCGGTTCTCCATCACGTGCTGTTCATCGCTCCAGGCAATGGTGCTGGCTGCTTGAACTGCTGGATTCATGGCGCTCCCATGATAAGTCCGATACAGTAAAAAATCTTTCAAAATTGCTGCATCCCCTGCAACAAAGCCGGAGCGTAAACCAGGAACATTAGAGCGTTTGGATAAACTGGAAAAAACAACCAACCGCGTAAACTTGTTGCGTCCTAATTGTTGTGCTGCCTGTAGCGCACCTAATGGTGGCGTGTGTTCATCGAAATAAATTTCTGAATAGCATTCATCCGAAGCAATCACGAACCCATAGCGATCTGATAATTCGAATAAGTGTTGCCACTCGTCCAAAGTCATCACCCGTCCTGTTGGGTTATTAGGGGAGCAAACATAAATTAATTGCGTACGTGACCAAATCGCCTCTGGTAACTGTTCATAATTCAGCGCAAAATCTTGCTCAACCGATGCATTGAGAAAATAAGGTTGCGCGCCAGCAAGTAATGCTGCACCTTCATAGATTTGATAAAACGGATTAGAACAAACTACGATAGGTTGTTCAGGTGTTTTGCTATTAATGACAGTTTGAGCAAATGCAAATAGCGCTTCACGGCTGCCATTGACAGGGATGATCTCAGTTTCAGGATCAATTGCTGTCAATTGGTAACGTTGTACTAGCCATGTCGCAATGCTGGTTCGTAGCCATTTTGAACCCAGTGTTGTAGGATAATTTGCAACACCGTGGAGATTTTTAGCCAATTCGGTGAGAATAAATGCAGGCGTTTCATGTTTGGGTTCACCAATATGCAGATTTATCGGCGCCAAAGATGCATTAGCTGTAATACCCTCAAGTAAGTGGGACAGTTTCTGGAACGGATAGGGTTGAAGATTTCTCAATAACGGGTTCATTTGTGATATGAATTCTAAAACCTTGAATTTATGCCATCATTAACGATTAATATTAGTTGTTCAGGCTACATGACTTCTATTTTTCACTGCGGTGAAATTTTTTTAACTATTAACTATAAAACCGCATTATAAATGGCTGGATTCATGTTAACCAAACAAAATAATAAGCTACCTATCCTTGCATTATTATTGGGTGCTACTTGCTGGGGTATTGCTTGGTATCCCTATCGCTTACTCAATCAATCAGGATTTAGTGGTGAAGCTGCAACTGCTTTAACTTATTTAGTCGCATTGATCTCGGGTATTATTTTTCTTCGTAAAAATTTATCGATCCAACACAACACGGCCTCATCTGAAAATCATTGGTTGATATGGATTGGCATTACTGCCGGATGGACTAGTATCGCTTATACACTTGGTGTGATTCATGGCGAAATTGTAAGAGTATTACTATTGTTTTATTTAGCCCCGTTCTGGACAATTTTTTTTGCGCGATTACTCTTAAATGAGCGACTCGGTTTATCGGGTTATTGGGTCATTGTCCTTTCCCTGAGCGGTGCTATGACGATACTTTGGCAATCGAATAATGATTTTCCATTCCCTACTCAATTCAGTGACTGGATGGGTCTATCAGGCGGTATCATGTTTGCACTCAACAATGTGCTCATCCGCAAAGATCAACACCATACGATTGAACAAAAATCCCTGGCAATATGGCTAGGAGTCTTCTTACTGAGCTTCATGCTCACGGGCATGACAGGAACGCTACCCAATCTTGATCAAATTGGTAACGAAACGGGGTTGATCCTACTGGGGTTAGGCATAACCATCTTCTTGCTCAGTATTTTGCTACAGTATGGATTAACCCATGTTCCCGCTAATCAAGCAATTGTTATTTTGCTGCTTGAATTGTTTATCGCCGCAATCGCAGCTTATTACCTTGCTGATGAGCAGTTAAGTGCTAAGGAATGGATCGGTGGATTGATGGTCGTAATAGCTAGTCTACTTTCCACTAAAATTCACTATGAAACATCCCAGGCTTAATTACGGAAAGTCTTACTTTTTTTAATCAATAGAACCATCGCTTAAATTCGTCGAGTTCGTATTTGAAAATATGAATAAACCTCTAAAAGACCAAAAGCCAATATCACCCAGGCAACGCGAATACTGGTCACAACATGCCACCGAATCAAGTAATGCATTAGATCTTGAACTCGGTGTATTTACCTGGAAAGACCCACACAAAATCGCGTTATCACTAAAATGTTCTGCTGATAATAGTCAGCGGCGCAAAACAAATCCATTTGCTTCAGCGATGTTCATACTCAATTTTTATATCAACCGAGCAGGAACTCATTTACCGGTAACGCAGCGGGAAATATTGGAAAGTGCTAAAGAAGAACTACGGAAATTATATGGCCGATCCCCCAGCGCTTAGTAGCGCCTTTTTCTATTTATGATTAACTTTATCAATAATCAATGAGTAAATTTAGTATTTCATGAGCTACGTCAGTTTAACCCATCATCAATTTGATCCTAATGGTTTCTGGGAAAAACCTCTCCAAAGCGTGTCAGTACCGGCCGCTCAAGATTTGGCATTATTCGATCAAAATGGCTACGATCTAACGGATTTAGAACAGCACTACGCGATAATCAACTCCGCACCTGCCAAACCCCACCGCGAACATCACCGTGCGTTAAAAGCACCCTGGTTTATACAACCCGATCGAATCGAAGGTGCAGTACTCAATCATAGCCTACTCTTTGAACGTAAAGGTTATGCCGGTGAAGCGTTACGCCAATTACAGCAGTGGGCGCACACTAATCCACTCATTTATAAAATTATCCGTATCCGACCGAAATGGGGACTCGATTTCAGCATGGATTACGTTGATCGCTCTGGCAATGTCTTTGAAGTTCTGCATTGGGAATATGATGGCTTTGAATACGATGAAGTAGCTGCCCGTAAACAGTTATTAGAAGTCAAATTTGCAGCAATCGATTGGGATGATGCTGCCGCTAATATTCTGAGACAGAAAGATCAGTGGCACCACTTAGATTTTTTCGCGCAAAGCGACTGGAAATGCAATTACTTTGGAATCGTAAAAGAGCGTTTCAAGATGGTAATTTGGGAATAAAAGCCATGACAAAATCGACCACGACTTATTGGAATCCCCTGATTTCTGAGCATCGTAGCCAATGGAACGTCATCAAAGGGCTAGAGGGAATCGCCGAAGAAATTACGCTTAGTATAGATTCTACTACGGGCGAATACACTCGACTCACTCGCTTTCTCCCTGGCGCTGATACAGGGGCTCTGGGAGGAAAAACACATCCCTATCCTGAGGAAATATTTATCGTCAGTGGCCGGTTATATGATCAAGCTTTTGGTCGCTGGCTTGAAGCGGGAGATTATGCAAGCCGTCCTCCCGGGGAACTTCATGGTCCTTTCAAAACCGATATTGGGTGCGTTGTGCTAGAAATCTCATTTCCCAATAGAATAGCCGAAGGAAATAATGACTGATCCAGTTTTTACTCAAATTGTTCGCTTGATTTAGAAACCAAACTAAAACTGAGTTGATATTTGGTTTGTCGTCGCAATGCCTACATTTGCTGTAATGTATATTTTTGCATATATCTCGTCTTTCAATGTTCCTCTTCCATGGCCTCGACCATCCACATTCAGAGTATCATTTAAAACATTGAATGTATGGCTAATTGATATTTCTCGAGTATGCCCATCACATTCGATATGATCTAAGTGATGCGTAAGTATTTCATCATCGCTTCCCGGATCAGCATCGTAAAGAATTACTTTACACATGTATCGTCCCCTTAGATCTAATTCATCCTCATTCCACTGGATTCTGAAACTGATAGTGAGGTCTGTACTAGTTGATCCTTTGTCATAACTTAAATGAGGATCTAAGATATTCATGATCGCACTCCTTTAGAATGAATTTTGCAAGCTTTACCAGCAGATGGGGGAAAATATATCCACTTTTTATAAGATATAACAAATGCGCTGCAAAGCAAATAGCATATCAGACCTAAATTCTGCGATTGATTTTTTAATCTCATTCTTGGTACACCACTTGGCATTCGCTAAAACGTCCAGTCTATCTTTTCGAGTATACGCCATAGCGACTAGCGTGTATCGGGCAAATGCTTTAGCTAGACTCTAGTAACGCAATGTTTTGGCCTTGAACCAGCATAAAATCAGGCCATATAAAAATTCAAATTCGCTATGTGTGCCACCAATTTATCACTTTAACTGCCATATCAAAACTTCAACCGTGCAAAGTTCTGTAGATAATTTTTCATTCTAGCTGAACCAATTACAAACAATTCACTCCTATCCAATTTTTATTATTTAGAGCAATTTAAAGGCTATGTACTACAAGGAAACCTTCAGCATGATCGCTATCGTGCTGACTCTCACCGCTTTTATTCCCTACATCCGTGACATTCTCAACGGTGATGTCAAACCACATATTTTTTCATGGATCATTTGGGGTATCACAACATTGCTGATTTTTCTCGCGCAAATTGAAAGTCATAGCGGAGTAGGTGCTTGGCCAATTGGTGTCTCTGCCAGTATGACCATTTTTATTGCTTATCTTGCTTTCTTAAAGCGCACCGATGTGACCATCACTCGCACTGATTGGTGGTTCTTCATTGCTGCCTTACTGTCGCTGCCGATTTGGTATTTCACAGCAGATTCTCTATGGGCAGTAGTATTGCTCACGACTATTGATGCGATTGGATTCGGTCCAACGGTCCGTAAGGCCTACTCTTTCCCATATTCCGAATCACTCCTATTTTTCACATTATTTATGTTACGAAATGTTCTGGTGATACTTGCACTAGAACATTATTCCGTTACGACATTGTTATTTCCTGCTGTAATGGGATTGATCTGTATCATGATGATCAGCCTGATTATGATGCGGAGACGATCCCTCACACTTTTTGCTAATTCACTAGAGAATTGATCACGAAGGTTGCTCTATAATCTGCCGACTTAGAAGATTTTACTAAAGATGGGATTGGATCAACCTTCAAAAGCTTGATACGAAAGTTGCCGATATCCCGATAAGCATCATTCACATTCGCAGGATCAATTAATAATAGATAATCAAAGAGATGATCAACTCCTTGATATATGGCTAACACAACGCTAACTGCTCCTGCCTGAATACAGTCAGCCTCGATTGGACAACGCGAATCTTCAGTTACCGCAACTAGTTTTAACCGGAAATCTGTACTCTTAAACCATACCATCTTATCCATTTCTAGTATAAAAGGCTCATCAAGATTAATTTGTACTGGCGGCTGTTCACTATATTTTGTAAGCACGAAATTACCATTTGATAGTAGTTGCATTTCGGCATTAAAAACAATTTGGTGTTGATTAATAATAGCCAGGGGAATCGTTAGTAAATTACTTTCTGTTGAGAATCGAACTTGATCATCAACTCGATCATCTGCTTGTAAATATGCATTCATTGAAAACAAAAAATATCCGACGAACAAATATAAAATTGTTTTGATAAATTGCATGCTACGCATCATTTCTCCTTTAAAAAATAAATAAACCATTAATTGTGAGAAACTTCCACAAAATCTTTTTGCAATTTATAGATATAGATTGCCGTTTTTAATAACTTTTTTTCTACTTGAAGAAGATAATCCAACATATTGTCAGTCCGATAAAATAGCTGACTGCTTTATTCTTTTTTCTTTCCAGCATCACGAATTTTTTTGGTATCACTCGTGATTTCCCCAAAATGCTCCTGGTGTTTACCTAAGGCAAGATCCGCGTCGAAAGCATCCGCTATTTTTTTCACAAAAGTCGTGTACTCCGGATTATCAGCAGCATAGATATGTTTGCTGAATTGCAGGATTTGCTCATCTTCTTTCATCGTCACATCAAATTTTAATGCGCCGGAAGCAAACGTTAGGATACGGCCTGTGTATTCGTGAAATTTATCCTCAATGAGATCGGCTTTGGTCCACCCGGTTTGTTGCTCCACGAATGCCAAGAATACAGGCAACATAGTTGCCCTCACCGGGTAAAGCGTGTAATAAGGATAGGCGTAATCAACTTTGAATCTACCCTTCCAGTAAGGTGTTTTTTCAAGCTTACGGAGTCGCAGCCGATCCCCTTGTGCCGATTTTTCCCATTCGAAAAACTTTTCAAACCATGGAA
>WBZL01003398.1_pt1 | contig 14582 bp, 13 predicted proteins | sample 5204291 | NCBI WGS metagenome assembly WBZL01 (sample SAMN12344345, study PRJNA552823) | activated sludge metagenome | biome: Activated sludge suspended growth; feature: Nitrification reactor; material: Wastewater; isolation source: activated sludge from nitrification reactor of wastewater...
GCGGCCTAGACGCCGCCCTGGGGCCTCCCACGGCGCGACGGGCGGTCCGAGCCGCCGCCGCGACGTGGGGCCCGGCTGTCGAAGGTCGTGCCCTCCACCCGCCGCGGCGAGGCAAACCCTACTCGCCGTAGCGGGCCAGGTACTGGCGGACCCGCAGCTTGCGCTGGGTGCTGGCCGACGTCATGTAGCGCAGCGTGCCGAAGATCGGCCGCTCGGGCCCCCACGCCCGGTCGTAGCGCCCGAGCACCCAGGCGATCCCGCTGTACGAGTTGGGATCGCGTCCGTCCACGCACCAGCGGTTGTTGAGCTCGATCATGCGCTCGAGCGCCTGCTCGCCGCTCTCGGACCACTCGTAGATCCGCTTGCCCCACAGCATGCGCAGGTAGTTGTGGATCCTGCCCTCGCGCAGCAGCTGGCGCTGCGCCGCGTTCCACAGCGGGTCGCCGGTGCGGGCCTGCTCGAGCTGGTCGAGCGCGTAGCGCTCGGGGCGGGGATCGCCCGCGTGCTTGGCCATCGTCTGCTTGGCCCACGGGGGTAGGCCCTCGAAGCTGCCGGGATCCCCGGCGTGGGCGCAGTAGTTGAGGCCGAGCTCGCGCCAGGTGACGAGCTCGTCGAGGAACGCCTCGGCCGCGGGGCTCGTGCCCCAAAACCCCTCGCGCGCGCCGCCCTGCGCCGGGCCCAGCGCGGCGGGGGTCCAGCCCTCGCGCTCGGCCAGGGCGTGCAGCACCTGGTGCGTGGAGACCTGACCGAAGTGCAGCCACGGCGACAGGCCGCTGCCCGCGTCGGCGTCGGGGTGGCTGCGCTCGTCGAGGTAGCGCGGCAGCCCCTCGTCGACGAAGCGCGCGAGCCGGGCCGCACCCGCGCGCTCGCCCCCCTGCCACGCGACGGGGCGCGGCCCGTGATCGATGGGCAGCGCGGCGGCCACCCGCTCGGGCGCGCGCAGCTCCTCCTCGGTGGCCATGGGCCAGCGCCGCAGGGCCGCGCGCGGCAGCGTGGCCGCGGGCAGCCCGTAGCCGGCGAGCGGATCGGGCACGGGCAGGTGCTCGAGGCTGGTCGGCAGCTCGCGCTGGAGGTGCGCGCGAAACGAGTGCGCCCGCGTGAACACGCGGCAGGTCGCGCGCACGGGCAAGAGGCCATTGCCGTCGATCGCCTCGAGGCGCACGTCGATCCCCCGCCCGGCCGCCTCGATCATGCGCGGCAGGAACCACGCGGGGGAGTCGTCGGTGACGACCACCGCCGCGCGCTCGGCCAGCGCGGCCAGCAGGCCCCGCCCCGCCCCGGGCTCGGGCTCCACGTAGGGCAGGTAGCGCACGCCCGCCGCACCGAAGCGCGCGCGCTGATCGGCCATGCCATGCAGCACGAACACGTGGTGGCGATCGGCGGCCCAGCGATAGCCCGCGCGCAGCGGCTCGAGCACCACCAGCGGCAGCCGCAGCTCCTCGGCCCACGCGCGCGCGCGCTGCAGCCCGAAGCTGTGGTGGGTCCGTCGCGCCGCGATCATCCAGTAGAGCACGTACCCGTCGCGACCCGGGCGCGGCGGGCGATCGGTCACCACCCGCACGCGAGCGTCGGGCACCGAGCGCAGCGTGGGGGCGCTCATGGCCTCATGCTCCCACCGAGGCCACCTCGAAGTACACGGGCTCGCGGCCGACCACGCGCGGCTCGACCGACGCGCTCGACCGCACGGGGAGGAGCCGCGCGCACAGCCCCTCGATCCACGCGCGCAGGCCCGTGCGACCGGGGCACGGCGGCACGGCCTCGACCAGCTGGCCCAGCAGCGCATCGAGCCGCGCATAGGCCCCCTGCACGCCGAGCGCCTGGGCGGCGCTCGGTCGCTCGAGCCGCGCGTCCTGCCCCACCGGCTTGCCCAGGCGCGCCGCCGAGCCCACCACGTCGGCGATGTCGTCGGCCACCTGGTAGGCCTCGCCCAGGCCCTGCCCCAGGGGCGCCCACGCCTCCGGATCGCCGCCGCCGGCGATGGCCCCCAGCCGCACCGAGGCCTCGAACAGCGCCCCGGTCTTGGCCCGGTGGTAGGCGCACAGGTCGAGGCTCGGCTCCGACTCCCACGCCTGGCCGGCCACGATCCCCGCGGCCGTGCCCACGCCAGTGCCCAGCGCGCGCACCAGCGGGGCCAGCAGGTGCGGCGCACCTCGGCAGCCCGCGGCGAGCACCTCGAACGCACCGGCGATGAGCCCGTCGCCCACGAGCACCGCGAGCGCCTCGTCGTAGGCCCGGTGCACCGTCGCGCGACCCCGGCGGAGCGTCGCGTCGTCGAAGCACGGCAGGTCGTCGTGCACGAGCGACGCGCAGTGCACCAGCTCCACCGCCGCCGCGGCCGCGTCGACCACCCGCGCCTTGCCGCCCCCGCAGGCCTCGGCCACCGCCACCACCAGCCGCGGCCGCACCCGCCCGCCCCCCGGAAATACCGCGTACCGCAGCGCCTCGGCCAGGCGCGGCGGCGTCCCCACCCCCGTGGTCAGCTCGAGGGCTCGCTCCAGGGCTTGCTCCACGCGGTCTTCGGGTCCCACGGCGTGGAGTCTGGTGGTGCGTCGATGGATTGTCAAATATTCGCGCGAACAACCTACAAACAATGGACAGATCCAGACGCACCGCGTAGCGTGAGGGCCACGATGGCACGCAGCGTCGAGGTGGTGGTGGTGGGCGCGGGCATCGGGGGCCTGTGCGCCGCCATCGAGCTGCAGACCCTCGGGCACGCGGTCACCGTGGTGGAGCGCGACGAGGCGGTGGGCGGCAAGATGCGGGTGGTGAGCGTGGGCGGCGTGCCCATCGACGCGGGCCCTACGGTGCTCACCCTGCGCGAGGTCTTCGAAGGTCTGTTCGAGCGCGCCGGTGCCCGGCTCGACGAGGCGGTGACCCTGCGGCCGCTCGAGGTGCTGGCGCGCCACGCCTGGACCGACGGCTCGCGGCTCGACCTCTACGCCGACGCCGACCGCACCGCCGCCGCCATCGCCGACCTCGCGGGGGCGCGCGAGGCCGACGGGTTCCGGCGCTTCGCGGCCCACACCCGCCGCATCTACGAGGCGGTGGAGGCCCCGTTCATCCACGGCGAGGGGGCGGGCCTCTTGGGCATGCTCCGCCAGCTCGGCCCCGCGCAGCTCGTGCAGCTGGCGAGGGTCGACTGGCACCGCAGCCTGTGGCGAGCGCTCGGCGAGTTCTTCCGCGACGCGCGGCTGCGGCAGCTGTTCGGCCGCTACGCCACCTACTACGGCTCGTCGCCGCTGCGCGCCCCGGCCACGCTCGGCCTCATCGCCCACGTGGAGCAGCGCGGGGTGTGGGCCGTGGAGGGCGGCATGATCCGCCTCGCCGAGGCGCTGGCGGGGCTCGTGCGGGCGCGCGGCGGCGAGATCCACCTGGGCGCCGAGGTCGAGGAGATCGAGCTCGAGCACGGGCGCGCGGCGGGGGTGCGGCTCGGCGACGGCCGCCGGCTGCGGGCCCGCGCCGTGGTGCTCAACGGCGCCCCCGAGGCGCTCGTGGCCGGGCTCTTGGGCGACGCGCTGCGGGGGGCCGTCGCGCCGCGCCGCGCCACGCCCTCGCTCTCGGCGATCACGTGGGCCACGGTGGGGCGCGTGCCGAGCTTCCCGCTCGCGTACCACAACGTGCTGTTCTCCGACGACTACCGCCGCGAGTTCGAGGCGCTCGCGGCCGGCCGCGTGCCCGACGAGCCCACCACCTACGTCTGCGCGCAGGACCGCGACCCGTGCCACCCGAGCCCGGCGTGCGACCCCGCGCCGCAGCGCCTGCTGCTGCTTGTCAACGCCCCGGCGCGCGGCGGCGACGAGCGATTCCTCGGCGGCCCCGGGCCGTCGGCTGCCCCCCACCTGGAGATCGAACGATGCAAGGAGCGCTGTGCGACGCTCATGAGCCGCTGTGGGCTGACGGTGGAGCCGATCGATCCCCACGCGACGATCACCACCACGCCGCACGAGCTGGCGCAGCGCTTCCCGGCCACGCGCGGGGCGATCTATGGCCCGGCGACGCACGGGCCGCTGGGCTCGTTCGCACGCCCGGGTGCGCGCACGCGGATCGCGGGCCTCTACCTGGTGGGGGGTGGGGTCCACCCGGGAGCGGGGGTGCCGATGGTCGCGCTCGGTGGGCGATTGGCCGCGCGTTCGGCCCACGCGGACCTCGCTTCGACGCCCAGATCCCTGCCGGCGGCTACCTGTGGTGGTACGTCGACGGCGTCAGCCACGACGGCCGCCAGGCGGTGACGATCATCGCGTTCGTGGGCTCGGTGTTCTCGCCCAGCTACTTCCGCGCGCGCGCCCGGGAGCTGCGGCCCGATCCGCTGCGCCACTGCGCGCTCAACGTGGCGCTCTACGGGCAGGGGGGCACCCGCTGGGCGCTCACCGAGCACCCGCTGGGCCGCGTGCGTCGCAGCGCCGCGGCGCTCGAGCTCGGCCGCAGCCGCGTGGCGTGGGAGGGCGACGCGCTCGTCGTCCACGTGCACGAGCGCAGCGCGGGCCTGGGGCTGCCGCTGCGCGGCACGGTGCGGCTGCGGCCGCGCGCTGCGTTCGATCACCCGCTGAGCCTCGATCCCCACGCCCGCCACGCGTGGTGGGCCGTGGCCCCCCGCGCCGACATCGAGGTGGAGATGGAGCAGCCCGGGCTGTGCTTTCGCGGCTCGGGCTATCACGACACCAACTTCGGGCGCGAGCCGCTCGAGCGCGGCTTCTCGGCGTGGGACTGGTCGCGCGCCGAGCTGCCCGGGGCGACGGGCGTGCTCTACGACGCCCGGCCCCGCACGGGGCCGCCGTGCGAGCACGGGCTCGCGTTCGGCGACGACGGGCGCGTCGAGCCGCTCGAGGCACCGCGGCGCCACGCGCTGCCGCGCACCCGCTGGGGCCTGGGGCGATCCACCCGCACCACCGCCGACCAGCCGCCCCGGGTGCTGCGTACGCTCGAGGACACTCCGTTCTACGCGCGCGCGCTCGTGCAGGCCAGCCTCGCGGGCCAGCCGGTCACCGCCGTCCACGAGTCGCTCTCGCTCGATCGCTTCGCCCACCCGCTGGTGCAGTGGATGCTGCCGTTCCGCATCCGGCGTGGGTGGCGAGCATGAGCGCGACCCTGGGGATCGGCGCGGTGGTGCTCGCGTGGGCCAGCGTGGTGGTGCTCGTGAGCGTCGTGGCGATCGCCCGCGCGCTCGGGCGCCCGGCGGCCCCGCGCGTCACCGGGCCGGCCCCGCGCGTCACCGGCCCGGCCCCGCGCGTGGTGGTGGTGCGCCCGTGCGCCGGTCTCGAGCCCGGGCTGCGGCGCAGCCTCGAGTCCACCGCGTCGCTGCGCCATGACGGCCCGCTGCGCGTGGTCTTCTCGACGAGCACGCACGACGATCCGGCGCGGCCGCTGCTGCTCGAGCTCGCCGCACGGCTGCGCGCGCAGGGGCTCGACGTCACCGCCCTGGTGGTCGCCCCGCGCGGGCCCAACCTCAAGGCCAGCCAGCTCGCGGCGATCGTGGACGCGGCCGACGACGACGTGGCGCTCGTCGTCGACAGCGACGTCGAGCTCGAGGGGCTCGCGCTCGCGCAGCTGATCGCGCCGCTGTGCGACCCGCACGCGCGCGTCGCCGCGGTGTGGTGCCCACCGGTGGAGCGCGAGCCCGTGAGCCTGGGCGATCGCATGTCGGCCGCGCTGCTCGGGGGATCGCTCCACGCGTTCCCGCTGCTGGGCCGCCTCGATCCCCGGGGCCTGGTGGGCAAGACGTTCGCGGTGCGCACGGACGCCCTGCGCCGCGTCGGCGGGTTCGGGGGCCTGGTGCGGCACCTGGGCGAGGACATGGAGCTCGCGCGCCGGCTGTGCGCGAGCGGCTTCGAGATCCGCATGAGCGACGCGGTGGTCGCCTCGCTGGCAGCCCGGCGCACCGCGGGGCAGGTGCTCGCGCGCTACGCCCGATGGCTGCTGGTGATCCGGGCCCAGCGACCCGCGCGGCTGGCGAGCTACCCGCTGCTGCTGGCCGCCACGCCGCTGCTCGTGCTTGCGGCCTCATTGGGGACGCTGTTGGGCGCGATCGACCCGGGCACGGGGCCGGTCGTGGTGATCGCCGTCTCGGTCGTGCGGCTCACGGTTGCGACGATCGCCGCGAGGATCGCTCGTCGCGATCGCGGCCCTGGCACCGCGATGCTCGATGCGGTGCTCGCCGACGCCTTGCTGCTGGCGGCCTTCGTCCGTGCGCTCGGGCCGGCCCGGGTGCGCTGGCGCGATCGATCGCTGCGCGTGGGGCCACGCGGCGTCCTCGAGCGATAGCGCCGCACGCGAGGTAGCCTCGCACCACGCTGGAGTGGACCATCGTGGGCCTCCCACGCGATCGGCCTCGCGGGCGGCGATCGTTCGGGGGTTTTCCTATGCAACGAACCCTTCATCGCCCGAACCCTCTTGCCGAAGCCACCCCGGACCCCTACACAATGGAGGGAGCATGGAGGACCGCGAGACTCTCGTATTCGGGTTCGTCGACGACGTCTACGTGCTCCTGTTGCGCGGCGATCGAGTCGACGAGCAAGACTGGCAGCTCGCCATCGACGAGGCCCTCTTCGCGCCTCGCATGACGCGGCTGCTCCTCGTGGCGCGCAGCATCGTGCCCGACGTGGGGCAGCGCTACGATCTCGGGCGGCTGCACGAGAAGCACCGCATCAAGGCCGCGCTCGTGTCCGATGCGCCCACGATCCGCCGCGTGGTCACGGCGCTCAAGTGGTCGGGCATGGAGGCCGAGGGCTTCCGCATGGACGAGCTCGACGCGATGCTCGCGTTCCTGGGCTGCCCCAGCCTACGCGCGCGCATCTCGAGCGCGCTCGGCCCCTACCTCGATCGCAGCTGGCTGCACGAGGTGGCGGCCTCGAGCCCCGTCGCCGTCAAGGCCCGGCCAACGGCTGCGCACCGCGGCATCGCGTGAGCCCGCGGCCGCGCGCAGCCCCGGCACGAACGGGCGCGCGAGCGTAGCGAGCAGCCGCTCCGCCACGCGCTCGTGCCACGGTCGCCGGGCGAGCGCGTGGGTCTCGAAGCCCTGCGTGCCCGGCTGCGACAGCTCGCGCTCCACTCGCGCGAGCTGGGCCTCGACCGCGGCCTGCTGCGCCTGCCGGGCGCGAGCCCCGGTGAGCCCGACCGCGAGCGGCTCGCCCACCGCCACCAGCACCGCGGGCGCGGGCCCGGCCCCGAACGCGTAGGCGAGCCCCACCGGCACCACCGCGAGCCCGGGCACGCGCTGCGCCACGCTGGCCGCACCGCCCATGAAGCGAAGGGGCCGCTCGTGCTGAGGCCGCTCCTGCCCCTGCGCGAACACCCACACGAGCCGGCCGGGCCGATCGAGCAGGTCCGCAGCGTAGCGCGTGGCCTCGGCCCCGTCGCGCCGCGAGCCGCGATCCACCCCGAACGCCCCCACCTTCGCGAAGAAGGGCAGGCGTCGCAGGTTGTCGGCGTCCATCAGCGCGAACGCGTCGGCGGGCACCAGGCGGCGCGTGAGCACGAGCGCCACGAGCGGATCCCACCACGCGCAGTGGTTGGAGACCACCAGCACGGGGCCGCGCGCGAGCGCGTGGGCGAGCCGCTCGCCGCCGGCCAGGTGCAGCGCCCCGAAGCTCGCGCGCAGCCGCCGGTGCGCCGCTCGTTCGAACCAGGCGGTGACCCACCGGCTCTTGGCGCTGGGGATCACGCCGCGCTCCCGAGCGCCAGCGGAGGCGGCCGCACGGCGTCGACCAGGAACGCGACCTCGGGCAGCGGCGGCTCGCGCCACGCCGCGGCGTCGGGCCGCGCCACCCCCAGCCACGCACGCACCACCAGCCACAGCTTGCGGGCGCCCGACGTGTGGGCGCGCGCCGTGATCGTGTCGTGGCCGCGCCGCACGATCACCCGCCCGATGTCGGCGTAGACGAGCGCGGCCGCGCGAATGGCCGGCCTGCACGCGCGGGGCAGCGCGGGGATGCCCGCCCACGCCCGCGCGTAGAGCCGATCGGCGTGCGCCAAGAGCCGCGCCGTGGCGCGCCGCACCCCGGGGCAGGCCGCGGGCGCGCGCATGAAGGCCTCGGGATCGACGCCCTCCTCGCGCAGCCACTGCGCGGGCAGGTACAGCCGCCCACGCCGCGCGTCCTCTCCCACGTCGCGGGCGATGTTGGTCAGCTGCATGGCCGCGCCGAGGTCGCACGCGCGCGCCAGCGCCTGGGGATCGCGGACCCCCATCACGAGCGTCATGATCACCCCCACCACCGAGGCCACGCGCGCGGCGTAGGCCAGGGTCTGGTCGAGCCGCTCGTAGCGGCAGCGCTCCACGTCCCACGCGAAGCCCTCGAGCAGCGCATCGACGAGCGGGCGCGGGATCGCGGCGCTGGCCACCACCCACGCGAGCGCTCGATCGACGGGGTCGTCGTGCGGGCAGCCCCGGTAGATCGCGTCCACGCGGGCGCGCAGCTCCTCGAGCGCTCGCACCGGATCGTCACGCTCGTCGATCGCGTCGTCGGCCACGCGGCAGAACGCATAGAAGGCGGTGGCCCGGAGGCGCACGTCCGCGGGCAAGAGCCGCGCCGCGCTCGCGAAGCTCTTGCTGCCCGCGCGCAACAGCGCCGTGCAGCACGCCATGTCGGCGGCCGAAGGCTCGTCACGCGGCATGGCCGGCCCGCGCCTCCCTGCGCACGCTGGCGGCGTCGGGCACCACCTGCTCGAGCACCTTGGCCGACGACAGCACGCCCGGCACGCCCGCGCCGGGGTGGGTGCCCGCGCCCACCAGGTAGAGGCCCTCCACGTCCTCGCTCTGGTTGTGGGGCCTGAAGTACGCGCTCTGCAAGAGGATGGGCTCCATGCCGAACGCGGCGCCCTTGACCGACGATAGCTCGTCTCGGAAGCCCAGCGGATCGAGCACGTGCGAGCTGACTACGTGGCGCGGCAGGTCGGGCATGATGGTGTCGGCGAGGAACGCCTCGATCTTGCGGCGGTAGGCCTCGCGCTCGCGCTCCCAGTCGACGCCGGCGTCGAGGTGGGGCACCGGCGACAGCACGTAGAACGCGTCGTGCCCCGCGGGCGCGAGCGAGGGATCGGTGGCGGTGGGCCGGTGCAGGTAGAGGCTGAAGTCGTCGGCGAGCCGCTTGCGGCGGAAGATGTCGTCGAGCAGGCCCTCGTAGCGCGGCCCCAGCAGGATGGTGTGGTGCGCGAGGTCGTCGTAGGTGCGGTTGGTGCCGAAGTACCAGACGAACAGGCTCATGGAGTAGCGCGCGCGGTCGACCTTCTCGTCGGTCCAGCGGCGCCGGTGCTCGGCGGGCAGCAGGTGCTTGTAGGTGAAGGCCGCGTCGGCATTCGACACCACCACGTCGGCGCGCAGGCGCGTGCCGTCGGCCAGCGTGACCCCCGTGGCGCGGCGCCCCGTGGGCCCCTCCTCGACGTCGATGCGCGACACCTCGACCCCCAGCCGCACCTCGTTGCCCTGGCCCTCGATGAGGCCCACCAGGCCCTTGACCAGCGAGCCCGTGCCGCCCATGGGGAACCACACGCCCCACTTGCGCTCGAGCCAGCCGATGAGCGCGTAGATCGAGGTGGTCTCGAAGGGGTTGCCGCCCACCAGGAGCGGGTGGAAGCTCAGCACCTGCCGCAGCCGATCGTCGCGCACGTGCTTGGAGACCAGGCCCCACACCGTGCGGTAGCTCTGCAGCTTGATCATGTCGGGCACGATCCTCGCCATGTCGGTCCAGCTCGAGAACGGCGCGTACGAGAGCCGCTCGAACCCCACCTCGAAGATCTTGCGGCTCATCTCCATGAGCCGGTCGTAGCCGGCCACGTCACGCGGCTCGAAGCGCGCGATCTCGGCGCGCATGGCCTCGGCGTCGCCCGTGTAGTCGAACACCTGGCCGTCGTGGAAGCGGATGCGATAGAAGGGCGAGACCGGGCGCAGGTCCACGTCGTCGCACAGCCGCCGCCCGCAGAGATCCCACAGCTCCTCGAACAGGAAGGGCGCGGTGATGACCGTGGGACCTCCGTCGAAGGTGAAGCCGTCCTGCCGATACACGTAGGCCCGCCCGCCCGCCTGGTCGCGGCGCTCGAGCACGGTAACGCGGTAACCGCGCGCTCCCAGCCGAACCGCGGCCGCAAGCCCGCCAAAGCCGCTGCCGATGACGATCGCGTGCGGGCGCCCGTCGTCGTACGGCCGGCCCTCCACGCGCCCGACGGACCCCAGACCCTCGCCTTGATCCAAGTGTTGCACAATCAAGGGCTAGCATTGTTCAAACATTTGACAACCACCGAAGAGGGTACACAATGGTCGTGCAGGCGGGCGACCATGTCGTCGCCGCCCAGGCCCCCCTCCCCCGCGAGCCACCCGTGACCGACGACAAGGGCAAGTACCGCATCCACGCGGTCGCCGAGATGACGGGCATCCCCGCCGCCACGCTCCGCGCGTGGGAGCGCCGCTACGGCGTGCCCGAGCCGCGCCGCACCGAGTCGTCGTACCGCGTGTACAGCGACGCCGACGTCGAGCTCATCCGGCGCGTGCGCGAGCTGTGCGAGCAGGGCATGGCTCCGTCCGAGGCGGCCAAGCTGGTGATGGCCGACATCGAGCACCGCAAGGTGCCCTCGGCCAACAGCGCCGATCCGTTCACCCACGCCGTCGAGGCCATCGTGCAGGCCGTGGCCGAGTTCGACCCGCACCAGGTGGAGGGCGCGGTGCGCCACGCGATGGCGCTCGGCTCCGCGTCCGCGGTGTTCGGCCGCGTGCTCCGGCCCGCGATGGTCGAGATCGGCCAGCGCTGGCACGACGGGGTGTTCAGCGTGGGGCAGGAGCACATGGCCACCGCCATCATCGAGGCCGCGGCGTCGTCGATGCTACGCCTGGTGCTGCGCGAGGACGCCGATCGCAGCGCGGTGGTGGCCTGCTTCGCCGACGACACCCACACGCTGCCGCTGCTCGGCCTCTCGCTGCACCTGGCCACGTGGGGCTTCGACGTGGTGCGCCTGGGCGCCCGCACGCCGCCCCACGCCATCCGCCAGGCCGTCGAGGAGCTCGAGCCCACGATCGTGTGCCTCTCGGCCACCATGACCCCGCCGGGGCACCGCGCGCGCGAGCTCGTCGAGGAGTACGCGGCCGCGTGCGGCGAGACGCCGTGGATCGTGGGCGGCAGCGCGGCGCACGACCTCGCCGAGCTCGTCGAGCACAACGGCGGCACGGTCAGCGACGCGAGCGAGCCACGGTCGCTGCGCAGCCTCGTCGAGGGGCTCGTGTCCAAGGGTCGCAAGCGCCGGCGAGCCACCTCCAAGTAGGCGCACCCGGGCGGGCTGCCCCGCCTCCACCCACACCAAGGCCCGGTGCTCGCTCGTCGAGCCCGGCCACGAGGACGTACGACGATGATCGGGATCTCGCAGCTCGCGGGCGCGTACGCGCTCGCCCTCATGGGCACCACCCACGCACCGACGACGGAGGCCGCGCGCGCCGACGCCCCCACGCTGCCCTCGCTGTGGGCGGGCCACCAGGTGGCCCTCGGCAGGCGCGAGATCCCCGTCAAGGGCGAGGTGGAGACCCGCATGGACTCGTTCGTGCTGGCCCGGCTGGTGCGCCAGGGCAACCTCGTGGAGCTGCACCAGACCGCGTGCCACGTGCGCTTCTCCAAGGTCGCCGGGGTCACGGTCCTCATGCAGGCCGACGCCCTGCCCGAGACCCGCATGGTGTTCGCAAGCGACGCCGACGACGGCACCCTGCTGGAGGGCCGGTCGGTCGTGGCGTGGGCAGCCGAGGATCTCGACGACGACGGCCACCCCGGGATCACGGTGCGGGTGCAGGCCCCCGTCTGTGCGGGAGAGCTCTACGTGTCCAACCGATCCAAGACCAAGGCCACCGCGCGCCTCACCCCCACGCGCCTCGAGGGTCGCGCGAAGGTGCACGTGCGGCAGCAGATCCTCGGTGCCGAGGGCGCGTGCCTGTCGGCGGTGGCCAAGGACACCGACGAGCACCAGAGCGGGCCGTTTGCCTACGTCCCGGTGCCGGAGGGCACCACTTGTGAGACACTGCTCCTCCAAGGTTGGCCCGTGATCGCCGACTAGCCGCGTGCGATCGGGTCTGCGGGTGGTCACCATGAGCGAGTCCCACTGGCCCGACGGCACCGAGCGCCGCTCCTTCTCCCTCGACGAGGCCCACGCGTGGTGCGAGGCCGTGGTGGCCGAGCACCCCGAGCACTACCCGGTGGCCTCCACGCGGCTGGCCGAGCCACTGCGCCGCCACGCGGCGGCCGTGTACGCGTTCTCGCGGGTGGCCAACGACATCGCCGATCACCCCGATCACGCGGGGCGCCGCGTGGAGGGCCTCGACGCATGGCAAGAGCTGCTCGAGCGGGCCTACCACGGGCGCGCCGAGCACCCCGCGTTCGTGGCCCTGGCGGCGGCGGTGCGCCAGCTCGACATCCCCATCACCCCGTTCCAGGACCTCCTGGCCGGGTTCCGCATGGACCTGCACAAGCACCGCTACTCCACGTGGGGCGAGCTGCTCAACTACTGCTCGCTGTCGGGCGTGCCGGTGGGGCGCTTGCTGCTGCACCTCGGGGGCGAGCACCGGCCCGAGCTGCAGGCGCTCGCCGATCCCCTGGCCATCGGGCTGCGGCTGACCGACATCCTGCTCGACGTGGGGGCCGACGCTCGCGCGGGCCGCTACTACCTGCCCGAGGAGGACCTCCTGCCGTTCGAGGTCACGCCCGGGCAGCTCGCCGAGGGCCGCGGCGGCGAGGCCTTCGACGACCTCGTCGCGTTCGAGGTGGCGCGCGCGCGCACGTGGTTTCGGCGCGCGCGACCGCTGCTGCGAAAGCTGGGCCCCGGCCTGGCCGAGGAGGTGAGCGAGATCTGGCGCGCCGGCATGGCCACGCTCGATCGCATCGAGGCGGGCGAGGCCGATCTGCTGGGGCGACGCGGCGAAGAGGGGTGACGCACGCGCTACGGGCCGGGGCGAGCGGCAGACGGTGTAGACTCCCGCGCCGATGCTGGGCCCGAGCGCGGCGACGTGGCTGGGAGCGCTGCTGAGCGTACGCGCGGCGGCCCCCGTGCCCGAGCCGGCACCCGCACCCGCACCCGGGGTGGTGCTCGAGTGGTCGGCCCCGCCGCGGTGCCCGTCCGCAGTGGCCGTGCAGGAGCGGCTCACCCGAGCGCTGGCCGCCAGCGCGGCCGATCCCCGCGGCTTGCGAGCGCTCGCGACGATCACGGAGGGCCCCGACGGCACGCTCGCGCTCGCGCTCGCGCTCGATCGCGACGACGGCCCGGTGGGTCGCCGCACGCTCCGGGCCAGCGATTGCGACGCGCTCGCCACCGCGGCCGTGCTGATCGTGGCGCTGGCGGTCGATCCCGCGGTCGTGATCGACGAGACGCCCATCGATGACCCGCCGCCCGATGACCCCTCGCCCGATGACCCCTCGCCCGATGACGCGCCGCCCCTCGACGCGCCGCCCCTCGACGCGCCGCCCCTTCCACGCGAGCCCAGCCCTCCGACCCTCCGCGCGCCCTCGGATCCTCTGCGCTCGCCGGGCCCGCGCGTGCACGTGGGCGTGCGCGTGGGCGCGGGCGTGAGCCCCTCGGTGCTGGCACCCGCCTCGGCGGTGGTCTCGGCCACGGCGAGCACGTGGGGCCGTGCGTTTCGAGCCGAGCTCGGCGCGAGCTACTGGCCACCGGTGGAGTCGCGCCCGAGCGGCGCCTCCGCCCCGGGCGGCCGCCTGCAACAATGGACCGTGGACGCGCGCGGCTGCGGCTTGGTGCGACCCGGTCCGCTCGAGCTGCCGCTGTGCGGCGGCCTCGACGTGGGGGCCGTGCACGGCCTGGGGGTGGGCGTGGCCTCGCCGCAGCGCGCGACCTCGCTGCGCCTGGCGCTGACCGCCGGGGCGAGCCTGGTGTGGCGACCTGCCCGATGGCGGCAGCGCGTGGGTCCGTGGATCGGCGCCGAGGCGGCCGTGGCCCTGGTCCGCGCTCGGTTTCGCGCCACGCCCGCGAGCCCCGGCCTCGTCTACCACACGCCGCCGGTGGGCGGCCGCGTGGCCGCGGGGGTCGAGGTACGATTTCGATGACGGATGTGGCGGTCGGCGGACTCAAGTCGGTCGTGAGGGTGCACGAGCCCGGTCCCGGGTCCGGAGGCCGCCCCCCCTCGTCATCCCATGCCACGCCGCCGCTCACCCTCCACGAGGTCTACGCGCGCCACTCGGGGTTCGTGTGGCGCATCGTCCGGCGGATGGGCGTGCCCGAGCACGCGGTGGAGGACGTGATGCACGAGGTCTTCCTGGTCGTGCACCGCCGCCTGCCCGAGCACGACGGCCGCGCGGCGATGACCACGTGGCTCTACCACCTGACGCGCGGCGTGGTCAGCAACCAGCGCCGCAGCTGGGCCCGCGAGCAGCGACGCCTGGCGCTGGTCGATCCCAGGCCCGCCCCGCCCGCGCCCGATCCCGAGGCCCAGGCCGGCCACGACCAGGCCGCGGCGTTCGTGCACGCGTTCCTCGAGCGGCTCGATCCCGACAAGCGCGAGGTGTTCGAGCTGGCCGAGCTCGAGGGGCTGGCCATGCCCGAGGTGGCCGAGCTCGTGGGCGTGAACCTCAACACCGCGTACTCGCGGCTGCGAGCCGCGCGGCAGCTGTTCC
>WBZL01003399.1_pt1 | contig 14577 bp, 19 predicted proteins | sample 5204291 | NCBI WGS metagenome assembly WBZL01 (sample SAMN12344345, study PRJNA552823) | activated sludge metagenome | biome: Activated sludge suspended growth; feature: Nitrification reactor; material: Wastewater; isolation source: activated sludge from nitrification reactor of wastewater...
GCATCGGAACTGGCAAGGAATCCATCAGGCAAATGGTCGCCAGTGCTCGAACGCTGCTGCCTGTCCCACCACCTGCGCATTGTGTCCCAATAGATTCCAGACCGTCGCACGCTCGATCAGGAAGCGCTTGCCTGACTTGGCGATGCGTACGCCGGAGCAATTATCGATATAGCCTTGGCGGGAGACGGGGTCGAGCAGTCCTTGTCGTTCTTTACGTGCCACCGGTTCGGCTGGCATACGCGAGGGCAACCGGACCAGTTCGTCCCAGTCGATTTCAAACAATGGCTGGGCGGCCAGGTTGCCATAGAAGAAGATCGGATCAGCCGCCGTATCGTGGGCCAGCACCACCATGGGCGCTTCGTAGAGGGCACAACCGATTTCCGCAATCGATGGAATCAGCAGATCACGATTCAGGTGGGATCGATAGCTGCTGAGCAGCAGCTCGGCATGGTTGCTCTGGTACGAGTTGTCGGGTGACGGAATGGCGCGCTCGTAATACATGAATGTCGAAAAGTGGTTACGACGGCAGCCCGGCTGATTCGCGCGCCCGCTGCTTGGCAGCAACGTAGTCGCCATGGCCGATGTACAGCAGGTCGGCCAGCTTGCGCATCAGGTGCAACTCGTGAGCATCGAGATGCCCATCGATCATTGCCACGTGCCAGAGGTTCTCGATGATCCGAACCTTCTTGGCATAATTGCAGTGCCTGTTGATCAGCGAGGTGAATTGGTAGTAGTCGGTCGCTTCGCGCGCCTCCTGTGCCGCGAGCGCCATCAGGGTTTCGATCTGGCTGGCGTCGAGATTGAACTGTGCCTGGAGGGTAGTGGCGATGGCCTGCCGCTCCTCGTCTTTGAGCTCGTTGTCCATGCGCATCATTTCCAGCAACAAGGCTGCCGTTGCGATCTGCAAGGCATGGTTCCCGTCGGTACTGACGGCAATGCCGGGTTCGATGAATTGGGCGAAGAAGCCCTTGATGCTGTCGATCATGGCGAGAGATTGATGTGGAACCTCCGAATTCTAGTTTGCTTGGGAAAGCGCATCATTGAGGAAGGGAGAATCTCCTAAACTCTGCAGCAAGGTAATCCGACGCATAAGGAGCATTCGATGAGCAAGGTTCGTGCATAGGCCGCCATGGCGCCCGGCCAAAGGCATGGGGGTGCGAGGTGACGGGTCTTACCTCCTCTGCCGCCAGGATAAAGGAAGCCAAGGCACTCGGCGCACGCAACGTCGTCTCCAGCACCGATCCGGAGGCCATCGCCCAGTCGGCCAAGTCGCTGGATCTGGTCATTCTGACGGTGAATGTGCCGCTCGACTGGTCCGCCGTCATTTCCACCCTGGCGCCGCATGGACGGCTGGATTTCGTCGGGACTGTGCTGGATGCGGATTTCAAGCCTTGATATCTGAAGTCTGACCATGGCCATTTGGGCTCCTGGGCAAGCGAAGGAAACCGGTCGATAGAATCCGTACCAATCAATTCCATAGACAATCTGCCATGAAAATCCATCAACTTGCCCAGGGGGCACGCTTCGAATACGAAGGCGAGGAGTACGTCAAAACTGGCCCCCTGTTTGGCACGGGTAAGCATGGTCAGAAGTTGATCCCGAAATATGCCGTGCTGAAAGTGCTCGGGGAGAGCCCATCTGTCCCGGAAAAGTCCGAGAAGACCCTGTCCCGGAAGGCAGTGCTGGAAGCAATTGATCGTTTCTATGCGCGTTGCGAATCCATCGTAACCGCGGAAAAGCATCAGGACTTGATGGCTGCCCGGGAAGAATTCAAGAAGTCCCTCGAATAATCGCATGCGTGCGATTGCTCAACGCGTTAGGGAGGCCGCCGTTGCCGTCGAAGGCAAGGTCGCCGGTCAGATCGGCATCGGCCTGCTTGTGCTGGCAGGTTTCGAGGAGGCCGATCAACCGGACGATCTGGAATGGATGGCCCAGAAACTCGTCAAACTGGTTGGCTTCGTCAGCATGTCCGTGCGGCCGCCCGCTCGTCAGGAACGACCTCCCCAGATGCCGATAGCAAAGCATAGCCAACCGGCAATGTAGGCCATGCCGCCCAGCGGCGTCACGGCGTGGAAGATATGGATACCGGCGATGCTGCGCAGATAAAGATTGCCGCTGAACAGCACTATGCCCACCAGCAGGAACAGACCTGCGCCGGTGAGCCAGCGATTGATGCGGAAATGAAGCATCGCCAGGCCGATGGCCAGCAGGCCAAGGGAATGAATCTGGTGGTAGTGCAATGCGGTCTGGAACCAGCCACCGGGGTCGCTTGCAGCAAGCACAGCTTTCAGTCCGTGCATCCCGGCAGCACCGAGCCCGACCGTCAGCGCCATGTTGAGTGCGCCGAGGGTCAGAAACCAGCGAGAAATAACGGGTGACATCATTACAGACTCAGGCTTCCGCGATTTTCGCTTCAAGCAATTCCGTGTCCTCGTGCGAGTAGGCAGGGGTGCAACAGCATAGGATGCGCAGAGGTTCTGAACCGATCGCCTCAATGCAATGGGGCGTGCCCGGCGGGATCAAGATCGAGTCCCCGCCGCACACCTCGAACGCATCGTTCTCCAAGGTCATCCGTCCCCTTCCCGCCGTGACGTGGTAAATCTCCTCTGTCACGTGATGCCGATGCAACTGGGTGCGGTTCCCCGGCAGTACCGTAGCCTCGGCCAGACTCAGGTTGCGGGCCCCATGGTGATCAGGATGCAGGAGTTCCCTGATCTCGGAGCCGTCCTTGGTGACGTAGGCAACGATGTCTGCGTATTGGGTCTTCATTCTGGGTATCCTTGCAGCCAAGTATATCCGCCGTATTGCCAGGAACTTCCATGTCGAAATCCCGCATCATTCTCATTACCGGCGTGAGCCGTGGCCTCGGCCGCGCAATGGCCTGCAAGTTTGCCGCTCTGGGTCATACCGTCATCGGCTGCGGTCGCTCCAAGCAGGCGATTTCCAGCTTGCAGAAGGAACTGGGATCGCCTCACCACTTCTCGATCGTTGATGTCACCCGGGATACCCAGGTCGCCAAGTGGGCAGCCCAGGTCCTCGAAGAAGTTGGCCCTCCTGATCTACTCCTCAACAATGCCGCCCTGATCAATCCGGTTTCGCCCCTGTGGGAGATCTCCTGGAAGGACTTCGATGACGTGATCGACGTCAATATCAAGGGCGTGGCCAACGTGATCCGACACTTCGTCCCGGCCATGGTCAAGCGCAGGTCCGGGATCATCGTTAATTTCAGTTCCGGTTGGGGCCGTGACACCGATGCCGGCGTCGCCCCCTACTGTGCAACTAAATGGGCCATCGAAGGACTGACCCGGTCACTGGCGCAGGATCTCCCCAAAGGCATGGCCGCCATTCCGCTGAACCCAGGCATCATCGATACCGACATGCTCAGAAGCTGCTTTGGCAGCGAAGCAGGGACTTACCCGTCAGCGGACACCTGGGCCGAGACAGCGGTGCCCTGCTTGCTGGGCCTCAAGTGCAACGAAAACGGTAAACCGCTGACTGTGCATGAGTTGTGGGCTGGCAACTGACGTGAAATCATCTGTGAGCGTCGGCTGTCAGGGTTTCAAGTCGAGCACCGGGGTGTCGGCGAAGGCGTCAATGTCGTCGATTTCGATCACGTTGCCTTTAACGCCAAGGATGCGGACTTGGCTGAGGGCGATCAGATTCGGACGCAGCGGCGAGCGCGTAGCGAATACGCCGCGCTGCGGGTTATCGGGATTGCCACGCGGATGGACCTGCAAGACGGAACGCCTTTCCGGCGTGTCGTTTCGATCGAGCCAGTACAAGACCCAGATCGTCGGCAAGTCCTCGACGCCCATCAACGCCGGCTGGTAGCGCCTGTCGATTTCGATGTGGGTCTTGCCGGTGGATTTTCTGATCCAGCCGATCGGATGCACCGTGTAGCTGATTGGCGAGTTTATCGCCGGCTCGGCGTCCGCGTGTTCCGGTACCCACAGCCATAGCGAGGTCAGCAGTGCCATTGTCAAGGTCTTCCTAATATGCGACATCGGCGGTCTCCGGTCAGACATTGGGAAAGCTCCTGATCAGGCGATGGGCCATCATACTGTCCCGAGCCGGCGTCAAACCAGCCCACGCATTGCGATGTTTCGTCGGTCCCCCCGGGCGTCGGTCATCGTCTATAAATTGAATTGAGGGTTGAACTTTCTGCTGACGCTTGACGAAAATGGAACGCCCTGATGGACCTGGATGAGCGGGTCATTGCCCGGATGGACTTCGCCGGTGCGGCAAGCAAGAGCCGCTGGCCGGCACGCCTCGACTGGCTGCAAGGCGCCAGTGGTCTAATGCTTGCTCTGTTCATGTGGGGCCACATGCTTTTCGTATCGACAATCCTGATCAGCAGGGATGCGATGTGGGCCGTCAGCAAGTTTTTCGAGGGCTATTACTTCTTTGGCCGTTCCTACCCCGTGCTCGTGTCGCTCGTCGTCGCCGGGGTAATCGCGCTGATCGTTTTTCATGCGCTGCTTGCCTTGCGCAAGTTTCCGAATAGTTATCGGCAGTTCGCCGCCTTCCGCCAGCACATGAAGATGCTGCACCACGAAGACACAAGTCTCTGGCTGTGGCAGGTCGTGACGGGATTCTCTTTGCTCTTCCTGGCCGCCCCACACCTTTTCGTCATGTTGACCCGACCGGATTGGATCGACCCGTTTCACTCCGCGGACCGGGTATGGTCGGATCATTTCTGGCCGCTCTACGTGCTGCTGCTGGTCGCGGTCGAATTGCACGGAGGTATCGGCCTGTACCGGCTGGCGGTCAAGTGGGGCTGGTTTGTCGGGACGAATTTCGATACGACGCGAAGGCGCCTCAAGACAGGGAAATGGCTGCTGACTGGATTCGTCCTGCTGCTCGGTTTTGCAACACTGGGCGCCTATGTCAGGATTGGTATCGAGCATGCGCCGGCCTATGGGCAGCCCTATGAGCCATCGGCGCAGTCCGTTCCAGTGGGAGAAGGAGCCGCGCGATGAAGATGATCTACACCGATGTGCTGGTCATCGGTGGCGGGCTGGCCGGTCTGCGCGTGGCGATCGGCGCCAAGCGGCGAGGGCAGGAGGTCGTCGTCCTGTCCTTGGTGCCGCCGAAGCGCTCGCACTCGGCGGCGGCGCAGGGGGGCATGCAGGCGTCGCTGGCCAATGTCATCAAGGGTCGGGGCGACACCGAGGACGTTCATTTCGAGGATACGGTTCGCGGCAGCGACTGGGGCGCAGACCAGCGCGTAGTACGGATGTTTGTCAACACGGCCCCCAAGGCGGTGCGGGAGATGGCCGCTTGGGGCGTCCCCTGGAGCCGCGTACGCAAGGGTAACCGCACCGTGATCGTCAATGGGCAACCGGTGACGATTACCGAGCGCGACGAGGCGCATGGTCTGGTTGCACAGCGTGATTTCGGCGGTACCAACAAATGGCGGACCTGCTACGTTTCCGATGGTACGGGGCATGCGATGCTGTCCGCGATGGGAGATCAGGCGATCGCCAATTCCATCCCGTGCCACGAACGCACCGAGGCGATCGCCTTGATCCATGACGGCGGCCGTTGCCACGGGGCAATCGTCCGCAACCTGATCACGGGCGAGCTTTCCGCCTATGTTGCCAAGGCGACCGTCATCGCCAGCGGTGGTGCCGGCCGTTTGTATCGGGTGACCACCAATGCCGTGATCTGCTGTGGCATGGGTAGTGCGATCGCCCTGGAGACGGGGCTTGCCGCGCTTGGCAACATGGAGGCCGTGCAGTTCCACCCGACGGGCATCTTCCCCGCCGGTATCCTGGTCACTGAAGGTTGCCGTGGCGATGGCGGGTTGCTCAAGGATGTCAACGGCCATCGGTTCATGCCGGATTACGAACCGGAAAAGAAGGAACTTGCCTCGCGGGATGTCGTGTCGAGGCGAATGGAGCAACACATCGCGATCGGCAAGGGTGCGCAGACCCGATTTGGCGATCACCTGTGGCTGGATATCACGCTGCTTGGCGAAAAGCACATCAGGCAAAACCTGCGCGAGGTCTACGAGATTAGCCAGTACTTTCTCGGCATTGACCCGGCCAAGGACTGGATTCCCGTGCGGCCGGCGCAGCATTACACGATGGGTGGGGTACGCACTGACCACACCGGTCAGAGTCCGATGCTGAGGGGGCTATTCGCCGCCGGCGAGGCTGCCTGTTGGGACTTGCATGGTTTCAACCGATTGGGCGGCAATTCGGTGGCGGAAACGGTGGTCGCCGGCATGATCGTTGGCGAGACCGTCGCCGACTTCTGCGCAAGTGCCGCCAACGACAGGGATATCCCGACTGTGGTGGTCAAGGAGTTCCTGCGTCGGGAGCAAGGCAGGCTCGACGCGCTTATCGATGGTGGCGGCACCGAGGATGCCGCGACAATCAAAGGACAGATGCAGGACGTGATGACGGCCAAGGTCGGCATCTTTCGCCACGGTGCGGACTTGCGGGCCGCCGTCGACCAGTTGCAGGATCTCCTGATCAGGAGTCGCAATATCGGCGTGAAGTACCGGTCGCGCGCGGCCAATCCTGAACTGGTCGAGGCGTATCGGGTGCCGAAGATGCTCAAGGTTGCGTTGTCGATCGCCTATGGTGCGCTGCAGCGCACGGAAAGCCGCGGGGCGCACTATCGGCACGACTTCCCAAGGCGCAACGATGCCGATTGGCTGAAGCGCACACTTGCCACCTGGTCGAGTGCAACGGACACGTTGCCGACGCTCGCATGGGAGCCCCTCGATGTCGGCATGATGGAGCTGCCGCCCGGTTGGCGCGGGTATGGCGCCAGGGATCACGTCGATCATCCGGATACGCGGAAGCGAGCGAGCGAGATCGACGCGGTGAAAGCGGCAATGAGCGGTGAATCGCGCTTCGCCGTTCAGGAGGCATTGATGCCCTATGCGCACTTGCTACCCGAGCGCTTCAAGGGCCGCAACGAACGCATTGACGAATCCATCGACGACATCGCCGGGGCCGATCGATGAACGACGCCAGCATTCGCGCAACCAGGACCGCAAAGGGCGCCGACGGCTCGACTGGTCGTAACGGCCCCCATCGTCGACTGACGATCAAGATATTGCGCTACAACCCGCGGGAACCCGCCATGACCCCGTACATTCATGCCTACGAGCTGGAAGAGGCGGACGGCATGACGCTGTTTCTTGCGCTGAACGAGATACGCGAGAAGCAGGACTCGTCCCTGCAATTCGATTTTGTCTGTCGCGCCGGCATCTGCGGCAGCTGCGCGATGGTGATCAATGGAAGGCCGACACTGGCGTGCCGGACCCTGACCAAGAAACTCGATGCCACGATCACGCTGGCGCCGCTGCCGTTCTTCGAGTTGATCGGTGATCTTTCCGTTAACACCGGCAAGTGGATGCGTGGCATGAGTGAGCGGCTCCATGGCTGGTTGCACCTCAAGGATCCGAATCCGGATCTGCGGCGCATCGAGGCGCGGATGGCCCCCGATATCGCTGACAAGCTCTATGAGCTGGATCGCTGCATCGAATGCGGCTGTTGTGTCGCCGCCTGCGGAACGGCGCGTATGCGCGAGGATTTTGTCGGCGCGGTTGGTCTTAACCGTATCGCACGTTTCCGCATGGACCCCCGCGACGCTCGTGCTGACGACAACTATTACGATGTGATCGGCGACGACCACGGAGTGTTTGGCTGCATGTCGCTTCTGGCCTGTCACGATGTATGCCCGAAGCAACTTCCGCTCGCCACCCAGATTGCGTTCTTGCGCCGAAAGATGGCGATGATCGGTTGGCGCTAGTCGGCCAGATGGTGCCGCTTAGCCTGTCCTGATCGATCGGCCGCGATTCGTGTCAACCGGACCCTGGGCAACGCGTTATTTGACCTCAAGGACGAGACAAGTCCGAATTTGAGTACAAGTAATCATTGTGTTTCTAACCATCCAGGAGGTATCACATCATGCGTAAGTCCATTCTCGTTCTGTCCCTGTTCGCCGCTTCCACCCTCGCCTTCGCCGAGGATACGCCCAAGACCGATATCAAGGGCAACACCAACATCAACGCCCTGGGCGTGAACACCAACGCCGTCGCCATCGGCAAGGGCAACACCGCCAAGAACGCCATCGGCGCCATCAAGGGCGGCACCACCATCAAGGGCAACACCAACATCAACGCCCTGGGCGTGAACACCAACGCCGTCGCCATCGGCAAGGGCAACACCGCCACCAACGACATCGGCACCATCGGCGGCAAGTAATAGCTTCCCCGCATGCCCGGACCCCAAGGGGTGACCCTTGGGGTCTTTTTTTTGCGCCGCACCAGGAAAACGAGAAAACCCCCTAGTGCCAGGGAGGGAGAGCACTAGGGGGCCAGGAGGTGAGTCTCACGCAGACTCAATGTATCCGACCCATCGGCCGGGTGTTCGTTCCTCGCCGTTACATCTGGTCACATTTTGACCATTTGACCTGTTCCGACCGGTCGGTGTGGCGGTTCACGCGGCCGACCGGGCGCGCAAGACCTTGATCTGGAATAGGGTGTTCCGCTCGTCTTCCTCCAATGCCGCGCGAATATGATGCGCCGTGGCCTGGTAGCTGGGGATGATGTTGTATTTCAGCGCATTGACCCGCTTCTGCGTCTTGCGGCTGGCGGCGAGCAGACGCCAGAGCGCATTTTCCGCTTCGCCCAGGCGGGCCAGGGTGACGGTCAGGCTGCGCAGGCGCAGGCGTGCCTCGTCGAAACTGACATCGGTCCACATCAGGCCGACCGGCTGCAGGGGCACGGCCTGCGCGGATACGCTCGGATATTCGACGCCCACACTCGATCTGGCCACCACTTTCAGCGCCACGGCGGGTTTGATGCCTACCGAGGACTGACGCAGCATCTGTCCGCCCATGCGCATCTGGACAATACCCAGCCAGTGATAGGCATCCGCCAATTCATTGACGGTCTGGGAGCGCAACTCCCGGTATTGGGCCAGGCGCTCGTAGACCAGACGGGTGAGCAGGTCGCGCTTCTTCTCCAGCATGTCTCGCCCCTGCTCGAGAAAGCGCACCTGACGGTCGACCTGCAGCAGGGCGCTCTTGGTGGGCGGAACGGGTAGGCGCTTTTTCATGGTTGGCCGGTAGAGACTGGCCTGTCCTAAATGACGGCCACCGCTTTGTGATACTTCGCCAGTTCCTCTTCCGATACGCGGATCAGGGCATCCGCCGGCAGCATGGAGAGTAGTTGCCAGGCGAGGTCGAGGGTCTCGGCCACGCTGCGCTCCTCGTCCTCGCCCTGACCGATGAACCGGTGCTCGAAGGCATCGGCGAACTGCAGATAACGACGGTCGGCGTCGCCCAGCTCCTCGGCGCCGATGATGGCCGCGAGGCCGCGCACTTCCAGCGCCTTGGCGTAGCTGGCGAACAACTGGCTGGCAACGTGGGGGTGATCCTCGCGCGTGAAGTTCTTGCCGATGCCATCCTTCATCAGGCGCGACAGCGACGGCAGCACGGTGACCGGTGGATAGACGCCCTGGTTGGCGAGTTCGCGGCCAAGCACGATCTGGCCTTCGGTGATGTAGCCGGTCAGATCGGGAATCGGGTGGGTGATGTCGTCGGATGGCATCGACAGCACTGGAATCATCGTGATGGAACCGCGCCGGTTCTTGATGCGGCCGGCGCGTTCGTAGATTTCGGCTAGATCGGAATAGAGATAGCCCGGATAGCCCTTGCGCGCCGGCACGTCGCCGCGCAGCACCGCCACCTCGCGCAACGCCTCGGCATAGGCGGTCATGTCGGTCATCACCACCAGCACGTGATTGTCGAGGTCGAAGGCGAGATACTCGGCGGCGGTCAGCGCCGCGCGCGGCGTGAGCAAGCGCTCGATGACCGGCTCGTCGGCCAGATTGAGGAACATCACCACCTTGTTCAGGACGCCGCTCTCCTCGAAGCTTTCCTGGAAGAATCGGGCGTCGGCGTGCGAGGCACCAAAGGCGGCGAACACCACCACGAACCCCGAAGCAGCTTCGCCGAGCAGCTTGGCCTGACGCACGATCTGCGCCGCCACCCGGTTGTGCGGCAGGCCGCCGCCGGAAAAGATCGGCAGCTTCTGGCCGCGGGTCAGCGAATTCATGCCGTCGATGGCGGAAATGCCGGTCTGGATGAACTCGCGCGGGTAGGCGCGGGCGGCCGGATTGAGCGGCTCGCCATTGACGTTGCGGCAGTCGGCGGAAACGATCGGCGGCCGGCCATCGCGCGGCAGTCCGGCGCCGTTGAAGACCCGCCCAAGTATGTCGCGCGAGACGGGCAGCTTGAACGGCTCGTCGAGAAATCGCACCCAGGTGCGCTCCAGATCCAGCTCTTCGGTGCCCTCGAAGACTTCGACCAGCACGGCATCGGCCGCCGAGCGGATCACCAGGCCGGAACGCAGCCGGCCGGCGTGGTCGCGCAGTTGCACGCGCGAACCGGCCGTCACGCCGGTCATGCCGGGCATGGCGCCCATCACCACGAGACCGCCCTGGGCGGAGCTGGCGGTACGGAATTCGACGTTCTTCATGGCCTGGCCTTGTCTTCACTCGTGGCGGCGGTCGCCACCGGTTCGTAGTCCACTGCAATCTGCTCGAACTCGGCGGGAATCCTGGCGATCTTGGCTTGCAGCGCCGCGAGGTCTTCGGACTTGTGCAGGCTCTTCCAGCGCCGTGCCTGCGACAGCAGCGGCATCTCGATCAGTCGGCGCGCCGGCGCGCCCAGCTTCACCAGCTTCAGGCCCTGGCGGTGGATTTCCAGCAGCGCGGCAAGCAGCGCGTACTGTTTTTCGGGCGACGAAAAGCTGTCGACGTCATCGGTGGCCGCCTGTTGCAGCAGGCCTTCCTTGAGCAGGCCCGAGGACTCCAGGGTCCAGCGTTGTTCGCTCGACAGCGCCTCGACGCCGACCAGATTGACGATGCGTTGCAATTCCTCGGACGCCGCAAGCAGGTCGAGTGCTTCACCGCGCGCGGCTGCCCAGCCGGGATCGACGTTTTCGGCCCACCACCTGGCGGCCGAGGGCACGTAACCGGAAAAGCTCTCCAGCCAATCCACCGCCGGGTAGTGGCGCGCATCGGCGAGTTCCTTCGAGAGTGCCCAGAAGGTCTGGATGATCTCCTTGGTGTGGCTGGTGACGGGCTCGGAAAAATCGCCGCCGGGTGGCGAAACGGCACCGATCAGGGTGACGGAGCCATGGTCGCCGGCGAGCGTTTCCACCCGCCCCGCCCGCTCGTAGAAGGACGCGAGGCGCGAACCGAGGTAAGCCGGGTAGCCTTCTTCGACCGGCATCTGGCCCAGCCGGCCGGCCACCTCGCGCAGCGCCTCGGCCCAGCGGCTGGTCGAGTCGGCGACCATCACCACGTCATAGCCCTGATCGCGGAAATATTCGGCCAGCGTGATGCCGACGTAGATCGAAGCCTCACGCGCCACCACCGGCATGTTGGAGGTATTGGCGATCAGCAGGGTGCGCTCCATCAGCGGCCGGCCGGTATGGGGGTCCCTCAGTTCGGGCATGAATTCCAGCACGTCGGTCAGTTCGTTGCCGCGTTCGCCGCAGCCCACATAGATGACGATCTCGGCGTTGCACCAGCGCGCGATCTGCTGCTGCAACATGGTCTTGCCGGCGCCGAACGGGCCGGGAATGGCCGCCTTGCCACCCTTGAGCAAGGGGTAGAACGTGTCCAGAATGCGCTGTCCGGTGATCAGCGGCTTCACCGCGTGGTCGCGCCGCCGGAACGGGCGCGGCTTGCGCACCGGCCAGCGGTGGAACAGGTGCAGTCTCTCGACCCGGCCGTCGTGTCGCTTGACCCGGCCGATCACCTCTTCGATCGTGTAGTCGCCTTCCGGGGCCAGTTCCAACAACTCACCGTCGACCAGCGGTGGCGTCAGGATGCGATGCGCGATGGATTCGGTTTCCTGGACCGTACCGAGCACATCGCCTCCCACGACATTCGGTACATCGCCCCGACGCGGATCCGGAACGAAATGCCAGCGGCGGTCACGCGACAGGGAAGGCACCGCGACGCCCCGGGCGATGCGATCGCCACTCTTTTCCCGTACCGCGTTCAGCGGCCGCTGCACGCCGTCGAAGATGGCGTTCAACAGTCCGGGGCCAAGTTCCACCGAGAGTGGCCAGCCCAAACCTTCCGCCACCTCGCCGGGCCGCAGCCCGGCCGTGTCTTCGTAAAGCTGCGCCAGCGCGGTATCGCCGGTACGGCCGATCACTTCGCCGACCAGACCGATGGCACCGACCCGAACCTGTTCGCCGAGCACGGTCTCCGGCAGTTGCAGCTTGACCAGGGGGCCGTTGATTTCGAGAATTTTGCCCATTTGAATTCCAGTCGTTTCGCTCGCCACGCGCCAGGCTTTTCAAGTCCGGCGGAACAGGCGTTCCATCACCACACGGGCCAGTTCGTCGGCCAGGCGGGACTGGCGGCCCTCGAAGGTATGGTCGATCTGCGCCCGGTTGTCGACCAGGCGCACACGGACGCCGCCTTCGCTGATCTGTCCATGCGACTGCAGCACGATGTGGCGACCGGGCGCGGCGCGCGCGGCGATGTTCGCCCAATCCGGCGCCAGGCGCGGCTGATCCGCCGGCCGCACTTCCGCCACCAGGTCGCCGGGCGGCAATGCCCGGGCGGCGTCGGCAAGCCACGCCTCGACCACGGCCGGATAGCGTTGGTCGTCGTCCACCAGTTGCTGAAACGCCGCACGCACGCCAGCCAGCGCCGCCTCGGTGAGCGCCCAGCGCAGCCGGTCCACCTCGGCCGCGAGCCGCGCTTCCGCGGCCTGCACCTGGCGCAGCACCTTGCGTTCGGCTTCGGCCTTGGCCAGGGCCACCTCGCGTTCCCCGGCGAGCCTCAGGCCATCGGCCATCTCCTTGAGAATGCGCGCCCGGGCGGCCTCGGTGTTCTGCCGCTGCTCGCGCACCAGGGTTTCGGCCTGGTGCAACAGTGCCGCTTCCAGTTGGCTTACTTGTGCATCCGCATCCATGTATTTCTCCAGATACCATGGCGTGGCCGGGCAGCGTGCTTCATGTGAGCGCCTCGGGGCCCAGTACCGCGCGCACGACTTCGTCCACGGCCGGCGCGTAGTCGCGTGGCGCCGAGAGCGGCGGCAACTCGGTGACTACGATGCGCCCCCCCTCGTTGCGCAGGCGATTGAGCCAGGCGCCGCCGCCGTGGGCCAGACCGGTCTCGAGCAGCACCAGGGCCTGGCTGCCTTCCTGGACCAGTTGTGCCAGCACCTCCTCGACCTTGGCCTGATCGGCATCGGGATGAACCTCGGCGCCGATCAGGCTGAAGCCCTCGGTCAGGCCGGCGCTGCCGAGCACGACCAACCGCGCGCCGACAGCGGGAGTGTCCGCTTCATGCATTGCGTCGCGCCCCTACAGCTTGCCCAGCATCAGAATCGACATCACCAGGCCGTAAATCGCCACCCCTTCGGCCAACCCCATGTAGATCAGCGTGCGGCCGAACATCTCCGGCTTCTCGGCAACGACCGCCAGGGCGGCGGAACCGACCGGGCCCAGCGCCATGCCGGCGCCGATCGCCGCCACGGCGGTGGGCAAGCCGATACCGATCAGGGCCAGCCCCTTGCCCAGCGAGATTTCCGCCAGCGATGCGCTGGCCGGTTCGGCGGCGAGTACTTCCTGCACGCCCAGCAGCAGCGTGCCGGCCAGCGCCAGGCCGAAGACCAGGAAGTTCCCCAGCACGCCGCCCTGTAGCCAGCGCGGCGCCGCGAGCCGACGTGGTTTCAGCTCCAGCCACACGCCGATGCCGATCATGCCGGCGACGGAACAAGCCATCAATGCGATCAACCAGCTCATGTTGCTCTCCCAAATGACACGACTTGTCGAAACTTCACTTCGCGCCCGCCAGCTTCAGCGGCACGAACTCGGTACCGTCGCCGCTGAAGAAACGGGAAAAACCTTCGTAGTACATCAGGCGCAGCACCTGGATGGCAACGATACCCCCTTCCAGCACGATGATGATGACGTTGCCCAGCACGATGGTCAGCCAGTGGCCGGCAGTGCCCAACCCGTTGGCGATGGTGAACACCGCCAGGGCGAGCGCCACATGGTTGAGGCTGAAGGCCGCCACCCGCATGAACGACAGGGTGTTGGCGAACAGGTTGATCGCGGTTTCCAGGGTTTCGATGGCGGTCACCAGCGCCCGCTCGCCCAGGCTGGCACGGGTTTCCACCCACTTGAACACCGCGACCGTGGTGATGCCCATCACGGCCATATCCCAAGCGGGCCGCGCGGCCTCGGCGATTCCGGTCAATCCGGGCGGTGCGGCCAGCCCCATGATGCTACCGGTGGCGCCCAGATAGAACAGCAGGCCGGCCAGACCGGTCGAATCGAACAGCGCCTCGCCGCGATGGCCGGCGTTCAGCTTGTTGATGATGTTCGCCAGCAAGGTAAAGGCGATGAAACCGACGCCGAACAGAATGGCCATGGTCAGTACACGGGTCGGGTCATGCAGGGGCGACAGCCAGATCGGCTGGATCAGGTCTTCGTAGCCAAAGATGCTGCCGTACAGCAGGCCGAAGCCCATCGACGCCACGCCCGCCGCAATGCCGAGCCAGGCGGCGCGTCCCAGC
>WBZL01003401.1_pt1 | contig 14572 bp, 12 predicted proteins | sample 5204291 | NCBI WGS metagenome assembly WBZL01 (sample SAMN12344345, study PRJNA552823) | activated sludge metagenome | biome: Activated sludge suspended growth; feature: Nitrification reactor; material: Wastewater; isolation source: activated sludge from nitrification reactor of wastewater...
CACCGAGATCACTCTCGAGCTGGCGTTGGAGCTCGCCCGGCTGGTCGGCAGGCCGCTCGCACGAGCGACTCTGGAGGCGGCGCTCAGCTCCGGGCGGGCCCGCGAGGCGTTCGACCGCTGGGCCGCCTGCCAGGGCGCCGCGGCCGGCTGGGAGCGCTCGCCCTCCCTGGACCTGGCGCCGGTCGAGGTGGTGCTGGAGGCTGAGCAAGCCGGTTTTCTCGCCCGCGTCGAGACCCGCGAGCTCGGCCTGCTGCTCGCCGAGGCCGGCGGCGGACGGCTGCGGCCCGGCGACGAGATCGACCACGGCGTGTCGTTGCGCACCCTGGCGCGGCTCGGCCAGTCGCTCGGCGCCGGCGACGAGCTGGCGCGGCTCTACCTGCGCAGGCCCGCGCCGGAGCTGGTCGCGGCGTTTCGCCGCTGCTTCGTGCTGAGCCCCGATCCGGCCGCCGCGCCGCCGCTCATCGTCGAGCGCCTCGGGGGGGCCTAGGCCATGCTCGCTGCCGTCATCGCCGTGGGTTCAGAGCTCCTGGGCACGGAGCGGCTCGACACCAACTCCCTGCGCCTCGCCGCTCTCCTCGAGCGCTACGGCTGCGAGCTGCGCCGCAAGGCCGTGGTCGGTGACTCGGAGACCGAGCTGGTCCTCGAGCTCGAGAGCCTGCTGGGCCGCTTCGATCTCGTGCTGGTGACCGGCGGCCTGGGGCCGACGGCGGACGACATCACCCGCCCGGCCGTGGCGGCCGCCCTCGGCCGCGGCACCTCGCTCGACCCGACGATCGTCGAGGCGATCCGCGAGCGCTTCCGGCGTATCGGCCGGCCGATGGCCGAGGTCAACCGGCGGCAGGCCGAGGTGATCGACGGCGCCGAGGTGCTGGCCAACGAGCGCGGCACGGCGCCAGGCCTCCAGCTGGTCGAGGAGCGGACGACGATCTTCCTCTTCCCCGGTGTGCCCTTCGAGCTCGAGTGGATGATGGACGTCTACCTCGAGCCGTGGCTCGCCGCTCGCACCGGCGACGTCCAGCAGCAGAGCGTGGTGCTGCGCGTCTCCTGCGTTGCCGAGGCGACCCTCGAGGAGTGGATCAGCCCGGCCTACGCGGAGCTCGGCCGTGAGTCGATCACCGTGCTCGCCAAGCCAGGCGAGATCGAGGTGCGGGCGACCGCCCGCGGCAGCGCGCGCGAGCGCTGGGAGAAGCTCTCGGCGGCGTCGCGGCGGCTGCGCGAGCTGATCGGCGATGCGCTCTACGGGGAGGGCGAGGAAGCGAGCCTGGAAGCGACCGTCGGTGAGCTGCTCACCGCCCGCGGCGCCACCCTGGTGACGGCCGAGTCCTGCACCGGCGGCGGCTTGGCCGAGCGGCTGACCCGGGTGGCGGGCTCGAGCCGCTACTTCCTGGGTGGGGCGGTGAGCTACTCGAACGAGCTCAAAACGCGCCTCCTCGGCGTCGACCCGGCGCTGATCACAGCCGAGGGAGCCGTCTCGCTTCCGGTCGCCGAGGCGATGGCCCGCGGTGCCCGCGAGCGGCTCGGGGCCGACTACGCCCTCGCCGTCACCGGCGTCGCCGGCCCGGACGGCGGTACGGAGGCCAAGCCCGTGGGCACCGTTCACCTTGCCCTCGCCGGCCCCGATGAGCCGGCGGTCGAGGCCCTGCTCCTGACCTACCCGAGCGAGCGCCGGCGGGTGCGCTGGATGGCCTCGCAAGTGGCCCTCGAGATGCTGCGCCGCCGCCTCTTGGGCCTGCCCGCCTTGCAGCTGCGCTGAGGCAGCGTGGTAACCTGAGCCCACGCCTTGCCCGCTCGACCTACGAGCTCCCAGCGCCCGCTTCAAAAGACACCGCCCCAACGACGCTGCTCGACGGACACCGCCCGACCGATGAGACTCTTCATAGCGCTCGAGGTGCCTGCCGAGCTCCAGGCGGAGCTGGGTCGGCGAATGGAGCGCCTGCGCCCGCTCCTGCCAGCGGCCCGCTGGGTACGCCCGGAGGGGTTGCACCTCACGCTCTGTTTCCTCGGCGAGACCGCCCCGGCGGTGCTGCCTCGGCTCGAGGCTGCCCTCGGCGCCGCCTTCGCCCGCCATCCGAGCTTCGCCTGGACCCTCGCCGGCGCCGGTACGTTTCCGCCGTCCCGCCCGGCGCGGGTGGCCTGGCTCGGCGTCGAGGCCCCGGCGAGCCTCGCCGCCCTGCAGCGCGACGTCGAGGCGAGCGCCTGCGAGGCTGCCGGGGCCACGCCGGAGAGTCGCGCCTTCCATCCCCATCTGACCCTGGCGCGTCCGCTGAGCCCCTGGCCACGGGAGGCGATCAGCGCCTGGCAGGCGGGCTTCGCCGGCTGGCGATCGCCGGCCATCGCGGTGACCGCCGGGGTGCTGATGGAAAGTGAGCTCGGCCCTGGCGGCGCGCGCTATCGGCGGCGCGCCGAGTTTCCCCTCGGAGGGACCACCTGATGAAGATCTCCGTGCTCGGCGCCGGTGCCTGGGGCACGGCGCTTGCCGTGCACCTGGCGCGGGCGGGGCACACGGTGCAGCTCTGGGCCCGTCGTCCAGAGCTGGCTGCCGTCCTCGCGACCGCGCGGGTCAACAGCGAGTACCTGCCCGGCATCCCGCTGCCGGACTCCTTGCTGCCCACGGCGGACCTCGCGGCCACCACGGACAACGACGTCCTGCTCGTCGTGGTGCCCTCGCACGGCTTCCGCGAGGTGCTGCGCTCCTACCTGGCCTGCCATCCCACTGGGCGCACGCTGACGCTGGTTTCCGGCACCAAGGGCATCGAGACGGAGACGCTCGAGCGGATGAGCGGCGTCACCGCCGAAGAGGCGACCAAGGTCGGCGTCGCCAACCACTTCGCCGTGCTCTCCGGGCCGAGCTTCGCGCAGGAGCTGGGCGAGGGACGGCCCACGGCGGCGGTGATCGCCGCGGCCGACGAAGCGGTCGCCCGTGACCTCTGCCAGGTGTTCTCGAACGCCTCGTTCCGCCTCTACTCGTCGATGGACGTCGTGGGGGTCGAGCTGGGCGGCACGGCCAAGAACGTGATCGCGGTGGCCGCCGGCGTGGTGAGCGGTCTCGAGCTCGGCTACAACACGCAGGCAGTGCTGATCACCCGCGGCCTCCACGAGATCACCCGGCTGGGCGTGGCGCTCGGCGGCAGCACGCGGACCTTCTCCGGCCTCTCCGGCCTCGGAGATCTGGTGCTGACCTGCACCGGCCGGCTGTCGCGCAACCGGCGGGTGGGCATCGAGCTCGCCAAGGGCCGCAAGCTCGCCGAGATCCTCGCCGACAACCCCTTCGTCGCCGAAGGGGTCAAGAACTCGGTGGCGGTCTCCCGGCTGGCAGCCAGCCATGCCGTCGAGATGCCGATCACCCAGCAGGTGGTGGAGGTGCTCTACGAAGGCAAGTCGCCGAAGGCGGCCCTCCTCGAGCTGATGACCCGCGACCTCAAGTCCGAGCCTGACCTCTGAGGCCACCGACCACTACACCCACCGCTGAGGGCCGCGCGCCATGAGCCAGCACCAGACAGTCCTCATCCTCGACTTCGGCAGCCAGTTCACCCAGCTGATCGCTCGCCGGGTGCGCGAGAACCGGGTCTACTGCGAGGTCCACCCCTTCGACTGCGACCTCGACGAGATCCGCCGCCGGCAGCCGATCGGCATCATCCTCTCGGGCGGCCCGCAGAGCGTCTACGAGGAGGGTGCGCCGCGCACCTCAGCCGAGCTTTTCGCCCTCGGCATCCCCGTCTTGGGGATCTGCTACGGCATGCAGCTCACCGCCCACCTGCTCGGCGGCCAGGTCGAGGGCGGGCACCACCGCGAGTACGGCCGGGCCGAGATCGAGATCGGGGCGCCGGGCGTCGTCTTCGCCGGCCTCGAAGGCCGGCAGACCGTGTGGATGAGCCACGGCGATCGCACTACCCGGCTGCCAGCGGGCTTCGTGCCCACGGCCTCGACGCCCAGCGTGCCGATCGCCGCCTGCGAGGACCCCGCGCGGCGGATCTATTGCATCCAGTTTCACCCCGAGGTCTCGCACACCGTCGCCGGCAGCGAGATGCTGCGCAACTTCCTCTTCGAGGCCTGCGGCGCGCGCGGCGACTGGCAGATGTCCTCCTATCTCGAGGAGGCGGTGGCGGCGATCCGGGCCCAGGTGGGTAGTGGCCGCGTCCTCTGCGGCCTCTCCGGCGGCGTCGACTCCTCGGTGGTGGCGGCGCTCCTCAAGAGAGCCGTGGGGGAGCGTTCGACGGCCGTCTTCGTCGACACCGGCCTGCTGCGCAAGGGCGAGGCCCGTGAGGTCCTGCACAGCCTGCGCGACGGCCTCGGCATCCACATCCAGCTCGCCGCCGCCGGCGAACGCTTCTACGCTGGTCTCGCCGGCGTCGAGGACCCCGAGCAGAAGCGCAAGATCATCGGCCGGCTGTTCATCGAGGAGTTCGAGCGCGAGGCCCGTGGCATGGCCGCCGAGGCCGGCGGCGAGGCGCGCTTCCTCGCTCAGGGCACCCTCTACCCGGACGTCATCGAGTCGGTGTCGGTCAAGGGCCCCTCGGCGGTGATCAAGACCCACCACAACGTTGGCGGTTTGCCCCCGGAGCTCGGCTTCCAGCTGATCGAGCCCCTGCGCTGGCTGTTCAAAGACGAGGTGCGTCAGCTCGGCCGCGAGCTCGGCCTGCCGGAGGCGTTGGTCGGCCGCCACCCGTTCCCCGGGCCCGGGCTTGCCGTGCGCATCCTCGGCGAGATCACCGCCGAGCGGGTCGCCGTCCTCCAGGAGGCCGACGCGATCTTCCTCCACGAGCTGCGAGAGAGCGGTTGGTACGAGCGGGTGAGCCAGGCCTTCGCCGTGCTGCTGCCGGTCAAGAGCGTGGGGGTGATGGGCGACTACCGGACCTACGAGAACGTGGTGGCGATCCGCTCGGTCGATACCCACGACTTCATGACCGCCGACTGGAGTCCCTTGCCCTACGAGCTGCTGGGACGGGTGGCGAACCGCATCGTCAACGAGGTGCGCGGGGTCAACCGGGTGGTCTACGACATCACCAGCAAGCCGCCGGCGACGATCGAGTGGGAATGAGGCGGTTCGGGGGCGCGAGGACGGCGGCTTGACCTTCGAGCTGTTGAGCCGCCCCGGCTGCCACCTCTGCGACGAGATGGCGGCCGAGCTCGATGCCGTGCTGCCGGCGCACGGGTTCACCTACAAGGTCGTCGACGTCGACAGCGACCCGGCCCTGCGTGCGCGCTTCGGCGGCGAGATTCCCGTGCTGCTGCGGGACGGCAAAACGGTCGCCAAGGTCCGGCTGCGCCCCGGGCAGCTGGCGAGGATCGTCGAGCGCCGGCGCGTCTGGCCCTCGCTGCGTGGTTGATCAGAACGGCGCGCTGCCGAAGCTCTCGCGGTAGCGCTCGGCGAAAGCCTCGCGGGTGTAGCTGTGGTTCTGGGTGCCGTAGCGCTCGATGGCGAAGACGGCCGCCACCGAGCCCATCCGCCCGCAGACCTCGATCGGCAGCCCCTGCATCAGGCCGGCTACGAAGCCGCCGCGGAAGGCGTCGCCGGCACCCGTGGGGTCCACCACCTCACTGACCCGGGCCGCCGGTACCTTGACGGCGCCGCCGTCGCGCAGCAGGACCTCGCTGCCCTGGGCGCCATAGGTGACGATCACCATGTCGTGCTCAGCCTGGATCTCGGCCGCCGACTTGGCCGTCTTTTCCTTGAAGACGGTGAACTCGTAGTCGTTGACCACCAACGCCTGGGCCCCGGCGGCGGCGCCGGCGAGCGTATCTCCGTCCATCGCCGTGACCTGGAAAGAGGGGTCGAAGAGGAAGGGCAGGCCGTACTGCCGCGCCTCGTAGCAGTGGCGGATCATCGCCTCCGGGTCGTCCGGTGAGATCACCACCAGCCGAGTCTCGTCCCCCGCCCGCTCGCCGAGGCTGATCTCGCGGGCCCGCGCCATCGCTCCCGGGTAAAAGCCGGTGATCTGGCAGTGGGCGCGGTCCGAGGTGATGAAGCAGCAGGCGGTCATCTGGTCCTCGTAGACCTCCACCTGCGAGGTGTCGATGCCGTGGCGCCCCAACCAGGCGGCGTACTCGCCGAAATCGCCGCCGGCGGTGGCCACCAGCCGCGGGTGCTCGCCGAGCAGGGCCAGGGTGTAGCCGATGTTGGCGGCGCAGCCGCCGCGCTGGCGCGATAGCTTCTCGACCAGGAAAGAGATGTTGATCACATGGGCCTTGTCGGCCAGGATGTGGTCCTTGAACAGGCCGGGGAAGTCCATGATGTTGTCGAAGGCCAGCGAGCCGGTGACGACGACGCGGTGGGAGTGGGGAGTGATCGGCACGGTGAGGTCCTCGCGCGAGTTCGCGATCGGGCGGTGAATGGGCTTTCAGGGAGAGCCGGCGCGGGAGCGCCAAGAGCACCCCGGGCGAGCGGAAGCCTGTTCGCGGGCGGGGCGCATTGTTGCACAGCTGCCGCTCAGGCGGCGATGCCGTGGCGAGGTGACAGCCGCTCCTGCGGCAGGCCCGCACACTCCCGCAGTGCGGCTTCGACGTATTTCGTGACCATTTGGCCCCGCCAGGGAGCGAGGAAGTCGGTGTTGTCCATCGGTGTGGCCTCGCGGCGGGCGAGCGCCGCCGCAGCGGCGATGGCCTCAGCCGTCAGCGGTTTGCCGATCAGCGCCTCGGCGGTTGCCTGGGCCGGTGTCGGGAACGAGGCGACGGCGCCGAGGAACACTCGTGCCGCGGTGACCACACCCGCGGCGTCGAGCTCGACGGCCGCCCCCACCGAGAGGACGGCGAAGTCGATCGAGCCCCGGCGGCGGAGCTTCCAGAAGGCGGAGCGCAGCCCGGGCGCGGCAGCGCTCGCCGGCAGCAGGACCTCGGTCAGGACCTCCTCCGGGCGTTTGCCGAGGTAGGCGATGCCGTCGTCGGCGAAGAGGTCGCTCGCGGGGATCACCCGCTCGCCGTCGTGGGCCGCCAGCCGCACCCGGGCCCCGAGGGCGCAGAGGATGGGGGCCGAGTCGGAAGCCGAGATCGCCCAGCATCGCGCTGAGCCGGGGGCCACCCAGCACACCTTGCCAGCCTCCTTCATGCAGTAGTCGATCGCCCGGCGCCACTCCTCGTTCTGGTTGTAGTAGGTGCAGCGGGTGTCGAGGCAGAGGTTGCCGCCAATCGTCCCCATGTTGCGCAGCACCGGCGTCGAGATGCTGGTGACGGCGCGCACCAGGGCGGGGTAGCGGGCGGCGAGCTCGCGATGGCGGGTGATCTCGGCGAGCGTGGCGAGGGCGCCCAGGCGGGCCTCCCGGTCCCCGCTGCCGAGCTCGATGCCCTTGAGCTCGCCAAGGCGCCCGAGGCTGATCACGGTGCTCGCCTTCTGGTGACGCCGTTTCAAGTTGGGCCAGAGGTCGGTACCGCCGGCGACGACGCGGACCGGCGCGCCCGCCGTGGCCGCCTCGGAGGCGCCCTCGCCGGCCAACACGGCGGTGGCATCGGCGAGGCTCTGGGCGACGTGGAGCTTGAAGGGAGGCAGTCGTAGCATCGGGCGATCTCCAGGCGTCAGGGCGAGGTAGGGCGGACGGGTGGATCGAGAACGGCGAGGAAGGGCGCGGCCAGGGCGTAGGCCTGGTCTTCGACGTCTTCGGGAACGCCGCCCAGGTTCGAGAGCAGAGCGACCACCAAGCCGAGATCGCGGTAGACGACCACCACTGAACGGCCGCCGGCGATGTTGCCGGCATGGTGGGCCACCCGTCTGCCGCTGCCGGGCTCGTTCCCTACCCGCCAGCCGAAGCCGACGCCGGTCTCCTGCCCATCGGCCGTCCGCTGGGAGGTGAAGAAGAGCTGCAGGGTCTCGGGGCGGAAGAAGCCGGGCTCGAGATGGGCAGCACCGAAACGGGCGAGGTCACCGGCCGTCGACAGCAGGCCACCGCCGCCCCATTTGTAGCTGGGGTCGATGGCCGGGGCGGGCAGCGCCTTGCCGTCCTCACCGAGGCGGTAGAAGGCGCTCCGCGCCCCATCCTCGGCGCCCTTGACGTCAGCTCGCACGCTACCGAGGTGGAGGGGGTCGAGCACGCTGCGCTGCAGAGTGCTCAGGTAGTCGCTGCCGGCGGCGCCCTCGACGACAGCTGAGAGCAGGGTGAAGCCGAAGGTCGTGTAGAAGTACTTCTCACCGGGCGGGGCGACCAGCGGGTCGTCCTTGAAGATCGCCAGGCTGGCGGTGACGGTGGGGAAGTGCTGGTCGTCGATCTTGAACGGGAAGAAGTCCTTGGAGTCGTAGTGGCGGATGCCGGCGAGGTGCCCGGCGAGCAGGCGAGCGGTGATCGGCCGGCCCTTGTCCGGGAAGCTCGGCACGTAGGCCTGGATCGACCGGTCGAGGTCGAGCTTGCCCGCCTCGACGAGCCGGGCCGCGGCGGCCGCCGCGAAGAGCTTGGAAACGCTGGCGAGCCGGAAGCGGGTGCTGGGCAGCACGGGGTGCGGTGGGCCGTCCCCGGCGTTGCCGAAGCCCTCTTCCCAGATCAGGCCCTCCCGGTAGGCGACGGCGACCGCCAACCCTGGCACCTGCTTCGCCGCCCGCAGCTCCGCGGCCCGTGCGCGCGCCGCGGCGATGGCCGGCGCCCAAGCCTCGGGTGCAGCGGCGGCGACGGGCGGTGCCGCCTGGGCTGCCTGCAGCGCTCCGCCGCCCAGCAGCCCGTGACCAAGAACACAGCAGGCGAGAAGAGAAGGGCCGAGGAGCCGGGCGCGCCGGCTAGCGAGTGGTGAGGGCCGCATCCTTGCGCTCCTTCAAGGCTTCCTCGCGGGTGGTCATGGTGCCCGTGATGCCGCGCATCCCGGAGCGGTGAGCCGATTGAAAGTCGTTCGTCGCGCGGCCGTCACCGCCCTCGGCTGGGGTCGGCACGAGGAGCGTCTCGCCGTAGTCGACGGCCGGGAAGCCGCGCGGGCCGAAACGGCCTTCCTGGCCCGCGGCCTTGGCCTCCAGGGCCTTCAAGATCATGTGCGGATGGATGGGCACCTGATCGACCCGCACGCCCACGGCGTCGAAGATGGCGTTGGCCACCGCCGGCATGATCGGCAGCAGCGGCCCCTGGCCCACTTCCTTGGCGCCGTAGGGCCCGGCCGGGTCGGGGTCCTCGATGATGTAGCTGGTGACCGGCGGCATCTCGAAGCAGGAAGGGCTCTTGTACTCGAGGAAGGAAGGCGTCTTGTGGACCAGGGCGCCCGACAGGCGCTTCGGCAGGCGACGGAAGGCCTGCTCCTCCATCAGCGCCTCGCCGAGCCCCATGTAGACCCCGCCCTCGATCTGGCCGAGGACGAGCACCGGGTTGATCGCGCGGCCGGTGTCGTGGGCCACCCAGACGTGCCGCACGTCGAAGACACCCGTCTCGGGATCGACCTCGACCTCGACGACGGCGGCAGTGTAGGAGTAGGCCGGCGAAGGGCCCACCCCCGAGCCGCGGTACTTGCCGGGCGAGCGGGGCGGGATGTAGGAGCCGGTGGTGGCGAGAGTGCCGAAGCGGGCTTCGGTGGCGATCACCGCCTCGGCGAAGCTCAACCCGCGCTCGGGCTGGGCGGCGTCGTAGACCTTGCCGCCGGCGAGCGCCAGGCGCTCGGGCGGCACCTCCAGGCGCTCCCCGACCGCGGCGACGATCTGGGCCCGCGCCTTCTCGGCCGCCTCGCGCGCGGCGTTGCCCACCATCAGGGTGACCCGCGACGAGTAGCTGCCGAGATCGACCGGCGTCAGGTCGGTGTCGGCGACGCAGAGCCGGACGTCGGCGAGACCGACCCCGAGCACTTCGGCGACGATCGCCGCGAGGACGCTGTCCGAGCCTTGGCCGATCTCGCTCTCGCCGCAGAAGACGGCGACGCCGCCACTGCGGTCGAGCTTGAGGAGCACGCCCGATTGCGGCATGTGGTTCCAGTAGATGGGCAGGCCGGCGCCGCAGAGGTAGGAGCCGCAAGCGAGGCCCAGACCGCGCCCGAAGGGTAGCTTGCCGTAGCGCTCGCGCCAGCCGCTGCCGGCCACCACGGCCTCGATCGCCGGCCCCAGGCCGACGGTGCCCACCTTGAGCCAGTTGGCGGTGATCGTGTCGGCGGCGATCAGGTTGCGCAACCGCAGCTCGGCGGGATCGATGCCCAGCGCGTGGGCCGCCTTGTCGAGCTGGACCTCCCAGCCGAAGCGCGGCTGTGGCGTGCCGTGGCCTCGCTTCGGCCCGCAGGGCGGCTTGTTGGTGAAGCAGCGGGCGCCGTCGAACTGGTAGGCCGGCAGCTCGTAGGTGACCGTCTGCAGGGCCCCGGTGTAGTAGGTCGAGGCGACGCCGTAGCTGCCGTAGGCGCCGCCGTCGAGGAGCGTGCAAAGGTGCTGGCCCGTGAGCCGGCCGTCGCGGGTGAAACCGGTGGTGAGCCGCATGGTTACCGGGTGGCGGCCGCGATGGCAGTAGAAGACCTCTTCGCGGTTGAGGCTGACCTTGACCGGCCGGCCCAGCCGGAGGGCCATCTTGGCGGCGACGATCTCGTGTTGGAAGGGGTCGCTCTTGCCGCCGAAACCGCCGCCGTTCGAGCAGGCGATGACGCGGATGCGCGACGCCGGCAGGCCGAGGACCTTGGTGAGCGCCCGGTGCACGTAGTGCGGGGTCTGGGTGGAGGAGTAGAGGGTGAGACGGTCGTCGTCCTCCGGCACCGCCACTGCCGCGTGCTGCTCCATCGGCAGGTGGGTGTTGCCCTCGTAGAAGAAGACGTCGTCGAGCACGAGGTCGGCCTCGGCGAGGGCGGTGCCGACGTCGCCGAAGCGCATCGAGACGGCCTTGTGGACGTTGCCGTGGTCGCCGTAGTCATGGATCCGCGGCTCGGGGGTGGCGAGGGCCTCCTCGACGCTCGCGATGGTGGCGAGCGGTTCGTAGTCGACCGCGACCGCCAGGGCCGCCTCGTAGGCTTCGTCCTCACTGAGCGCGGCCACCGCCGCCACCGGGTCGCCGACGAAGCGGACCTTGTCGCGGCAGAGGGCGTGCTCATCCTGGGAGACCGGCAGGATCCCGAAAGGGTCAGGAAAGTCGTCTCCGGTGAGAATGGCGAGCACCCCGGGCATGGCGCGGGCGGTGGTGAGGTCGAGGCCACGAATGCGCGCGTGCGGCACCGTCGAGCGCACCAGCCGCAGATAGACCATGCGGGGGAAGCTCAGGTCGTCGGCGTAGCGGGTCTGCCCGGTGACCTTGGCGCGGCCGTCGACGCGGCGAAACGGCGTGCCGACGAGAGCGAGGGGCTCGTCGTCGACTGCCGGGGCGGGATCGTCAGGCTCGTCGCGCAGGGGTTCGGCCATGCTCGTTCTCCAGGGCTCGTGGGGTGGTCGTGAGCTCGCGCGGTCTAGCGACGTCGGGGGCTGAGGTTGGAGCTCGGTTCATTCACTCAGGATCCGGGCAGCGGGGCACCGTAGAAGACCTCGCGGGGTGGCTCCGGCGCGGCATCGCCGCGTAGCACCGCCGCCGCCCAGACCACGGCCTGGACGATCTTGTGGTAGCCGGTGCAGCGGCAGAGGTTGCCGCCCAGGGCCTCGCGGACCTCATCGTCCGTCGGCTTCGGGTTGGCGGCGAGGAGCGCCTTGGCGGCCATCAGGAGGCCAGGCGTGCAGTAGCCGCATTGGGCGGCGTTGAGGTCGGCGAAGGCAGCTTGCAGCGGATGAAGCTCGTTGCCGCGCTGCAGGCCCTCGACTGTCTCGATCTGCCGCCCCGCCATCTCGGCGGCCAGCACCAGGCAGGAGAGCACCGGTTGACCGTCCACCAGCACGGTACAGGTACCGCACTCGCCGAGCTCGCAGCCGTGCTTGGTGCCCGGCAGGGCGCATTCCTCGCGTAGCACTTCGAGCAGGGTGTGGTGGGTGGGGAAGGCGACCGTGCGGGGCTCGCCGTTGATCTCGAGGCGCAGGCTGGTGATCGCGTCGTTCATGGGGAGGCCTTGTCGGGACGGGCCGCGCTCAGCCGGCGGCCAGGTTGGGAGCTGCGGCGGTGGCGAGCTCGACGCCAGGGGCGAGCAGGCCGCGAACGAGGATCTCGGCGAACTGCTCGCCGATGGCGCGGGCGCTCTGCGAGCCCTCGGGGCGGTACCACTTGACCGTCCAGTTGAGGGCGCCGAGGACGGTGAGAGCGGCGACCTTGGGGTCCACGGGGCGGAAGCTGCCGTCGGCGATGCCGCTGGCGATCAGGCGGCGCAGGGCCTGCTCGTACTCGCCGCGGCGCTCCAGCATGCCCTCCCGCCGCTCACCTTCGAGGCCCTCGACCTCGAGGTGGGCGAGGGCGCCCGGCGTCGCTTCGTTGAGGCGCTCGACGTGGCCCACGATCAGGGCAAAGAGCTGCTCGGCTGGGGGCCGTCCGCTCTTCGCGAGCTCGGTCGCGAGCGCGAGCAGGCCGGCGAGACCGTCCTGCTGGCAGAAGGAGAGGAGGTCCTCCTTGTTCTCGAAGTAGTAGTACAGGCTGCCGACCGTCATGCCGAGCTCGGCGGCGATCTCGCGCATGCCGGCGGCATGGACGCCGCGGCGCCGGAAGACCCGCGACGCCGCAGCGAGGATCTCTCGCTTCTTGGCCAGGGTGCGGGGGTGCGGGGAAGGGATGGCCATGAGATGGTTTTGAACGACGGTTCAAATTCTCGCCGAACGACTGGCAGGCGTCAAGCACCATGGGACCCCCGGCGGGAGTTGGTACCATCCCGGCACTTGGAGGAGACACGGCATGCATCGTGACCGCCGAAGTGCCTTCGCGCGCTGGACCGCAGTGGCCCTGCTTACCTTCGTCCTGGCGTCCCCCCGCCTCGGTGCCAGCGAGGCACCGGCAACTGCCCCTGCCGCGGCGCCCTCCCGGCAACACACCCTGGAGCTCGCCGCCGGTGCTGCGCGGCCGCCGGCCACGATCGCCGATGTCGCCTGGATCGCCGGCCACTGGCGGGGTGACGGCCTCGGCGGTCTCAACGAGGAAATCTGGTCGCCGCCGCTCTTCGGGCGAATGATCGGCATGTACCGGCTGGTCAAGGACGGCCAGCTGGCCTTCCACGAGCTGCTGACCTTGATGGAGGACGCCGGCAGCCTCACCCTGCGGCTCAAGCACTTCGACGCTGATCTCAAGGGTTGGGAAGAGAAGGAAGAGGTGCGCGAGTTCAAGCTCGTCAAGCTCACGGCCGACGCCGCCTGGTTCGCGGGCCTGACCTTCCGCCGGCTCGACGCCGAGCATGCCGAGGTCTGGGTGGCGATCCACCACCGGGACGGCTCGGTGGCGGAAGAGTGCTTCGCCTACCAGCGCGTCCAGCCGCCTCTGGCCGTCCCGTAGTCAGCGGGTCAGGGTGGGGTGACGCTGCCCACCACGACGCTCCAGGCGTCGAGCGTGCCGGACTCGAAGCCGTCGGCAAAGAGCGGCGTCTCGAGCTTGAGCGTGGCGTAGTCCCAGGCGAACTGCGTGCCCGGATGGTGCACCAGTCCGGCCACCAGCGCCGCTCCACGGGGGTCGAGGGCCAGCGCGACGGCGTAATCGTCGGCATTGCCCTCCTCGCCGTAGGAGAGGTCGAAGCGGGTTTGACCGCCGGCGGTGAGCGAGATCAGGCGGAGGTCCTGGCCACGGTCCGGCACTCCCTCGCTGGCTAAGAGAATCAGGTTGCCCGAGCTGTCGACCGCCAGGCGCTCGCGGCCGAGGGCAGCCACCTCGGCCGCGGCAAGGCGCTCCACCCAGCTCGAGAGGCCGGTCGCTGCATCGACCTCGCGGACCTGCAGGCCAAAGCCCGTGCCGAGGAGGTTGTAGTAGGAGGCGAAGACGACCTTACCGTTCGGGCTCAGCACCAAGCCATAGTCTTCCTGGACCTCGCTGCCGTCCTCCAGCCACTGCCAGAGGGGGTCGCCGGTGGTCCCAGAGACCTTCAGGACGTAGGCGTCGGAGTCGGACAGGGTGGGCGACCGGCCGGTGCCGCTGAGGTAGAGGTCGCCGGCAGCATCGATCTCGAGCTCTCGCGCAGAGTTGAAGTCGATGCCGTCTCCCGGGTAGATCCGGGTCCAGACCTCGTTGCCATCCGGGTCGACCTTCTGGAGCACGGTGTCGTAGAGCGTCTCGACGGCGTTCGAGGGCGTTGTGCCGAGCACGTAGGCGTTGCCCGCGCCATCGAGCCGCAGGGCTGCCGGTTCGTCGTTGCCGCTGAGCGGCCCATCCCACCGCAGCGTCCACAGCGGGGTGCCGTCCGCTGCATGCTTACGCAGGACGAAGTCGGCGCGGCTCAAGATGGCCTCGCTGCGCCCGAGGAGCCAGGCCTGGCCGCCGTTGTCGACGGCGAGCGCCACTGCGTGGTCGTTGTCGGCGGCCGGGCCGTCGTAGGTCTCGCTCCACAGCCGATTGCCAGCGGCGTCGTAGCGCACGAGCAGCAGGTCCGGCCCCGGGAAGCTGGGCCCTTCGGCTCCCTGGTTGCCGGCCATCCAGAGGCCACCGTCGCCACTCACCGCGAGCAGCTTGCCGGCATCCGGGCCGCCAGGCGTCGGCCCTTCGAAGCGGTCCAGCCAGAGCAGCTGGCCGCCTGGGCTGTACTTGATGGTCACGATCCCCACGCGGCCGCTCGGTCCGTTGCTCTCACCAGTCACGAAGACACTGCCGGTAGCGTCGGCAGCGATGGC
>WBZL01003403.1_pt1 | contig 14570 bp, 18 predicted proteins | sample 5204291 | NCBI WGS metagenome assembly WBZL01 (sample SAMN12344345, study PRJNA552823) | activated sludge metagenome | biome: Activated sludge suspended growth; feature: Nitrification reactor; material: Wastewater; isolation source: activated sludge from nitrification reactor of wastewater...
GGCGCTGCTGGCGGATGCGAAAAAGAACACGGAAACCGATTTATTCCTGCGCTCGGTGCTGCCGCGTGCGGTGACTGCGCCGCGTGATCGGGAATTTTTGCAGGGCAAGGGCTGGCTGCTAGGGGAACCTCCGGCGAAAGACAAAGAGCCGTAACGGTCGGCTTGCAGGGCGGTGGCTATAATGGGAAAGGAAGGGAAGCGACAAAGCGAACAGCAAGGGCGTTTTTCAAGCTTTTTTGATGGGGGTCGGACTGCCTAAACAGGGCAGATTTTTAAGGCTCAAAACACGGGCCAAAAAACCTTTGAGGTGCTGCCGTCATGAATGCTGCTGCTGTGTCTGGTGGTTTAAAACAGTGGTTAAATCTGTGGTTAAGTGGTTCTTCGGCTATTAACAAGGGCTTGACCAACGAAATTTTCCCACGGAATTTTTTATTTTCCGGCTGGGATTGGCACAAAAAAGATTTAGGCGAAAAAGCCGCGATTTTATTCCCAGCTTGCTTACTGTTGTTAATGTTCTATATGGGAGGAGTTGGATATTTAATACAAAGCAATATAAGCGGGCCGTTGGCCTGTAGTGTCGTTTTTTATGCTTTTATTATAGCGCTGCTCGCACTGGGTTTTATTATTTATGCCGCCGACTTAATATTTTTTGCGCTTTTGTCGGTTGGAATACCTTTGTTATTAGTGTATGGGATTATTCAACTAATCGAATTTATTACATTCGGCCAAGGCGATTTAATGGCTAGACTTGCTGCGTTTGCGGCAACTGCATTTTTAGCTTTTATATGTTTTTCTATGATGTTGGTGTCTATTCCTGGCTTTTATATTTCCATACTGCGAACTTTTAGCATTGACAAAGACCGCCAAGCGCATTTGCTTTTTGTCGCAAGCGTGGCGCTGCTGGGCTGGGCGCTGTGGCTGCAAAATGGCGGGAACTGGCAAAATATGGCGGTTCTGGATTCGCCTATTGTCCTGCCGTTGCTGAATTGGAAAATTCCCTTTACTGATAGCATCGGTTTTCTCTTTGCGCTGCTCGGCTTCGTGCATGATCCGGTTGCGGGGTCGTTGTCGGTCGCGGTGCAAGCGCATATTAACGAAATCGTGCTGTTTATGGGCGCTGGCCTGCTTTTCCTGTTTGCCGAAATCCGCTTGCACAAGTCGGCGGTGGGCGTTCAACCGCGCTTTGCGCTGCTGGCCTTCGTGCTTTTTTGGTTGGCGGTCTTTGTAGAGGTCGCTTTGCACTGGTCTAGCGCTCCAGTGTTTCATCCGGCCTTGATCCTGTTTAACCGCGCTTTGGCGGTTCTGGCCTTTGGCGTCTATCTATTCTGGCGGCGGGTCGCTAAGTATGGGGAACCTGTGCGCGGTGCGGATGGCGTTTTTAAGGCGGCTTGTGATTGGGCGGAGTTGGAAGGCTGGAAAATCGCGGCGTGGTTGCTGGGGCTGTTGTGGCTTTCCACTCAATTAAGCCATACATGGCTTAACGGTTTTCCCGATCCTATTAAGTACATTCTTTGTATCGTTTTGCTGGGGGTTCCGCTGCGTAAAATCATCGGCTTCAAACATGAGTTTGATAGCCTCTTAGCCCCTTATCGCAACGCCTTACAGCTTGAGCGGGAAAGCTATCAACCGCCGCCCGTGGTCGCAACGGAGAAGGAAACCCGCGACGCCCTGGGCGATGACGACGACAAGGGCGGCTAACCCGTGAAAAAGCCAGACGGGGGGATTTATTTGGGCGTCCGCTCTCCTTCGGCAAAGGGCGAAAAGCCATTGACTTTGTTTTACAAGAAAGATCGTCATGTGTTGATCGCGGGCGCGAACGGTACGGGCAAAACCAAGCGGTTAGGGGTTCCCAATCTGTTGCAAAGTCAAGGCCGTTCGTGGCTGGTGATTGATCCCAAGGGGGCGCTGGCGCGTCTGACCGCGCCAGCGCGGCGGCGCTTTGGCGAGGTTGTCTTGCTGGACCCGTTCAACGTGGCGGGCATGGGTTCGACGGGGTTTAACCCGCTCGCTCTGCTTGATCCCGCCTCGCCGTCGTTCAATGCGGACGCGGGCTTGATCGCGCAAGCCCTGATTACGGTGGACGGGCGGGAAATGTCCTATTGGCCCAAGGCGGCGCGGGTGCTGGTGTCGTGGCTCATCATGCACGAGGTGGAAACGGCGCGGGCGAAGGGGCAGGTTCCGTGGCTCGGCAACGTCCGCACGTCGCTGGGCGCAAGGGAAGCGGCCAAGCCTGCCCCTTCCGGTATCGTCAAGGATGCTTTCGCCGCGTGTAAATCGCAAATTGAGGCGCTGCGCAACAAGGCGGGGCAATACACCAATTTGGACAAGGAAGTAACCGGTATCCTCAACACGGCGCGGGAGCAAACCGAATTCTTGGATGATGTGGAGATTGCCAAGGATTTAGAGGGGCCTTATACCTTCGCGGATTTCAAGCGCCATACGGTCACGGTTTATCTGACGCTGCCCGCTAACATGCTGGAGCGGCAAAAAAGTTGGTTGCGCATGGCGATTTCGGCGGCGCTGCGCGTGTGCTTGCTTGATCCCGAAAATCTCGGCGTGCCTGCGGTGTTTTTTCTCGACGAGTTCGCGGCGCTGGGTCGGCTGGAAGTCATCGAGCGGAATTTACCGCTGGTGCGGGAGTATGGCATTCAGTTCATGCCCGTGGTGCAAGGGTTTTCGCAGCTTGAGGAGTTGTATGGGAAGGGCTGGCAAAAATTCATCGGCAACGCGGGGGCGGTGTGCTGCTTCGCGCCCGGCGATGATCTGACGGCTAAATGGATGTCCGACAATGTGGGGGAGCGGTTGGCGATGATGCCGGGGTATAACCTCGGCCAAAACCCGCAAGGTGGGCCTTCGTCGGGGGTAAGCTACAGCTTTCATCGGGTTCCGGCCATCACGTCTAACCAGTTGCGGGGCTTGCCCGATGGCCGCTTGCTGGTCTTCCTCGCGGGCTTGTCGTCGGTCGTGGTGGCGGATGCCCCTTGGTGGGAGGATGTGCCGCAATGGCGGCAAGCGGCGGGCCGTTAGGCGGCAAGCGTGGCGTTGTCGGGCGCGGGCCTGCGGGCCTTGGCGGGCCGCGTGGGGCCGCTGGGCTTGCCTGTGGTTATCGGTCTGGCCTTGCCGTTGAGCAGTTCCCAAAGGGTCGGCAAGGGCGGTTTGCCGTGGGCTTTGTTGTAGGCGTCCATGTTCATGCGCCAGCGGGTGCAATACAAATTCGCATCGCCTCTATAGGGATTGGTGCGCGTGAAGGCGTACAGCATCAGCGGCAAGCATCCCGAACAAAACAGGGCTAGGGTTATGAGGTGGTAGCCTAAGCCGTGTTCTTTTTCCCATTCGTCGCTTTTCTTGCGTAGCGCGTTGCCTGTGTTGAGGTCGCTTTGTATCGCGTCAAGGCTTAGCGTTGCGGCGTTCATGGCTCAATCCTCCTTGCTGTTCGTTTTCCGTCTGTTTCGATAGCAGAAAGAGAACAAGCAACAAAGCGGGAAATATCCCGCGCATGATGAATATTCCTTTCCCTACCGCCCTTGCTTTTTCTTCAAAAAACTATTCTGTGGTTTGGGCTTACAACCCCATTCAGGGATTTCTGTTATGTTTTTGGTGAAATACTGCTGTATTCGCCGCGCTTTTTCTATGATCTGTTTTGACTCTTGTTGCTTCCCTTCCTTTTCTGCTGAAAATGCTTCCTGAAACAGCTTATATACATACACATCGCGGACTTCCTCAATCGCAACCGCGTAATCCGCCAATGAAACAACAAGAGTATCAACATTGTCGTATAAACTCGCGGGAATACCTAGTTGCCTTTCAGCCTCAAGATTAATCCCAACGTCTTCCGGTTTTCCTTCAAAAAATTTCATGGTGTCACACCTCAAAAAAAGCAATAAAATTACGCATTTTCAGCTTGCCTTATATGCTCAATGAGTGCATAACAAACATATCAAGACGGTCGCGCCTCGGACAGTCAGGGGCTAGGAAAGGAAGCCAGAAAATGCGTTGCTCTGACGATAAACTAGAGATTGTTAAAACCTGCCTGCAATCGCCTGAATTGCTGGAATGGTACACAACAGAACACGGCCTAAATGTTGAAGAACTGACCGCGCAATCTGTTCGTACCTATGGCATGGGCGGACATGGCAATTTAGCCGATATGATTATTGCCGATGGGGTCAAGGCTGGGCTTGTACCGCAAGAGGCAAACGAACACGCGCTAAATTTTGATCTGTTTGGGGTTCACTGAATGCCAAACCACCCAAACAGGGGCCGCCGGGTCAATCCGGCGGCTAACCCTTCGCCGGATACGATCAGGGCAGCGCGTGAGGTCGCGGGCCTGACGCAAACGCAAGCCGGGGCGGTGGTCTACTCGTCGCTGCGGGCTTGGCAACAGTGGGAAAGCGGGGAAAGGCGCTTGCATCCTGCGATTTGGGAATTGTTCCGCCTCAAGGCCAAGCCGAACCCAAAAAAAGCCTAACCTCGCCGCGTGCCCCCCTTCGCATCGCCGAGCATTGCGCGGCTTGCCGCGCCTCGCACGAAAAAATTGCGCGGCGGCGTGAGCCGCGCACCTTGTTAGCTTGCAAGGGGGGTTAGGGGGGATTAGCAAATAATCCCCCCTTCCTGCCCTGTCCTCAAGTCACCCTATGGCAAGGCGGGGGCTGGGTTGTCCGCCTGCTCGCTTCGCGCTCTGGCCGTGGCGTTGGATGTGTCAAGTTCAGGAAAAAAAGCAATTCATAGGTATTTATTGTGTTTATCTATAAGATTTTTCAGATATATCATTTTTTCATCGGTAATATTCAACTCCGCCTTTTTTTTAGCGATTTTCGCCCTCGACCTCGCTATTCCCGAATCAAGATATTGCGGGTTGTTCCGTTCTGTCATTGCAAGCAAACTTTCCTCTAAGGCCAGAAATTTTTGCATGTCCTTCTCTTCTGGTGTGAGCGGTTCCGGTGGCGGAAGGCTTGGCAGCTTGCCGAAATAAACGTTCTTAATTCTGGGTTCGGGCGGCGAAAATTCTTTCATGGCGTGCGACCTCTGCCGCTTTCCGCTCAAGACGGGGCGCGGGCGGTAGGGAAAAGAGGGCCGGGGCTTGGCCTTTGGGCCTTTAGCTCGTCGTTCCAATCCTTGCCGATTTTGGGCAAGGGGCGGTGAAATTCCAAGCCGGGACCGGGGGGCGCTAGGCTCTGGATCGTCGCCGCCAGTTTGTGCCCTGCCTCGTCGTTGTCGGTCGCAAGGATGACCACGGCGGGCCGGGGCATCTTCTCCAAGGCGGCGGCAATCAAAGCGGGTTGCCGGGGGTTAAGCTCGCCGCCAATCGAAAAATAGCGGGCCTTGTCGTCGGGGTGCAAGGCGGCGTAGCTCAAGGCGTCAACCGCGCTTTCCGCGATGACGAGGGCGGTATCTGTGGCCTTCGTCCGGCTGAACCATAGCCCTTTTTCGCCGCCTTTTGAAAATCCGGTAAAGCCGTTGTTTTTGATCTCCCAACCGCAAACCCCGTCGCGGTCGCGGTGCGGAAAGCAAGCGTTGCGGTGCTCGTCTTGCAGGATCGCGCCCGCAAAGCGGGGGGCCGCTTGCAGGGCGGCGGGTATGCCTCGCGCCACAAGGGCGGGATGTTTGGCGGTGGCCGTCAAGCGGGCATGATCGCGCAAGATGGCGGCGCGGTCGCGGGTGATGGGGTCTAGGCGGTGCGCGTAGTGGATCGGCTGGACGGGCGGGGGACTGCCCGACCATTGCCGCAAGACTTGGCGGGCGGTGCCCAGGCTGCAACGGTCGCGGCGCATGACAAAATCAAGAATGCTGCCGTGGTCGGCGTCATTGCGCACCGAAAAATAAACCCAGTGCGGGCCTTGCCTTGCGATGATGATCTTATCGCCGTTGGCGTGCCTCATAACGGCGCTGTTGCGGCTGCTTTCGCGGTGGTCGAGCTGGTAGCCGTAGCCTGCCGCGTAGTGGCTGAGGTTCAACCCCTTGAACTGCTCTAGCTCGGCGTCCATGCCTTGCCCCTTTCTTCTTTCCTACCGCCCTTTTTTGTTTTCGACGCTAAGGCCGATTTTTTGGCTGTAGAGCGGTTTTAATCCTGTGAGGTAGGCATGTAGCCCCCTACCCTTAAAAATCGCTCCTAGCCTTGCCGTGGCCTTCCTGCTGCTTCCTGTTCTTGGTTGCTGACCGTTGACCTACCGTCACCCTGCTAAACCGTCTTTTGCTTTTTGGGTTTTGGTCTGCCCTGTCGCTTCGCTTCTGCCGCCCTTAACTCTTCCTTTCCCTACCGCCCTAAAACTTTGTTCGCGCCCTTGTGGCGCGAACTCCTTAGCCCTTGACCTATCAATTCCCGCGTTGCGCTCTTTGACAGACACAAGGCGCGTTAGCGCCCGTCTGCGGGCCTTGGGTTATCCACAGGCGCGGGCCGATTAAAAGAAGATTATATATAGATTAGAAAAAGATTAGGCAAAAATGGGTAACGAACTAAGTTATTGATTTTAAAAAAATAAATCAATGTTTTTTTTCCAGTCGCCTACCTCTAATGCCGTGCCTCCCTACCTCTAATGCCGTGCCTCCCTACCTCTAATGCCGTGCCTCCCTACCTCTAATGCCGTGCCTCCCTACCTCTAATGCCGTGCCTCCCTACCTCTAATGCCGTGCCTCCCTACCTCTAATGCCGTGCCTTGGGGAACGGGATAATCTCGGCCTTGGGCCGTGCCGCAAGTGCGCGGGCCTTTGCCTCGTCCCGTTCGCGGACATACTCAAAGATTGCATCAAAAATTTTCTCAAGCTCGGCACCTACCGCGCTTTGGCCTTCTGTTGGCTCCGGTGCAAGCGCCGCTGCGCTTGTTGGTTTGCTCGTTTTGCGCGTTCGTTTTGCGCTCATGGTTTCCTGTTCCTCGGCTTCGGTAACGCTAGCCTTCGGCGCTGGCTGGCTGTAAGCGCCGCGCCTCGGTCAACGTGTACAAGGTCGTTTTCGTCAATCCGCCATGCCGCTATATGGCCCTCGGCCTTCAACGTCTCAAGCGCCGTTTTGAGCGTTTGCCGAAACTTCCATAACTCCTTTGTCTGGCTTCCGCATTTTTCCCGCAAGGTTTCAACCTTGATCGGGAATGGCACGGCATGGCGGGCAATTTCCAGTTGTAACCATCTGGCAAGGTCTTTGCCCTTCAATCGCTTCCGCTGTTCCCAATCTATCAGCGTGTAGCAACTCGCCCCATACATGGATACCAGCTTTTCATTCAGCGCATAAACCCATTGTTCGCTTGCCTCGTGCTTCAAGGCATCGTGTATCAAATGACCGATGTATGTATAGCGTTTGTGCCTGATTTCAACGGTTGCTTCTGTCAGCCGCTTGATTTCCTCGTCAAGCTGCTTGTGCTGCGTTCCTCCGGTTTTTCGGCCTAGCTCCTTCAACAAGCTATGTGCCGATACGGTGATATATTCGCCTAGCGGCTTCGTGCTGGCGATAGATATAAGCAGCATAAAGACATCGTGGTCGTCTTGGTTTAGCTGCTCACCAGAAAACAGCATCTTGGTTTCACCTGTAGCCGCTACGGGCAAAGCCTTTACAAGCTTCCGGTCTTTGCCTTGGATGGCGGCGAAAAGGGCGCTACTGGCGATTTCGTTCACTACGGCACGGGCTGTCGCTGGGATGACGGGGAAGCTAGTTATTTTATCCCTCTTTTCGACGCTCGGCGGTCTCGGCGCTGCGGGTTGTTGGGGTTCTAGTGCTGGCCCGCCGCTCGCCTCGCGCTTCGGCGCTGCCTTCCGTATGCCGTCAATCCTTGCGGCCATCATTTCGTTAAAGCTGCGGCGGGCCTGCTGTTCCTCAGCTTCCCGCCCTGCCTGCTTCTGCTCGTCATGGCGGCGCATCGCTGCCGCTCGCTGACTTACTTCCTCGTCAACCGCCAGCCAGCGGGCGACTTTATCAGGCTCAAGCGGCGGCTTGCCTAGCGCCGCCCTGCTGGCGTTGTAGGCGTCTATTGCGTCTTGGAGTTCGCGGGCGCGGCGCTCGTCGTCGGCAAGCGCGGCGGCGGGCGAGGGTTCGGGGTTCGCGGCAGGCTGGGGCATGGTCGGACGCTCCGGTTCATGGTTCAGGCAACGGGTTCTATGCCTTCTTGCTCAAAAAGTAGGTTCAATGCCTCGGCAAAAAGTTCTTGTTGTGTACGGTTTTTTGTCGCGCATAGGATGCGTAGCTGTTGCCGCGCTTCTTTTTTGATTAAAACCGTCATCTGTGTACGCAACGGCTTTTCTTCGATCTTCTTTCCTTTGCGCGGGATGGGTAGGCCAGCAAGCAAAGAACTTTCAGTTAGGGCTTTTTTCTGCGGCTTGGCGCTCATAGGCTCATTACCTTTTTGAGAGTGTTAAACAGCGTCTTGATTTCCTCGGCGGCGTTGCCGTCCGGGTTGTACTCAACGGCGGTGCTGCCTTGCGATGAGTGGTAAATATCCGCGCATCGGTGAACAACGTTAGGAAATACCGAAAATCCGCACCCTTCCAAAATAGTTCGTGCTTCTTTGGTCGTGGCATGGCCGGGCGTTGCTTGATTGATTACAAAGGCATGAGGTTTGCCGCTGCTTTGCACCCATTGTGCGGTTGCTGCGGCGGGTTTCAAGTCAATAAAAAATGGATAGGTTGGGATTAAGACGAAATCCGCCAAGCGCGAAACAGGTACGGTTGTTGCCTCCGTTTTTCCGGGGGTGTCAATGATGACAAGCTCGGCGTGGCGCTGCTCGGCTGCGGCCAAGGCTGCGGCTAGGCCGTCCATATCAGTTTGCACAACATCAAGCCGTTGCCCTTCTTCACGCTCGCTGTTCCAGTTGACGGCGCTGGCTTGCTTGTCTATGTCGATCAATACGACTTTGCGCCGCGTGCGTTGCGCTTCAACCGCCAGATTGACGGCTAAGGTTGTTTTGCCAACTCCGCCCTTGCCGCACATCACCGCAAGTATCTTTGTGGCTGTTTTCATGTCGCCTTCGCTGGTTTACAGATATATATATATGCAGTCATCTGTATAAACAGATAGCTGTATATTCTGACCTTTTTCGATTCTCGTCAACTAGGTAATGGTTTAGTCTAGCGCTTCGCTAGCTTGTGGCGTCTGAACAGGCGGGAAGGTCGGCGCGTGCGAGGTCGCGGGCCGCTCCATTAGGGCTGCCTGACAAAAATCAAGATTTTTGACACGGCTTCGCGCCCCTGCTAAATCAACGGCTTGTCTGTGCCAGAAATCAGGGACAAAACAGGCTCATGAAGATCGGCTATGCGCGGGTCTCGACCGAAGACCAAAACCCCGACTTACAGCTTGCCGCCCTCCAGCAAGCGGGGTGCAAGCACGTCTTCACCGACAAGGCAACCGGGGCGCATGTCAAGCGGCCTGAGTTAGCCAAGTGTCTCAAGACGCTCGCTCATGGTGATACACTTATTGTTTGGAAGCTCGACCGGCTGGGCCGCTCGCTGCGGGACTTGATCGGCCTCTTGGATGACCTCAAAGCGCGGGGTGTGGCCTTCCGCTCGCTCACTGAAGCCATTGACACTACGACGCCCACAGGCCGCGCCATGTGGCAAATGGTCGGCATCCTCGCGGAACTGGAACGCTCGCTCATTCAGGAACGCACCAAGGCGGGCCGCGCGGCGGCGGTTGCCCGTGGGGTGAAGATGGGCCGCAAGCCCAAGCTTACCCCGCAACAGGTCACCCATGCTCGCACGCTTATCGAGCAGGGGGAACATCACGACACCGTGGCGCAATCGCTCAACGTGGCGCGGCGAACATTGTATCGGGCGTTGCAGGGCTAACGGTTACTGTGCTTCACCGCGCTGGCTGTGTTTTGGAAGGGGACGCAATGAAACCATGGGAAGAAAAGCTTGTTGCTCTTTGGAACTGGGCAACCAAGGGAAAGCGATCATGGCTTTCAATTCCTATTCTTTTTATTTTCATTCTCGCGCCAGCATCTGTTGGGACGGTTGAGTCGTACCAAAAACTATTTACTTACATAACGCCAATGTTTCGTCACAACATTACGCATCTCTCTCCAGATGAAAGAGACTTACTTGACCAAGATGAATGGGGACTGATTGTTGCAAGAACTAACTCAGAAAGTGATGCCGAGCGGAAAAAGGAAGAATTCATGGCAGCTTATCGACAGTCTGGGCATCGCAACTCCGCTGGGCAATTGATTTGGGAGAATGATGTTCTTGTTGTAAGAGACCCAAGGGAAGCTGGTATATGGTTAGTGGCTATTGATATGTATCCCGGCCCCGCTTCAAGAGAACAACTCCAAGCTGGTGTTCTGGAAATGATTGCTTCCGAGCGTGAGACAGGAGTACGCGGGGAGCCTTTGGAGAGATGGTTGAACGGTAGTGCGCCGTTTCACTTTACTAAAGCCGAGTTTGAAAAGACCTACGGAAAAATTGTGCCGTAAAGCCCAAAAATTTATTCAACCGGACGCCCTACAGCAAGCTTCGCTTGCTTTATGCTACCGGTTAATTCAAACATTAGGCGCGCTGCAAAACATCAGACCTTTCGGCACGGCCTGTCTCATGATCAATTCTGTTTTCGCGTCAACCGGGTAACGGTCTAGGCGTGCGTGGGCGCTTCCCACAGCGGCGAAAAACGTGGGCTATCCGGCGCATGAGGCGGCGGGCCGCTCTCTTAGACCATTTAATCATTTGATAGCTGACGTTACCCATGCAACCAGCTGAGGGGAAGTTTTATGACAACTCATACTCGCTACAATGTGAAGTGCTCTTGTGGTCATACTGGCGAAATCCGAATGAGTGAGAATGATCAGCCGTTTTCCGCGCAGTGGGAAAAATATCGTTTAGAAGATTTAGATGGTGAAGAAAGCTACTATGTAGAGGGCTTTGCGAAATGGCCAGACGTGTTCAACGCTCTAAAGCCGGTTTGTCCAAAGTGCAAGAACAGCTTGCTGCCTTCAAACTTGGTGTAAAAAATGACTCCGCGTAAAAAAACGATTGACGCAACAGTTACGCTAATTGGTGTTTCTGCAAAAGCAGAGGCTGGCCGAATTGCCACAAAAGGTGTCTCGCGCACTGGCGATAAATCGAAAGGCCGCTACGATCATGAGGTATTAAATGGGTTCGAGTTCAATGTAAATGGAGACCTCATGAGTAAAGTACGCATCATCGATAGAAAAAATAACGTTTACAAAGAACTGGTAGCAAACACAGACACTGGAACGGTAGTACACGATACTGAGCACCCCTTAACAGACCATACAGGCCATGGCTCTGCTAAGCACAAATCGTAGGCAACTACCTCTCAATCCAACCTGGCTGCCAATCAGCTACGCTGGCCGGCAGCCAGCTATCTCAAACATTATTCGTCACCACATCACTCGCTGTAGAGCATGAGACCTTTCGGCACGGTCTGTCTCATGATGAATTCTGTTTTCGCGTCAACCGGGTAGCGGTCTAGGCTGACGCTTCGCGGGTGCGTGGCGTCTGAACAGGCGGGAAAGTCGGCGCGTGAGGTCGCGGGCCGCTTCCTTGAAAGCGGTGAGGGCCGTTTGGCGTGGGCCTTGGTCGTGGGTCGGGCGCTCGCGTTGGCCGCTGCGGTCGCCTCTTACCGTTCCCGCTCCTTCTCCTTCTCCCGCTCGCGTTGCTGGATTTCCCAGTTTTGGCACATCTTCATCAAATATTCGTCGCCGCCTTCGCGGATGTCCTCAAGCGTTTCTTTCGGCAAGTTCCGCAAGTCGGCGGCGTCGATGTCGTCGCCCCGCTTGATGCTCCGGTTGATGTTCGTGATTGCAATTTCTGCATCGCGTATCTGGTCGGGCGTGGGGTCGGGTTCGCGGCGGTGGATGCGCGGCGCGGGGCTGGCTCCGCCTAACATGTTCGCCAAGCCTTCCGCGAACGCCTCGACGGGCTTGGCGATGCCGTCAAGGATTGAGCCTATCCCGTTGCTTAATCCGCCTATGGCTCCGGTCGCCTTGTCGATCACGCGCAAGCCCTTGTCAGTCGCCCTTGCGGCTTGCCCTGCTGCTTCCCTTCCTTTCCCTACCGCCCCCATTGTTTTTTCAAGGGGGCTTTCCTCGCGCTCTTTCGGTTTGGCGGGCTTGTTCTTCCATTCCGCTAACCGTTCTTGTGCCCGCTCGGAGGGTAGCCCGCCTATCACTTCGCTTGTGGTCTGCTCGGCAAGCTCCTTAAACCCTTTTTCGGTGTTCGTGCGCTGTGCGGTTTTTTGCGCGTCTTTTAGGGCTTCGTCGCGCTCCGGCGCTTGGATGCCTAGCTCGTCGCGCCGCTCGGCTTGCTTGATCTCAACGGTTGCTTGTCCGCGTTCGTGGCTCTTGTCCTGTCGTGCCTGCCGCGCTTCGTCGCGGTCTTGGTTGCGCCAGTCGTTTTCGATGATGGTCTTGTGTAGCTTTTCCTTGTGCTGCTCGGCGCGGCGCTCGTCGATCTTGTGGCCGATGAATTGCTTAATCCGCGCGGCGGCTCTGCCAAAAATGCCGATGTTATTTTCTTTTAAGTGCTTCTCAAGGCGGAATTGATCGGAATAATGTTTCGACGATACCGCCCCATCAATTTCTTGTTTCGCTTTTTCCTCGAACTCTCGCGCTTGTTTTTCTCGCTGCTCTTTCCGCTCGGCTTGCTTCTTTTCAAGCTCCGCTTTCTGCTGGGCCTGCTTCGCCAATAGCTCGGCGCGTTGTTTGTATTGCGCCAGCAAAACCGCCTCTTTCTTGCCCTGCTCGGCATTGGGCAAGTTTTCCCGCTTGATCTGGATAAGGTACTTGTCCAGTTCATCGCGGGTCTTGCCCGTGGTGCGTTCCGTGAGGCGGTGGATACCGCCAAACTGGTTCATGATGACAAGCTCGCCCGCGTTGTAGTGCGGCGCGTGGTGGCCTAGTTCATCGGTAAGGGCGGCGGCTTCCTGCTTGCTGATTTGAGACAAGACAAGGCAACGCTCTTTGAGTGCGGCGCTAAACCTTTCGCCGCTCGGTGAAAGAGTCGCGGCTAGGCGGATGTCTGCGGCGGATTGGCCTAGCTCGCCGTTTTTTGCCTCGTCTCGTTTCGCTTCCCTCTCTTTTTTCTGGTCTTCTTCTGCTTTCTGAATGGCGGCTTGCGCTAGTTTTTCTTCCCATGTCTCCCGCTCGGCCTGGGCCGCTTCGTATTCCCGTTGTGCTGCTTCCCGCTCTTGGTTGCGGGTTTCGCTGTCGCGTTGTTTCAGTCGTTGCAACCGCGCTAATATTTGCGGGTCGTCTACGCGGTAATCATCTTTTGCTATGGGTTCAGCATCGAGGATGCGCTTCGAATGCGGACACTCCAACTTCTCAAACTCTGCGCGGGTTACATCGACATAATGCAGCACGCCAAACGCGGCGGCGCGGTCTCGGTTTGTCGAAAAGAAAACGGCTTCGCCTTCTTTCGCCACGCCTACATTGTTACCAATCCCCCTATATAGCCGTATGGTTTCAATTCGCTTGCGCCGCTTGATCCTGCTTTGCCGTTTGGTGTCGGTCTTCGCCTGTTCGTGGGATGCTTTCTGTTCTTCATCGGCTTTCTGGATCGCTGCTTGATTTATCTTTTCTTCCCACTGTTCCCGCTCGGCTTGAGCGGCTTCGTATTCCCGCTGTGCTTCTTCCAGTTCTTGGTTGCGGGCTTCGATGTCACGATTAGCGTTGCCGCGTTCGCTTTCTTCGCCGTCTCGTTCTAGCTGGGTCGCGTAGGGGCCTAAATGTTCGGTGGGTTCTCGGTCTATCCCTTGATCTTTGAGGCTGCGGTGGTCAATCCGCGCTTCGTGGCCGTATCGCTCTAGGTGGCGGTTGGCGATGTGTTCCCACTTTTCGCGCAAGGCTTCAAGCTCGGCTTTTCTCTTGGTGCTTTTTCCTTGACGGTCATATTTGGTTGCGGCGAAGCCTTCCGCTTCTAGCTTTCGATCACTCACCAAAATATGGGCGTGGTAGTTGCGCTCGTCGCCTTCGCGGTCGGGTGCATGAATGCAAACGTCAACCGCGTAACCCTTGCGTGTGAAGCTCTCCTTGACAAAATCCTGCACCAGAAAGCGCCGTTGCTCGTTCGTGAGTTCGTGGGGCAAGGCAAGCTCGTATTCCCGCGCAAGAGTGGCGGCGGGGTGGCGTTCGGCTTGGTCGGCGGCGTTCCAGAGTTTCGCCCGGTCGTGCGCCCAGTCTGGCGCATTTGCGGGCGTGTAGATGCCCGAAAAGATCAAGCCTTGCGCTCGGCTGTAATCCTTGACCTCGCCCGTTCGTTCTTCGGCCAATTCCTCGCGGGCGTTGTAGGCCGCTTTCGCTACCACGCTTTGCCCGGTCTTCCTGCTGACCACCTTGGCCGCAAGATGAAATATCGCCATGCCTCTAACCCTTCCTTTCCATACCGCCCTGCTTTTCCCGCTGCTTGCGCTGCCGGACGGCGGCGCGGGCTGCGGGTTGTTTGGTGCCGCGCCGTAGGCGCGGCATCGTCTGCCGGATGGCAGACCGCACGAATAAGGCGCGAAGCGACTTATCTAAGTGCGCCCTTCGGGAACCTCGCCTGAACAAGCATCGGGTATCCATAGCCTGCCTTGCCCCTATACCTTGCTACCAGTAACCGCGTATTATAGCCGCAAAATGCCTAAATTTGTATCA
>WBZL01003404.1_pt1 | contig 14570 bp, 14 predicted proteins | sample 5204291 | NCBI WGS metagenome assembly WBZL01 (sample SAMN12344345, study PRJNA552823) | activated sludge metagenome | biome: Activated sludge suspended growth; feature: Nitrification reactor; material: Wastewater; isolation source: activated sludge from nitrification reactor of wastewater...
CATTTGGCTTGCCAACGCTGCGCCATACGCCGGCGCAGGCCGCCGGGCGCCCTGGTCAGCCGATGCGGCGGTCTGTTCAGGGTGCCCGGCATTATGGACCGCGTCATCGATGTCTACCCCTTCAGCCAGGAGTGCATCAATGACGGGGTCCCGCTGTGCCGCCGGTGGGGACGCAGTGCGATCGTTCACGACAATCACCCCGCGCATCCGCCAGTGATTCGGACTACACCAGGTGTTGCAGTAAAATGTAAAGGTACCTGTCTCCTCGAAAACCAGCTTCACCTCCTTGACCTGGTCAGGTTCGATGTTGCCAAGGTCCACACCGAGGCCAGGGCCAATGGCCACGCCATGTGTCACATCCTGCGCATGAAAACGCAGGATGACAGTCTCACCCGCCGCCACATCAATGCTGGCCGGCTGAAAGCCGCCAGCTTCCGGTATGCTGGCGATCACATCGATGGTGCGGACGCCCCAGCCGTTTAGCCGCTCATGCTGAAGCCCGATCAAGATCGCAGGCACTGGTATGAGCAGCAATAGCAGCAGGGTGCGTAAGTTGAATTTTCGTCTTGGCATTGTCTTGAACCTGAGCAATGTATTGCACACCGTGCACAGCGCGGGCCAGGTGCGTTAGCGCCGGCGTGCAATGCACTCACCGCGGGATGGTCTGCACTGCGCTCTATGGTGTTGTAAAGGGTACCCAATTGGAACGGACTACCCCTTGCTGCTCCGGTTTGGTGGCAGCAAAGCGATAGACTTTGCAGATTCGACGCAACGCGAAGGTCCGAAATCGTGGCAGATTCTGCTTAGGTGCCATGGTCAAGGCGCTATTGCCCGCGGCTTGCCGTGGGCAATAGCGCTGATCCCAACAACAGCAAAATCAGATGCGTGCGGGGCATCGTAGATTTTCTCGCGTCAATGCTTGATCTCTCTCCTGATTTATCAGAGGTCATGATTCTATTGCAACCGGCATCGCTGATTATCACAGTGGAACTTTCTTGCTGAGTTTGTGACCCTACGATCAGTATCATGACTTCATCCATGATAGCACTGCGTAGCGCCTCGCGTATGGGCTAACCTGCCTATTGCCTAACCCGCCATTTAGCCTAGGATAATGGACTTGCTGGCAAGCTGTACTACCTGCGTATCACACCGAACAACGCTAGACCGAGCAACAGAATGGGCTGGTGGATCAGATAGATAACCAGCGAATGCCGACCAAGAAACTGGAGAGAGGTTAAGGGGAAATCGCCTCCCCAGTCCGGCACCTTGACCAGCCGCTGATTGCCGGCATAGAACCAATTTCCGAACCAAATGCCAAGCAGGACTACACCGAACCAGGGAAAAATAGGGAAAAAGTCTACTGCGGCGTAACGCGTGGATGTGATGCCCAGGAACGCCAGCCAACGGCTATCAAGCCACAACGGCGCGCCGTTCCGGTCCCCAAACTGGAGCGTCAACCACAGTCCGTTGAAGTGCAATTGCTGCACCAAGCCGCCGGCAACAACAAACACCGCCCACAAGCCTAGATTTAGCCATTTGAAGTGGAGGAAAGGATAGGCTGCGATAATCGAGAAGCCGATCAGGTGCAGCACACCGAAGTCCACGTAACCAATACCGACGGTCAAGACAACTAGGGAAAGGAGCAGGCCGAGGCCGAAAATCTTCAGCCCACGCCGGAAGAACTTCGGAAACAGGTGCGCTTGCGGCCCGCGTCGCTCACGTTCGTGGCGGTAGGCGAGTGTGCAAGACAAACCCACTAACAGGATAAAGGTGCTGGCTGTGAAGCGTTGAAGATATTTCCAGAATCCTGACCACAGATCGATGTCGGGGAACACCCCAAAGTACCATAGATCCCACATCAAGTGATAAACGATCATCGTAATAACGGCTACTCCGCGCAAGGCATCTACTTCCCAAAAGCGAACGCCGCGCGGGATGGCGGTTGCGAGAGCAGCCATCGTTGCATCTACACGCCGCAACTGTTGCCCCCGCCGGCAGGCTGTCCCAGGCGCCCGTTATTCGCCAGCCACTGGTGAACCGACGCGAAGCCGCTAGCAGAGAACATAGCGCGGCCGACGATCTCTCGTGCCTTCACATCTGCAAACTCCAGGTTCTGGGTCGCATTGAAGTACATGGTCACTTCCGCGGACTGTTGGGGAAACCAGAAGGCGTTTACATATTTCGCAGCCTCGAACATCTCGTCCACGGTCGCGTTCTGCGCGGCCATCAACTCCAGCAAGCCTAGCATAGCCATCCCGTGGTTGCAGTCTGGGAAAGCTGTGTCATTGCCACAGCAGGGCCGGTAGACCGCAGACGCTACTTCCTCCAGCCGCTGCTGCTGCACCGCAGTCAGGGTAATCAGAGGCAGGCTGGCAAATACCTCTGTGATAGGACGAGTCGCCAGGATCCAACCGCCCGTGGAAGCAAACTTTTCGATCTGGCCACCGCTCTGTTCCTGGATCGGTCCTTCAAGCAGAATCGGGTTACGATTTGCCAGGCCTACTGCCCAGAAGAAGTTGAGTAAAAAGTGAGCGTTGTTGTTGTCGATTGTAATCAAGGCATCACTGCCGTCCTTCAGAACAGCCATTTGCCCGCCGTTCAGCGGATGGCCAGATCGGTCGAACACTTCCACAAAGCCAGCCAGATCGAATGCGCCGGCCTTGATCAGTTCGGGTCCCAACTGGCCATAGGCGACCGGGAGTTTGTAGCTCCCAGGGAGGTGCACAGCAGAAACCGACGGCGTAGGCATGATGGCTGGACCCTGCACCGGTCCCGCTAGCTTTTCTACTTTGCCGACTGACGCCGGTGCAATTGCGGCGGCATCGACTTCGCACGGATGCACGGGGGCGGAGTCTTTGCCCCACACAATATAGCCGATACCCATCCCGCTGAAGAGGGCAAGTACTGTGCAGAGCAGCATAAGTATGGTACCGGGCCAACCACGCAGCGTTGGCGTTGCTGATAGTTCCTCAACGCTTGCTGCGGCCGGTTCCTGTAGGTCAATGGTAAGCGCTGACGCCAGTTCCTCTTCAGGGTACGATCTGTCGTTGTCATCCTGATCCATCGACGGTTCCTCCGTAATTGCACCGACCCCGCATTCAACGGTGATGGTCAACACGCCATGCCAACCTGGCCGGCGCAGATGCCTGATGGCGCACGATATGCGGTAATAGCCGCAGTTGCTATTCAGGGTACCGCCGGCCCACCGGCTTGTCACTACGCTGTTCGGCCTTTAGGGGTAGGCGAAATAGCCTAGATATTCAACTTTCGTTCGCACTTTTCTTAGCCCAACCAAATGCGGCCCCGCCGCCGTTAGATGCACCCCAGCGCCTCTCGTGCCCAGACGGCCTACGCGCCTGCAGTTGGTGCTGGACGGCGCGTAGGCTGGCGGATCAAAAGGCCACCTTGCTCGGCAGTGGAAATGGTAATGTCGATAATTTGCGACTGCTGGCGCGCGGTGCGCCCTCCAAGGTTCAGGCTGAAAAACAAAGCTATCACCAGGAAGAACGCACCGGCGAGGGCCAACGGTCACCAGGGAATTGGCAGGTGCACATTTTGTGCCGCGTGAATTACGGCACCCAATTCGACAAAATCATCACCTGCTTGTCGGGTGTCACGGGATCGTTGGATCGAATGTGGACGCGGAACGAATGTTGTCCATCCATCCCGGCGTGCATCATGAATTGCAGTTTGACGGTCGTTTCTTCACCAGGGCGTAAGGTCGTCGAACCGACGACGGCATTGGGTGGTCAACACCCATCAACAAGTTCGACCACCGGGTTTTGGTCGAGGGCAAGCGCCTGGTCGCCCGTGTTCTTGACTTGGATAACGGTCTCGATCGTCGAATTAAGCTTGACGTTGCCATAGTCGAAGAGTTCCTGGTCGACGGCGATGCTCGGGCCATTAGCGGTGGTTACGCTGGTAGATCCTGCCGCGCCCGGCAATGTCTGCGCAGGTGCAGTGTTGTTACGCTGGACCAACCAGACCAGACCGCCGGCAACTGCAATCCCCACCAGCGCAAGCAGCGTTGGCACTAACCAAACTGGGCGTCCCGTCTTGGCGGGCTGTGATTTTGATAGTGGTGTGTGTCGTTTTGACTGTTTGCTCATACGCTTTCCTTGATCTGTTTGTATGGAACTCTTCGCTCACTGACTTTCACCACAGAAGTGTCACGCAGCGCCGCATCCAATTTCTGATGAAGCCCATTGTTATGGTTGCGCTGGCAAAGGAGTGTCCGTCGATGGTCCAAATGGGCTGTACTGGGCATCGACGTAAGCACGAATTTCCCAGGCTGGCTGGCCCGCCTGAGTCAGGCGCATGACATCCTGCGTAATGTCAACACAGATGCCACAGCCATTGGCATGTTCGTCATAGGTAATGGCTCCGTCTGCGCTGACATCGTTGATATAGCAACTCAGGTTGCTCGTGTGACCCATCTTACCGCAACCGCAATAACAGGGGTACTGTTCGAGTTCGTGCTGGTTAGCGGCTGCAAAACGATAGGCGTCACGCACACGGGGCGTCGCCCCGTTGAGAAAGGTGGGCAACGTCTCATTTGCAGCTAACACAAGTGCGGACTGGCTCGGACTGCAGCCGGCCAGCAACAATAGAACAAAACCGAGTACAATTATGCGTCGCATCGTTTTCCAGTCGCCATGTTGAACTTTCCTAAGTTACTCACTACCTTCTCAGTTTATCAAGCAGTTATGAAGTAAATATGAACCGCATTGCCGCCACCAAACATCGTTAGTCTCGTCCGCCCATCATTCCCTCATCCATCACGCTGCCTCTTCCATTGAACACGCCGCCCATGCCCGCTGAAACGCATTCCTCGCTACCGGAGCAGTCGTCATCCTGGCTCATATGCTGAAGCATTTGGCCAGTGGCTGCGGCACCATGCACTTGCGTCATATTCTGGATCATCTGTCCCCTAGCTGCCGGCCCCATCCACTCCTGCATGCGCTGGAGCCACGAACTATTGCCCGTTTCCGTGCTTGTCGGCGGCATGATCGAGGTGGGTGTATCCGTTCCTTGAGCCAGTGCCTGCCCGCCAAAGACCAGCAGCAGGGCAAAGATAGCCATGATAACGAGGATGTTGCCTTTTGAACCGTTCATTGTGGACCTCCTGATCCCCCATGAGATGAATTTGTTCACCTCACACAATCTATTGTTGTCTCGGTACAGGTTAAGTAATTCTTGTTTGCCCCCCCGGTCCCGTCATCATCGTACACCACAGTCATGAAGGAAATGTGAACGCTTCCAGAAGAAGCTCCGGCGGTGGATGAAACCCCGGCCCCCGATGACCTTGCTGCAGGAGAACGGCGTCCCCACCGGCCCTATCCGGACGGTTGAGGAGGTACTGGCCAACCCGCAGGTGGCGGCGCGCAACTTTGTAGTCGAACTAGAGCACCCGGCGCTGGGTGTCGTGAAATCGCTGGCAACGCCTATCCCTTTCTTAGGCGAACGGGTAACCTATCAACGCCACCCGCCGTTGCTGGGCGAACAGACTTACGAAGTTCTGGCAGAATTGGGACTGTCTACACGGGAGATCAGTGAATTGCGCAGCCGAGACGTGATATAAGTTCCACTTGGGTGCGACGTCCTTTGCAAGCAGCGCGCCGCTGCTAGTGACTCTCGCCACGCACCCGCCACCGAAGGCGCCGAACAAAGGGCCAATAGGTCAGCAGTAAGAAGGCGAGCAACACAAGATCCAGGGTTAGTTCGAACACCCGGAAGGTCCGCCCGAAGTGATCTGCTTCCCAGTAGCTCACCGGGCTGGCAAAGCGGTAGTCCCAGTTTACCGGGAACCAGATCAGCGGTCCGTCGCTATTATGGGTAACGAAATCGATCCCCACGTGGACGAGCATACTTGCCGCCAGCCAGAAGAGCATCATGCCCCAGCAGCTGCCGCGCCGTTTCCACCACCACAAACCCACCAGCAACAGCGCGCCGTCGGTCAGCAGTGAATGGAAGAAGTTGTGGCTGACGATCCAGAGCGGATGGCTGTAGAAGAGTGTGAAGTGCAGATATTCCATGATGCTGGGGGTGGGCGGGGGCGCCGCCAGCCAGCGGTAGTAGATGTTGCCCGCAACGGTCAGCAAGAAAAAAGGGATGTCCGGCAAGATGGCGCCCAAGAGCAGCGCCGGTGCATAGATGGCTCCGGGCCAGCGGCGAAGGGGGGTGATCGCTGCAGCGGCGAGCAGAAGGTGACTTTGTGTTTGCATATCCAATTACGCGTACGGAGATTTGACAATCATCCATGCGTCATCAACACTCCGGATCTCACAAAGTGCAGGCCGTCTGCCACACGTAAGCTGACAGACGATCATGGCGACGTCGGCACTGCAATTACAAAGCGTCAACTTCACACAAGCGTGGGTGACTCTGCGTGGTCTCTAATATCACTATCACTCTCGCCGCTTCGCTGGCTTGGACACCGATGTCCAATGTTGTCACCACCATGTGCCAACTCGGTGATGCACTGAACAGCAGTGTGGACAAAAATCTGATAGCATTCCTCTGAGCAGAAGAAATAGCGCACACCGATATAAACCGCTTCGGCAATGACGGAACTACCGTTGACTGGCATTCCGCAGATAGGATCCACCTGGTTTGTGTGGTGAACCGGGACGGAAATATCTTGCATCGGAGATCCTCCTTTGTCTATCGTTGGCGATACCAGAACGGATGTTGAACCGCCAGAACCCCTGTTCGGTGTGGCCGGGTACGATACAATGTTTTTCGTATTCGCCGGTCTTCACGGGTGTAACCGTAAGTTCCATTTCTTGACTGGGCAGTGCAACCAAATGAAGCTGAGGCGGAGTTACCCTATCGTTTCAACTTTGCTGTGCTCAGTTCCCGAACTCTCCGCTAAGTTTTGTTGGTGCTGTCGGCGCGTCGTTAACTTGGCCTCCTGTTCGAAGATTCGGTCGAGATACGGGAAAAGCGCAAAGGCCACGCTCCACGCAGCGAGCGCGCCGGTCATCAGACGCGCCCACCAGTTGAATGCACCAAACTGATCACCTGCATAGAACCCTGGAAAGGCATCAAATGTCAACCAGGCTAGCCACTGATTCGTATCGCGAAACCCGCCGCCCGATGATATCCCGGCCACCGCGTCGTTAATCACGTGCGTCCCGCCATCGATTGCGAGCGGGAGCAAGGCCGCCATTAGTACTACCAGTGGCAGGGGTGCGATTTGCTTGCCAGCACGGCGCAGTAACAGATAGAGCAAACCAAAAACCGGAGTCATTGTGTAAAACGAGATCATGCGGTCGCTCCACGCAACCTTCCACCCCAACGTTGGCGCGCCGATGAACGACCGCAATTCCGACAGCGATGTCGCCGGATAGACCTGCTGAATTTCCGCCAGGGTATAGGTGAGTTTGTCGCCAAAGAGAAACCAGCTTCGCTGCGGTAGTTGATGACAAAATGGGCTGTACAGCCGATAGAGCAGGCCGCCAATGGACTCCCAACCCCAGTGCATGGCCAACGGCGCGGCAAAGGGCAACAGCGTGAATAGCAGCATCACGCCAACAATAAATGCCAGCCCGTGACGCAAGACCAGAAGGTTCAGCTTGTCAGCGCGCTGTAATGGAAGCTGGGCTTGATAATCCATTTATGTGCCTATCCTATGGATAGCAGATAGCGACATCGGAGGAGAAGTGCGCGTTGCGTTGCCTTAGAAGTCTCGCCATCAGGTGCTTCGGCCACCACCTCAATATCGCGCCCTCCGTCCAGAGAATCCTGTATCCCCTGGCGATCAACGGCATGGTCATCGGCCAGGACGACGCGTATAACAGACACTGTACGGCACCTCCCTTCCTTCTCTGCCGGCTGGTTGTACGACGCGCCACCGCAGGGTAGCGTCGCCCTGCGGTGGTATCGACTGCTGATTTGCGCACGATCCCGTGTGCGTTTGGCAGGGAGCAGATCAACCTGCGATTTAGTTCAGCCCAGCAAGTTGGGATCAGGTGCGTAATGTGGCGCGCGCGTCCAGATATTCTTCTTTCGTCATTTCCCCGCGGGCATAACGCGACTGCAAAATATCCACCGCCGCTTCTCTTCGATCCTGATTGCCCGGCGCGCCGGCGTTGGTTGCCGCGTTGCCGGCAAAGAGTTTGACCAGCCAGACAACCAACACGACGACGGCAACGGTAAAACCGATCATCATAAACCAGCCGAACCACATGCCACCCCAGCCAAAGCCCCAATCTGTTCCCATCATCATGATGAACTCCTTTCTTATGGCTTTAGCGTAGCAGACGGATGTGAAGCAGATGTGAAGGAGGAAAAAGTTGGACACTTCACATTTGCTTCACAACTGTATGGCAGACTAGACAAATACTGAAACCTGTATCAGGGGACGAAACCAGCAATGGCTGCGCAACTCGCAACTCGCCCCAGCTAACATCTCTGAGGACACCTATGACAAACGAACCTGTGACATTCCGCAATCGACCCCTTAGCCGCCGCCAGTTTCTGGTCTATGGCGGCATCGGTGCGACGTTGATCGGGATCAGCGCATGCACCGCACCGACTGGAGTGCCGCCGACACTAGCTGCACCGATCGCTGTCATGCCCACGGCGACGGCACAGCCCGCGACCGCCGAACTGGCTTTCAAGCTGACGGCACGTACCACGGAATTGCCCATCCTGCCCGGCAACACCACGCGCGTGTTAAGTTACGCCAGCGAAGTGCTCCAGGGCGACCCCGCGGCCGTGACGGCAGTGCCGGGTTCCTACCTGGGGCCTATCGTACGTCTGACGCGCGGGCAGACGGTGCGCGTGCACGTACGCAATGAACTGGACGAGGCAACCAACGTTCACTGGCATGGCCTAATTGTGCCTACAGAGGCCGATGGGCATCCATCCAATGTAGTTGCTCCGGGCGCCGAGACCGTCTATGAATTTGAAGTGCGCAACCGGCCGGGCACCTACTGGTTTCACCCCCACCCGCATGGTCGCACGGCCGAACAGGCCTACGGCGGACTAGCTGGCATGGTCATTGTCACCGATGCTGAGGAAGCGGCGCTGGGTCTGCCCGCCGGTGACCGAGACATCCCGCTGATCATCCAGGACCGGCGCTTCGACGACGACAATCAGCTTGTCTACATCGCCGGTGGCATGGCGGGCATGAGCGACGAGATGATGGGCCTGCTGGGCGACCACATTCTGGTCAACGGTCAACTGGGGGTCATGTTGCCGGTAGCCACCCAACCCTATCGCCTGCGTCTGCTCAACGGCTCCAATGCGCGCATCTACAAGCTCGCCTGGAGCAATGGCGCGCCGCTGACGGTGATCGGCACCGACGGCGGCCTGTTGACCGCGCCGACGACCGCTCCTTATGTCATGCTCTCACCCGGCGAACGCATCGAACTGTGGGCCGATTTCAGCCAAGAAGCGGTGGGCAACCAGATCAAGCTGGTGAGCTTGGCTTACGAAGGCGTGGAGGCCGGCGGCATGGCGATGGGCGAACCGGCACTACCCAACGGCGCGCCCTTCGACATCATGACTTTCAATGTAGCTGAAGCAGTCGGGAGCAGCGACGCCTTGCCGGCGCAGTTACTGCCAGTGGAGGTATTGTCGGCAGCAATGGCCAGCAATGCGGCGTCGCCGCGCCGCTTCGTACTCGCCATGGACGACGCTATGAACTGGACGATTAATGGGCGGCGCTACGAAATGGATGTGGTGGCTGACGACGAGAAGGTGCGTTTGGGCGAAACCGAGGTGTGGGATTTCATCAATCAGATGGATGCGCCGGCTGTTACAGGCGGTGGCGCAATGGCCGGCATGGGCAACATGGCAGGCATGGACCACAGCGCCCACGCACAGCAAGGCGCCAGCAACGATAACAGCACCAGCACTGGTAGCGTTGCCACCAACGCGATGAGAGACTTCATGGCACATCCAATGCACCTGCACGGTGTACAATTCCAGGTGCTGGAGCGGCAGGTTGACGATGCGCAGCGCGCCGGGTGGGAGACGGTCAAGGATGGCTTGGTGGACCAGGGCTGGAAAGACACGGTGCTGGTCATGCCCGGCGAGCGTGTGCGCGTGGTGATGCGCTTCGATGGCTACCACGGCGTCTATCTGATCCACTGCCACAACCTGGAGCATGAAGACAGCGGTATGATGCGCAACTTCGAGATCGTATGACAGGCAGGAGAGGATAACCACGAAGAGGCGAAGAGCACAAGGGTTCACAAAGAATACCCTTGTGCTCTTCGCCTCTTCGTGGTCTTGATCTGTGTCTATGGCTGAATTGACTACCACCATCCTGATTATCGAAGATGATCGCCAGATCGGGCGCGTGGTGCAGGGTTATCTGGAGCAGTGCACACGACTTCGTGCTCTCCAATGGCAGCAAGGCCAAAGCCTCCCTAACCTTCGGTGGCCGTTCCTACACCGGCACTGGGGTTTGCAGCCAGGGTATCGCCGTTCAATTGATCACGACTTGTTGAGATGATTGCCAAACGTTGCCAGCGAACAGACCAGCAGCAAGTGCAACGGCCCAACTATCAAAGCAGATTGAAGAAACGTTCGACTGCGCATTGAAACCAACGTTATCGGATCTCGCCATCCGTCCCTTGGTTTGGCATCGATGCCCAATGCAGTCACCTCCGTGTGCCAGTTCGGTAAATATGCCGGGTGGGCGCTTGTGTAAACAATCGATGGCACCCCTCCGACAAGAATAGATAGCGAACCCCAATATAGATTTCCTCGGCGAGTGCACTGAATGTGTCCACCTGCATGCCGCAAATCGGATCGACCCAACTTGTCCGCAAGTTAGGTTCCCAGGAGTCGTTCACGTGGGATCGTTGCCTCTGCTAGTACGACGCGTCCCAAACTGACTCACTGAACCACGAGAACACCCTTTTCTGTGTGACCAGGCAAGATGCACTCATAGGTATACTCGCCAGGCTCGGCAGGGGTGAAACTGAGTTGCGCGTGTTTTCCTACAGGCGCAACCACGTGCAACTGAGGTGGAGCGCCGGTCATTTCCTGACTGCTCCCTTTCATAGCATGTGCTGCCAGGGGATCGGTCTTGTCCTCGACGATCATGGGCATTTCTCGAATGGCCAACTGATGTTCCTGATCACCTATATTGTAGAAATGTAACGTTACTGGCTTGCCAGCTAGCACCTCAACGCGACGTGGGCTGAAGCGGTGTTCATCCACCAGAATGGCGACGTCGCCAGACGGTGAGTCGGCGCTGCAGGCGGTCAGAAAAATGACGCCAATCAGAATGATCAAGATACGAAAAATCCGCATAGTTTCTCTCCTATTTGTCCAAGGACAATGACAAGTCTTCCTGGCTCATCTCATCAGCCAGCCAATCCACATACCACCTCATCCGTAGTCTCAATTTTGTCCCATCTTGATGTACGCTCCTTATTCTACGTTTCTCAGAGTAGCACGCGGTTGTGAAGCAGATATGAACAGGCGACTTCTACGTCAGTAAAGGCTCTTTGCTTCATATTTGCTTTACAACTGTGTGGCAGACTGATCGAGCTTGATACAAATTGGCCGCACGACCCTGCGATCAAACGTGTAAATGAACATCAGAGCTTTTTTGCCGTTTGACTACCCGCACTTTTGTGAGGAGATCCTAGAGTGGGCTTGGCGCTGCAGTAGGGATTGGCGCCTGCGCACGCGGCAGGCGGTGTAACTGGCCGCAACTGTCCACGGCATCGGCTTTCGCTTCAAACGGTGAGACTATCATGCGTAACCAACTCTGGTTCAAACTGACCGGCGCCTTCGCCCTCATCATCTTCATTGGCGTGGTTGTGACTGTGTGGCTTACCGGCCAGGGTACGGCAACGCAGTTTGCACACTTCATGGTTGCCAACCAAATGGTGCGCCCCTCCGCAATGCAAGCTGCGCTGGCGGGCTACTATGCAGGCAAAGACGGCTGGACCGGTCTTGACACGGTCTTTGACCGGTTGATTGTTGACGCCGCAAACGGCCTCATGCCAGGCATGGTCGGCAATATGATGGGCATGCATGAGAATCGTATCCAAGTACTAGACGATGGCGGCATCGTTGTGGCCGACTCCGGCGGTCCAGCGGGCAGTGAACCCCTGGTTGCGGCGCCACTAGAGCACTGGACAATTTTCGTCAATGACGTGAGCGTGGGTGAGTTGGTCGTGGAGGGATCACTCATGGGCGCGGTCGCTATGGACCCGGCGCCACTGGTGGGCAGCGTCACACGCACGGTCTTCATTGCCGCGCTGATCGCCTCCCTTACCGGGCTGGCGCTCGCGGCAGTGCTCGTGCGCCAGATCACGCGACCGCTGGTCGACCTTACACACGCATCACGCCGCATCGCCTACGGCGATCTGCGCGTGCGCGTGCCGGTCAGAAGCAATGACGAGGTCGGCGAACTCACGGACACCTTCAACCAGATGGCGGCCAGTCTGGAACAACAGGAAACGTTACGCCATAACCTGATGGCCGATATTGCCCACGAACTGCGCACGCCGCTCACCGGCATTCAGGGTGCGGTGGAGGCGATGCAAGACGGCGTTTTTCCTGCCGACGCCGAAAATCTGGAAGCGCTACATGCCCAAGTGCTGCTGCTCAACCGACTGGTCGAAGACCTGCGTACGCTGGCCAACGCCGAGGCGGGCCAACTGGCATTGGAAAAAGCGCCGGTCGATCTAGCCGATCTCTGCCGGGGTCAGGTCAGCGCGTTACAGCTGCGCGCCGCCGAACATGAGATCGAACTGACGATCGCCGTGCCACCGGAAGAGAACGTCTGGGTTGACGCAGATAGCCAGCGGCTAAACCAGGTGTTGCTCAACTTGCTTGATAATGCGCTGCGCCATACCCCGCCCGGCGGCGATGTAACCGTTAGCGTTTACGGCAACCAGACTGAAGTGTTTGTCACTGTCAGCGACAACGGCCCTGGCCTCGCAGCGGAGGATGTGCCCCACGTCTTTGACCGCTTCTACCGCGGCGACCGCTCGCGCAATCGCGCAACCGGCGGCACGGGGTTAGGGTTGGCCATCGCCCGCCAATTGGTGGAGGCACACGGCGGTCGCATCTGGGTCGACAGCCCGCCGCCAGGTGCATCGCAGGGCGCTGAGTTTGGGCTGATGTTGCAGCGGGTGGGGAGCGGAAATTGAGCGATTGAGAAACAAGGAGATTGACTGGCACAATGTTGCCCGTTCGGCTGAGGCTTCGGCGAGCTCAGTCAGGTCGCTCACGTCGAAGCCTCGCAATTCGCCCTTCCTTCACATTTCCTTCATATCTAGCGTATATGCTGGAGCTAGGTTAAATAATCCGTTTCAGTACAATCAGGAGCAAACATGTTTCACAAACGCGTTGGACCTTTCGCACTTACCACCGCATTTACCCTGGCCATCTTCCTCGGCCTGTCTACCTGGGGGTCAGCCCAGGCCAATTCTTCCACACCTACACCCGCCACCGTAATTGACACGCCGCTGCAGCAAGGCACGCCGATGACGGGCACCATGCCCGCCGACGCTCCCATGCAGCCTGGCATGCTTATGACGGACACTATGCCGACTGGCGCTCCGATGCAGCCCGGCATGCCCATGACCGACACCGAGCAGGCCGGGCACAACATGCCCGCTGACGCTGGCGCGGCGGACATGCCGATGCAGCAAGGCGAAGGCCAGGCCGGCATGGGCGGCATGATGACCAAGATGGCCGACATGCAGCGCATGATGTCGCGCATGCAACGGATGATGGGCAGCGACATGATGGGCGGCGACATGCCGATGTCCGCTGACATGCAAAAGAGCATGGGCGATATGATGAGCATGATGGGCGATATGCAAGGGATGATGGCCGACATGCAGGGTATGATGGCTGGCGACATGATGTCCGGCGGTATGTCTGAAATGGATAAAACGCAAGGCCAACAGATGGGCCAGATGGGTGGCCAACAGATGGGCACCGGCATGATGGGGCAGATGCCGATGATGGGCACCGTCATCATGGTTATGCCAATGCCAATGCATGGCGGGATGGACATGGGCAAGATGATGGGGCAGATGCCGATGATGCAGGGTGGCATGGACATGGGCGGCATGATGCAGGGCGGCATGATGCAGGGCGGCATGGACATGGGTGGTCAGGACGCGCCGCAACGTGGCGGACCAGCCGCGGCAAGCGAAGAGGCAGTCAGTCCGGCTGCGGCACCGCAGACGGGCAAGCTGGGCGACATCGAAGTCAAGGTGACGCCGCCCGACCTGTCCAATATCCAGGGTGAGACTATTGACTTCACGGTCGACCTCAACGCCGCCGGCGCCGACCTCAGCTTCGACCTTGCCAAGCAGGCCACGCTGCTCATCGGCGACCACAAGATGCCGGCTGACGCATGGAAAGTCACACTCGATCACGGTCACCATGTGGCTGGCGTGCTCACATTCCCAGCCCACATGCAGGGCGCCGTGGAAAGCGCCACCGTGGTACTCACCGACACCGCCGGCGGACCAGAGGTGAGCTTGACCTGGCCGACGGCGGAATAAACGGCGCCAACTCTCAGAAAATTCAAACAAAACAGCGGGCTCGGTTCACCGAGCCCGCTGTTTTGTTTG
>WBZL01003406.1_pt1 | contig 14566 bp, 11 predicted proteins | sample 5204291 | NCBI WGS metagenome assembly WBZL01 (sample SAMN12344345, study PRJNA552823) | activated sludge metagenome | biome: Activated sludge suspended growth; feature: Nitrification reactor; material: Wastewater; isolation source: activated sludge from nitrification reactor of wastewater...
AATCCCACCGACACCGCCGCGATTGGCTTCCCGAACATGATGATCGTCATGAACGTGACGGGCGAAATCGTCCCGGCCGCGGGTGTCTGCGTGAACCCCGAAGACGTTGCCTGGGCGAGTGTCAACCCGCTCAGCGGCACGACGGCGGGTGGTTCCGCCAGCACCGTGGAAGTCACCTTCGACTCCACCGGTTTGGCGGTAGGCGTCTACACCGGCACCTTGTGTGTTGGGAGCAACGACCTGACCAATCCGTTAGTTACCGTCCCGCTCACCCTCACTGTCGAAACCTATGCTTATGGCGTTGAGCTTTCCGGTGATGATGCCGCCTCTGGCGCTCCGGGGGCAACCATCAGTTACGTAGTTGCCATCACGAACACGGGCAACACGCCCGACACCTTTGACCTCACGACCTCGGGCGTCTGGACCACCGGTCTCTCCGATGTCAGCGTGACGTTAGGTGCAGGTGAAAGCACCACGTTCTCCGTGGATGTGGACATTCCCGCTGGAGCGTTGGCCGGTGAGAGCGATGAAGCCACGGTAACCGCGACCTCCCAAGGCGATGGCACGTCCGCAGATACCACCCTGCTCACCACCTCTGCCGATGCGGTCTATGGCGTGGTCCTCTCTGCCGATCAATCGGCCACAGGCGCGCCCGGAGACACCGTCTCGTATGTCATCACCATCATAAACACCGGGAACACCACGGACACCATCGATCTGACTGCGGCTGGCACTTGGGCCGCGGTGCTTTCGGATACGAGCGTTACGTTGGGTGCCGGTGAAAGCACGACGTTTACGGTAGATGTCACCATCGCGGCGGGTGCCGTAGATGGCGACTCGGATGCTACCACCGTGACGGCAACATCCCAAAATGATGTAGCCGCTACGGATAGTGCCACCCTCACCACAACCGCAGGTACCGAAGGAAACTTCATCTATCTGCCTATCGTGGTCAGACCCAGTGAGTAAAGTTTGATCATCCCCAAAAATAAAAGAGCCGCCCGGTTGGGCGGCTCTTTTATTTTTGAACGATGCGAAAAATTTCGTAACTATGCCGGGGAGAGAATAGCCCTTCAAAGCCAATTTTTAGGAGATTTTAGGTAATTGTTCAGCCAAAAGAAGAAAATTCAAAAAAAAGGATGGGTAGGGGATGTCCATCCCCCACCTATCCTTTTTTCGGAGATTCTCCAAATATATCTGAACGGTTACGATTTCAGGAAAAGATTTCGAGAAATCTCTCAAGAATCTTGCAGTTGAATAACAATCCTGACAAAACTATTTCCATTTGCCCCGGAGTTTCGTTTAATTGCTTAACTTGTCCTTCCGTGCCTAAAGATAGTTTAAGAGCCTCTTGAAATAGGATACATAGGACACCCTATCATGTCCTTTTGCAGGAATCCATTTTTAGTTTGCATCTGAGGTACGAAGTTCCATGTTTAACAGGATGGGAAACCAAATATCCCATTTATCGTGAAAGATAAATCCATCATAATTAAATAAATAGGAGTGTGTTATGAAAACAGTTAAACAACTTTTCCCTTTTCTGGCAGTCTTCTTAATTTCCTTTGGGCTGATATTCAGTACGCTAGTATTTGCGAAAAGTAATGAAGCTACCCCCTCTCAAGCCGCCATTGAATTCACCAAAACTGTCGGGGTGAATCCTTCTGAATGTGGGAGCGCACATTATGCAGTCTCTTTTGATGGAAATGTTATTTATTGTTATCACATCACCAATACCGGGCCGGTAACGCTGACCCTTCACGACTTATGGGATACGGAATTAGGAGATTTGCTCATTACCTTTCCCTACACGTTAGCCCCTGGGGCCAGTTTTTTCCTCACACAAACTGTCGTTCTTACGCAAACGACAACAAATACCGCCACCTGGACAGCGAGCAATCCTACCCTCTCTGAAATCATCTCTGATACCGACTCTGCAACCGTTCACCTGCTTTCAGCCTGCCCACTAGGCTACTTGCCCAGACGATACGATTCAGCCGCGTTTAATATCTTCCCTCCGCCCGGGTGGGTGATTTCACAAACGACGACTGGTTGCACGGGCATATCCGGTTGGACGAACACGGACCCAGGCGAACACGGGAATTTGACCGGCGCCACGGGGAATTTTGCCGTAGCCGACGCGGGGGCCTGCGACCCTGGCAGTGTGATGACCACCTCCATGACCACCCTCCCTCTCAATTTTACAGGTGTCGTGAATCCTCAACTTGTTTTTTTCATGGATTACAAAGATGACGATCCTGTCCATGGAAGCGCCTCTGTAGAAATCAGCACAGACGCTGGGACAAATTGGAGCAACGTACTCTTCTGGAACCAGACGGCACGCGGACCTTTGATCGTTTCCACTGCCATCCCAGGGGCTGGTGATAATGATGTCTTAATCCGCTGGCAACTCACCCATGCCATGACAGACACCTGGTGGGAGGTGGATAACGCCACCATCGTTGTCTGTACCCCACAACCACCAGACCTTACGATAAACCCCAATAGCCTGAGCAGTGTCCAACCCCCGGATACCCAAACGACCAAATTTATGAATTTATCCAATAGTGGCACACTTGCTCTGGAATGGGCGCTAGAAGAAGCCCAAGAAACATTGGTCCCGGGTAATCCATCTCTCAAAACGCCTTTCAATTCAGTGATCCTATACGATCAAACCGCAAACCCAGCCCCTACCTCAGTTACCTCTCAGGCCTATGATCCCCCACGCGCGACCCTGGATAATCAGGCGGCGGATGACTTCATCATTCCTGCCGCGGATGGGTCTTGGGCGATTGACTCTCTCTTTATTCAAGGAGATTATCAGGGCGCTCCGGGCCAAATTCCCTTTTTCAATGTCTATTTTTATGCCGACGCAGGAGGCCTGCCTGGGGAAATCGTGCTTGCCTACGAAAAGGTCAAGCCCGTCAACGATGTCGGAGGTGCGTTAACGCTCAAACTCCCTAACGCGGCTATCCTCCCTGCGGGCACCTATTGGCTTTCGGTTCAGGCACAGATCATCACCCCGGACAACATCGAGTGGCTTTGGACGGAAAGCATGACGCAAACCAATACCCTGTCCGTTTGGCGCAACCCGGGCGGGGGTCTCGGTACCCCCTGTGCGACCTGGGAGAGCAGGGTCGCCACCTGCGGCATCGGAACGCACCCCGATCTGTTATTCCGTTTAATTGGCGTCGCAAGCAATTGTGCCCCTTCCGAGGTTTCCTGGTTGGAGGTCAATCCGCTTGCAGGGTCCATTCCTACCAATGAAAGCGAGATCATCTCGGTGACGCTCGACTCCACAGGACTTACCAACGGCATTTACTCCGGCAACTTGTGCCTGACGACCAATGATCCGGTCGAACCCTTTGTCAATACTCCGGTCGAACTGACCGTGGTTACACAACCCTTTTTGACACTTGAAAAAACCGTGGGCACGAACCCGGCGGAATGTGCATTGACCGATACGATTACCGTCCTCCCCAATACCAATGTTACCTACTGTTATAAAGTGACCAATACAGGTACAGTCTCGATCACCACACACGATTTGATTGACAATCAATTGGGCGTGATCCTGAATAATTACGCGTTAAATTTGGTCCCAGGGGCGAGTGCGTTTGTCACCGTGACCACAAATATTCATAATAATATCGTCAATACCGCCACTTGGACGGGGTTCACAAACTTTGGGATTTCTGCCGTGGCGACCGACACCGCCTCCGTTATCGTGACCACCCCGACTCCCACCCCGACAAATACGCCCACTTCTACCTTAACGCCTACCCCTACCACCACGCCTACATCTACTGCACCCCCATCCAATACACCCACCCCCTCATCCACCGCGACTTCCACCCCGACGAATACCGCTACCCCACCGCCCCCTGCAAACACGATTTATTTGCCCATCGTTCAACGTCCTCGCCTCACGACCGGTCAAAATGCCCCATCTACGTCTCCCATCGGGTGGTTTTCCCTCGCCACTGCGCCACTTCTTTTTGTCGGTGGAAGTTGGTATCGGCTTAAGAAAAAATAGGCTTCATCCCCAAATGCTCGATGAACGACTGGCCGCATGTTGAATGCGGCCAGTTTTATTTTGGAGTTAAGCGTCATTTCACCTACGGTATAATGAGCAGAAGCCCCGGCTCCGGAGCTATGCCCAAAAATCCTCGTATTGAAAAGTTGAAACAATCATTTTCCTATGCAAACAAACACCTCCTTTGGTCAATTTGAAGACCTCTTTATTATGTTTCCCGTTCCCATCGTACACATCGCTTACCGCGTGCGCGAGCTTATCGAAACGATTTACCCTAAAGCGACCGAAACGCCTAAGCCCAAAGAGAATCACGCCGAGTATGCCATCGGCTCCGGCAGGCGGAGCGAAATTTTTGGCTATATCTGCCCGATGGAAAAGTACGTCCGCCTGGGGTTTTACTACGGCGATGTGCTGGCCGACCCCGCGGGGGTCTTGGTGGAGGAGGGGAAACGTGTGCGGCACGTCAAGATTTCAACGATGGCAGAAGCGGATCGGCCTGAGATTCGAGCGCTGATCACCGCCGCCGTGCAGGAGCGGAAGAAAACGTTGGGGATCGGATAATCCCGCGGGCGCGTTCCCTTTGCGAAACAAGATCATGTCCTATTTTTATTTACCCACCAAGTTAAGCAAGGATCAAATTACTACCATGTGCCAGCGGGGGTTCGGAGAAAAAGTAAAAATCCAATCTATCCGCGAATTGGGTGGGGGCACGTTTAATGAAACCTATCTCATTAAGTTCCCAGGCAAGGCCAAAGCTGTGATTTTACGTGTGGCTCCCTCTCCCACCACCGATTTGTTTTGGGATGATGTCGCCTTGATGCGTCGGGAACACGCGATGGTGCCCTTTTTCGCGTCCCTGGCACCTTTGATGCCCAAAATTCTCCTCACCGATTTCACCCACCAAATCGTTGGGCGGGATTATATGTTTCAAACCGTCATCGAAGGGGAACGGTGGAGCGACATTGAAGGCAAACTGCCGCCAGAAGAAAATAATGAACTCTGGCGTCAATGCGGGGCGCTGGTCAAAAAATTGCACACGACAACAGGCGAGTGGTTTGGCTACGCTTATCCAGGGTTTCATTCCCGCTGGCGGGATGTCATTCTCGAACGATTTTCCCGCATCTCTCAGAGCATGGAGGCTCATCAGATCAATATTCCCGCGTTTGAGACGATTTTCAAACAGGTGCAAGCCCATCCTGAAATCTTCGATGACATCATTCTTCCGCGTTTACTGCATGGCGATCTGTGGACGTTTAACTTACTCGTCACCCGTGGCGAGAACGGCCCAGCGATCACCGGGGTGTTGGACACAGAGCGCGCGTGGTGGGGCGATCCGATGGCCGATTGGCTGATGTTCCTGTTTACCATTCGGCGCGAGGAACCTACCTGGCAAGATCGGATTACCGCCTTTTCCGAGGGGTACGGGCCACCAGACAATGAACCCACCACGCCCATGGCCGCACAAGTCCGACAAGAAATTTACAAAGCGATGCACATTGGCCTCGCCGCCATTTGGGGGACCCGGAATGAAAAACACGAAGACCTCGCGCGGGCCACGGAAGAGTTGCAACAACTTGCCCAGACGCTAACAGGTTAGCCGCGCAGATGAATTCAGTTGATCGAGGCTAAAATTCTGCGACTCGCACACAAAAACAACAGCCCCTCGAAAAGTTTTTCGAGGGGCTGTTGTTCAGACCTTATTTGCCTAAAATTCGGGGGGTCACCTGGGCAGATGGAGGCAAATTAATTACAGTACCACGGCCAGTTCGTGTTATTCTTTTTGAAGGTTTTTGTTGATGAGTAGTCAGGACCACATGGCCCTGAAATCGTAAAGTCATAGGTCCCTGGGGCAATGGTGATGCTTGTCTTGCCTTCAGGAAAATAGAAATAGTAATCGGCTGGACCGCTAAAGGAAATGTTAAAAGGATCACCCGTCAAATTGAGGACATTAACGGTAATACACTGAATTTTCAGGGTGCCGCCCTTCTTTTTGACAACAATGGTTTCTGAAATTTGGGCCCCACAGGCATAATAAGAAATTTCGTACGTTCCCGGCTCGACCTCAAAATCGGTTTTCCCAGGCGGTGCATAAAACGAATAGGATTTGGGACCTGTAAAGGTAATGTAAAAAGCCGCGGTCTTGTTATCAATCGTGAGTTTCGGCGTTTTACCCGATGACCCTTTATCGGTTTCACAAACTAACTTGATAGAGGCTCCACTTTTTTTGACATTCACTTCCTTAGTCTGCTGGGCACCACAAGCAAAATAGGCCAGGGTGTATTCGCCCTTAACGACGACAAAGGTGTTCTTTCCAGCCAGGACATGCACAGAATATGTTTGTGGCCCGGTTAGCGTCATGTAGAAAGCTGTACCAGTCAGGTTATTGACGACGAGTTCAGGATCACCTGCCGCCGCAGGAGCTTGTTGCCCAGAGGCATTGCTAGACATCAAGCCAGAGGTGGGTGGGAAAGGCCTCCACCCTCCGAGCATCACAACCATCAACACAAATCCGAGAATTAACATTGTCTTTTTCATCTGTATCTCCTTACTTAGATGAAACAAAAAAAATTACCCCAGTTGATTAAACTGAGAGTCAACAACACCTGTTTGACTTATCGAAATCAATGCAATACAAACCTGAATTCTCCACAAAAAAAACGGAAAAGCCACCTTTGTATTTGCAAATGTTTAGGCCATTGAGTTGACTCATTATGTAAGTGTCTTTGATAGGATGTCCGGGTAGAAAACCCAAACCACACTATTCCCCATCCGATGACATCAGCAACAGATTGCATAATGAACTTTGACCAGCCTAAGATTAATCATATTTAATATTCAGGACGTCTCGTAGGGACAAATGTCCCTGTTTTTAACGGACAAGGCAATTAGCCAACAAAACGATACCAACTCCCCTACCTAAACCTCCTAACCACCCCTCACCTTTTGAACAACGCGATAAAATATCAGCAGTATTGTGCGGCGATAAATTTCGCCTCACACAAACCAACAAACATTCAGCATAAACCACTGGAAGGGTCAACATGTTCGAACAAATTCAACCCTATATTCCACTCCTCATCCCCCTGCTCATCCTCCAACTCATCTTGATGATTGCCGCCCTCATCGATGTTGCCCGGCGCGAGAAACTCCGTGGCCCCAAATGGCTCTGGGTGCTCGTCATCCTGTTCGTCAACATCATTGGCCCCATCATCTACTTTGTCGCCGGACGACAGGACGAATAAAGGGTGGCATGACCAACCCCCTCCCCTCCCAAACATCAGCCATTTACTGTGAAGGGCTGACCAAAACCTACAAAGAGGTCACCGCCCTCCACGACCTGACCCTCTCCGTCCCCTACGGATCGATCTTCGGATTCCTGGGCCGCAACGGGGCGGGGAAAACGACCACCATGCGTCTCCTCGCGGGGTTAGCGTTACCCACCTCGGGCAGGGCGTGGATTGCGGGCATGGAAACCACCCAAACCTCCTCCGGCAGTGCCAATTACCTGGCCCGGACGCGGTTCGGATACCTTCCGCAGGCCCCTGCCTTTTACAGTTGGATGTCCGCCCGCGAATATCTCGATTACGTCGGCCAAATTCAAGGCCTCTCCCTCGCCGAACGTAAAACCCAAATCGCCGAACTGCTGGACCTTTCGGACTTAAAAGACGCCGCCAAACGGCGCGTCGGCGGTTTTTCCGGGGGGATGCTCCAACGCCTGGGGATTGCCCAAGCCTTGATCGGCCACCCCCCAGTTTTGCTTCTCGACGAACCGACCAGTGCCCTCGACCCCGCCGGGCGGCGCGAAGTCCTGGACATGATCTCCCGCCTGCGTGGGCAAGCGACGGTCTTCCTCTCCAGTCACATCCTGACCGACATCGAACGGGTGTGTGATACGCTCGCGGTTCTGCACCAGGGCAAACTCATCCTCGTCTCCGGGCGGGATGAACTGCTCGAAAAGTACGCCGTTAACGCCGCGGAATTGGAGTTTGAAACGGGAACGGACCTCGGAATGCCTCCGTACACGGAATTTATCCAAACCCTCAAAGCCCAGGCCTGGGTCGCGAACCTCACGCAGGAGGGGGTCACCCTGCGCGTTTTGGTTCACGATTTACCCCGCGCCAAACAAGCGCTCCTGCCCCTTCTCGTTTCTCACCACCTCACCCTCAACCGCTACGAATGGGTCCGCCCTTCGTTGGAAGAAATTTTCTTGCAGTTAACCTAACGCCTTTGTCCGGCACCCCCGTGCCGAGATTTTCCCGCAAGACATCCGCTATGCTCACCCTTGTTTACATCCTCTCCATTTTTTTCATGCTGGTGCTCCCCGTTGCCTTTGCGGCAGGGTTAAGACGCCTGCGCCCTACCCCGTGGCTGTTGTTCAGCGTGGGGAGCCTGACATTCATTCTTTCGCAGGTCGTCCACCTACCCTTGAACGAGTGGCTGGCGACCGTCGGCATGTTGCCCGGACCGGGGGACACCACCTTCCCGCTCTGGCGCACGGCGATCACCGCGGGGTTGACCGCCGGCCTCTGTGAGGAACTGGCTCGCGCGGGGGGGTACGCCGCCCTGCGAAAGTGGAAACCCGCGTGGTTGCGGTTCCAGGATGGGGTGATGTTAGGGTTGGGGCACGGGGGATTTGAGGCGATGGTCTTTGGCGCGGTGATGACGGCGGCGGGAATCAGCGCTCTGCTTCCCCTGATCGGGACGGATTTAACTACCCTCGGACTGTCCCCTGAACAACTGGCAAATCTTCAATCCCAACTCAAAGCCCTGACGGCCAACCCGCTCCTCGCGACGATCCCTTTGTTCGAACGCGTCATCGCATTGGGCGCACACGTGACCTTTTCCGTTTTGGTGTGGCAAGCGTTTAACCGGACCCCGTCGAAATGGCGTTGGATGTACCTTGTCTTCGCGATTCTGTACCATACCGCCATCGATTTCGCGGCAGTGATGGGGAGTGAGATGATTCAAGAAAATCCGCTGGGGTTTGAACTGTTGTTTCTCCTGTTCATCGCCCCCGGGCTAGGGTGGGTGCTGTGGCTCGCCCGTCGGGAGCGGGAACCCCGTCCACAAATGGACCTCCGCGGGGAGTGGCGGGTGTTCTGGATCGCGACCGCGAAAGAATTTCGCCAACTCTGGCGCACGAACCGTTTGCTGGTGATGGGGGCCGTGTTCTTGATCTTCGGGATGGGATCACCGCTGTTGGCAAAACTCACGCCGGAAATTTTGAAGTCTATTGAAGGCGCAGAACAGATTGCCGACCTGATCCCGGAACCGACCGCGGGGGATGCGATGCTCCAATACATCAAAAATCTGTCGCAGTTTGGCTTTATTTTGGCGATTTTGTTGGTGATGGGGGCGGTGATTGGTGAAAAGGAGCGGGGCATCGTGCCGATGATTTTGAGTAAACCGATGCCGCGTTGGGCGTTCATCATGAGCAAATTCACCGCGCAGATGGGGATGTATCTGGGTGGGTTTGTGTTGGCGGGGGTGGGGGCGTATTACTACACCGTGATCCTGTTTGGGGCGTTGGATTTTGGTGGGTTCGCGCTGTTGAATGGGTTGTTATTGTTGTGGTTGTTGACCTTCGTGGCGTTGGGGGTTGTGGGAAGCGTGTGGGGCGGTTCGACGATTGCGGCGGGGGGGATTGGGTTAGGATTGTCGGTGGGGCTGATGCTGGCGGGGAGTCTACCCCAGTACGGGTCGCTGTTTCCAGGCGGGTTGATGGCTTGGGCGACCCAGGTGGGGTTGAAGGCGGCAGGGACCGCGGCGTCCTCTTTGAGTGGGGGGATTGGGGCGAATGCCACCGCGATGGAAGTGGCAAACGGGGGAGCGGCGGCCTCGGCGGGGGCGATCATTCTTCTGGCCTTGGTGTTGGCGATTGGGGTGTTTGAACAGCAGGAGCTTTGACCGGGTTTCCGTGCTGTAATTCTGTTTTTGGACGAACGGCGTTCCTTAACGTGCGTATTTTGGCTTCAGGGAGGGCGTTTGAAGGAACGCCGTTCGTACTTTCGAGTTAACTCAGGTGGGGTGAACTTTGTTAGACATCCTGATCGCGAAAACCTCCGTTCCGAAGTTCACTCACCTGGATTTATCCTGAGAATTCGATGAGAATCAACTCGTGGATTGACGAGGTTCGCTTATCGGTTATAATCCGCAGACATGTGCCGGGTACATTCCCGGCTTTTTTTTTCGTCAGCCCAGTTCATGATTGGACTGACCCCGCCACGGCCCCCCACCTAAGCGGTTACCCTTTTTTTGGAGACGTAGTAAAAATGGAAACGAAACTGTATGTTGGCAATCTTGCCTATTCGACGACCGAAGAAGATTTACAATCACTGTTCGCTCAGGCTGGCACAGTGAAATCGGTCGCCCTCATTAAAGACCGCGAAACGGGCCGTTCAAAAGGATTTGGCTTTGTCGAGATGGAAACCCAGGCCGAAACCGAAAAAGCAATTAGTCTCTTCCACGGGTCCATGATGAATGACCGTGCGTTGACCGTGAATATCGCTCGCCCACGCGAGGAACGTCCTCGTGGCGCTGGTGGCGGTGGCCGGTTTGATCGTGGTGGTGGCGGCGGCGGCGGTGGAAACCGCGGTGGCAGTGGCGGTCGCGGTGGCGGCGGCTTCAACCGCAATAGCGGTGGTGGCGGCGGACGCCGGGATTATTAATCCCCTTTTTTCACATCATCTGTAAAAATGCGGCTCCTTTCAGGAGCCGCATTTTATTTGGGGGCACTTTATTTTTTTCAGACAGTTCAACTCAATTGGAATGCACCTCTTTTATTTATACTCATCTCAATCACAAATTGCGCTTTTGTGAATCACGGAAAAGGCGATCACGGATAGGTTTTTGAGAATCATCCGTGATCGCCTTTTCCGTGATTCAAGCAGATGTTTAATCATAAAAATGGGGATGTCCATCCCCACCCCTTTTTTTCGGCAGAAATTCTCGACATCTTCGTGAGCACAGTATAATCATGGACATGATCACAATCCGTCACGCTACCCCCACCGATACCATCCTCCTCGCCGACATGGGTGCGGAGACATTTTCCGACACCTTTGCCGCGCAGAATACGCCTGAAAACATGGCCACTTATCTCACCGCGTCTTTCAGCCCAGAAATTCAAGCCGCGGAACTGGCTGAAGCCGGGTCGGTGTTTCTCATTGCAGAGAGGGAGGGGGAAGCGGTAGGGTACGCGCGGCTCAAAGGGGGGAGTACAGAAATAGGGGTGACGGGGTCGTATCCTGTGGAACTGGTGCGGATTTATACGCGGACACGATGGTTGGGGCAAGGATTCGGCGCGGGGTTGATGCAGGCTTGTGTCACGGAAGCCGCGCGGATGGGGGGCGATGTGCTCTGGTTGGGCGTGTGGGAACGGAACCCGCGCGCGATCCGCTTTTATCAAAAATGGGGGTTTGTTCGAGCGGGGACGCATGTTTTCCAAATGGGGGATGATCCCCAAACGGATTGGATCATGGTGCGGGACCTCCCATCTGCAAATTTCCCTCATGACGACCCTATTTTAAAATGAATCAACTTTCCATCACCACGTACGCGATCCTCGTTGGCCTCACCCCGCTCATCCCGATTCCGGTCGTGGATGACCTTGTCAAAGGGTTTTTCTCCCGGAAAATGATCCAAATGCTGGCAGAGGCGCACAAACTCCCGTTAACGCCTGAGGAAATCAGTGCCCTGTCCGAGGAGCCGAGCAAGGGGTGTGTGTACGGGTGTTTGTTTGGCACGTTTGAGTTTCTGATCAAACGGCTGATCCGCAAGATCATCTTTATTCTCGAATGGCGACGGGCCATTGATCTGGTCACGCACACGTACTACGTCGGGCACTTGTTGGATTACACGTTCGAAAAGGGATGGTACACCCCCGGAAGCGTGGAAGAAGCCGCCCGATTACGCACCGCGATCGAAAAAACCCGGGCTGGCGCTAATACGAATTTGGTCAAACGCACGGTTCGGGAAAATTTCAACCAAAGTAAACACCTGGTGATGAACACCGTGCAACAAATTTCGGAGAGTTTGCGGGATATTGCTTTTCGGCGGAGCCGCATTTGGTTGAGGCGTGCCCTCGCCGTGCGCCTGCGTCAGCGCTTTCCCCGGTTGGCGCGTTGGCTGTATAAACGTTTGCGCCCCTCCGAAAAAGAGATGGCCCAAGTCAAACAGGCAGAGGCATCCGTTGATGAAAAATTGGAACAAGAAGCGCCCCGCTTCAGCTTGTCGTTAAACGACCTGATCGTTCGCCTTCAAAAAAGTCTGACAGAACTTCCGAAGGAGCATTTTGAAGGGCTGGAGCGCCAATTTGAGCAGAATTGGCAGAGGCCCTAGCGCAATATCAGCGGCAAATACAGTCTCTGATCGAAAAGGATCTCCTCAAACAGATACACCCACAAGCCCCCATCGCCGTTGACCACGGCCAACCAACCCGCCTCACCCCCCACGCCTACCGTATCCCCCGGCGTGTTGATCGTCTGAATCGGCAGGGGACTCGCCGGATTGCTCACATCCACGCTCGTGATCCCGCCCCAACCGTTCGCCACATACGCGGTCGATCCCGCCACGTACACATCCTGCGCGTACGGTAACAACAAGCCCCCTAACTCAACCGGATTGGCCGGATCACTGACATCCACAATCGTCAGCCCGTTATTCCAGCGTGCCAGGTACGCCCGCGTCCCATTTACAAACACCGCATCCACATTCTCGGCCGCGTACACGCCGATTTCCACAGGCAAAGACGGCACACTGACATCCACAATCCGCAACCCGCCAAACGCATCGGCGACAAAGGCGGTATTTCCCTGGAGAAACACATCCCGCGCGTCATCGGGCGTATCCCAAAAACCGATTTCCACGGGTTGTGTGGGGGTGAACACATCGATCACCCGCAACCCCGCGAGGCCATCCGCCACGAACGCATACCGCCCCCCGACCGCGACCGCGCCGGCCCAATCAGGGGTGTCCACGAATCCGATTTCCGCGGGCACCCCGCTCACATCCACGATCCGCACCCCGGCCTCCCCATCCGCCACATACGCCACCTGCCCCACCACCGTCACCGCCTCCGCCCACCCAGGCGTATCCAGCACTTTCATCCCCTCACCGGGATTGGTGATCGGGGCAATGGATAGCCCCTCTGCGCCGTTGGCGGAATAAACCTCACCCCCTGTCACAAAAACATCCCGCGGATTGCCCGGTGGACGATACGCTTCAACCCTCACGGGCGCGGACGGGGTGACGATATCGATCACCTGCAAGCCCGCCCAGCTATCCGCCACAAACGCGTGAGGGCCGCTCACCGTCGCCGCCCAGGTGTAAGCAAAAGACGGGACCGTCGCCACCAGCGTCGGGGCGGCAAGATTTGTAATATCCACAATACGCAGACCGTGATCCATCCCCGCGACAAAGGCGGTATTGCCGGAAACGGTCACCCGCCAGGCATTGGAGAGGCCCGTCAACGTCCCAATTCCCGCCGGGTTTTCCGGGTCGGTCACATCGACCGTGTGCAGTGCCCCGCTCGCAAAGACTACCACCATCAGATTACCGTTCACGAAGACATCCTGCGCCTGCCCCACCGGAGAATAATCCCCCACTTCGACCGGGTTCGAGGGGTTACTGATGTCCACCACCCGCACCCCGTCAAAACTTGCGGCGACGAACGCGTAATCTCCGGCCACCGCCACGCCCCAGGCATCATCCGGCCCGGTGTACGTGTCCACCAAGACAGGATTGGCAGGATTAGAGACATCGACTACACGCAAACGAGTACCATTGACCACATATGCAAAATTCCCCGCGACAGCCACATCCCAACTGGTGCCCACTGCCGTCGTGAAACCCACTTCCACCGGGTGCGCGGGGTCGCTAACCTCGATCACCCGCAACCCGGCTTTACCCACCGCTAAATACGCGTAATTTCCGCTCACCGCGATCCCCTGTATGGAGTCGGTAAACTGCACGGAACGCCCCACGACCGTTAACGCCGTCGGGTTGGACACGTCCAGCACGGTCAACGCCGCTCCTTCGCCCACGTAGGCGTAAATCCCGGAGATCACCACATCAAAGGTAGGGCCACCCGCTTGACTCATCAGAGTCAGGAAATAGGGTGCCTCTCCAACTTTTTCCGAGGGAACCGGCGCATCAACCCCAATTTGTGCTTTGGACAGCAAGCCCTTTCCGGTAAAGACAAGGATCAGGCCCGTTATTAGGATGGTGACGAATAAAAATCTTGGTTTTTTTGCCATGCGTCAAGGATAAACGACATGGGGAGGCAAATCAAGTCCTGGAAATGTATTGAATTTACCTTATAATCACCCCAACGGCTTGTAAAAAATTTCGTCACCATCTTTCACCCCAATATGAATTTCAAAAAAAACACTTTCATCCAACAATTCTATTTTCTCTTATCGATCGTTCTACTCTCCGCTTGTTCAACGGCGACAATCACCCCTACGCCTCTGCCAGAGGCCTCCGCCACCGTTGAGGTGCCAACGCCACTTCCCCCAACCGCCCCCCCCG
>WBZL01003407.1_pt1 | contig 14564 bp, 12 predicted proteins | sample 5204291 | NCBI WGS metagenome assembly WBZL01 (sample SAMN12344345, study PRJNA552823) | activated sludge metagenome | biome: Activated sludge suspended growth; feature: Nitrification reactor; material: Wastewater; isolation source: activated sludge from nitrification reactor of wastewater...
GGCGATGTCGGCGGTGCCGATGGAGCCGAACAGGCGGCCGTCGCCACCCACGCGGGCGGTGATGGACACCGGCGACGACACCATCTTCTTGGCCACCTCCTGGGCGGCCTGGCGGGCGGCGGCGTCGCGGACGTCTCGCGACCGCTTCATGGCGTCGGCCTGGACCTGGGCCCCCTCGGTGGCCTTGAAGGCCAGACCGCGGGGGAGCAGGTAGTTGCGGCCGTAGCCGTTGGTGACCTCGACCACATCGCCCTTGTTGCCGACGCCACTGACGTCGGAGCGGAGGATGAGACGCATCAGGCCTCCACCTCCTCGACGGCGGTGCCCTCGTCGGCGCCCTCGAACTCCTCGAAGTTCTCGAGCTCCTCACCCTCGGCCCCACCGGTGGGGGGCGGACCCGACGGACGCGGCGGCGGGCCATCGGCCCGGATGCCACGCTCGCCGCCACGGTCGCGGCCACCACGCTGCTGGGTGACGCGGTTGGCGTAGGGCAGCAGTGCCATCTCGCGGGCGTTCTTGATCGCCATGGCGATGTTGGACTGCTGCTGGGTGTCGTTGCCGGTGACCCGGCGGGCGCGGATCTTGGCCCGGTCGGACATGAACCGGCGGAGCAGGTTGACGTCCTTGTAGTCGACGTAGTCGACCGACTCCTGGGTCAGGATGCTGATCTTCTTCTTGGCGCGTCTCGCGTTGTCCTTGTTCTTGACGCGCTTGGGCTTGGGTGCCATCAGAACGGCTCCTCCCCGTCGTAGTTGGTGGGTTCGTTGGCGACGGGACGGCCGCCACCACCGGAGGAGCCACCGGCGGGGGCTCCATCTCGTCGATCGATCTTCTGCACCTGGGCGGTGGCCCAGCGGAGGCTGGGGGCGACCTCATCGGCCACCACCTCCACCTTGGAGCGCTTCTCGCCGTTGTCGGTCTCCCACGAGCGCTGCTCGAGGCGACCGGTGACGAGGACGCGGGTGCCGCGGGGCACCGACTCGGCGACGTTCTCGGCCATCTGCGCCCAGCACTTGACGTCGAAGAAGGAGACCTGCTCCTCCCACTCGTTGGTGGCCTTGTTCTGCCAGCGGCGGTTGACCGCCAGGCCGAAGGTGGCGACGGTCTGGCCGCTGGGGGTGTAGCGGATCTCGGGATCGCGGGTCACGTTGCCCACGAGGGTCACGGTGTTGTCCATGTTCTGCTCCTGCAGGTCACCCGGCCGCTTCAGCGACCGGGGCCGGTGCCCCGAGCAGGCCGCGGCGGTGCGCCTCGGCGTCGGGGAGCCGGATGATCTTGTGGCGGACGACTTCGTCCGCGAGTTGCAGGTTGCGGTCGACACCGTCGAGCGCGCCCGGCTCAGCCTCGATCTCGAACACCACGTAGAACCCTTCGTTCTTGTGGTTGATCTCGTAGGCGAAACGACGGCGGCCCCACTTGTCGGTCTTGGCCACGGTTCCACCGGCAGCCTCGACCTGTGCGGTCACCGTGTTGATCACCTTGGAGACATCGGACTCTTCGAGCCCGCCGTCGCAGATGACCATCAGTTCGTATGCTCGCATCGCGAGCCTCACCTCCCTCTGGACCCGGCGTGGCCGGGGCCCCAACGGTTGGGGCAGGGTCTGCAATTGGACCGTCTGAAGCTAGCGGACACCTGCGGTTCGGACCTCATCGCACCATCCTCCCCGAGGGGTGTGACAACGAAGCCCGACGGGCATCCGAACGGCGTCAGCCGGCGTCGGTGCGGGCCGGGCAGGGCTCGTCGCTCACCGCCAACACGGCGTCGCGGGGCCCGGGCGGACCGCCGTCGGCCCCCACCACCCCGACCTCGGCCAGCTGGCCCTGGGGCACCTCGACGGCGTAGCGGAACGGGGCCGCCGCCGCGTACACGGGGCAGTTGGGCTCGTCGTCGGGGCACGGTTCCATGTCGGCCACCGAGACCAGCACGCCATCGGCGTCGAAGTAGGCGATCGACAGGGGCAGACGGGTGTTGCGCATCCAAAAGCCCGTGGCCACGTCGTCGTCGAAGGAGAAGACCATGCCGTCGTGCCCGCCCAGCTCGGGATCGGTCACGTACATGAGCCCGGCGGCCCGTTGTTCGGAGCTGGAGGCGGCGAGCAGGCACACCTCGCACACGGTGCCGTCGGCGGCGGTGATGGTGGCGGCGACCGCACCGAAGCCCCGGAGCGGCGTACGACCGTCCACCTCCTCGTCGGCCCACTCGCCCACCAGGCCCGCTGGGGTGGTGGGTGCGATGGCCACCGGCGAGTCCGACCCACCGCATCCGGCGAGCGGTGCCGCGACCACCACCACGAAGGCGACGGCGGCAGCCCACCGGGACCGCGGTCGTCCCGATCGGCGGGTCATGGACAGGTCCCCCGAGTGCACGGACGGACGCTACCCCTCGGGATCCAGACCCGCCGCCACCCGGGTGAGATCCTCCGCCAGGGCGGTGAGCCGCCGCCCGGTCCGGTCGACCGCGGCCGCGGCCACCGGGTCGGGCGTCACCACCTCGACGGCCTCGCCCGCGCCCACCAGGTCGGCCCGGGCCATCTCGAGGTCGGCCGCGCCGCCCACCGCGCACCAGCCCAGGGCGGCGGCGCCCAGGGCCGTGCCGGTCACGTCGCCCACCACCAGCACCCGGCGATCCAGCCCCGCCGCCAGCACCTGGCGCCACAGCGGGTGGCGCAACGCCCCGCCAGAGGCCCGCACCTCACCCACCCCGCCCACCCCGGTCACGGCCTCCACCCGCCGGACCAGGGCCGAGATCTGGAGGCCCACCCCCTCCACCGCGGCCCGGGCCACGTGGGCGGGACCATGGTGGTGGCGCAGCCCGAGCAGGGCCCCGGCCCGCTCCGGTTCCCACAACGGCGACCGCTCCGGGGCCAGGAACGGCACCACGACCAGACCGTCGGCCCCGGGGGCCACGGCACCCGCCGCGTCGAGCAGGTCGTCCAGCCCGGCGCCACCGGCCACGGTCCGCGCCACCCAGTCGAGCACCGACCCGCCGTTGCCGAGCGCGCACCCCACCACCCACCGGTCGAGGGCCAGCGGGTAGCAGAACAGCGAACCGTCGCTGCCGGTCAGCGGCCGGTGGACCACGGCGCGCACGGCCACGCTGGTCCCCACGGTGACCGCCAGTGCACCCGGACCGGTGGCCCCCACCCCGAGGTTGGACACCGGCCCGTCGGCGGCGCCGAGCACCACCGGCAGGCCGGCCGCCAGACCCAGCTCCGTCGCCAGGTGTGGGCGTAGACCGACGACCTCGGTGGGTCGGCGCACGCGGGGCAGGCATGCGGCGTCGATCCCGGCCGCGGCCAGCGCCTCGGCATCCCACGTCCCGGTCTCCAGCGAGCACAGCCCGGTGCCCCCGGCCGACGACCGCTCGGTGACCACCTCGCCCGTGAGCCACCAGAGGACCCAGTCCTTGAGGCCGAGCCACCGGTCCACCCGGGCCACCACCTCGGGGTGGTGACGGGACCACCAGGCCAGCTTGGCCCGCGGGGTCATGGGGTGGTGCGGGGTGCCGGTGCGGCGGGGCAGGTCCCCGCCGGGATCGGCCGCCCGGTGGGCCAGCACCTCGGCGATGGCCCGCTCGTCGGCCCAGGTCACCAGGGGCGTGCACGGAACCATGGCCTCGTCCACCCCCACCAGCGCGTGCATGGCGGTGGTGACCGACAGTGCCGCCACCTCCACGTCGGCACCGAAGCGGACCCGGGTGGTCGCCAGGCAGCGGCGCAGGGCCTCGGACGCCGCGGTCAGCACCGCGTCGGGATCCTGCTCGGACCGTCCCGGCGCCGGGTGGTGGGTGACGAGCGAAGCGGTGGCCACCACCGGCGGCGGGGCCTCGCCGGCCGGTCCGACCACGGCGAACGCCACCGCCTTCACCTCGGTGGTCCCCACGTCGAGCGCCACCACCGCGGGGCCGCCCGCCCCTCCAGGGCCCGGCGACGGGCTCGTACGCTGCGGTGGTCCACCTGCCTGCTCGATCGGACCAGCATGCCCCAGCCCTCCCCCGACGCCGTCGCCGTCGCCACCCTGGGCGGGGCGGGCGGGGTGCTGGACGACGAGGCGGTGCGGGCCTTCGTGCACGACCGGGTGGGTGCGCTCGACGTCGCCGGCCGGTCGGTGTGCGTGCTGGTGCCCGACGCCACCCGTTCGTGCCCGCTGCCGTTGCTGCTCGGCGCGGTGCTCGACGCCCTGGAGCCCCGGGCCTCTCGGGTCACGGTCGTGGTGGCCCTGGGTACCCACGCGCCGATGGCCGCCGAGCGCCTGGCCGCCCACGTCGGGTTCGACCAGCGGACCCCGGCCGCCACCACCACCGCCCTGAACCACGCCTGGTGGGACCCCGCCACCTTCGCCACCGTCGGCACCATCGACGACGCCACCGTCGCCCGTCTCACCGACGGTCGTCTTCGGGTGGGCACCGCGGTCCGCGTCAACCGGGCGGTGGTAGAGCACGACCGCACCCTGGTGGTGGGGCCGGTGCTGCCCCACGAGGTGGTCGGCTTCTCCGGCGGCACCAAGTACCTGTTCCCCGGCGTCTCGGGCCAGGAGATGATCGACCTGTCGCACTGGGTGGGCGCCCTGGTCACCAGCCCCGAGATCATCGGCACCCCGGGCCCCACCCCGGTGCGGGCCCTGATCGACCGGGCCGCGGCCCTGCTGCGCCGCCCGGTGGACGCGGTGTGCGTGGTGACCGAACCCGGGTCCCAGCGGCTCCACTCGGTGGCGATGGGCGAGGTGCACCAGGCGTGGGTCTCGGCGGTGGCGGTGTCGGCGGCCACCCACGTCCGGTACCTCGATGCCCCGATGGCGCGGGTCCTGTCGCTGGTGTCCACCCGCTACGACGACCTGTGGACCGGGGCCAAGGGCTTCTACAAGGTGGAGCCGGTGGTGGCCGACGGCGGGCAGGTGGTGCTCTACGCCCCGCACCTGCGAGAGATCGCCCCCCACCACCCCGTGATCACCGAGATCGGCTACCACTGCCGCGACTACTTCGTGGGCCAATGGAACCGCTTCGCCCACCTCCCGTGGGGCGACCTGGCCCACGCCACCCACCTCCGCGGCGCCGGCACGTGGTCCGCGGCCGACGGTGAGCGCTGCCGGGTCACCGTCACCCTGGCCACCGGGATCCCAGAAGCCGAGGTGCGGGCCGTGGGTCTCGACCACCTCGATCCCGACGCGGTCGACGTGGCGGCGTGGGCCGCCGATCCCCACACCCTGGTGGTGCCCGACGCCGGCGAGGAGCTGTACCGGCTGCGGGCCCCCTGAGTCGTCGTACCCGCCGTAACCTCGCCCGGTCCGCCCACCACAGGAGGCGCAGCGGTGCAGGTCGGCATGATCGGGTTGGGGCGGATGGGGGCGAACATGGCCGAGCGCCTGCGCCGGGCCGGTCACCGGGTGGTGGGCATGGACCCGGAGGCCGACGGGGCCGACGTGACCACCCTGGCCGAGCTGGTGGCCGCCCTCGACGCGCCCGACCAGCCCCGGGTGGCGTGGTCGATGGTGCCGGCGGGCGACGTCACCGCCGCCACCGTGGCCGAACTGGCCGAGCGGCTGGCGCCGGGCGACGTGGTGGTCGACGGCGGCAACGCCAACTTCCGTGACTCCCTGGCCCGCGCCGAGGCCCTGGCGGCCCGGGGCATCGGGTTCGTGGACTGCGGCACGTCCGGCGGGGTGTGGGGTCGGGACGCCGGCTACGCCCTGATGGTGGGCGGAGCCGACGAGCACGTGGCAGCGGTGGCTCCGCTGCTGGAGGCGCTGGCCCCTCCGTCGGGGTTCGCCCACGTGGGACCGGCCGGCGCCGGGCACTTCGCCAAGATGGTCCACAACGCGGTGGAGTACGGGATGATGCAGGCCTTCGCCGAGGGCTACGCCCTCCTCGACGCCGCCCCGCTACCGGTCGACGTGCCCGCCACGCTGCAGAGCTGGCAAGAGGGCAGCGTGGTGCGCTCGTGGCTGCTCGACCTGTTGGTGCGGGCGCTCGACGAGCGGCCGGGCCTGGAGGGCGTGCCGGCGGTGGCGTCGGACTCGGGCGAAGGTCGCTGGGCGGTGACCGAGGCGGTGGCCGCCGGCGTACCGGTGCCGGTCACCACCGCGGCCCTGTTCGCCCGCTTCGCGTCCCAGCGCCCCGACGACCCCGCGCTGAAGGCGATAGCCGCCCTCCGCAACCAGTTCGGCGGCCACCCCCTCTAGGACTCCCGCCGTGGCCAGCGACGACGAGCCGGAGCATCGTTCCGGAAGGCGCACCACGATGCCGATCACGGATCGTGGCGACCCGCGGCGTGAGCGCGCATCATCGGCCCGGATCCGCAGCCAGCGGCCGTGGTACCTTGTGCCGGTGCTGAGAAGCCAGCCTCGGTGGGAACAACTCCCTTGGCGTCTCTGACCAAACGCACCGACGACGGCTTCTTTCGTCTGATCGACGGCCAACGGGAAGCGAGCCACCTGTTGGGTGAGCCTCGCGTTCACGCAGCGCTCGCCGACTTCCTCCGGCCTTTCTTGACCGACCCGACGGCGCGTCGCGCCATCGAGGAGTCGCTGCTCAACTTGAACGGGCCAGAGCACCGGCGCCAGAGAGGGCTGATCGCGAAGGAGTTCACCCCGCGAGCCGCCGAGCGGGTCCGCCCGATCTCCCACGACACGGCCCATCACCTGCTCGACGAGCTCATCAACCGCGCCGAGTGCGATGTGGTCGGAGAGTTCTCGTGGCCCTACGTGACCGCGGGCATCTGCGACTTCGTGGGCTTCGACATCGAGGACGTGGACGCGATATCGGCCTCGATCCACCAGATCGCAACTGCGAGCGAGTCGCTCGGCACCCGCGGACCGGAGTTCGAGGCCGGCTTGATTCGCCTCCTGGACTTCAGCACGACCGCGCTCGCCGCCCGGCGCGATCGACCCAGGAACGACTTCTTGAGCACTCTGGCTCAGCTGGTGGCAGACGGATCGCTCACCGAGATGAGCGCCGTGTCGCTCTCCACTGGCCTCCTCTCGGCAGGTCATGAACCGACGAGCAAGCAGCTCAGCAACAGCATCGAGGTACTCGTCGGCTACCCGGACCTCTGGGAGGCGATGGGAGCTGGCGAAGTCGCCGCCAAACCCGTGGTGGAGGAGTTGCTCCGGGTCCGCTCGGCCAACCGGGGAGTCCATCGGCGCATCGCCGAGGACTTCGAATGGCGGGGAGCCCAGTTCACCCAGGGTGAATGGCTTCGCGTCGACATCGATGCCGCCAACCACGACCCGACCCGCTTCGACGACCCATCAGAGGTCAACCTCGAGACGAATCCGGCTGCTCACGTCTCGTTCGGTCGAGGAGCTCACATCTGCCTGGGAGCGGCCGTGGCGCGAGTGCAGCTCCAGGAGGCCCTGACCGCTGTGACCCAGCGCTTGGAGGTGCCCGAGATCCTCGAGTTCGTTCCCGGTACGGGCGAGGGCCTGGTAGGCCCCCGTTTGCTCCGGATCTCGGTGAGATCGCGACGACCGGCTTGAACGGCGACGGTTTCCGGTCTCAGCCGGCGGAGCCGTAGAGACCGAGGGTCTCGGCCACGTCTGCGGCCAGGTGGTACGACTCGGCCGGGCCGGGGAACGACCGGGTGCGCACGTCGGCCGCGTAGGCGGCGATGGCGGCCACCGACACGCCCTTCACGTCGGCGTAGCGGCGCACGAACTTGGGGGCCATGCGGTCCTCGATGCCGAGCACGTCGTGGTACACCAGCACCTGGCCGTCGCAGTCGGGCCCGGCGCCGATGCCGATGGTGGGCACGTTCACGGCCTCGGTGACCAGGGCGGCCACCTCGCTGGGCACGCCCTCGAGCACGATCGAGAAGCAGCCGGCGTGCTCCAGGGCCTTGGCGTCGGCCACCAGTTGCATGGCGGCGTCGCTGCTCTTGCCTTGCACCTTGAACCCGCCCATGGCGTGCACCGACTGGGGGGTGAGGCCCAGGTGGCCCATCACGGGGATCTCGGCGTCGACCAGGGCCTCGATCATGGGGATGCGCTTGGTGCCGCCCTCGAGTTTCACGGCCTCGGCGCCGGCGCGGATGAGGGTGGCGGCGTTGCGCACGGTGTCCTCGGGGGACACGTGGTAGCTGAGCCACGGCAGGTCGCCCACGACGAGGGCGTGGGGCTTGGCCCGGGCCACGGCCGCGGTGTGGTGGGCCATGTCGTCGATGGTCACCTGGAGGGTGTCGTCGTAGCCGAGCACGACCATGGCCAGGGAGTCGCCCACCAGGATCAGGTCGACCCCCGCCTCGCTGGCGATGCGGGCCCCGGGGGCGTCGTAGGCGGTGACCATCACCAGCGGGTCGGCGCCGTTGCGCACCTTGGCGGCGCGCACCGACGGAACCGTGACCGGGGTCGCGGGGTTCGAGGCAGCTGAGCTCATGTGAGCCTCCTTGGTTGTCCCGTCCAGCGCCCCATGGCTGCCGGCGGTGTCACCAGGCTAGAACCGCCCGCCGAGCCCGTTCCATTCCCCCCGGGGTACGGTCCACGCCATGAACGATCGGTGCGACTCCTGCGGCGACGACGGTCCCGGCCTGATCACGGTGCAGCGCATCTTCGTGCTGTTCGACGAGAAGGGGCAGCCCACCGGTGAACGCCCCGCCGACGAGTTCGAGACCTGGTGCGCCGTGTGCTGCACCATCTACCCCCACGAGGCCGTGACCCCAGACTCGTGACCACCGACTGAGCAGACCTCGCTCAGGGGGTCAGTTGGCGGCCGCGGGTGGGTCGGCTCCGCCGGCAGCAGCCGGCGCCGCGGTGGTGGGTGGCGCGGCCGTGGTGGGTGGGGCCGTGGTGGCCGGTGGTGCGGTGGTGGCGGGCGGGGCCGTGGTGCTGGAACCGCCGCCCGCACTGGTGGTGCTGGTGGTGCTGCCGCCGGCCACCGTGGTCTGGGAGGGCTGGCTGGTGGGCGTCTGCCCCGGGCCGGTGGCGATCACCGACGTCTTGCCCAGGTTGGGGTCGAGCGTCTCGCCGTCGCCGAGCACCTCGTCGTCCCACTCGCGGAACTCGCTGGTCTCCAGGTTCACGGTGGCGCCGGTCATGAACCGGTTCCAGATGCGGGCGGGGAAGTTGCCGCCCTGCACCGACATGCCGTGCACGTTGCGCATGGGGATCTGCCCCTCGGGGAAGCCCATCCACACCGCAGCGGTGAGCTCAGGCGTGTAGCCCACGAACCAGCCGTCGGCGTTGTTCTGGGTGGTGCCGGTCTTGCCGGCCGCCGGGCGTCCGAAGTTGGCCTCCCGGCCGGTGCCGCCCTGGATCACCTGCTCCAGCGAGTAGGTGACCCGGGCCGCCTGCTCGGGGGTGAGCACCTGCTTCTCGGTGGCCTCGTAGGTGCGCACGCTGCCGTCGGGGAACTCCACCCGGGTGACCACGATCGGGCTCTTGGCCACGCCCTCGTTGGCCAGGGTGGAGTACGCGGCCGCCATGTCCATCACCGACACCTCGCCCGAGCCGAGCACCCACGAGCACTGCACCTGCTGGTCGGCCAGCGAGCTGACGCCCATGTCCATGGCCAGGTCGGCCACGGCCTGGGGCCCGAGCCGCACCATGAGCTGGGCGAACACGGTGTTGATCGAGTTCTTGGTGGCGGTGACCAGCGACGAGGCGCCGCCGGGGCCGCCGCGCACCTTCCACACGTCGCCGCCGTTGGTGCACTGCGGTTCGCTGATCTCCAGGTTGGTGGGCGACTGCAGCACCGACCGGATGGAGTAGCCCTCGCGCACGGCCTCGGCCAGGGCGAAGGTCTTGAACGTGGACCCGGGCGGGCGACCCGAGCCGCCGCTCTCGCGACCGGTGGCCAGGTTGAGCTCCTGGTTCTCGAAGTCGGTGCCGGCCATCATCGCCTTCACGTGACCCTGGTCGTCGAGCGCCACGATCGACGCCGACGGATCGCCGTCTCGATCCAGGGTGTTGGTCACCGCCTCGTACGCCGCCTTCTGCATGCCCTGGTCGAGGGTGGTGTACACCTTCAGGCCGCCGCCGTAGACGGCGTCCTCGCCGAACTCGTCGATCAGCCACTGGCGCACGTACTCGGCGAAGTACTCGCTGCCCCACTCGGCGCCCTTGACGTCTTCACCCAGGGTCGACGGCACGGGGGGCGGCTGCAGGAGCCGGTCCTCGGGGGCCACGCCCGGTGCCTCGGGATCCATGGGCACGGCGGCGAAGGCGGCCTTCTCGGCTTCGGTGAGGTAGCCGTCTCGCACCATGGCCTGGAGGCTCACCAGCCGCCGGCGTTCGGCCTCGGCCAGCGACTTCTCACCCCGGTAGGGGTCGGCGCCGTTGGGGTTGCGCAGCAGACCGGCCAGGAAGGCGGCCTCGCCGGCGTCGATGGCCTCCACGTCGTGGCCGAACCAGGCCCGAGACGCCGCCTGCACCCCGTAGGCGCCGCGGCCGAAGTACACCGTGTTCAGGTACCGGGTGAGGATCTCCTCCTTGGAGAGCTCCTGCTCGAGCTTGACCGCCATCACCGCTTCCTTGATCTTGCGGGTGACGGTCTGCTCGGCGGTGAGGTACGTCTTCTTCACGTACTGCTGGGTGATGGTGGAGCCGCCCTGGCGCGACGCCGAGCTGCCCCGGATGTCGTGGTAGGCGGCGCGGGCGATGCCGAGGGGGTCCACGCCGTCGTGCTCGAAGAAGTCCTTGTCCTCGGTGGCGATCACCGCCTGCTTGAGCACCTCGGGGATCTGCTCGTAGGTGACCAGCACCCGGTCCTCGGTGCCGTGGAGCTGGGCCATGGCGTTCTGGGCGTTGCAGTTCACCTGCACCTCGGACGAGCACACGAACGACGTCTGCTTGTAGGCGTCCTCGAAGCGCGGGTCCCGGGGCAACTCGATCTGGCTGAGCACGTACACCAGCCCGGCCATGCCGACGACGGCGGCCAGGGCCAGCACGTAGAAGGCCCGGCGCCAGCGCCAGACGATGCTGCGCTTCTTGACCTTGCCCTTGCGGGTGACCTTGAGGTTGTGGACCGGTACCGGCTTACGGGTTCGCTTGCGCATGGGAGTCGGTGCCGTCCGGAGCACAGGAGCACACGCGGTGTGGCGCGGCGGTCACGAACGGGCCACCCACGCTACCAACGACCCCCCGCCCCCGGGCAGTCGCCCCCGTCAGCAGACCGTTCAGCGGCCGGCGACCTGGGCGATCGAGCGGCTGGCCGGTGGAGACCCATCACCTCACGGTGTTGCCGTCACCCCTTGAACCCGCCGACGCGCCGGGACTGAACACGGTGCGCCCAGCCGTGACCGCCCGCCCGCCGTCCCCTCGACGGAAGCATTTCGCCGCCCCTGGGAGCAGATTCGGTGAGACGTCATGGGAGCATTGAATAGATTGATGAGATGGCGATTATCACACCGACAACCACCCCGATTGGCCACAGCGGGCCCACGTAAGTCACCTTCACGGCATCGAGATACTCCAGGTTCCTCGCCGCGTCGGTACGCGGTCTACGACGCCAGACTTCACCCGTTGTTCGAAACCTGTGCAACAGGTGACGAAGAAATATCGAATACGTCAACACTGAAACTCCAATGACAAGGCCGAACATCTAGTGCACAACCCGTCAGCAAACGACGCGTGCAGCTGCGACGCGGACCACATCGTGGATATGACTATCCTCGTGACTCCCAATGCCCCAGATCCACCGGGAATCGGAGTCACACTGGCAACAGTCGCGGGCATCGCATTAACGCCACTCGGGGAAGCTCAGGGTGGTTCACGGCCCAGTCCAGAGTCTCTTTTGTCGCAGTAAGTACGTGTCCTCTACCACCCAGGTCCTGTCGCGGAGAGCCATCCGGATCCGTCGGCGGCTCACTGCAGTGAAGAACGGAACCAGTGCATTGCCATTCAAGTCGATAACACTCACCCGCACGGCCAGAACACCCGTGCTCAACCTGACAGCCGCGACCTCCTGCCTCAACATGTCCACCGTTCCCGCCGTGGCCGCTGGGCCGACACCTGAGATGACCAGACGCTGTTCGTCGAAAGCGAGCCGCCCCATCGGAGCCGAGAAGTGCCAACCCATGGGGCTCCCAATGCCTCCGACAAAGGTGACAGGATTGGGGGCCCTTGGCGTATTAACTGTATTTGCTGACATTCCCCTCCTTCACCAGGCGGTCACGGTGGCTGTCCAGGTAGGCGAGAACGATGTTCCGAACGGGATCGGCGCCAACCAACCTCCACCGACTCCGGCAGATTGCACCCATGTAGTCTTCCCGTTGACCGTGATCCACTGATAACTCCCTCCGACGACAACAACCTCGCCAACCGCTACCTGTGTCATGTTCGATCGGCCCCCCAAGTCATCAATCGAACAGGCGTTAGAGACGCTGATGGTCCCCAAGACGGATGCTCCCCATGGCGCACCGGCGCCGACACCAGATGAGGTCGTATAGCCGCTCGTACCATCTGCAGCCGCGTAGTAGCAGAGGTTTGCGTTGAGATCAATGATGGCAAGGTAGTCGGCTGATGCACAGAGGCCCACCGTCCGGCCGGTTAGGTTGCTTAGGCCGCGCAGCACCCTCCCGATAGGGGTGTACTCCTGCGCCTTCGCTGCCGAGCTTCCTGCCGTTCGGACGGCACCGCGGGCGTCTCCTTTGGAGACGCAATCAACAACACTTCCAAGCACATCGCCCCATCCGGCGGGCTGGCCGCAAGTACTCAGCCCCGTTGGGTCCGCGCCGTTGGCCGGGTTTCCGCCGACGTACCCGTACGGCTCCTCCGTGACCGCCATCAGGGGGTCTTGGCTGGTGAATTGGGGCTCTCCTGACCTTGATGTGGGTCACGCTGCGGCCTGAGCAGCCGGTCGTTCGTGGGGCAGCTTGAGGTCGATGGGGCCGGCTCCGAGCATGACGAGGGCGAGCGCGGCATCAGCGGTGTGGAAGCCGTAGGCGCGGCGGACGATGAGGCGGACCTTGGTGTTGAGGCCTTCGACGCGCCCGTTGCTGATGCCGTGCTCGATTGCGTTGAGGATCAGGTCGCGTCGTTGACGCATGGTCTTCGCGGCTTTGATGAAAGGGGCGAGCCGCGATCGTTGCGCCCGGCCGCACCAGCGATCCAACAGCACTGCGGCATCGGCGCGGGTGAGGTCGCCGGCGAAGATGGCCCGGAACTGCTCCTTCATCTCATAGGCCCGCCAGATCCCGCCGCGGTTGCGGCGGATCCGGGCGAGCTGCGCGGCTTGGGTGTCGGTGAGGTCCTCGGGGTTCTTCAGCAACGCCCACCTCGAGCCCTTGAAGTCCTTTGCCCAGCGGTCATCGGGCAGGCGGCGAAGGTTCTGCCACAGGTCGCGGCGGACCTCGTCGAGGGCGTCACCGACAAGCTTGACGACATGGAACGGATCGGCGCACACGATCGCCTGCGGTGCGTGGCCCTCAGCCTGAACGGACTTGAGGTAGGCGGGGCCCAGGTCGAGCGAGACCGCCTGGATCTGGGCTGCTCGGGCCTCGCCGAGCTCGTCGAAGAACCCGTCGAGGGTCTTCGCGTCGCGGCCCTGTGCACCCCAGATGACCACGCCGCGGTCGTGGTCGACGACGAGGGTCAGGTACTTGTGGTGCTTGCGCCAGGAGATCTCATCGACCCCGATGCGGAACAGCCCATCGAGACGACCAGGATCGAGCTCGGTGGCGACGACCCGGGCACAGGACCGCCCGACGGTGCGCCACGAAACCCGGCACAGCCGGGCGATCGCGCTCTTGTCCATCCGGGTCGCCAGCCAGGCCAACAAGTCGTCGAAGTCGCGGGTGAGATGCGCTCCGGGCCGGGCGAAGGGGACTGCTTCGACGACGACCCCGTGGGTCGGACACGACAGCCGTCGCAGCGTCGCCTGGACCTGGACGCGCCACACCCCGAGGTCGAGGTGCCGCCACGTCGAGGAGCACGGCCGAGTGTCGTAACGCCAGCGGGTCTTGTGGTCGCAGTGCGGGCAGTGCAGCCGCCGGCGGCGCAACGCGACCGTCACGGTGATCGTGGTCATGCCGAAGGTGACCGAGGAGACGTTCACCCCGTCGAGGCGAAGAAGGCGATTGAATGCAGTGGTGACGCGCACGGGCGCGGGACCTCCAGGAGCTCACGGTGTAGGAACCACGAACTCTGGTCCCGACCCGTGCGCGTCTCGCGCACCCGCTCAACCGCCGCTCCACCCACCAGCCACAGGCTCCCCGACGTCTACCCCGCCCACACGAGGGTCAGGAGAGCCTGAATTGGCCTGTCGCTGGGTCGTAGTGGCGGGCTCGGAGGTAGATGTAGCCGGTTTCGGTGTCGTGGTATTGGCCGGTGTAGCCGGCCATCGGCTGCTGCAGGATCCACGGGTTCGTGTTCGTGGTGATCCGGCCGTGGGCGTCGTAGGCCATCGCGCCCCGCACGGTCCCGTTGGCGTTGGTGACCAGGCGGGTCGATCGCTGGTGGTCTTGGTGCAGGTAGATGACTTCGCCGGTGTGGTTGATCTGGTAGATCGGTGTCCCACCCGGCCCGTACACCAGATAGCTGGTGGCGGCGCCCTGGTGCTCGGCCAACAGCAGGGGGAGGCCGCCGGCGGCGGTCCAGGTGTGTTCCTGGCGGGCTTCGATCCCGGTGCCGTCCGC
>WBZL01003408.1_pt1 | contig 14563 bp, 14 predicted proteins | sample 5204291 | NCBI WGS metagenome assembly WBZL01 (sample SAMN12344345, study PRJNA552823) | activated sludge metagenome | biome: Activated sludge suspended growth; feature: Nitrification reactor; material: Wastewater; isolation source: activated sludge from nitrification reactor of wastewater...
AACGCGCCCAGACGGATTGGTGCTGCTTCTGCTGGTAGTCTTGGGATTGCTTTTGCTGCCGGTTCCTTTGGGTAAACGATTGCAAGCTGAGGTTTTATTTGGTTTGCTGACGGCCGTGCCCCTGCTGCCCTATTTCGCTTTTAATCTGGCGGCCAGCGGCAGCATCTGGCCGAACACCTTTTATGCCAAACAAGCTGAATACCAGGCGCTGCTGGCTTCCCCCCTGGTTTTGCGATTTGTGAAACTTTTATATTTTAGTCTGGGTGGTCCGGAGAGTGGCTGGCGCGGGTTGAGCAGCGCCCATTTATTGCTGCTGCCCGGCGTCATTGTGGCTGGCTGTCAGGCGTTAGTGGCCGATTGGCGCAGCCGCCTGTTGGTGCGGACGCTGCCTTTGTGGTGGGCCGGGGGGCATGTGCTGCTCTATGCCTGGCGGCTGCCGGTGACGTATCAGCACGGCCGTTACCTTTTTGCCGCGCTGCCGATTTGGGTGCTATATGGGCTGGCTGGGTGGCTGTGGCTATTGGGGAAGGTGGGTGACGGCCGTCAGGCTCGCATTCTCAAACAGGCAGCCGGACTAACGTTCGGTTTGCTATTACTGCTGTTTTTGCTGCTGGGCGTGCAGAGCTACGCCACCGACGTGGCGTTTATTGAAGGAGAAATGGTGGATGTAGCCCATTGGTTGGCCGCCAATACGCCGCCAGAGGCACTGATTGCCGCCCATGACATTGGCGCGATAGGGTATTTTGCGGAACGGCCGTTGCTAGACCTGGCCGGTCTCATCTCGCCAGAAATCATTCCACTGTTGTCGGACGAACTTAGTTTGGCGGCTTATGTCCGGGCCAGCGGGGCCAAGTATCTGGTCACTGCGCCTGGTTGGGACTATGTGACCCTGACAACAGATCCGGAGAGTACCTGGTTATACTCGGCTGATTTTGCCTGGACGGAAGCGCAAGGGGTGCGGGGAACGGCCGTGTATAAACTGCCCTAAAAACTATTCGTGTATTCACCGCACAGGTTTGCAAATGCTTTCTTTTTCATGGTATACTGCCACTATTCCCAACAAACCAATACGACAACCTATGTGAAGCAACAACATGGTTTGAATAGCCCCGCAACAAATCGGTTCAGCAAAAAAAGAGGTGAGTTTCTGTGTCAGAACAAATCAAAGTACTCATTGTTGATGATCATCCTTTATTCCGTCAGGGTCTCAAAGATTTGTTAGATACCGATCCAATTATGAACGTAATTGGCGAGGCTGCTGATGGAGAAGTTGCTATCGAAATGGTCTACGATGTTAGGCCCGATGTCATTTTGATGGACATAAACTTGCCAACCATCAACGGGCTGCAAGTAACCCGCAAAATAAAAACTCAGTTGCCAGACGTTAAAGTAATCATGATCACCGGCTATGATGATGCAGAACAAGTCTTTCATGCATTCCGTGTTGGCGCATCAGCCTATTGCCCCAAAGACGTCACGCCAGAGTCGCTCACCAGCATCATTCAGGCTGTCGTAACCGGGAAATATGCCGTCGGCGAAAAGATTATGTCCTATGATGAACTTCTCGCCTGGATTGAGCAGAAAATCGGCCGTTTCAGCGGGCCATTAATGGGTGACAGCGATGAATTATTCGTGCCGCTATCGCCTCGTGAAATGGAAATACTTGAACATGTCACCAAGGGTCTTAGCAACAAAGAAATAGCCTACAAACTTGGGATAAGCCATCAAACTGTTAAAAACCACATGACAGCCATCCTACGGAAACTACGAGTAGACGATCGGACGCAAGCGGCCGTCTATGCGCTACGTCATGGTTGGGTACGTTTAGAAGGCACTCAACCGTAAAAATCCAATCGGCACAGGAATTAACGTCCCATGATCGAAGAAGCAATCGGTGATTCGCTGCAAGGTTTTCTTGAGGAAGCCCAGAAAGATTACGAGCAAACCCAGAGAGATCTGAAAGAGATCGACATTCTCATCAAGCAGAGTGCTGCCGAAGTAGAGCGCTTGGCACAGCGAAACGCTCAGGTAACTAATTATACGCGCCAACTTCAGACAAATTTCGAAACACTGCCTCGCGAAGATATTAAAGAAGCATACGAAGCTCTGAACGATGTCCAGCAACGTTTGTTTACCATGCGTGGTCAACTCGAGAAACTGCAAAGCGATCAACGCAACCTTGAGCGATTATCAGAATTTCAGCGCCGTTTATTAGATTTGACAGAAGATATGGGTTCGGTTCCCATGAGCGCTAAAAACCCTGTTCGAAAAGTAGCCGGAGACCAATCAAATGTTATCCGGGTTATTCAGACAGAAGAATTGGGGCGTCAAAGCCTGGTAAGACGAATGCATGATGGCCCAGCTTCATCGTTGAGCAATTTCATTTTGCAGGCTGAGATTTGCCAGCGGTTTTTCGATGTCAACCCAGACCGGGCTAGGGCGGAATTGAATGCCCTTAAAGGGGCGGCTGCGGCCACCTTTAACGATGTTAAAGATTTTATCTTCGATTTGCGCCCGATGATGTTAGATGATTTGGGTGTTGTGCCCACCTTACGCCGGTATGTGGAATCTTTTCAGGAGAAAAATAGCATTTCTGTACCGATTACTGTTACAGGTGTAGAGAGGCGGCTCGAAAGCCATATTGAAGTAACAATTTTTCGGGGCGTACAGGAACTACTGAATAATTCATTGCTGCATGCTCAGGCGACACAGGTGCAGGTTTCGTTAGATCTGGCGCAGGACTTGGTTCAGGCAGTTGTTGAAGATAATGGAAGTGGATTTAATGTAGATGAGACTTTGAATTCTAACAGCCGTACGATTGGGTTGTCTTCTTTGCGCGAACGCATCGAAATGCTGGGTGGCGAAATGAAAATTCAAAGTAGAATGGGCCATGGAACGCGCGTGGAATTTGCTATTCCTATCACCATGGATTCCTATTAAAAAACGGATTATTTTCAGTACCACACTCCTATTGCTACTCGAGCTTTTAATCGCTATTCTATAGCTAAATATTTTATAAGCTTTTTTCAATTTATTTGGAGGTATATCAAGATGTTATTTTTACAACGTGAAGATGGTCAAGGTTTGGTAGAATATGCATTGGTGCTCGTTTTGGTGGCTGTTGTCATCATTGCCATTCTGACCCTGTTGGGACCCCAGATTGGTAATGTTTTCAGCAAAATTACCAACGGCCTCAAATAGTCCAAGATTTACTATCGTCAGATTGTTGATTAGTATTTAGTTTGAGACAGGATCCTATCGTTAGATAGGATCCTGTTTTTATTTGTGTGTTAGGCAATGTAGCCTGACTACGGTACAATTCTTTTGTGCTGCATTATGACCATCTCTGCTATTTTCGCCACGAGCACCCAGGAATACTAGGTTAAAATACCCATTTGCTTCTATTGACAATACTAAGGATCATAGTAAGATGATTTTAGTTAACTTGGCAAATGTTTAACGGGTATCTTTTAACATATGGGATCTTGCTTGTTTACCCAGATCGGATTTAGCCCCATTTTGTCACTGTTCCAAGTGAGCAAATCTTTGATGCCTGTCTGGTATGTTGCCAGTGAGTGTTGTTGCCTTAAATCAAACTAACCTATTGGAACGATAATGTCAGAAACTATTCGTGTATTAATTGTTGATGATTTACCAGAGACGCGAGAAAACGTCCGAAAGTTGTTGCAGTTTGAGTCTGATATTGAGGTGATTGGCCAAGCGGGAACTGGTGAGCAGGCTGTTGATATGGCTCAGGAACATCGACCGGATATCATCTTGATGGACATTAACATGCCGGGTATTGATGGCATAGGAGCCAGTCAGAAGATATCTGAGTTAGTGCCGACGACGCAAATTATTATTATGTCGGTGCAAAGCGATTCTGATTACCTGAGACGAGCAATGCTTGCAGGCGCTCGTGATTTTTTGACGAAGCCTTTTGGTGGTGATGAATTGGTGGCTGCGGTTCGTCGAGTTCACGCTAAAAGACCTGTGATACGAACGGGGTCTCAGCCAATGCAAACGGCCGTAAGAGCAGGTTCTCCCCAAACGGCCGTTGCGCCAGTAAGAGGACATATGTTAGCTGTTTTTAGCCCTAAAGGAGGTAGTGGTTGTACTACCTTGGCTATTAACATGGCAATTTCATTGGCCTCGAGCGATCATCGCACTATATTAGTCGATGGTAGCCTGCAATTTGGCGATGTCGCTGTCATGCTAAACATGAAACCCGTGACAAGTGTTGTCGACTTAAGTGCGCGCGATAGTGAGATTGATGCTGATTTAATAAGCAGTGTTGTGCAGGTTCATCGAAGCGGTTTACACGTGTTGATGTCTCCTCCGCGCCCAGAAATGGCAGATGTCGTTACAGAAGCCAGTTTAAAAGTATTGTGGGCTAGCTTGCGGCAGATCTATGACTACATCATTGTAGACACAACATCCAGTCTAAATGATATTGCCTTGTCAATATTGGATGAAGCAGATCGTATTTTGTTGGTCACGCAACAGAATTTGCCCAGCTTAAAAAATGTCAGCCGTTTTTTCGATTTAGCCCAGAGTTTAGAATACCAACAGAAAAAAGTTTGGCTTGTAGTGAACCGGCTGTCCACGAAACAAGGTATTTCCGTGAAAGATATTAGCGAAACGCTAAAACGACCTGTTTTAATGACTATTCCCGAAGACGATTTAACAGTCAGTTCGGCAATTGATCAAGGCGTTCCCGTTATCCTCGGTTCAAATAAGAAGAAGCCGATAGGCCTTGCTCTTGTCAAGCTAGCTGAAACGGTAACTCAAGAACTAGGTAAAGAAAAAATAGACAGCACAAACGGCCATGCGGAAAAAGCAGATACCAGTGGCTTGTTTGGACGCCTATTCGGCAAACGATAAGGTGGAGGTTAAGCGGTGTCTCTTTTAAAACGAATTGAACAAAACCAACAACAGCCAGCACCAACAGAAGCTCAATCTTCCAAGTTGCAAGAATTGCGGGTTAAGCGGTCGTCTCCGGCCGTTGGCTCGCGAGATGCTTACGTTGAGTTGAAGAATCGTATTCAACAAAAGTTAATATCTGAACTAGACCCAGGCATGGATATTACCCAGACGGCCGAAGTGCGGGCTACTATTCGAGAAATGTTTGAAACAATGCTTGAAGAAGAGAGCATTGTACTCACCCGAAACGAAAAGCGTCGTTTGTTTGAATCTATTGTTGCCGAAATTCTGGGGTATGGACCACTTGAACAGTTTTTGCAGACGGATGGTATCACCGAAATTATGGTGAATGGACCGGAACATGTTTACATCGAATCAAGTGGTAAATTACAACGGACAAACGTCACATTTGAAGACAACGACCATCTGCTACGAATCATCGATCGAATTGTAGCCCCGTTGGGGCGTCGTATTGATGAAGGGTCTCCAATGGTTGATGCGCGTTTGCCCGATGGTTCTCGTGTCAATGCAGTGGTTCCCCCCATTTCTTTGAATGGCGCATCTTTAACCATTCGTGTGTTTTCCAAAATCCCATTTACAGTTGAAAATCTGATCGAGTTTGGCAGTATTACTCCTGAAGCGGTTGAATTCTTGAGGGCGTGTGTAATTGCCAAGCTGAACGTCCTGGTTTCTGGAGGCACAGGTTCCGGTAAAACGACACTTCTAAACATCCTCTCGAGTTTCATTCCTGATGGGGAACGAATTGTAACAATAGAAAATGCGGCTGAACTTCAATTGCGCCAGGAACACGTAGTGACATTGGAATCGCGTTCGGCTAACGTGGAAGGGCGTGGAGCTGTTACCATTCAAGATCTCGTGATCAACTCTTTGCGTATGCGCCCTGACCGAATCATCGTTGGAGAGGTTCGAGGTGGTGAGGCCTTGGACATGTTGCAGGCTATGAATACGGGTCATGATGGCAGTATGACAACGGGCCATGCGAACAGTACCCGAGATATGTTATCTCGTTTGGAGACTATGGTGTTGATGGCGGGCATGGATTTACCCCATCGAGCTATTCGCGAGCAAGTTGCTTCGGCTATTCATTTGATTGTTCACCAAGATCGCATGCGTGATGGTACGCGAAAGGTCATGTCCATTAGTGAAATCCAGGGTATGGAAGGTGATGTTATTACCACTTCCGAAATTTTCCGGTTTGAACAAACGAGTATTGAAGATGGCAAAGTGATTGGGCGTTTACGCCCTACGGGCTTACGTCCTAAGTTTATGTGGAAAATTCAGGAAGCAGGTATTATGCTGCCGCCATCTATTTTTGGTATTGGCGCACGCAATCGGCGTTAAGCGTTGAAAAGGAGCAAATTATTGTGCCTCCCGTAATTTTGATCATACTAGCTGGCGCTTCTTTATTGGTGGTATTTGGGGCTGGCATTGCGCTGGTGACAAGTGGCAGCCGGGGTAATGTCGATAAACGTCTTGAGCAGTTTGTGGGCGCTACGGACGTCGTAGATGTGGTTGAGGAAATTGAGGCAGATAAGGGCGACGACCTGGCGGACAAATTGGATACCGCGCTATCGGGCCGAGGTTTTTTTGCGCCTACGAAAGATCGTATCGCCAAAGCGGATGTAAAACTTCGTGTTAGCGAGTATATTGTTCTTGTTGTATTGAGCGCTATAAGCTTGGGGTTTGTAAGCTATTTTTTGATGCAGCGTAGCATTTTGGTCGGTGTGATTGGCGCGATAGTGGGGCTTCAATTGCCGAAATATTATATTTCTTATTCGGCTAACAAGCGGATGCGCGCGTTTGATAATCAACTCAGTGACACTTTGAATCTGTGGGTGAACGCATTACGATCGGGTTATAGTGTGTTGCAGGGAATGGAGGCGATTGCGACTGAATTGCCGCCGCCTGTTTCTAGAGAATTTGAGCGTGTGGTACAGGAGGTTCGTCTGGGCTTGGGTTTGGAGGAGGCTCTGGCGAATATGTATCGACGTGTGCCTAGTGAAGATCTGGATTTGATTATTACGGCCGTTAACATCCAACGAGAAGTAGGTGGCAACTTGGCCGAAATTTTAGACACGATTAGCTTTACCATTCGTGAACGCGTGCGTATTAAAGGTGAAATTCGTACACTAACTGCTCAAGGCCGCATTTCTGGTTGGGTTGTCGGCTTACTACCCCTGGCGTTATCTGGCGTTCTTTACGCCATCAATGGTGAGTATATGGCCCAGTTATGGATAAAAGATAAGCCCTGGGTCTTAAAACCCTATTTACCTTGCGGTTGGTTGGTAATTGGCAGTGGTCTATTTATGATGTTGATGGGTATGTTGGCAATTAGGAAAATTGTAGATATCGAGGTCTAGGGCAAGAAGGTGAAATCGATTGCGAAATGCTTTTGTTTCACTGCTTTCATTGGCTCCAAGAATGCGTGTTTTGAGAACCTATGAATAACGGAGAAAAAAGATGCCTGTCTTATTCTTAGTCGTAATTGCCGTTGTCGCTATCTTCATTATTGGCGCAAGTGTACTGCTGCTGCGCCGTTCGGAAGAAGACCCGTTGACGGCGCGCATTGATGAATTTGCGGCGCGTGAAGAATTAGTTTCGATTGAGGACATCGAATTGTCGATGCCTATAACCGATCGTATTTTTGTGCCAATTGTTAGAAGAATCAGCGACTTTGTCATTCGCTTCACCCCTCAAACCACACTGGAACGGACAACCAGACAGTTGCAACTGGCCGGTAACCCACGAAACATGTCGGCGGCTGAGTTTTGGATTGTGCGCGGCTTGGCAACTGTGGTTCTGGGTGGTTTGGTATTTCTCATGATGACGCGTAACGGTGCAGAACCTACCAAGCGTATTTTATATGCTTTAGGCGGTGCGGCGTTGGGAAATTATTTACCGGCCATGTTTCTGCGTTCCATGGTCGATCGACGGAAACAAAGCATTCTAAAGAAGCTGCCAGACGCGCTTGACTTGATGACGATTTGTGTAGATGCTGGTTTAACCTTTAATGCGGCAATGCAAAAAGTGAGCGAAAAATGGGACGATCCGCTTTCTGATGAATTTGGGCGGGTTATTTACGAAATGCAGCTTGGGAAATCCCGCAGGCAGGCGCTTAAAGATATGTCAGAACGTACAGATGTACCTGACGTGACCAGCTTTATCGCCGCTATCTTGCAAGCAGAACAACTTGGTGTAGGGATTGGTAAGGTTTTGCGAATTCAATCGGAGCAAATGCGTGTACGCCGACGGCAGCGAGCTGAAGAACGCGCCCAGCAGGCGCCGGTAAAAATGACGTTCCCGCTTGTTTTCCTGATATTCCCTTCCATTTTTATCGTCTTATTGGGTCCGGCGGGTATTCAGGTAGCGCGCAGCGATGCCCTTAAAGGTCTGACTGGCTGAGATTTGGGGCAGCGAAAGGCTGTGGCCTTTACGTATTTATAGGCGAATCATTGTCAACTGGAGATATCAACATGTCGCCTGCATCCTGGCTTGGGCAAGTCAGGAATCTGACCAATCGTTTAGTTAACTTTGTCTTTCCACCAGTTTGTGTTAATTGTCAGAAGGTGGGAAAACTCTTGTGCGCAGATTGCTGGGCAAAAATCCCGTGGGTTTGTGAGCCGATTTGTCCGGCGTGTGGCCGAATATTACAAAAGCCTATAGCTCTTTGTGCGGTCTGCCAGCGTCAGCCGTTGCCACTTAACCAAGTGCGCACGGCCGTTGTCTTCGACACTATCATTCCCCATATCATCCACCAAATGAAATATAACAATGCTTTTGCTTTGGCCGGTCCGTTGGCCGACATGATGGTCAGGGCATGGCCCACCTGGCAGTGCCCAGTCGACCTGGTTATGCCCATCCCCTTACACGCCCAGCGGCAAAAAAAACGTGGTTATAACCAATCCGAGTTAATTGTGAACCATTTTTCTGAGCAGGTCGGATTGGCACACAATGCCCATAGCCTACAGCGCGTTCGATCCACACCACCGCAGGTTGGTTTGGATGCGGAAGCCCGACGTTCTAATGTTTCAGGAGCTTTTGCGGTTAAAGATCAAGATATAATGGGCAAAAATATTCTTTTAGTGGATGATGTTTGCACAACAGGAGCAACCCTTTCTGCTGCGGCCGAGGCATTGTTGGCCGCCGGGGCGCATAGCGTATCAGCTTATTGTGTGGCACGGGCCATATAGTAGTGGGATAATAAACCCCACATTAAATCCGAGGAGAAACTGAGATGGTAGATGTTTCAATACATAGTCACAACTTAGATGTTACACAGAGACTTGAGAATTATGTGGAGAAGAAAACGGAACGTTTAGACCGCTATATGCCTAATTTAACCGAAATCCGGGTTGATCTCAGTACTGAAAACACACGTAGCGCTGTTGAGCGGCAAGTTGCGCAGATCACTATTCGTGATGATCGGGGAACCATCTTACGAGCGGAAGAGCGCAGCAATGATATTTTTGCCGCCATCGATACTGTAGTAGACAAGCTTTATCGGCAAATCAAACGGTATCGGGGCAAGCGGCAGCGTCGTTGGCGTGGCACCGGGACTGAAGAACAATGGGTAGGCGAACCTTTGCCGGTTGAAGAGGAAGAAGAGGTAGCAGAACAAACGATTGTGCGTTACAAACAATTTGCTCTTCAACCTATGTCTACGGAAGAAGCTATTGAGCAGATGGAACTTTTAGGTCATGACTTTTTTGTTTTCTTTAACGCCGAAGAGGAAGCTATCAATGTTCTTTATCGCCGGCGTGACGGCAATTATGGGATATTGCAGCCCGATTTAGATTGAGGTTGATTGGAACAGGCTTCCTTATTGTGCCTTTGGCTTTGAGGAAGCCTGTCGATGTATTTATGGCACATATTCTGATAGTTTGCACAGCTAATATATGTCGTTCTCCTGTGGCTGCTGCGTTATTGCGAGACAGATTGCAGCGACGTGGCTTGAACGATTGGGTGGTTCGATCGGCGGGTACTTGGGCGCAAGAAAAAAGAGGGGCTTCGCAGTACAGTCTGGAATTGATGGCGCAGCGAGGGCTGGACATTTCGGATCATCAAGCTGAGATGATTGATCGGCGGCATATGAAGGAAGCTGATTTGGTGCTTTGTATGGAAAGCGGGCATGCGGAAGCGTTGCGGGTTGAATTCCCCTGGGCGGCAGACAAGATTTTTTTGATGAGCGAGATGATGGGGAAGAAGTATAGTATTAGTGATCCCTACGGCCGTTCCCGAGATGCTTACGAATCGATGGTTGTTGAGCTGGTGAAACTAACGGACGCTGGTCTGGATGAAATTATTAGCCGCGCAGAACAACTGGCTGTCTGAAGAGAACTTACCACCCTTCGATAAACTGCGCCCATTCTTCGTGGTTTTCCAAATGTGTGCCGAATCGGTAAACGGCCGTTGCCCTTGGCTCGGTCGGCTGACGATGAAGGGGCATACTCACTTCATCCAACAATTTCCCCCCTTTCTGCCGATTACAGGATGGGCAGGCAGCTACTAGATTTTCCCATGTATGAGGCCCCCCCAAATGACGCGGAACTACATGATCAATCGTCAAATGCCGCGATTTACGCCCACAATACTGGCAAGTGTAATTGTCTCGGCGCAAGATCTCTCGCTTAGACAAGGAAACTCTGGGGCGCGGACGCCGAATCATTGTACTGAGTTTGATGACAGAGGGGATTTCAAATTCGGCGGAGCTGCTGCGCAAGTAGCCACGGCCGTTCATGATAATTTCTGCTTTGCCAGCCAGCACCAACGCCAGCGCTCGCTTTGTGTTGCAGACGTGTAGGGGTTCAAAGTTCACATTTAGCAAGAGCACAGGCTCATGCAAAAGATCCTCTTTGCTCATGACCAAAGCAGTATACAAGGGATAAAAAAATGCGTCAATCCTGGGGCCGTCAGCATTCTGTTAAAAATTCGTTAAGAGTTGAAAGTCGCCATGTTAAAAACCGATCTTGTTTCTTATTTGGACAGTTATCTGCGGATAGCCGAGTTTAAGGATTATGGACCGCAAGGATTACAGCTAGAGGCCAGTGGCGATACCGTTAATAAAATCGCGTTATCCGTAGATGCTGCGCCGCCGGTCATCCTGACGGCCGCCGAATGGGGCGCCGATTTACTGTTGGTGCATCATGGCATTCTTTGGCGTAGTGTTGAGCGGTTGGCCGGTCCATTGGGGCGGCGGGTGCGTCTGCTGGTACAGCAGAACATGCACCTGTATGCTGCGCATCTGGCTTTGGATGGACATCCTGAGGTGGGCAACAACGCCGTGCTGGCCCGATTATTAGGCGTGGCAGTAAATGATTGGTGGTGTGCGCCAATGGGAGAGCCGATTGGCGTTTGGGGGCGAGTAACGGCCGTTACCCCGCTTCCCCAATTCGTCCAAACAATCGAACGCCACTTACACACAACCGCCCGTGTCCTGGCACACGGCCCACAAACCGTCTCGCAGGTAGCCATCCTCTCTGGTTTTGGCGCGGATCAGGTCAGCGCCGCCCAGGCGTTGGGCTGCGACACCTTGCTAACCGGCGAAACGTCTCACCCCAATTATTGGGCCGCCGCCGATCATGGCCTGAACGTCATTTATGCTGGTCATTACGCCACCGAAACGGTGGGCGTTCAGGCGCTTGGCCAACATCTAAGCGAAAAGTTTGGCCTGGAAACGAAATTTTTTGATTTCCCGACAGCTATGTAAATGGCAGTTTCCCATTTTTACCACGCACCTAAATTTCAAGATCAAGTCATGGGTTTTTTACACCCTAAAAGGAGAAAAAATGAGTAACCACCGCACGGATTGGATTTCTGAGGAGATTGCCGGTCTAAAAGAAGCCGGGCTGTTCAACGTTATCCGCACCATCGATTCGCCGATGGACGCCCGGGTGAAAATTGACGGCCGTTATCTGCTCAACTTCTGCGCCAACAATTACCTCGGTCTGGCTAATCACCCCCGGCTGCGACAAGCCGCGCAACAAGGCATAGACGCCTACGGCATTGGCCCTGGCGCAGTTCGCAGCATCGCCGGAACCATGTCTTTGCATATTGAATTGGAGAAACGTCTGGCTGAATTTAAACGCGCCGCCGCCTGCATTACCTTTCAAAGCGGCTTTACGGCCAATCTAGCCACCATTCCGGCCCTGGTTGGCCGCGATGACGTTATTTTTTCTGATGAACTGAATCACGCCAGCATCATCGATGGCTCGCGTCTGAGCCGCGCCACCATTGTCCGTTACGCCCATAACGACACAGCAGACTTACGCCGCAAAATCGAGGAAACCACAGGATACGGCCGTCGCCTCATCATTACCGATGGCGTATTTAGCATGGATGGCGATATTGCCCCTCTAGACAAAATTTGCGACATCGCCAACGAATACGACATTTTGTTGATGGTAGACGACGCCCATGGCGAAGGTGTGTTGGGCGAAGGTGGGCGCGGGATAGTGGATCATTTTGGGCTGCACGGCCGTGTCGATGTCGAAGTCGGCACGCTCAGCAAAGCGTTTGGCGCTGTGGGCGGGCTGGTGGCCGGGCGGCAAGAAATAATCGACTGGTTGCGGCAGCGGGGACGGCCGTTCCTCTTCTCTAGCGCCATGACCGTGCCAGACGTTGCCGCCTGCCTGGAAGCCGTCAACGTCTTGCAAGAATCCACAGAACTCGTAGACAAACTTTGGGCCAACGCCAAACTCTTCAGAGAAGCCATGCAGTCATTCGGCTTCGATACCGGATTTAGTCAGACGCCCATCGTCCCCGTCATGTTAGGCGATGCCAAGCTCGCCCAAACCTTCAGCCGCCGGCTCTTCGAAGAAGGCGTGTTTGCCATGGCCATTGGTTACCCCACCGTGCCCCAGGGCAAAGCCCGCATTCGGGTGATGAACTCGGCCGCGCACAGCCCAGACGATCTGGAAGAAGCGTTGGCCGTCTTTGAAAAAGTCGGTAAAGAGCTTGCCGTCATTTAGCCAAAAGAAAAAGCCGCCATGGTGTCTAAAACCAATGGCGGCTTTTTTCTACGATCTATCGCGTATTGGAGGGCAGATCTATTGCTTCATTACATTATTCCCATTCGGCGTGTGTTCCGGTTGCCGATGGGTTAATTCATCTAAAAATGCCTGACGTAAGTTGGCGTTGGTGATGAGCTTCTGGAAAAACGCCGGGTAATTGGAACCCAAATCATCCCCTTTTAGCGCAGCTTGAGCCACAATGGAAAGCCATTCGTTGTCTTCATTGGTCAGCGGGGGCGCGTGCCAACGCGACACAGGCAGCAGGGCCAAAAACTCATCGCCAGCTTCCGGCCACACATTGAGGCGTAGAAGCGTTTCTCGTAAATCGGTCACATCTGCTTTTGTATTATCGGCAGGTCGTGTTGGTCGTAAAATTGGATTCAAAGCAGTATCCATAATCAACATGATAGATGACCCCCTTCGTCATTAAATTCCATTACTGCTGATACTGGTAGTTGATGGTACATAACTTACAATCCCTCTTGGTTGGGGGAGTGTCTGTACTATAACAAACTTACCGATCATAAGTGGATAGGAATCTTGGACTATGGCGACCAGTTCATGCTCTTGAAGCCTGCCACCTTTTCGCCTGTTTACCCAATGGCAAATGCCTGGCCCAATTCCGGTACGGTGACATTGAGAAACCCTTGTTCTTCTTGCAAAGCGTTGGCAAAGGAGAAAGCCGCCTCTTCTTCGCCATGGACGATGAAGGTATGCTGCGGCGGCTTTTGCAAGTGACCAGTCCAGGCAAGCAATTCACGGCGATCGGCGTGGGCGCTGAAGCCGTTGATGGTTTCCACCTGGGCTTTTAGTTGGTATTCCTCACCGAATATTTTGACGATGGGTTGTTTTTCTACCAATCTGCGGCCCAGCGTGTCTGGCGCTTGCCAACCAACAATCAAAATGGTGTTGCGGGGATCTTCGACGTTGTTTTTGAGGTGGTGAAGGATGCGCCCGGCTTCAGCCATGCCGCTGGCGCTGATGATAACGGCCGGTTCGCGCAGGAAGTTCAATTCTTTAGATTCGCTTGTGGTGCGGGTGTAGCGCATCATGTCGAAGCCAAAGGGATCGCTGCCATGATTGGCAAGCATGAATTGAGCGATTTCTTCGTCGTATGCTTCCGGGTGCAGGCGGTAAATGCCGGTGGCGTCGATGGCTAATGGACTGTCTACGTAGATGGGCAGGTTTGGGGGGATGTCTCGGGATTCGACCAGTTTATGGATGCGATAAACCAATTCTTGGGTACGACCTACGGCAAAGGCCGGCACAATTAACTTGCCGCCGCGCGCATAGGTGGCGTTGATGATTTTTTCCAGCTTATCGCTGGCTTCTTCGAGAGCTGGATGGAGGCGGTTGCCATAAGTGCTTTCAATGATGAGGATGTCGGCGCGATCGATGAAGGTGGGATCGCGCAGAATGGGTCGGTTGGGGCGGCCTAAGTCGCCGCTGAATACGAGGCGTATATCTTGTCCGGTGGCCTGGTCTTCAATATCTAGCACGACGATGGCGGAACCGAGGATGTGTCCGGCGTCGAGGAAGGTGAGGGTGATGCCGGGCAGAAGTTTGTAGGGACGGCCGTATCCAATGCCTACAAAATGCGTCAGACATTC
>WBZL01003409.1_pt1 | contig 14562 bp, 16 predicted proteins | sample 5204291 | NCBI WGS metagenome assembly WBZL01 (sample SAMN12344345, study PRJNA552823) | activated sludge metagenome | biome: Activated sludge suspended growth; feature: Nitrification reactor; material: Wastewater; isolation source: activated sludge from nitrification reactor of wastewater...
TCACGCTGATCTTCCTGCCTCCCTACAGCCCGGAACTGAATCGCATCGAATTGCTATGGCACAAAATGAAGTACGAGTGGATGGCCTTCAAAGCCCGGATCGCCGAGAAGCTTCAGGCCGATGTCGGTAAGATCCTCGACGGCTTTGGCTCGGATTGTCGGATGACTTTTTGCTGACCGCTTAGCCTTGCCCCAACGAACGGCTGCGGAAGCAGCCACCACAGGAGCAAGAGCATGACGCGAAGGACGAGGCGGAATCACACCCCCGCATTCAAGGCACAAGTGGCGCTTGCGGCGCTGAAGAGCGACAAGACGCTAGCGGAGCTGGCGCAGCAGTATGACCTTCACCCGAATCAGATCACGGACTGGAAGCGGCAACTGACGGAGCGTGCGGTTCAGGTTTTTGGTGACAGCAGCAGCCCGACGAGCAGCGATCCGGACCTGACGAAGCTGCACGCCCAGATCGGCCAGTTAGCGCTGGAGAACGATTTTTTAGAACATGCGCTCACCAAGGCGGGCCTGCTGAGCGCAAGACGATGATTGACCGCAAGCACAAGCTCCCCGTGTCGCATCAGTGCACCGTGCTTGGGCTGGCCCGTTCGAGCGCGTACTCCACGCCACGCGATGTCTCGCCGGCGGACCTGGCGCTGATGCGCCGGATGGACGAGTTACACCTTGAGCACCCGTTCGCCGGCACCCGCATGTTGCGCGATCTCCTGCGGCCCGAGGGCTTCCCTGCGGGACGCAAGCACATCGGCACCCTGAGGGCGCGCATGGGGATCGAAGCGCTCTACCGGAAGCCCCACACCTCTCGTCGGCAGCGGGGGGATGAAATCCATCCCTACCTCCTGCGCGATCTCGCGATCGAGCGACCGAATCAGGTGTGGGCAGCCGACATCACCACCATCCCGATGCGCCGGGGCTTCCTCTACCTGTTCGCCGTGATCGACGGGTACTCGCGCCGGGTACTCGCCTGGCGGCTCTCCAACACGCTGACCACCGACTTCTGTCTGGATGCGGTGCGAGAAGCCATTCACCGCCACGGTTGCCCGGAGATCTTCAACACCGATCAGGGTAGCCCATTCACCAGCGGCGACTTCACGGGCCTCCTGAAAGCGCACGACATCCGGATCAGCATGGACGGCAAGGGTCCTGGCGGGACAACGTCTTCGTCGAGCGCCTGTGGAAAAGCGTCAAGTACGAAGAGGTCTATCTCAAGGCCTACGACAGCGTTGCCGATGCGAAAGCCAACCTGGGAACGTATCTGCACTTCGACAACGAGCGCCGACCGCATCGTTCCTGGAAGGCAAAACACCGGACGCGACCTACTTCGCTGCCTTGGCAGCACAAATCCGACCGGCGGCGTAAGGCATGAGGAAGGGACTCCGTGGATTTGTGGACGATGCGCTATCGCGCACCGGGCCGCTTGCCGTGGAAAAGTCTGGCGACTTTCCCACCGCGCGTCCCTTCGCCCACAAGCTCCACCGAGCTCTATTCGTTTCGTATAAAATCCCGGAAAGTCAAAACCAACCGCAACACCGGTCAGTCGACCGCAACCGGCAGGGCTCCACTTATCCAAGAGCATTTCCTGTCCAAACAAACGGGGCCACCTCTCCCCAGGCAGGGTGATAGACCATGAAATTGCGTACCTTTTTGCCGGCCAGGCGGCTGCGAAGATCGCCATCCAGCGTCTTGAGGTCGGCCATGAAAGCGGCATGATTGGCATCAAACTCAGCCTTGGCCCCCGGGCGCAGCGCGATCAGTTCATCGCGGATACGGTCGGCCATGCGCATGACCAGTGGCGGTGCCAGCCAGATGTGCGGATCGGGCGCGCCGACGGCAGGTGGCGTCGCGCCGGGGGGGCAGGTCGACCTGACGCAAGATCAAGCCGTCGCGCAGATCAATCACTTTGGCAGCTGGAGCCAGCTGCGTCATGCGTGGCAACCAGGCATTTTCGAAGGGCACGCCGATGCGGAAGACGAGCTGGCTGGCGTTAACCGCCTCCATTTGTTTAGGGCTTGGTTCATGTTTACCGGGTTTTTGCCCGGGGGCACCAACACGATTGTGCGGACGTGGGCACCGCCAATACGCTCGACGAAGTATTGCTGGGGCAGTAGGCTGACCGCGACAAGCAAAGGTTCCGCAGCGCCAGCAGTTCTAAATTTGGAGCCGCTCCGTGATGGCCCGGCGTACGCGGGGTGAGGAGGCTGGCTCGAGGGCCTCGAGCATGAAGTCAAACAGGTTGGCCCAAGAGTCGAAGTGCAGGTATTGAGCCAGGGCCCGGAGATGTTCGAAGAAAGTACGGCGCGAAGGAAGTTTGCGGCGGACGGCCTGATAGCGTGGATCGAGCAGGTCGAGCACGGTATGGGCGAGGAAAGCCAACAGAGTCAAACTGGCCAGCAACGCGGCCAGATGTTGTTTGCCGTGGCCGTAGTGGTGCTCGAAATGATCGCCCTGGGTCTTGAGCGTATGGTTGTTCTCGTTTTCGATCTTCCACCGACTGCGCCCGGCCGCGACGAGGGAGACAACGTTTTGCGCACTGACTGGTTCGGAACTGGCCCAGGCGTTGTGGTAAAGCACCTTGCCCTCGGCATTCGTGGTGGTCAGCTCACACCCGCCCACGAGCAGGGCGTCCTTCCCATCGCGCAGCGGTAAGTCATTGAGCCAGCGATAGGTATCGGTCAGGCGCTGCTTTCCGGTCCAGCGCGTACTGACCCGCGTAGGGATCTGCCCAGTGCGTTCGAAGTCGGCGATCCACTCGTAGAGCAAGGGATGTGAAGACGGCAGGCAGACGAAGACAAACGCGCAGCCCTGCGCGAGCACCGCTTTGCAGAAGGGCTGATGACAGGACAGATCGTCGCCCAGCACGGTGGTACCCCAAGCGGCGATCTGGGGTCCCCACTGTTGCAGCCAGCGGGTACCGGCATTGAGTTCGCAGTCCTGCTTGACCAGGCCGTCTTGCGGCCGGATGAATTCCGGGGGCAGCGCAAATACCGCCGATTGTCCCGGGGCCACGATCACCGGCGTGAGCGCCCCGTGGTGGTACTGGGTCTTACCGTTGGAGAGCGTCCGCGTCGAGCACTCCGGGCAGTGGATCGATCCTGAGCCGTGATATTCGGTCCCGTCCAGCGCGATGAGCAATCGTCCATCAGTACCGCGGTAGGGTGCCAACGCCCCCTGCTGGTGCAGCGCTTCGACGAGATCGACAAACACCGGCGCGAGATGAGCGGGCGACACTGGATCGAGCAGGTTGCAGATCTGCTGGGTACTCGGAATCTGATGCACGCCGAATAGCGAACGGGCGTTATTGCGCCCGAGTTCCTTTTGCATCCGCTGCTGATAGCCCAGAAACGACGGACTTTGCATGAAAAACACCGAAAAGGCGCTCAGCCCGGCGTCTCCGATCACGTAACGCTGGTGGTTGCCACCCCGGCGTGTGTCCGGCAAGCTAAACAAGGCCTCGCGAATCCGTGTCACCACGTCAGACGCCGAGAATTCAGGGAGAACCGAGGTCGCAGAAATAGCCGGTTTGAGAACCATAAGGGAGTCTTCCAGTACGCTCAAAAATCCTTTATAACACTATGGGCTTAAATTTGGAACTGCTGCCGCAGCGCGCGAAAGGCTGCCTAATCCCAATAGTATCGACAGCAAAAAATGCGAATTGCAATCATGATTGACTCCTTCTGGAAATAAATCTTCAAGGCGGCTGGCTCTCTTATTCCCAGCCGGCATCCATCGCCAGCAGGACACGCGGCGCTTCTTTGGCATCAATGATCGGCGAACGATGCACGATGCCCCGCCCGTCATTGCCCTGCCACAGGCTGCCCTTGAGCAGGGCGACGGCGAAGGGGGGAATGCTTTCGATCCGATGCCCGGCCAGCAGCAAGCCGGACACCTCATCCGGCTGGCCACCCGAGGCGGCACCGAGGAAGCGGCGACCCACCGAGGCATCCTCCACCCATTCCGTCCCCGGGCCGCGATAGGTGCATAACAGCCGGATGCCGACGCGGTCGACATGCAGGCGCGGGCACATTGCCTTGCCGACGACTTCGAGGCGATAGCCGATGGTCGTTGCATCGAGCAATTCGGCGAGCATGTCGGCCAACAGGGCAATGTCGGCAGCCAGCGCCTCGCGACCGGCGCCGGCCGGCAGGCAGGCGAGGTCAGGCTGCTGCCCCGGCGCGAGCGTCTGGCGCAAGCCGCTGCCCAGATCGGCGTGCTCGTCCAGCCAGTCGGCAACAATGGGGTCGGCGGGCCGTCGCCACTGGGCAAGCTGGATTTCCGGAGCGAAGATGCGGGTCAGGCCCAAGGGTTCGCCACCTATGCTGGCACAAGAGATCAATGGAGGGAGACGCGGGACGTTCATGGGAAATAACTCACGCCTCACATCGGTCGTGACGGCACAATCGGTAGTTCCGCAGGTGACCGAGCGCCAGGATCACCCCGCTGATGACTGTAGCGACTTTCTCTCCCGATTCGCCGAGCAGATCATGACCCAGCCAGGCGGCGAGGATCAGGGAAACCAGCCCGAGACCGCCCAGAAGGAGAACGCCACGGTCTTTGTGACGGCGGCAGCCAATGAACAAGGCGACCACGCTAACCGGCAGCAGAAACATTAAAATGAAACGATGAAATTCTTCATCGGCCATGAAGGTCGATGACAGCACTGGAAGCGCGATCAACAGCACCGGCGTGGCGAGGCAATGGATCATGCACAACATTGATGCCGATATCGCCGCACGGTCCAGCAGTGTTTGCACTTTTTCTTGTTTGATCATGAGTTCCTCCAGAGGATTGATGCCTCAACGTTGAAAGATCAGGGCCTGGCCGCGGCAATTCGGCCGCAGTTGCCCTTCATGCCAGGCGACCTGGCCCGAAACGACGGTCGTCGCGACGCGGCTGCGGAAGCGACGGCCGGCAAAGGGCGACCAGCCGCAACGACTGAGAATGGCATCTTCCGGCGCATCGAAATCGCGGTCGCCGATCAGCACCAGATCGGCCCAGTAGCCCTCGCGCAGGTAGCCGCGTTCGGCGATTTGAAACAGGTCGGCGACGCGATGGCTGGTTTTGGCGACCAGCGTCGGCAGGTCGATGAGGCCGTCGTGCACCAGGCCCATCAGGCCGGGCAGCGCGTGCTGGACGAGCGGCAGGCCGGATGGCGCCTGGAAGTAGTGGCCGGCTTTTTCCTCAAGGGTGTGCGGCGCGTGGTCGGTGCCGATGACATCGAGCCGGTTGCTGTTCAGTGCGGTGCGCAGGGCATCGCGGTCGGCTTGGGTTTTGACTGCCGGATTGCATTTGAGATGGCTGCCCAGCCGCGCGTAGTCGCGGTCGTCGAACAGCAGGTGATGGACGCAGACTTCGGCGGTGATGTGTTTGTCGGCCAGCGGCTTGTCTTCGAACAGTTCCATCTCGCGGGCGGTCGAGATGTGCAGCACATGCAGTCGCGTGCCATGCTTTTTGGCCAGGGCGACGGCGAGCGAGGAGGATTTATAGCAGGTCTCGGCATCGCGGATCAGCGGATGGGCCGAAAACGGCACGGCGTCGCCATGCGTTTTTCGCCATTTTTCCTCGTTGACCATGATCGACGGCGTGTCTTCGCAATGGGTGATCAGGAGGGTCGGCGCGCAGGCGAACAGGCGCTCCAGCACGGCCGGGTCGTCAACCAGCATGTTACCGGTCGAGGCGCCCATGAACACCTTGATGCCGGCGATTTCACGCGGGTCAAGGGTGGCCACGGCATCTAGATTGTCGTTCGAGACGCCGAAGTAAAAGGCATAGTTGGCCAGCGAATCGCGGGCGGCAATCGCCTTCTTTTCCGCCAGCGCCGCCATCGACAAGGTTGGCGGCCTGGTGTTCGGCATGTCCATGAAACTGGTGATGCCGCCCGCCACGGCCGCCGCCGACTCGGTGGCGATGCAGCCCTTGTGCGTCAGCCCCGGCTCGCGGAAATGCACCTGGTCATCGATCATGCCGGGCAGCAGCCATTGCCCGGCGGCGTCAATTTCCTCGTCGGCACTGGCAACGATGCTAGTCGCGATCTTGTCGATGCGGCCGTGGCGAACTAGCAGGTCGGCGTCGAAGATGCGGCCTTCGTTGACCAGGCGGGCATTGCGGATGAGCAGGCTGGGCATGGTCAGAACTCGTTCTGCAGTTTCTTGTAGCCCTGCACCAGCTCGTGATTGGTGCGTACCACGTCTTCGGAAAACTCCGTGGCCTGTGCCGTGACGCGGGGCATCGCGGCGAGATCGGTACGCGGCCCGATGCGTTCGGTAGACGGCACGTAGAAGTCGGCCGGCAGATTGGCGCCATCGACCACCGCGTTGTGGCGAACGACGCTGCCATCGCCCACGGTGCAGTTGAACAGCACACTGTTGAAGCCGATGAAGACGTTGTTGCCGACCACGCACGGGCCATGCACGATGGAGCGATGGGCAATGGAGGTGTGTTCGCCGATATCCACCAGGGCGCCGGATTTGGAGTGGATGACGACGCCGTCCTGGATATTGGAGTGAGCACGGATGCGGATCGGTTCCAGATCGCCATCAGCATTCACCTCGTCGGCGCGGATCACGGCATAGGGGCCGACGAAGACGTTTTCTTCGATGATGACCTTGCCGCAGATGATGGCGGTCTGGTCGACGTAGGCGGATTCATGAATTTGCGGCAGGTCGCCGCGCGGGTTTTTGCGGATCATGGGTCAGACTCGGGTGGGGTTGACGAATCGTTCGCCGCGTTTGAGCTTGTCGAACAGTTCGGGATCGGGCCAGTCGCTGCGGATGGCTGGGGAAAATTCGATGTCGTTCAGTGCGATCAGGCCCATGCGCGGGTTGGCGACATCCTCGCGGAAACACTGGGCGTAGCCGGTTTCGGTTTCATGGACGATGACTGAGTGCAGGCGCACGTCGGCCTCGCCGTTCTTCATGTCGGTCAGGTCGACCAGCCGATCGATCAGCACGAAGAACAGCCGGGAGAATTGCTCGGCGCTGGGCGACACCGGAATCCGTATCCAGCGTTCGGAAAAGCGCTGGCAGGCGGCGATGTAGTCGGGGTCGTCGCCCGACCAGATGGCGACAGCGTGGTCGAAGGCATCGATCAGCGTGCGCGGCCCGTGCTTCAACAGGCCGAAGTCGTAGAGCATCTGGCCGCGATCGAAGGCGTGCGCTTCGAGCAACAGCTCGACCTTGTACGAGTGGCCGTGGATCGAGTGCGAGCAGCGTCGCGTGCTGCAGCCGCGCACGATATGCGCGTTCTCGAACTTGAACAGCTTGCGGATCAGCATGTGCTCTCGCCGCCAGGCATCCGGGCCTCATCGCTCAGGCGGGCGATGACCTCGGCCAGCGGCAGGCTGCCGAAGTCTTCGCCGGCCCGCGAACGCAAGGCGACGCGGCCTTCGGCCTTTTCCTTGTCGCCGACGACGAGCAGGTAAGGCGTTTTCTGCAGCGTGTATTCGCGGATCTTGTAGCCGATTTTCTCGTTGCGCAGGTCAAGCCCCGCGCGGATACCGGCCCGTTTCAGCGATTTCAAAACGTCTTTCGCGTAGTCGCACTGGCCTTCGCTGATGTTCAGCACCACCGCCTGTTGTGGTGCCAGCCAGAGCGGGAATTGGCCGCTGTAATGTTCGATCAGGATGCCGGTAAAGCGCTCCAGCGAGCCAAATAGCGCCCGGTGCAGCATGACCGGCCGTTCGCGCTCGCCCTGCTCGTTGATGTAGCTGATGTCGAAGCGCTCGGGCAGGTTGAGATCGACCTGCAGGGTGCCGCATTGCCAGTCGCGGCCGATGGCGTCGCGCAGCACGAATTCGAGCTTCGGCCCGTAAAAAGCGCCTTCGCCGGGGTTGATCCGGTATTCGATATCCATCCGGTCGAGCGCGCCGGACAGCGCGCCTTCGAGCTGATCCCAGGTGGCATCGCTGCCGATGCGGTTGGCCGGGCGTGTGGACAGCTTGACCGCCACATCCTCAAAACCGAAATCGCGGTAGATGGCGAACACCAGCGCGATGGTGCTGGCGCATTCGTCCTGCATCTGGGCCGGGGTGCAGAAGATATGCGCGTCGTCCTGGGTGAAATGGCGCACCCGCAGCAGGCCGTGCAGTGCGCCGGACGGCTCGTAGCGGTGCACCTTGCCGAATTCGGCCATGCGCAGCGGCAGGTCGCGGTAGCTCTTGATGCCTTGGGCGAACAGTGAAACCGCGCCCGGGCAGTTCATCGGCTTCAGCGCGAAGATGCGCTCGTCTTCGGTCGTCGTCGTGAACATGGCTTCGCGGTAGTTGAACCAATGGCCGGAGGTTTCCCACAGGCCACGGTCCATCACGTCCGGGGTGTTCACCTCGACGTAATCGGCAGCCTCCTGGCGGGCACGCATGTAACCGATCAATTGCTGGAACAGCGTCCAGCCTTTCGGGTGCCAGAACACCGAACCGGGGGCGCAATCGTCGAAATGGAAGAGATCGAGCTGGCTGCCAAGCTTGCGGTGGTCGCGCTTGCCGGCTTCTTCAAGGCGGGTCAGGTAGGCCTTGAGCCCCTTGGCATCGGCCCAGCACGTACCGTAAATGCGTTGCAGCATGGCGTTTTTGGCATCGCCCCGCCAATAGGCCCCGGCCACCTTGGTCAGCTTGAAGGCTTGCAGCTTGCCGGTGCGCGGCACGTGTGGGCCGCGGCAGAGGTCTTCAAAATCGCCTTGGCGGTAAAGCGACACCGTTTCGCCTTCGGGAATAGCACGGACCAGTTCGGCCTTGTAGGTCTCGCCAAGTTGCTCGAAATACACGATGGCCTCGTCGCGAGGCAGCTCGCGCCGGCTGAGCGGCAGGTCGGTAGCGGCGAGTTCCTGCATGCGGGCTTCGATCTGGGCCAGATCGTCGGGCGTGAAGGGGCGGTCGAAGGCGAAGTCATAGAAGAAACCATCCTCGATCACCGGGCCGATGGTGACCTGGGCGCTCGGGTAAAGCTGCTTGACCGCCATGGCCAGCAAGTGCGCACAGGAATGGCGCAGGATGTCCAGTCCCTCCGGGTCGCGGGCAGTGATCAGGCTGAGGCTGGCATCCCGGTCGAGGATGAAGGCGGTGTCGACGAGTTGGACACCAGCTCGGCCATCGATCCGGCCGGCCAGCGCGGCCTTGGCCAGACCGGGGCCGATGTCGGCGGCCAGTTCGGCGACACTGAGAGCTTGCGGGTAAGTACGTTGACTGCCGTCGGGCAGCGTGATGATCGGCATGGAGGGTGGTCTCTGGAAACGAAGTCAGGGGCGATGCGAGTTTTCGGGGTGAACGGGCTGTACGGGATCGACGCCGCCGGGGTGCCAGGGATGGCAGCGGCCAATGCGCCGCAGGGCGAGCCAGCCGCCGTGCCGCAAGCCGTGCACTTGCAGGGCTTCCTGGGCGTAATGGGAACAGGAGGGATAAAAGCGGCAACGCGGGCCGAGCAGCGGGCTGATGGACAACTGATAGCCGCGAATCAGCAGTTGCAAGCAGCAAACCAGCAGGCGTTTCATGCCACGGCCTCGGCGTGCAGGCGATGCCAGGTGGTGCCGGTGGCACTGTCTTCGATACCGATACCGAGGGCGACGAGTTCCTGGCGCAGGGCATCGGCGCGGGCAAAGTCACGTGCCGCACGGGCAGTCTGACGGGCGGCAATCAGCTTCTCGATGGACTCGATCGTTGGGCCGGCGGCTTGGGCGTCGCCCATTCCGCCTTGTTGGCGCCAACGGGCTGGCGACTGTTGCAACAGGCCGAGCAGATTGGCACCATCGCGCAGCGAGGCGAGCAGTCGCGATTGCTCGTCCGGGGCTGTGCATTTACGCAGGGCGGTCGCGGTTTCATGCAGGCAGGCGAGCGCCAGCGGGGTGTTCAGGTCATCAGCCAGTGCGGTCTCGACGGCCTCGGCACGTGCCGTTGATAGGAGCGCATCGGTAGTGGGCAGGCTGCCATAGAGCCGGTCAAGCGCCGCCCGTGCCTGGTCGAGGGCGGTGAGCGAAAAATCGAGCGGCTTGCGATAGTGCCCGGCGAGCAGCGCGTAGCGGATGACTTCGCCAGGGTAGTGCTGCAGCAGGTCGCGCACGGTGCGGAAGTTGCCCAGCGATTTCGACATCTTTTCGCCGTCGACCGTGACATAGCCGTTGTGCAGCCAGTAGCGGCAGTATTGGCCGCCATTTGCCCCTTCGCCCTGGGCGATTTCGTTTTCATGGTGCGGGAAGATCAGATCCTGACCGCCGCCGTGGATCTCGATCGACGGGCCGAGGTGGGTGTTGATCATCGCCGTGCATTCGATGTGCCAGCCCGGCCGGCCAAAGCCCCAGGGACTGTCCCAGCCCGGTTGTGCTGCGGTGGACGGTTTCCACAGCACGAAATCGGCCGGGTCGCGTTTGTAGGGCGCAACTTCGACCCGTGCGCCGGCAATCATGTCCTCCCGGTTACGGCCGGACAGCTTGCCGTAGTCGGCCATCGACGGCACATGGAAGAGCACGTGACCTTCGGCGGCGTAGGCGTGGCCGCGTTCGATCAGGCACTCGATCAGCACGATCATCTGCGCAATGTGCTCGGTCGCCCAGGGTTCGATGGTCGGTGGCAAGGCATTCAACTGCGCCATGTCGGCGCGATAGGCCGCGGCGTAACGCTCGGCCAGGATGCGGATGGGTTCGCCGCTGGCGGCTGCGGCAGCATTGATCTTGTCGTCCACGTCGGTGATGTTGCGGGCGTAGATCACCTGCGGGTAATGCCGCGACAGCAGGCGGTAGAGCACGTCGAAAACGACCACCGGACGGGCGTTGCCGATATGCACGTAGTTGTAAACGGTGGGGCCGCAGACGTACATCGTGACGCGCTGCGGATCGGCCGGCGTGAATAGATCCTTCTGCCGCGTCAGCGTGTTGTGCAGGCGGATGTTCATTTCATCCTTCCTTCGGCAACCAAGACTTCGCGGCGCTCGCCATCGAGCACGCCACAGAACATCGCAAACGCCTTTTCGATCAGGAGTTGATCGAGGCCACGCACGATGAAGACCAGGCGGCTCTTGCGGTCGTTGTAGGGCGCTTCAGCCGGCCAGTCATCGAGCCGGGTGTAGGGGTAATTGGTGTGCTGGACGCACTGGACGACACGCGGCTTGTCGTCGCCGATCACATTGAGCAGGCCCTTGATGCGCAGGATGCGGTCGCCCATGCCCTGCAGGAGCAGGCTCACCGCATCGACGAAACAGACCCACTGCAAGGGCTGGTCGAAAGTCAATGCGAAGCTGTAAACCTCGGCGTCGTGGCGGTCCACATCATGATGATGGTGATGATGGCCGTGCGCCTTTCGCCTTTCCTCGCGCACCTTTTCCTCGGCCAGCCACCCGGCGACGTCGGGCGTCTTGCTGCCCGGATCATAGAGGCCGCAGCCGGTCAGCGAAGCCAGCGCGACTTGGCCGCGGCGCACGAAAATCTGCGGCGCTGCCGGATTGATCCGGCGCAAGGTCTGACTGATCGCCTCGACGGCCGGGCCATCGGCCAGATCGCACTTGCTGAGCAGCAAGCGGTCGGCCATGGCCACTTGCTTGACCGCCTCGGGGTGCTGCGCCAGTTGGCCGGCCGCATGCGTCGCATCGACCACGGTGACCACGCCGTCGATGCGGAAACGTTCGGCGATGAAGAAATCTTCCATCAGCGTGAAGATCACCGGTGCCGGGTCAGCCAGGCCGGTGGTTTCGATAACCACGCGGTTGATCGGCACGATCTTGCGTTGCAGGCTTTTCATGAACAACTCAGTCAAGCTGCGCGTCAGGTCGCCCCGCACCGTGCAGCAGATGCAGCCGGAGTCGAGCAGGATCAGGTCTTCATCGATCTTGGTCACCAGATGATGGTCGACCGCAACGCTGCCAAATTCATTGATCAACACGGCCGCATTGGCCATGCCGGGCTGGCTGAGCAGGTGATTGAGCAGCGTCGTCTTGCCGGCACCGAGAAAGCCGGTCAGCAGGGTGACGGGGATGCGGCGTTCAATTTCAGGGGAATTCATACTGGGTCCTAGCCACCAAACTGACGTTTGCGTTGTTCATGGCGCTCCTGCGACTCCAGGCAGAGACTGGCCGTTGGCCGGGCGAGCAGGCGGGCAATGCCGATCGGCTCGCCGGTTTCCTCGCACCAGCCATAGCTGCCGTCCTCGATACGCTGCAGCGCCTGGGCGATCTTCTTGAGCAATTTTCTTTCGCGGTCACGCACGCGCAGTTCCAGCGTGTGTTCTTCCTCGGCACTGGCCCGGTCGGTCGGGTCCGGCGCGGCTTCGGTTTCCTGCAGATGCTGGGTTGTCGCATTGGCTGCGCCACGCAAGGCACTTTCCTCGGCCAGAAGGCGCTGCCTGAAGCTCGCCAACTGGGCTTCGGACATGTACTCGGATTCCGGTGCCGTCAGCAATTCGGCATCGCTCAGCAGTTTGATCGTCTGGCGCACGATTCAGTCCTCCTCATCTTCTTCGATGGCCCATTGCGGGAAGGGATCCTCATAGCGCACCCAGGCTTCGGGGCCGACTGCCAGTTCGGCATCATTCAGCAGGCAGGCATCGAAGGCCTGGCGCAAGGCGGCTTCATCCATTTCGATGCCGATCATCACCAGTTCCTGCTGAGCATCGCCATAGGGTTCGACCCAGCGTTCCAGGATGATCTGGCGATTTTCTTCATCCTGCGGCCATTCCGCCTCGGGCACGGCAACCCACCACAGGCCGCCTAGTTCGTGCCGGGTCACCGGACCGGCTTGCGACCAGCTGCCGACCAGACCGGGGCGCGAGGCCAGCCAGAAATAACCCTTCGAGCGGATAACGCCCGGCCATTCCTGGTTGATCCAGTCATGGAAACGCCTTGGGTGGAACGGCCGGCGGGCGTGGTAAACGAAGCTGGAAATACCGTATTCCTCGGTTTCCGGAATGTGCTCGCCGCGCAATTCCTGCAGCCAGCCGGGGGCTTCCGCCGCCTGTTCGAAATCGAAGCGGCCTGTGTTGAGGATGCGCTCCAGAGGCACTTGGCCAAAACGGGCATGCACGATGTCAGCGCGAGGATTCAGGGTGTGCAGGATAGCTTCGAGGCGAGCCACATCTTCCGGTGACAGAAGGTCGGTCTTGTTGAGCACAATGACGTCACAGAACTCGACCTGCTCGACCAGTAGATTGACCACCGTGCGCTGATCTTCTTCCCCCAAGCTTTCGCCGCGATCGGCGATGTAGTCCTGCGAACTGTAGTCGTGCAGGAAGTTGAAGCCGTCGACGACGGTGACCATGGTATCCAGCCGCGAGATGTCGGAGAGGCTGGTGCCATCTTCGTCGCGGAAGGTAAACGTCTCGGCCACCGGCATCGGTTCGGAGATGCCCGTCGATTCGATGAGGAGGTAATCGAAGCGCTTTTCCCTGGCCAAGCGGGCGATTTCGATCAGCAAGTCTTCGCGCAGCGTGCAGCAGATGCAGCCGTTGCTCATCTCGACCATTTTTTCCTCGGCCCGCGATAGCTCGGCGCCGCCTTCGGCGACCAGTCTGGCATCGATGTTGACCTCGGACATGTCATTGACGATGACTGCAACGCGTAATCCTTGGCGGTTATTCAGGACATGGTTGAGCAGCGTGGTCTTGCCGGCACCGAGAAAGCCGGACAAGACAGTGACCGAGAGGCGGGGATCGTTTTTGTTCAGTTGGTTTGTCATTTCTGGCTCTGATGAATGGGGAGCTGAATCGGGGTCGAGATCACTTCAACGCGATCGACCTTGACCGCGTTGTAGAAGCAGCTGCGCCGTCCGGTGTGGCAGGCGCCGCCGAGCTGGTCGACCAGGAGCAGGATGGTGTCTCCATCGCAATCGAAGCGGGTTTCGACCACCCGTTGCCAACAGCCGGAGGTTTCTCCCTTGCGCCACAGGGTCTGGCGCGAACGCGACCAGTAACAGGCAAAACCTGTCGCCAGAGTTTCATCGATGGCGGCGCGATTCATCCAGGCCAGCATCAACACTTCCCGTGTGTCGAACTGCTGGGCAATGGCCGCGACCAGACCGTGCTGATCGAAGGGCAATTCGGCCAGCACGTTGGCAAGCGGCAAACTCGTGCCGATGGGGGCAGCTTCAAGTCGGGTTAACATAGGGGCTTCTGGATACGAGAAATGCAATGTTATAACATTGCATTTGTGCTACCAAGAGCCTGCCCATGAAAATCACACCTACTGCTGTGCTGTCGTCTCCTTGCGATAACAAGGAGGCCCTCGACCGGGCTGACGCGGCCTGCAAGGTCCGTGGCGCCAGCCTCACCGCGATCCGCCGTGAAGTGCTTGAGCTGCTGTACAACAGCCCGACCGGGGTCAAGGCCTATGATCTGCTGGCCAGAATCCAGGAAGCTCGGCCGAATGCTTCACCTCCCACGGTATACCGGGCGCTGGATTTCCTGATCGAACAGGGCTTGGCGCACAAAATCGGACGGATGAATCTGTTTGTCGCTTGTCGCCATGCCTCTCACCGAATTCCCAGCTTGTTCCTGGTCTGCCCGAAATGCAGCGGCGTCACCGAGTTGCAGGAACAATCGGTGATGAGCGCCCTGTCGAGCAGCTTGGCTGCTGCCGGGCACCGCCTGGAA
>WBZL01000198.1_pt2 | contig 14561 bp, 16 predicted proteins | sample 5204291 | NCBI WGS metagenome assembly WBZL01 (sample SAMN12344345, study PRJNA552823) | activated sludge metagenome | biome: Activated sludge suspended growth; feature: Nitrification reactor; material: Wastewater; isolation source: activated sludge from nitrification reactor of wastewater...
GCGCGAAGCCGGCCGCGGCCGCCTCGCCGGCATTGCCTCGGTGGCCGGCATGCGCGGCATTCCCGGCGCCGGCGCCTACAGCGCCTCCAAGGCCGCCGCCATCACCTACCTGGAAGCGCTGCGCGTCGAACTGCGCCCGAGCGGCGTCAAGGTCGTCACCGTCTGCCCCGGCTACGTCGCCACGCCGATGACGGCGGTGAACAAGTACCGCATGCCCTTCATCCTGCCCGCCGCCGCCGCCGCGCGGCGCATCGCCCGCGTCATCGACGCCGGCCGCCGCTACGCCGTCGTGCCCTGGCAGATGGCCCTCGTCGCGCGGGCCATGAAGCTGCTGCCCAACGCGGTGTATGACCGCCTCTTCAAGCGCGCCGGCCGCAAGCCGCGCGGGCTGAAGCTGTAGGTCGGCCTTCAGGCCGACACCGGAAGCAGGACAAAGTCAGCCGTTGCGGGACGGCGAGTGCCGTCCTTATCGCGCTCCGCCAATGGCAGATTTTCTGCTATACTGCATTACATGAAAGCTACAATTACTGTTTCCAGTCGCGGCATGGTCACCCTGCCTGCCAAGCTGCGCCAGGCGCTTGGCCTCAAGGGGGAAGATCAGCTGATCGCCGAAACCACGCCGGAAGGCCTGCTGCTGCGTCCGGCCGTGACGCTGCCGCTTGAGCTCTACACGCCCGAGCGCGAACGCGAGTTCGACGCTGCGGAGGCCGAACTGGCTGCCGTGCTCGGCGGCAAGGCTGCGCAGCCGGCGCGCCCGGCCCGCAAGACGCGCAAGTCAGTCCGCTGAGCACGCCGACCGGCTTGCCGATGCGGATATTCCTCGATGCAAATATCCTCTTCTCGGCGGCGAAGTCCGACGGGGCAGTGCGGCACTTGCTGCGACTGCTGCTTGAGGCCGGGCACGAGTGCTGGGTCGATGGTTTTGTCGTGGCCGAGGCTCGCCGCAATCTGATCGCCAAGGGCGGCGGGACATCGGCGGCGCTGGAGGCGCTGCTTCCCCATCTGCAAGTTGGGCCGACGCAGGCCCATGTACCCGAAACGCTGGAAATGAGTTGGCTGCACGAAAAGGACCGGCCGGTGCTCGCCGCCGCGATGCGCCTTGGCTGCCAGGCTTTGGTGACAGGCGACCGCACGCATTTCGGCGCCGCCTACGGCAAGACTTGCGGCGGCGTCACCATCTATTCGCCACGGCTGCTGGCCGAGGCGCTGTTGCCTCACAACGGCTGAAGCAAGCGTCCGCGCACGTCGCGGACGGAATTCGCGCCGTCCTGCAGCGACTGACTTTCCATTACTCAGGCTGGCGGGGACGCGATGTCGCCCCACGCCAGTATCGTTGCCGGGCTTCCGCTTCAGCCGATTTCCAGCCGCCGCTGCACGAAAGTCAGCCGCCGGAAGACGGCGAGAAGTGTTCGCGGTGGGCGAAGCCGAGGGTGTTGTCGATCAGGTAGATGTCGTCCGGCACGAGTTCGTACCAGCGGATCTTGTTCAGCGCTTCGAGGATGGCGCGCGGCACGCCGGCGCCGCCGCCGATGAGCGGGTAGCGCTGCTGGTAGAGGGCGCGCACGCGCGCCTCGTCTGCGGCGGCCACGGCGCGCACGCTGCCGTTGAGCTGCAGGCCGCGGATGCCGGGCCAGTCGTCGTAGTCGCGCTGGATGGTGGCCGCAGCGCGCGGGTCGGCGGCGAGGCATTCGGCGTGGCGCGAGGTGGGCGAAGAGAGGAAGTACAGGCGCAGGCTGTCGTGGGCATAGAACACCGCCGCCGCCCAGGGGCCTTGCGGGCCGGAGGTCGACAGCGTCATGACGTGGTGTTCGCCGAGAAAGGCGAGCACCTTCTCGCGCAGGGGAATGGCCATCTCAGGCGGGTTCCCGGCTGCGGGTTTTTTTCGCCGGCGCGGGCTTGGCCGCAGCCGGCCTGGCTGCCGCCTTGTCCGCCTCCTTCATGCGCTTCAGGCGGTAGGCGAGCTGCGGGCGGGTGACGCCGAGCAGGCGCGCCGCCGAGGAAAGATTCCCCTTGGCCTTGGCCACGGCCGCCTCCAGCAGCATGGATTCCACTTCGTCCAGCGTGAACACGCCGTTGAGCACCGACTCGCACAGCCTTTCCCCCGGCTGCCAGCCCTGGGCGAGCAGCGTGCCGTGGGCGTCGAGGCCCAGTTCGGCCGGCTGGTCGTCGCGTTCGGCGAGGAACAGGTGGTTCGCCTCGACGCGCGTGCCGTGCGGGGCGATGATCACGCTGCGCTCGATGACGTTCTGCAGTTCGCGGATGTTGCCGGGCCAGGTGTAGGAAAGCAGCGCGCGCTTGGCCTTGTCGGTGAAGCCGCGCAGCTTCTTGCCGTGCACGGCTGCGTATTTCTCCAGGAAGGCCTTCGACAGCGGCGAGATGTCCTCGTTGCGTTCGCGCAGCGGCGGGATATAGATCTGGTAGGCATTGAGGCGGTAATACAGGTCGAGGCGGAATTTGCCGTCCTTGACCAGCCTGGACAGGTCGGCGTTGGTGGCGGCGACCACGCGCACGTCCACCTTGCGCGGCTTCTGGTCGCCGAGGCGCTCGATCTCGTGCTCCTGCAGCACGCGCAGCAGCTTGGCCTGCGCCGAGAGCGGCAGGTCGCCCACCTCGTCGAGGAACAGCGTGCCGCCGTCGGCGCGCTCGAAGCGGCCGGGGCGGGAGGACTGCGCGCCCGTGTAGGCGCCCTTCTCCACGCCGAAGAGCTCGGATTCGACCAGGTCGTGCGGGATCGCCGCGCAGTTCACCGCGACGAAGGCCGCGCCGGCGCGCGGGCCCATCTCGTGCAGGCAGCGCGCGAACACTTCCTTGCCGACGCCCGTCTCGCCGAGCAGCAGCACGGGAATCTGGCTGTCCGCGGCCTGCTTGAGCAAACCGTAGGCCTGGCGGAAGCCGGGCGAGACGCCGATCATGTGCTGGGGCAGGGTGTCCTTCTCGCCGATGGAGGAGCGCAGATGCGACACCTGGGTCTGCAGGTCGATGATCTGGTCGGCGATGGATTCCGGATTGAAGAAGCGCATGTGCGCATCGGCGTCCTCCCATTCCCCGATCGGTTTGCCGATGATGCGGCAATTCTCGTGTCCGGCGCCGACGCACTCGACCTCCTTGTAGAGGATGCGCTGCCCCATGAAGGCCGAGGTGTAGCCCGAGGCGTAGCCGATCTGCGTCCAGCACACCGGCTCGTGGTGGATGCCGAAGTAATGGCGGTGCCACTGCCCCTCCCAGGAGTTCTCCCAGAGGAATTCGCCGTAGAACTTGCCGCGCGGCCGGTCCATCTCCAGGCGGATCGGCGTCACGCGCACGATGCCTTCCAGGGTGTGCAGCTTCGGCCCGGTCATGAAGGCTTCCATGTCGTCGGTGCTCTGCGCGTGCTTGCGCGCCAGCTCCGCATCGCGCGCGCCGGAGGCGTAGCCCATGCGCGTGAGCAGGCCGCGCGCGCGGTCCATGCCGAGGGTGTCGATGAGTTCCTTGCGCAGCAGCGCCTGCGCCTCCGCATGCACCAGCAGCATGCGGTTCTCGTGCAGCCAGATCTGGCCGGTCTCGGCGCAGAAGCGGACGTGGGATCTTAGGTCGTCGGCTTCCTTGGCGACGGATGTCAGCTTGCGCATTGGCTTCCTCCTTCCATTGCGGCCGCGCCATTTGTTATCAAATGGTGAAGTGGCGCTTGCCGGGTTTGACCCTGCCCACCCGCCAACCGTCCAGGGTTTGGGGCGGGAATTCATCAATTCGTGAAATCTTACGCCTAACTCAGGGGAAAACTTATCAAATCATCAAGCGCCGAAGCCCTATAAGTTCCGTCATGGCTTGCTGCATTGCAACGTCAAGCAGTCTGGCCGCAGCCAGTTTTCCGGTCGCATTTCCCTGCCAACCACAGGACGAAAACAAAAAATCAGGCGGCATGTTGCGTCGCACATGGCACGTCGCTTGCGATAGGGCCTCCCACATTGCCGGCGCACAAAGCATGCCCGGTGAAAGAGAGTCAAAGAAGGTTCGTACTTAAACGATCACAGACTGGAGGAGTAGACGCCATGAAGTTTCCCGTTCCGCACGACGTGAAGGCCAAGACAATTCCCGGCACCGAAGGCTGGGAGCGCATGTATCCGTACCAGTACCAGTTCGTCACCGACGATCCCGTACGCAACCAGTACGAGAAAGAGACGTTCTGGTTCTACGACGGCCTGCATTATCCCGAGCCGCTGTATCCCTTCGACACCATCTGGGACGAAGCCTGGTTCCTCGCCCTGTCGCAGTACAACAACCGCATCTTCATGGTGCCGCCGGTGCGCGGCGTCGATCACCGCATGATCAACGGCTATGTCTACATCTCGCCGGTGCCGGTGAAGAACCCCGAGGAGATCGGCAGCCGCGTGCCCCACTTCATGGAGCGCGCCGGCCACTACTACAAGAACTGGGACGCGCTCGAAGCCAAGTGGAAGGTGAAGATGGAAGCCACCATCCGCGAACTCGAGGCGATCGAGATCCCGAAGCTGGCCGACATGGAAGACATTTCCGTGGTCATGGACGCGCTCGGCGAATCGAAGGGCTACCACCTGCTGAAGAACTACGATGACCTGATCAACCTCGGCATCAAGTGCTGGCAGTACCACTTCGAGTTCCTCAACCTCGGCTATGCCGCCTACGTCTTCTTCCTCGACTTCGTGCAGAAGCTCTTCCCGAGCATCCCGGCGCAGCGCGTGACGCAGATGATCTCCGGCATCGACGTCATCATGTACCGCCCCGACGAGGAGCTGAAGGGGTTGGCCAAGAAGGCCGTCGAGCTCGGCGTGGACGCGGCGGTGTGCTTCAGCCAGGAATGGACCGAGGTCGAGGCGGCGCTGAAGAAGCTGCCGAAGGGCGTCGAGTGGCTGACCTCGCTCAACCTGTCGCGCGAACCCTGGTTCAACGTGTCCACCGGCACCGGCTGGTTCCACCACGACCGTTCCTGGAACGACCAGATGAACGTGCCGCTGTCCGGCATCCAGACCTACATCGGCAAGATCAAGCAGGGCGTGAGCATCGAGCGCCCCACCGAGAAGGTCTGCGCCGAGCGCGACCGCATCACCGCCGAGTACCGCGGCCTGATCGAGAAGGAGGAGGACCGCAAGCAGTTCGACGAGCTGCTCGGCTGCGCCAAGACGGTGTTCCCCTACGTCGAGAACCACCTGTTCTACGTCGAGCACTGGTTCCACTCGGTGTTCTGGAACAAGATGCGCGAAGTCGGCGCCATCCTCGCCGAGCACGGCGTCATCAAGGATGTCGAGGATGTCTGGCTGCTGCGCCGCGACGAGATCAAGCAGGCCCTGTGGGACGTCGTCACCGCCTGGGCCACCGGCGTCACCCCGCGCGGCACGATGACCTGGCCGAAGGAAGTCGAGTGGCGCAAGGGCGTCATGGCGAAGTTCAAGGAGTGGAATGCGCCCCCGGCCATCGGCACCGCGCCGGAGGTGATCCAGGAGCCCTTCACCATCGTCCTGTGGGGCGTCACCAACACCTCGCTGGCCGACTGGGCCGCGGTGGCGGACATCAAGGATCCGTCCACGGTCAAGGACTTCAAGGGCTTCGCCGGCAGTCCCGGCATCGTCGAGGGCAAGGCGCGCGTCTGCCGCACGGTGGATGACATCCGCCAGCTGCAGGAGGGCGAGATCCTGGTCGCACCGACCACGTCGCCGTCCTGGGCGCCGGCCTTCGCCAAGATCAAGGCCTGCGTCACGGATGTCGGCGGCGTCATGAGCCATGCGGCGATCGTCTGCCGCGAGTACGGCATGCCGGCGGTGGTCGGCACCGGCCACGCGACCAAGATCATCCAGACGGGCATGATGATCCGGGTCGACGGCTCCACCGGCGCCATTTCGATCTCGCGCTGATATGAAACAGCCCCCACGCTCACTGCGTTCGCTGCCCCCCGTGGGGGCGCAGGCCTCCCTTGGGGCGGCCCGGCGGGAGGCCTGGCAATGACGCAAGCAGCAAAATCAGCATCGATTGGCATGAATTCCGGGGCCGGGATGCCCGCGGCCCCGGAGTTGTGCTGGTTCGAAGAAGTGTGCAAGGAAGATGTCGCGCTGGTCGGCGGCAAGTGCTCGTCGCTGGGCGAGCTCATCAACGCCGGCGTGCGCGTGCCGCCGGGCTTCGCCCTGACCACCCACGGCTACGCGCGCTTCATGCGCGACGCCGGGGTGAGCGGGGAGATTCCCGGCATGCTCGAGGGCTGCGGACATGACGACCTCGATCACCTCGAATCGGCCAGCAAGGCGATCCGCGAGATGATCGAGGCGCATTCCTTTGCCTGGGAGCTGGAAGACGCCGTCGCCGAGTTCTATCGCAAGCTGTCGGTGCGCTGCATGGTGCCGGCGGTGCCTGTGGCGGTGCGCTCCAGCGCCACCGCCGAAGACCTTCCCGGCGCCAGTTTTGCCGGCCAGCAGGATACCTATTTGTGGATTCGCGGCGTGGACGATCTGCTGCTGCACGCCCGCCGCTGCATCTCCAGCCTGTTTACAGGGCGGGCCATCGCCTACCGCATCAAGATGGGCTTCCCGCACGAGGAGGTGGCGCTTTCCGTCGGCTTCCAGAAGATGGCCAACTCCTACACCGCCGGGGTGATGTTCACCATGAACCCGGCCAACGGCGACCGCTCCGTCATCGCCATCGACTCCAACTTCGGCTTCGGCGAGTCGGTCGTCTCGGGCGAAGTAACGCCCGACCACTTCGTGGTCAACAAGGTCGCCCTCGACATTCTCGAGCGCACCATCTGCAGCAAGGAGATCACCTACACGGTGGATGCCAAGACGCAGAAGTCGGTGAAGATCGAGACGCCCTACGAGCGGCAGAACGTGCAGTCCCTCATCGACGAGGAAATCGTCGAACTGGCGCGCATGGGCAAGGCCATCGAGAAGCACTACGGCCGGCCGATGGACATCGAGTGGGCGGTGGACAAGGACCTGCCTGCCGGCGGCAACATTTTCATCCTGCAGGCGCGGCCCGAAACCGTGTGGAGCGCCAAGCGCGAGGCCGAAGCCGCCGCCGCGCCGAAGGCAACTTCGGCGATGGACTACATCCTCTCCAGCCTGCTGACCGGGAAGAAGGTGACGTAATGATCGTGCGCAACTGGATGCAGCACAATCCGACGCTGGTGGGCGGCGACACGCTGCTGTCGGAAGCCAAGCGGATTCTTTCCGAACACAACCTACAGGCCCTGCCCGTCATCGAGGGCGGCCGCCTGCGCGGCGTGATCACGCGGGCGCATTGCCTGCAGGCGGCGCATTTCGTCGCCCGCACGCAGAGCGCCGACGAATACAGCTTCTTCGCCAACCGCCTCAAGGTGAAGGACATCATGGTGCGCAATCCGGCGACGGTGAGCGCCACCGACACCATGGAGGAGTGCCTGCGCCGCGGCCAGGAGCTCGGCATCGCCCAGTTCCCCGTGCTGGACGACGGACAGGTCGTCGGCGTGATTTCTTCGAAGGAGATTTTTTCGCTTGCCGCCCACTTCCTCGGCGCCTGGGAGAAGCGCTGCGGCGTCACCCTCGGCCCGATGGAGATGAAACCGGGCACCATCGGCCGCATCGCCGACCTGGTGGAGGGCGCCGGCGCCGAAGTGCAGGCCATCTACCCGATCGCGCGCAGCGAGAGCGGCGGCAACGGCCACCCGCGCGAGCGCAAGGTCATCGTCCGCTTCCACGCGGCCGAATTGAAGAAGGTGGTGGCCGTGCTGGAGGCCGCCGGATTCCGCGTCATCGAGTCCGTCGACACCAAGTGCGAAGAGAAGAATTGAACAAAGGAGAAGACACGACATGGATCTGAGATATTTCATCAACCAGTGCGCCGAGGCCAACGAGTTGAAGCGCGTCAAGGCGGAAGTCGACTGGAACCTGGAAATTTCCCACGTCTCCAAGCTGACGGAGGAGAAGAAGGGCCCGGCCCTGCTGTTCGAGAACGTCAAGGGCTACGACAGCCCGGTGTTCACCGGCGCCTTCGCCACCACCAAGCGCCTCGCCATCATGCTCGGCCTGCCGCACAACCTGACGATGTGCGAATCGGCCCAGCAGTGGATGAAGAAGACCATCACCTCCGAGGGCCTCATCAAGGCGAAGGAGGTCAAGGACGGCCCGGTGCTGGAGAACATCCTCACCGGCGACAAGGTCGACCTCAACATGTTCCCGGTGCCGAAGTTCTTCCCGCTCGACGGCGGGCGCTACATCGGCACCATGGTGTTCGTCGTGCTGCGCGACCCGGAGACCGGCGAGACCAACCTCGGCACCTACCGCATGCAGATGCTCGACAACAAGACCTGCGGCGTGCAGATCCTGCCGGGCAAGCGCGGCGAGCGCATCATGAAGAAGTACGCCAAGATGGGCAAGAAGATGCCCGCCGCCGCGGTGATCGGCTGCGATCCGCTGATCTTCATGGCCGGCACGCTGATGCACAAGGGCGCCAACGATTTCGACATCACCGGCACGGTGCGCGGCCAGCCGGCGGAATTCCTCATGGCGCCGCTGACCGGCCTGCCGATTCCGGCCGGCGCCGAGATCGTGCTCGAAGGCGAGATCGACCCGAACAACTTCCGCCAGGAAGGCCCCTTCGCCGAGTACACCGGCTACTACACGGACGAGCTGCACAAGCCGATCCTCAAGCCGGCGCTGGAAGTGAAGCAGATCCTCCACCGCAACAACCCGGTGCTGTGGGCCACCGGCCAGGGCCGCCCGGTCACCGACGTGCACATGCTGCTCGCCTTCACCCGCACCGCCACGCTGTGGACGGAGCTGGAGAAGATGCGCATTCCCGGCGTGCAGTCGGTGTGCGTGCTGCCGGAATCCGCCGGGCGCTTCTGGGCCGTGGTGTCGATCAAGCAGGCCTATCCCGGCCATTCGCGCCAGGTCGCCGACGCGGTGATCGGCAGCAACACCGGCTCCTACGGCATCAAGGGCGTCATCACGGTGGACGAGGACATCATGGCCGACGACCTGCAGCGCGTGTTCTGGGCGCTGTCCTGCCGCTACGACCCGATGCGCGGCACCGAGCTGATCAAGCGCGGCCGCTCCACGCCGCTCGACCCGGCGCTGCATCCCGACTCCGACAAGCTGACCACCTCGCGCATCCTCATGGACGCCTGCATTCCCTACGAGTGGAAGCAGAAGCCGGTCGAGGCGCGCATGGACGAGGAGATGCTGGCGAAGATCAGGGGACGCTGGAGCGAGTACGGCATCGATTGACGCTCGGGCGGGCTGTAGGTCGGGCTTCAGCCCGACAACCGCGGCAGATGTCGGCCTGAAGGCCGACCTACGAGGAACGGTTGCATAAGGAAGGGAAAATGGAAAAAGCCAAGGACATCAAGCTGGTCATCCTCGACGTCGACGGCGTCATGACCGACGGGCGCATCGTCATCGACGACAACGGCCTCGAGCAGCGCAACTTCGACATCAAGGACGGCTTCGGCGTGGTCGCGCTGCAGATGACCGGCGTCGACGTGGCCATCATCACCTCGAAGAAATCCGGCGCCGTGCGCCACCGCGCCGAGGAGCTGAAGATCAAGCACTTCCACGAGGGCATCAAGAAGAAGACCGAGCCCTACGAGGTGATGCTGAAGGAGCTGGGCATCACCGATGCCCAGGTGGCCTATGTCGGCGACGACCTGGTCGACCTGTCGATGATGAAGCGCGTCGGCCTGCCCATCGCGGTGGCCGATGCCGTGCAGGAGGTCAAGGATGCCGCCGAGTACGTGACGCAGGCGCGCGGCGGCTACGGCGCCGTGCGCGAGGCGGCGGAGCTGATCCTCAAGACGCAGGGCAAGTGGGACAAGATCCTTTCGAAGATCGGCTAGGTGTTCATGCTGCAATAGATATCAACTCTTACAGGAGTCAGACGTGTCGAAAATCAAAGCACCGAGAAGCAACCGGGAGTTCATCGACGCCTGCGTCAAGGCGGGCGACGCGGTTCGCATCAAGCAGGAAGTGGATTGGGAGAACGAGGCCGGCGCGATCGTGCGCCGCGCCTGCGAACTGGGCGCTGCTGCGCCGTTCATGGAGAGGATCAAGGACTATCCGGGCTTCAGCTATTTCGGCGCGCCGCTGTCAACGTATCGCCGCATGGCGATCTCGCTCGGCATGGACCCGGCCTCCAGCCTGCCCGAGATCGGCAAGGAATACCTGAAGCGCACCAACAGCGAGCCGATCGCGCCCGTGCTGGTCGACAAGAAGGATGCGCCCTGCAAGGAGAACATCCTGATGGGCGCCGACGTCGACCTGTGCAAGCTGCCGATCCCGCTGGTGCACGACGGCGACGGCGGCCGCTACGTCGGCACCTGGCATGCCGTGGTGACCAAGCACCCGGTGCGCGGCGACGTGAACTGGGGCATGTACCGGCAGATGATGTTCGACTCGCGCACCATGTCGGGCGCGGTGTTTCCCTTCTCCGACCTCGGCAAGGCCTTGAACGAGTATTACCTGCCGCGCGGCGAGTCCTGCCCCTTCGCCACTGCCATCGGCCTGTCGCCGCTGGCCGCGATGGCCGCCTGCGCGCCTTCGCCGATCCCCGAGCCGGAACTCACCGGCATGCTCGCCGGCGAGCCGGTGAAGCTGGTGAAGTGCGAGACCAACGACCTCGAGGTGCCGGCCGATGCCGAGATCATCATCGAGGGCGAGATCTGCCCCGACTACAAGGTCGAGGAAGGCCCCTTCGGCGAGTACACCGGCTACCGCACATCCCCGCGCGACTTCCGCGTGACGTTCCGGGTGAACTGCATCACCTACCGCAACAACGCCACCATGACCATCTCCAACATGGGCGTGCCGCAGGACGAGGGCCAGTTGCTGCGCTCCTTCTCGCTTGGCCTCGAGCTGGAGAAGCTGCTGAAGAGCCAGGGCATCCCGGTCACCGGCGTCTACATGCATCCGCGCTCGACCCATCACATGATGATCGTCGGCGTGAAGCCGACCTATTCCGGCATCGCCCAGCAGATCGGCCAGCTCGCCTTCGGCAGCAAGCTCGGCCCCTGGTTCCACATGGTGATGGTGGTCGACGACCAGACCGACATCTTCAACTGGGACGAGGTCTACCATGCATTCTGCACGCGCTGCCATCCGGAAAACGGCATCCACGTCTACAGGAACACCACCGGCACGCCGCTCTATCCCTTCGCCACGCCGCACGAGCGCAAGTACTCGATCGGCTCCAAGGTGGTGTTCGACTGCCTCTGGCCGGTCGACTGGGACAAGATCAACGACGTGCCGACGCTGGTGTCGTTCAAGAACGTCTATCCGAAGGACGTCCAGGAGAAGGTCATGAGCAACTGGACGGCCTACGGCTATCCGGAAGTCAAATAGGGAGCGATGGCGATGAAAAACATGTGGGAAGTTTTCGTGATGGACATGGGCGAGCTGGCCGAGGGCAAGGATATCGAGCTGTCGATCCGCACGCTCAACCCGGGCCGCCACAAGTACACCTACAAGCGGGTGAAATGCCAGGTTTCAGCCAAGCAGGACAAGTTCTCCGACAGCCTGCAGGTGCGCATGGGGCGCGGCCAGCTGTCCCCCAGCAAGTACTCCATCAAGGTGCTCGAGGAAGTGGAGCGCATGCCCGAGAAGTACCGCTGAACGGAAAGGAGAACGGCGCCGTGGCCAGGGTGGATTTGCGGTCATTCCTCGACGGGCTCGGCGACGACCTTCTCGAAGTGAAGGAAGCCGTCTCGCCGCGGCATGAAATCGCCGCGGTGCTGAGGCAGGCGCAGAACAGCGGGAAAGCCGTGCTCTTCGGGCAGGTCGCCGGCTTTCCCGGCGTGCGCGTCGTCGGCAACCTGCTGTCGAGCCGCCGGCTTGCCGCGCGCGCGCTCGGCACGGATGAGGCGCACCTGATCGAAACCTATGTGGCGAAATCGGCGCAGGGCATCGCGCCGGTCGCCGCGCGCGAGGTGCCGGTGCAGGAGGTCGTGCATCGGCAGCCGGCCGACGTTGCCGCACTGCTGCCCCTGATGACGCACCACGAGAAGGATGCCGCGCCCTTCCTCACCTGCGGCATGGTGCTGGCGCGCGATCCGCTGAGCGGCATGCGCGGCATGGGCATCCACCGCATGATGTACAAGGGCGACAGGCGCTTCGGCATCCTGCTGGCCAATCCGCCCCTCTCGCTGTATCTCGCCAATGCCGAGAAGCAGGGCAGGCCGCTCGACATCGCGGTTGCGCTCGGCGTCGATCCGGCGCTGTTCCTCGCCTCCGTGGTGAAGACCGGCCCGCTCGGCCCTGACAAGATGGAGATCGCCGGCAGCCTGCGAGATGCGCCGGTCGAACTGACGCGCGCGCTGACGGTGGATGTGGAGGTGCCGGCGCGCGCCGAGGTCGTCATCGAAGGCCATGTGCTGCCTGGCGTGCGCGAACCGGAAGGGCCCTTCGGCGAGAACACCGGCGCCTATTTCACCAACAACAGCCCCGTCATCGAGGTGACCGCCGTCACCCATCGCCGGGACTTCATCTTTCCGGCCCTGTGCCCCTGGACGGCGGAGATCGACACGCTGCTGTCGCTGGCCGGCGGGGCGGAACTGCTCGGCCAGTTGAAGGCGCTGGTGCGCGGCGTGGCCGACCTCGAGCTGGTGCCCGGCACCTGCAGCTTCGCCGCGGTGATTGCCGTAAAGGATTGCCCGCGCCACGAAGTGCGCCGCCTGATCCACCTGGCCCTCACCCTCGACCGGCGCCTGAAAGTGCTGACGGTGGTCGACGACGACATCGACATCCGCGATCCGCGCGAGGTGTCCTGGGCATTGTCAACCCGCTTCCAGCCCGAGCGGGATACCGTCATACTCGGCGGCATGGAAGGCTACATCATCGATCCTTCCGCAGGGGGCGGCGGCACGGGATCCAAGATCGGATTCGATGCCACGCGCGGCGCCGGAGACGCGTTCGACAAGATCACGATGCCGGCCGCCGCCGTCGCCAGGGCGAAAGCCGTGCTCGGCGCGGCATTGAACAGAGGAACATCATGAAACTGGTTGTCGGCATTTCCGGCGCAAGCGGGGCCATCTACGGCGTCCGCATCCTGGAGGTACTCAAGAAGGCGGGCGTCGAGACGCATCTCGTCATGAGCGACTCGGCCAAGCGCACAATCGTCTATGAAACCGATTACTCGGTCGACGACGTGAAGAAGCTCGCCAGCCATGTGCACGACATCAACGACGTCGGCGCCTGCATCTCCTCGGGCTCCTTCCGCCATGCCGGCATGGTCCTCGCGCCGTGCTCGATCAAGACGCTGTCGGCCATCGCCAACTCATTCAATACCAACCTGCTGGTGCGCGCCGCCGACGTGACGCTGAAGGAGCGCCGCAAGCTGGTGCTGATGCTGCGCGAGACGCCGCTGCACCTGGGGCACCTGCGTCTGATGACGCAGGCGACGGAGGCCGGCGCCGTGCTGGTGCCGCCGCTGCCGGCCTTCTATCACCGGCCGAAGACGCTCGAGGACGTGATCATGCAGTCGGTCAACAAGGCGCTCGACCAGTTCGACCTCGACCTGGATCTTTTCAAGCGCTGGACCGGCAACGAGGAACGGGAAGCAATGAAGGGCAAGTAGATGGGAGGTGCGGCCATGGCGGCTTCGGAACGCATGACGGAAGCTGAAGCGGCGACGCTGCAGCTGGCAGGCGAGGCCTGTTCGGGCCTGGGCGAAGGCACCACCTTCACCGAGCTCGAGTGGGTGCGGCGGGCCTTCCTCGCCAGGCTGGGCTTCGAGCCCTACCCCGGCACCTTCAACCTGCGCATGGGCGGGCCGGAATGGGAGGCGGCGCGGCGTGTCATGGCCGGCGAGGCGGGCATCGCCATCACGCCCGAACCGGGCTTTTGCGCGGCGAAATGCTTTCACGTGGTCGTCGCCGGCCGCATCACCGGGGCCGTGGTGTTTCCCGATATTTCGGGCTACCCGCCGGACAAGTTCGAGGTGATTTCCGCCGTGCCGATACGCCAGGCGCTGGGCGTCGCCGACGGCGACACGGTCAGCGTCAGCGTCGTCTGCTGAGTGGCACGCCACTGCCGGCACTGCGGCGCCGTACTGCAGCGGCTGACTTTGCCGGACGGCAGGGCGCGCGAGCAGTGCGGGGGGTGCGGCGCCGTCGACTGGCGCAATCCGGCGCCGGTGGGCATGGCGCTCATCGAGCATGCTGGCCGGCTGGTGATGATCCGCCGCCTGGCCGATCCGCTCGCCGGCTACTGGGCGCCGCCGGCCGGCTACGTCGAATGCGGCGAGTCGGTGCCCGAGGCGGTGGTGCGCGAAGCGCGCGAGGAGACGGGGCTGGAGATCGCGCTCGACGGGTTGCACGACGTGTACTCGCGCGCCGACGTCGATGTGCTGATCGTCGCCTATCGCGCCCGCGTGGTCGGCGGCGTGCCGGCGGCGGGCGACGACGCCACTGAGATCGGGCTGTTCGCGCCGGGCGAGTTGCCGCAGGATGCGCCGCCGCGCAATGGCGTGGCGATGGACGAATGGTTTTACGGCGTCATCCTCGACGCGACGGCGCCGTGGCGCCGGAACTGACTTTCAGGAGAACACAGCCATGATCGGAAAAATCACCCCGCAGATGCCCGAAAAGCTGG
>WBZL01003410.1_pt1 | contig 14557 bp, 12 predicted proteins | sample 5204291 | NCBI WGS metagenome assembly WBZL01 (sample SAMN12344345, study PRJNA552823) | activated sludge metagenome | biome: Activated sludge suspended growth; feature: Nitrification reactor; material: Wastewater; isolation source: activated sludge from nitrification reactor of wastewater...
CCGAGACGAAGGTGACGCCGGGGGGGAGCGTGTCGGTGATGGTGACGTCGAGGGCGGTCATCGCCCCGTCGTTGGTGTACTCGATGTCGTAGGTGATCTGCGGGGTGTCGACGGTGGCCGGCGCGCTCTTGACCAGGGTGATCATCGGCAGGCCCTCGGCGGTCGCGCAGGGGGCCTCGAAGAGGGAGTTGAGGAAGAGGCGGACGCCCTGGCTCTTGGGGTTCTGGGAGATGGGGACGGCGACGTCGTACTCGTGGCCGCCGAGGTAGGAGACCTTGCCGGCGGTGAGGCAGAGGGTCGAGAAGCCGGGCTTCTTCTGGAAGCCGGGGCAGATGCCGTCGATGAAGCCGGTCATCCACACGTCGTTGACCCCGACCGGCGTGCCCTTCTCGGTGATCATCACGATGTCCTCGGCCTTGTACTTCTCGCCGGGCGGCAGCGTGTACCCCGGCTCGCTGCCGCCGACTGACATGAACGGACCGTCGATCTGCGCGAACGGGGTGTCCTGCTGGTAATAGTCGTACATCTTCGGCTGCGTGCCGATCAAGAAGCCCTTACTGGTCAAGAAGAACCCATGCGGCGCTAGGTTCTCGAAAGCGTTGACCGCTTGACACTCGGCGAACAGGTGGGTCGGGAATCCGAGGAACTCGCGCATCTCGGCGACGACGCCGGGGTTCTTGGCCGCGTCGGCGACCGCCCAGTGCATCGACATGAACTGACAGTAGACCGGATCGCCGTCCTCGTCGAACAGCGCGCCGTCGTTGTGCTTGTTCATCGCGTCGGGGCCCGCGATCTCGGCCGGCGTGAGCATGTCGGGGCTCGAATCCGGCCACAAGAGGTCGCCGGTCGAGTCGGCGATCCCGGCCGCCATCATGTACTTGCGCGCGATCTTCTGGTTGCCATCGGCCATCATGGCGATCGTCGGCGCGACCACCAGCAGCCGCGAGACATCGCCCGAGAACGTGCCCGACGCGACGTGCACCTTCACGTCCGGGTTATCGACCTGCCACGCCTCGACGAACGGCATCGCCGCGTCGGCGTCGGCCGCGTCGATCACCCACGGGCCGCCGCGGTAACCGTGCGCGTCGATCGCCATGCCCGACTGCAGGTCGCTCGCCGACGCGGTGAAGTCCGCGTCGCCGATCTTCTTCCCGGTCTTGATCACCCAGCGGACTGGCACCCCCTGCCGCAACAACTCGTACACCAGCCCATAGGCGCGCAGCATACCCATGGGCAGTGTCCCGCGATTTGTTGAAACTACTGGTGGCAGGAGTTGTGTAGCCGGTCATCTGCTGGTTGTCAATCGGTCATCCGGTCTCCTGGTCGCTCATCGATCGAGGCGACAGCCGGATGTCGATTTGGGTCGCGCCTGGCACTTCGCGTGACGTCCATGTGCAACCGTGGCCGATGAGGATGCGGATCGTGCCCGGCTCCGGAGGAGCCGGCGGCATCAGGAGCACGCCGGGGCTGTCCGCGAGGACGGGTGTACGCTCGGGGATCTTCGTGGGTACCATGATTATCGTCTCCTGTCGTCGCACCGGCGCCTATGCCGCCACCTCACGATTGTCGGCAGATGGGCTGAGCGCGATGTCGCGGGCCCGGAGCGCGGCGACGAGGTCCTTCATCCCCTTGAATCCCTTGATGCGGTGGAAGTGCCCCTGCAGCTCTTGAAGGGCTGCACCGAGCCAGCGGAGGATCATCGACCCGCCGCGCCAGCGCTTGACGCGGCCGGTGATCCGACGGATCCCGTTGTTCACGTTCTCGATGGCGTTGGTGGTCGAGAGGGCGCGCTCGAGGTCGTCGGTCAGGCCGAGCTCCTTGACGGTGAAGAGCTCGTCGAGCCCCTCGCGGATGGACTCGGCGGCGCTGGGGTACTCGGGCGCGAGGCGGCCGGCGAGGGCCTCGAGGCGGGCCTTCGCGGTCTTGCTCGATGTGGCGCGGAAGGCCTCCTTGAGGATGTTCTCCACGTTGGCCTGCTTGTCCTTCGGGAGGTGCTCGATGACGTTGCGGCGCTTGTGGAGCTGGCACCGCTGGACGAGGGCGCGCTTGCCGAACACGTCGCTGATGGCCCGCCGGAGGGCCTTGGAGCCGTCGATCACGAAGAGCCGGGACTGGCTCGAATCGACGCCGCGCTCGACGAGGTTGGCCAGCAGCGCCTTGCACGCCTCGCGGTTCTCGGTGGCGCCTTCGTGCATCCCCAGGATGTGCTTGGCGCCGGTCGCGTCGAACCCGAGCGCGACGAGAACGACGTGGTCATCGACGTAGATCCCGTCGATCATGATGGTGGCGATTGCCTGCTCGCCGAGGTCGCGATTCATCCACTCGTCGAGCTTCTTCCCGGTCGCCGCGACGAATCGGCGGCTCACCGCGCTCTTGCTCGTGCCGCGCTCCACCACGCCCTTGGGCATGCTCTCGAGCGAGCGCTTGTACTTGCGCGTCGACACTCCGAGCACCATCTGCTCAACGGCTCGCCGATTCAGCGGATCGTCGCCGGCGAGCGCTTCCCATGTCCGCAGCGGGACCTCGTGCCCGTCCTGGCGGACCCGTGGGCGACGGACCTCGACCCGTCGTCCGCCGAGAGCCAGGCTCCCAGGCGCCGTGCCGCTTCGTGCGGGGCGATCTCCCCGGTCATGCCGGTACCTAGCCCCGCACAGCTCGCCGACCTCGTGCTGCAGCATCTCCTGCAGGGCGCGCAAGCCGAGCGTGGTCACCATCCCGTGCAGCTCCTCGAAGACCAGCTCCGGCAGCGGCACCGTGAGCTGGAGGCCCTTCCCCAACACCTCGACCGATGGGGCCGCGGCACTGGAATTCCTGGTCGTCTTTGTGGCATTCTTCTTCATGGCGGTCCTTGTCCTTCAGAGCCCCGAGAATCACCTCGGGGGCGATGAGGCCGCCACCTAGAATTTCAACAGGGATTGGGACATCGCCTACCCATGTCCTGGTAGTCGGTATCCATCGGGATGATCAGCGATCCGGCCGCGAACTCGTCGGCGGCGGCGGGCATCGGCAGGGCGGCAGCGAGCAGCGCGGAAGCGATCAGGCATCGATGACGCAACATGGATCCTCCGTTGGCACGTGGCCATGAGACATCTCGTTGGCCCCTAATTCCAAGCGCGACGAAGCGCGCTGGCGCGCGACCGATCTGGGGCAGCTGACCGAGCGCCACCGATCGCTCGTGCTGACGGCGATGAGGCTACTCGTGATGCGGAGTGTGTACCGCGTGCAGGGGAGCCTGCTCGCGGAGGCGTAGGGCGAGAACGCCGACGAGGTTCTCGTCAAAGCGGCGAACTCGCCGCCAGCGTGATGCGGCTCAATGCATCGCGTGGATCGCCCAGCCTGCGGCCGCGCCACCGAGGATCAGCCACGTCGAAGACACTTTGAACCGGACGAGGAGGATCGCGCTGGCGAGCCCGAGGCACGCCGCCGGGATGTCCGATAGCGCTGCGCGGCCGAGCTGCACCGTCACGACGGCCATCAGCGCCAGCGAGGCGACGTTCACTCCGTCGAGGAACGCCGCCGCAGGGGGCGAAGCGCGCAGGCGCGGGACGAGCGGACCGCTCAGGGCGACGAAGACGAACGCGGGCGGCGTGCAGGTGCATGTCGAAGGCGGAGACCGTCAGCGACGGCCGGGCCGCGGGCCCCTGCGGTGGGACCGCGTGCGGGCCGGCGAGGGCGAGCTGCACGCAGGCGGCGAGCGCCGGGTCCATGTCGAGGTCGTCCTCAGCGACGGCGGCGACGGCCTTGTGGACCTGCGCGAGCACGGCGGTCATGCGCCCTTGCGTCGGCGTCGCGGCGGGCAGGAAGCGCGCGTCGGCGCCGGCCTCCTCGAAGGCGCCGTCGGTCACGAGGCTGTGGAGATGAACGTAGAGGCCGAGGTCGCTGCGGAAGCGCTGCACGACCGTGAACACCCCGGCGTGCAGCGGCTCCACCGACCCGAGGCTGTGGCGCTCCTTCACCGACCAGCGCATGTCGTGCATCACCGCCCGCGCGAAGGCCTCAGCGACCTTCGCCAGCAGCGCCTGGTCGTACCCCAGCCGCACCGCCATGCGCCCCTCGAACGAGAGGACCCACTGGCGATAGCCGACCGCCGGCAGCACGTGGTCGACCAGCAGCGCCGCGCCCTCCGCCATTCGCCGGCCCATGCACGACGGACAGAAGCCGCGGCCGCGACACGCGAAGGGCACCAGGAGCTCGTCGCCGCAGGTGCGGCACGCCGTCCGCACGAACCCCTTCTCGAGCGGTAGGCGCCGCGCACCGCGTCCTCGGCGAGGTCGGGGCGCTCGCGGGCGCGCCCGAACGACGCGGCCGCGCGCACGAAATCGCCGTCGAGCTCGAGCTCGAGCTCGTGGGCGGCGAGCAGCGCACCGTCGCGGAGCGCCGGGTCGGCGGCGTCGCGCGCGATCCGTTCGAATGCCCCGGCGGCGCTGCCGTGGAGGCCCATCGAGCGCAGCTCATCGGCGCGCTCCCACGCGCTCGATAACATGTCCGGAGAGACATATTGTAGCGACGACGGCTCCGGGTGGGGGACCGCGGGGAGCGGCCGGTCGCCGACGCCGAGCACCCACAGGCGCCCGCCGGTCGGCTCCGTGCCACCGACCGGCGTTCGCCCTCGAGCCCCCGACCGTGCGACCGTGGTGCCTCGGTCACTCCTCCGCAGACGCCCTCGGCCTCTTCCTACCGGCTCTCTTCTCCCAATTCCCACTTCGAACCCCTTCCATGATGGCTGTCAATCACGAAACGCTCGCCGCGGTCTGATTTCCGCGCCACCGCCGAGCTCGGGCCAGATCTCGCCTGGCCCGCCGCGTTTCCGCGGTAGGTATGAGGATATTGACACCCAGGAGCCTCCATCCTTCCATGCGTGCTCGCCATCTCGGCGGCACAGGATGCCTTGCGAAAAAATGGGTCGACCAACCTAAGCGACGGCTTCTCGTGGGAGAGCCAAAGAGGTTTTCGATCTGACCCGGGAATGTTCGCTGGGCGTCGGCCTTGGGACTCTTCGTCAGGCGGCGGCGACCAGCCTCTCCACGCCGAGGCGCGCGGCGTCGTAGACGGTGCCGTCCCGCAGGACGTAATAGGCGATTCGCAGGATGTGGCGCGCCAGGGCGACGGTCGCGATCTTCTTGCGACCGCGCGTGCCCCGGATCCGGTCGAAGGTGTCCTTGAAGGGCTTGGCCTCGTCACCCTGGCAGCGCTGAGCGACGACGTGCGCGGCCTGGACGAGGATCCTGCGCAGCATCGGCGAGCCCTCCTTGGTGATCCGCCCGTGGACGTTCGAGCTTCCGCTCTGCCGAACACTCGGTACGAGCCCGGCGTACGCGGCCAGGCTCTTCGCGTTCGGGAAGCGGGTGACATCGCCGACGTGGGCGTAGATCGCCATGGCGACCACGTCACCGACACCGGGGATCGTCGTCAGTCGACGAATCGCATCGATCCCCTCGGTGCGCCGTTTCAGCACGGCGTCCATGTGGTCGAGCTCCTCCCTCAGCAGTTCCATGTTACGCTCGCACAGGCCGATGCCGTCCAGCAGCAGGCCATCGACTCCCTCGTTGCATTGCTCGAGGTGCGTGTCCATCGCCACCTTGAGGCATCGAATGCCTGGACCGACGAGCACCCCCGAGGCACGCATCTGGGCCTTTGCGCGGTTTCGCCATCGAAGGTAGTCACGCTGGATCACCTCGCGGCGATGCAGCAGACCCCGCAGCTCTCGCACTTCCCCGACCGGGATGTACACCGGATGGGGCATCATCCCCGTCTGCAGAGCGCGCGCGATCCAGTACGCGTCTCGCCGGTCGGTTTTCTTCCTCGAGGCCGCGATCATTCGCAGATGCACCGGGTTGAACGTCAGTAGGCGGACCCCCGCGCCAGCGAGCGCGTCGTGGACCAGGTAGGCCATCGTACCCGCCTCCTGGCCGACGAGCAGTTCGTCGGCCTTGCCGAGCCGGGCGACCAGCGCCCTGAGCGCGGGCATGGTCGTCTCGGTGCTTCCCTGCTCGATGGGCTCCCCTTGAGCGTCCAACAAGCACCACACACTTGCTTTTGAGTGAACGTCGATGCCAAGATAGCGCACGGCTTCCTCCTTGCGGGGTCGAGCGCCAGCTCGACCCGAGTGTTCTGGACCCGGGCTCCCTGCCCGAGGCCGCTCTTGTCCCCGAACGAGGGACATTGCGCAAACCCCGCCTGGAGGCGCCTCTTCGTTCGAGGACTTATTCCCCAGGGGCAGGCCCATCATGGCACCTAAGCGCTAAGCGCACCTTGCATGTGAGGAAGCTCGGGGGCTGGCAGTGATACCGGATCTCGGTTGCAGGGAGTGAGCGATCGTGGCATCCTTTGCAGATGCGGCGTCACGTCTTCGGAACGATCTTGATGGGCTTGCTCGGGTGTGGCGATAATGGTGGTGAGCCGACAGCGACCACCATCACCACGCTGATGATGGAGACTTCGAATGGTCCTTCCGCGACCCACGGGTCGTCCCCTACGGACAGCGATGCGACCACCTCCCACGACTCCGGGACCTCGACCGAGCCGACGGCCACGTCGAGCCCCGGCGCGAATGGTCCGCAGTTCATCAGCTTGAAAAGCAATGTCACAAAGCTCACAAGCGGTCAGTCGGTGATTTTCACCGCCATTGTGACCGATCCGGACGGACTCGATGATATCGCAGGTGGTGCGCTCTCGTCCGAAGATGGAGCTATCGGGTATGGCCCGTTCATGGCGGCCGGGCAGGAGGGGACATACACGATCGAGGTGACCTGGGATGCGATGCATCAAGCCGAGCCGATCGAGTTCGTACAGTCCGAGCTCGCTCGAACTTTTCGTGTCGATTTCTACGATCAGGCGGCGCATGAAGCCACGAAGACCGTGGAACTGACGCTGTTCTGCATGGCGGGGTCGGCTTGCGACGGCGTGTGCGTCGACGTTGGTATCGACGGCGAGAACTGTGGTCAATGCGGGAGAATTTGCAAGGGCGGGGCTGATGCATGTGGGGATGCATCGTGCCTGCCGGTTCACGGTGAGTGTATCAACGCGGATTCGGGTTACGCCACGTGCGATGCATACTGTGTCAGCATCGGAGAAGTCTGTGCCGAGAATGGCTGCGAATTTGACGCGACGATTCGCGCCTATGGGTCCATTGGCGTTTGCATGGATGACATTGGTAGGGCCAGCATTTCGGAACCGTGCGACACTGTTCAGCCGTGGACCGTCGGCCGGCAAGCGGTTCAGTGCTGTTGCAGCGACACACAGTGAGGTGATGTCGTTCATGCGCCGCCCTCCGTGAACACCTTCACGGAGCCGCGCTCCGGGGTGGCGAGGCCGTCGGCGAGGCGGAGGATCTCGTTGTCGGCGACCTGGTAGACGGGGCCCAGGTCGATCATGTCGTGGAGGCGGCGGGCGACGATGCGGACGGACTTGACGCCGAGGGCGCCTCGGTGGTCGCGCCGTCGTCGTTGCCCTTGAGCACGGCGATGATCTTGGCGGTGCCGTAGGTCTCGCCGAGGTAGCGCATCGCGTAGGCGGTGGTGTAGGCGACCTCCATGCCATGCGCCGAGCGCAGCGGCCGCGTCGTCCTGGGCGCCGCTGCGGAGCCGTTGAGGGCCTGCTCGAGCTCCTCGTCGCTCATGCCCCGGACGGCCTCGAGCATTCGGCCGACGGGCGGCGTTGCGCTCGAGGGTCTCCTTGGTGCGGTAGGAGTCGGCGTCGATGGTGAGGACCTCGGCCTTGTGGCAAAGGCGGTCGGCGAGGGCGACAGTGCTGACGGCGTTGGGGAAGACCTCGGCCCATTCACTAAAAACGGGCGTGCGGGCAAGCCCGCACCTGTAGACCTGAAACTCACTCTATGCTATCCGAGACTGGCCCACCGAGGAGAGGCCGCGCACTTTTTGGAGCCGGAGAGCCCGGTAAAAAACATGGTCCAGGGACAGTAGCGGACTTGGCAGTGGTGACGCAATCGCGATCCCGTTTAGGAAATTGAACCGACCCGCCGTCCCCCCTCGTGGGCATCGACCGGAGAAGCAAGGATGCAGAAGGGTCACAAGCGCGACAAGAAGGTCGTTAACACGCCGGAGGCGCAAAGCACCGCCGGACTGCCCGTCGTCCATCGTCGGGCTGCCGGGATCGATGTTGGGTCTACGTTTCACGTAGCGGCGGTGAACACAGAACTCGATCCCGATCCCGTTCGAAGCTTCAATACGTTCACAGGAGACCTCAACCGCCTCGCAGACTGGTTGGTCGCGCTCGGCGTGACGACGGTGGCGATGGAGTCGACTGGCGTCTACTGGATTCCGGTGTTCGAGATCCTGGAAGCGCGAGGGCTGGAGGTCCTCTTGGTAAATGCCAGCCATGTGAAGAACGTCCCTGGTAGGAAGACGGACTTCAACGACGCACAGTGGATCCAGCGCCTCCACGAGCATGGGCTGCTCAGGGGCAGTTTCCGCCCCAGCGAAGACGTCGCCGTCTTGCGTGCCTATGTGCGGCACCGCGTGCGGCTCGTGGAGCTCGCGGCGTCTTCGATTCAACATATGCAGAAGGCGCTGATGCAGATGAATGTTCAGCTCCACCACGTAATGTCCGACATCACCGGTGTCACGGGTATGAAGATTATCCGCGCAATCGTCGATGGAGAGCGAGACCCTGCGGTCCTCGCCGCGTATCGTAACGAGAGGTGCAAGTCATCCGAAGCCGAGATTCAAGCCGCCCTCACCGGGAACTACCGTCCGGAGCATGTCTTTGCCCTTCAACAGGCTCTCGAGCTGCATGACATCTACCTGATCAAGATTCGCGCGTGCGACGAGCGGATCGAAGCGGCGCTCAAGGTGCTTCACAGGCATCCAGATGTACCAAATGCTCCAGAGCAGGCGCATGCGCAGGAACAGACCGAGACCGAACCTGCCCTGCCGGACAAGCGTACCAAGACGGTGCGACGGAAACGCAAAGCTCCGCAAAGGAACAAGCACGATCCTTCGTTCGATATCACGCGCGTCCTTGCAGCACTGCTTGGCGTCGACCTCACTGAAATTCATGGATTTGGGCCGAACGTCGTGCTTCTGCTCATCGCAGAATGTGGAACCGACATGAGCCGCTGGGCGACGGTGAAGCACTTCACTTCCTGGCTCACTCTCGCACCAGGGTGCAAGATCTCAGGCGGAAAGGTCCTGAGCTCCAAGACGCGCCGATCGGCGAACCGGGCCGCTCATATCCTTCGAATGGCGGCCGTTAGCGTGGGTAAGACGACCTCGGCCATCGGCGCGTTCTATCGGCGGCTAGCGGCACGAGTCGGAAAGGGCAAGGCTGTCGTCGCCACCGCTCGCAAGCTGGCAGTTTTGTTCTACAACACTTTGCGTCACGGGACAGCGTACGTTGACCCGGGGGCTACCGCATATGAGGAACGGTATCGGCAGCGTTCGGTCGACAACCTGCGCCGGCGAGCCAAGGGCCTCGGCTTCGAACTCGTCCCGGCGGGCGTGGAGGGAGTTTCTTAGGAATGCGATTGGTGGTCACAATCGTCGACCGGCGGAGGTACCGCTGATTGACGACCTGAAACAGCAGGTCCGCGTAGCCTTGCGCGTAGGACATATACCCGACTTCATCGACGACGAGAAGTGCAGGAGAGGTGTACTTGCGGAGGCGACGGCGAAACCGGGCGGGGTCGTCCTGGGCGGCGAGGTCGGCGAGCATGTCGCGATGAACCCTACCCCGGCCGAGATCGAGAAGGGCATGTCGCGGATCCACAGGGCGACGACGCCCCCGACCGCGCCGAAGGGGACGCCGGTGAAGACGCGGATCGCGTCGACCGCACGACCGTAGGTCAGGTACAGCAGCGAGAACACCAGCAACAGGGCGATCGGCACGACGACCAGCAGGCGACGCTGGGCGCGCTCGAGGTTCTCGAACTGCCCGCCGAGGCTCGTGTAGTAGCCGTCGGGCAGGCTGACCTCGTCGCGCAGCGTTCGGCGGACGTCCGCCACGAACGAACCGAGGTCGCGCCCGCGCACGTTCGCCTGCACGATCACGCGGCGCCGGGCCCATTCGCGCTGGATCGTCGACGGCCCTTCGACCACCTCGATCCGCGCGACCCGGGACAGCGGGATCTGGGCGCCCGACGCCGTCGTGATCAGCACGCGACCGATCCGCTCGGCCGAGCCGCGGGCCTCGTCGCTGAGGCGGAGCACGAGATCGAAGCGCCGCTGGCCCTCGACGACCTCGCCAACCTTGCGGGTGCCCAGCGATTCGACGACCTCGAGGATCTCCCCGACCGGGATCCCGTGGCGGCCGGCGGCCTGGCGATCGACCTCGATGACGAGCATCGCCTGGCCCGTGAGCTGCTCGACGGTGACGTCGCTGGCGCCCGGGATCGCCTCGACGGCCCGGCGGATCGCGTCCGCCCGGTCGCGCAGGACGTCGAAGTCGTCGCCGAACAGCTTGATGCCGACGTCGGCGCGGACCCCCGCAACCATCTCGTTGACGCGCATCTCGATCGGCTGGGTGAACACGCTGCGCATGCCCGGCATGCCCGCGAGCTCGGCCGCCATCGCCTGGACGAGCTCGTCCTGGGTCTCGCCGCGCGTCCACTGCTGCCGCGGCGTGAGCGTGAGGAACACGTCCGAGACCTCGAGGCCCATCGGATCGGTGGCGACCTCGGCGGTGCCGGTCCGCGTCCAGACGTGCTCCACCTCGTCGGGGAAGCGCTCGAGCAGCCGCCGCTCGATCTGCGTCCCGTAGCGGACGGACTCGTCGAGCGAGATGCCGGCCACGCGGACCGTGTTGATCACGACCGCCTGCTCGCCGAGCCGGGGCACGAACTCCGAGCCGAGCCGCGCGGCCAGACCGGCGGCCAGGACCACAAGGACGCCCGCGAGCACCAATACGCGCTTGCGGCGATCGAGCGCCCACCCGAGCGCGCGTCGATAGCGACCCTTCAGCCAGCGCACCACACGATTGTCGTGGCTCTCGCCGCCTTTCTTGAGCGCGAGGCTGGCGAGCACCGGCATCAGCGTGACCGAGAGCAGCATCGACCCGGCCAGGGCGAAGATCACCGTCAGCGCCATCGGCTGGAACAGCTTGCCCTCGACGCCCTCGAGCGCGAGGATCGGCAGATAGACGATGGCGATGATCAGCTCCCCGAACAGCGTCGGCTTGCGGACCTCGACCGCGGCGTCGCGGACGATCTCGCGGACGCTTCGGCTCGTGCCGTCCTCTTCGAGCCGCCGGGCGGCGTTCTCGACCAGGATGACCGAGCTGTCGACGACCAGGCCGAAGTCGATGGCGCCCAGGCTCATCAGGCTGCCGGCGATCCCGAACTTCAGCATCGCGTTGAATGCGAACAGCATCGACAGCGGGATCGCCAGCGCGACGATCAGCCCCGCGCGGAGGTTGCCGAGGAACATGAACAGCACCGCGACGACTAGCAGCGCGCCCTCGAGGAGGTTGTCGCGGACCGTGCGCAGCACCTTGCCGACGAGGTCGGTCCGGCTGTAGACCGGCGTCACCGCGACGTCCTCGGGCAGGCTCTGGCGGACCTGTTCGAGCCGCGCCTCGAGCTGCCGGGTGATGTCGCGGCTGTTCTCGCCCATCAGCATGAAGCCGAGCCCGAGCACGGCCTCGCCGCGGCCCTCCGCCGTGACCGCCCCGCGGCGGATCTCGTGGCCCTCGCGGACCTCGGCGATGTCGCGGACCCGGATCAGCTTGCCGTCGACGTTGGCGAGCACCATCGCCTCGATCTCCGCGACGCTGCGGACGAGCCCCTGACCCTGGATCAGCTGCGACTCGCCGGCTTGCTCGAGCACGCCGCCGCCCGCGTTGCGGTTGCTCCGCTCGAGGACGCGGGCGACGTCGTCGAGCGTCAGCCCGTGCTTGACGAGCAGGCGGGGGTCGACGATCACGTGGAACTGCCGCTCGAAGCCGCCCCAGGTGTTGATCTCCGCGATGCCCGGCACCTGGACCATCTGCGGGCGGATCACCCACTTGTGCAACGTCCGCAGCTCGGTCGGCGTGCGCGACTCGCTGTGGACGAGGTACTGGAAGACCTCGCCGAGGCCGGTCGCCACCGGTCCCAGGGCCGGGCGACCGACGCCGTCCGGCAGCTCCGCGCCGGCGAGGCGCTCGCTCACCACCTGGCGCGCGAGGTAGATGTTCGTCGCGTCGTCGAAGATCGCGACGACCTGCGAGCGGCGAGAGCGCGGGCGCGGTCGTGTTGATCTGGACCTGGACCGGCGTGGTGTCGGGGAACGCGTCGAAGGGCAGCCGCTGGAAGCTGACCAGGCCGACGGCGATCAGCACCAGGGTCGCCAGCAGCACGATCGGCCGGTGGCGCAGGCAGAGGTCGATCAGCGCGGTCAGCATCAGCGGCCTCCGGGGGGGTCGACCTCGCAGCAGCCGGCGCCGATGCTGCCCGGCATGACCTCGGTGCGCAGCAGCACCGCGCCGGTGGTGACCACGGCGTCGCCGTCCTGCAGGCGACCCTTCACGGCGACCGTCGCGCCGTCGCCGAACCGCTTCACGACCCGCGGCTCGTACACGCCCGGCCCCGTGCGCACGAACACCGCGTCGAGCTCGCCGACCCGCTGCACGGCCTCGCGCGGGACGGCGACGGCGGACTTCGCCGCGCTCGTGTCGATCCGCGCCACCCCGAATTGATTGGCCCGCAGCCGCCCGCCCGGGTTCGGCAGCTCGGCCTGGGCCGTGACGGTGCGCGTGCGCGGATCGACCTCGGCGGCGATCCATGTGATCTCGCCCGCGAAGCCCGACTCCGCGTCGCCGTCGATCGCAAGCTGCATGGTCTGCCCGAGGTCGATCTGCGACGCCGACGACTCCGGCACGTCGCACAGCGCCCACATCACCGAGGTGTCGGCGATCGTCGCCAATGAGACGTCCTCGGTCGCGAGGATGCCGAGCACGGCCGGCCGGCGCACGACGGTGCCGGCCAGCGGCGCGAGCAGGGTGTAGCGACCCGAGGTGTTGACCCTGGCGGCGCCGACCAGCCGCAGCCCCGCCTGCGCGGCGCTGGCGTGCGCCTGCGCGGTGAGCAGCTCCTGCTCGGCGAGGTCGACCTGACGCCGCGAGGTGAGCTCGCCCGCGAGCAGCTCGCGCTTGCGCTCGAGGTTGGCCTTGGCGATGCGAATACCCTCACGGGCGGTCTGCAGCTCGGCCTGGATCTCGCCGACGTGGATGCTCTCGAGCTCGAACAGATCGGCGCCGGCCTCGACGCGGTCACCCAGCTCGACGCGGACCCTGCGGACGATGCCCGGCACGACCGCGTGGATCTCCGCGACCCGATCGCCGTGGAACGCGAGCCGGGCCGTGCACTCGACCGACGACGTCGCCGCCTCGATCCGCTGGACCGGGGCGGTGGCGATGCCTGCGGCCGCCTCGATGTCCGGCGACTTGAAGCGGACGGTGCGGGCCTCGAGCGCGGCCTGCTCGGCGCCCTCGGGCGGCTTCATGGGCTTGCACACCGGACAGACCGACTCCGGGAAGCCGTGCTCGCCGCAAAAGTCGCCCGCGGCCTTGTATTCCTCGACGAGCGAGGGGTTGCACTTGGTGCACTTCGATTCGGGGAGCCCGTGCTCCACGCACCAATCCGCCGCTGCCGCCGCGGTCGGCGGGGTCTGCGGGTTGCACACCGGGCAGACCGAGTCGGGGAAGCCGTGCTCCTCGCACCAGTCGCCCGCGGTCTTGAATCGTTCGATGAGCGAAGGGTTGCACTTGGTGCACTTCGACTCGGGCAGGCCATGACCGCCGCACCAGTCGGCCGGCGCGGCCGCGGGCTCGCCGACGGCCGGGAACTTCACGTCGGGCTTGCAGATCGGGCACAGCGACTCCGGGAAGCCGTGCTCCTGGCACCAGTCGCCCTTCGACTGATAGACGGCCGCGAGCGCGGGGTTGCACTTGGGACAGATCGCCGGCGGCATGCCGTGCTCGCACCGGTCCGCGGCCGGCCGCGCGGCGGCGGCAGGCGCCGGCTTGCTCACGGCCGCCGGCCGCGGCGCCGTGGGGGTCTCGCCGCATGCCGCGACGAGCATCGGCACCAGCGCGCAGACGAGCTCGAATCGCCGCGTCACGGCTTCGCCTCGCCGGCGGGCGGCGGACGGACGATCTTCAGGTCCGGGTTGCAGCGCTTGCATTGCGACTCTGGAAGATCGTGCTCCGCACACCAATCGCCCGAGGCCTTGAACGCAGCGATGAGTGATGGATTGCAGCGGGTGCACAGCGACTCGGGGACCTGGTGCTCTCCGCACCAGTCCTCATGAGATCCGGGCTTCACGCCGGCAGCCGCGTGCCCGGCGCCCGGCGCCGGCGCATCGTCCGCGCGCTTCGGCTCGGCCGCCGGTGCCGGGGCGGTGGGCTGGGGCTTCTGCGCCGGATCGTTCGGCTGCCCGCAGCCGAACGCGAACAGGAGGACGGTGGACAGGAGGACGGATCGAGCGGGTGTCATGGTCGAGCTCTCGCGGGCGGGCATGGGGTTCGTGGCGCGTCAGGACAGTCGCTGCTCCCGACGCGCCTGGGCGAGGATCTGGACGGAGCTGATGAGCGCGAGCCCGGAGATCAAAACAGCGACCAGCAA